>Ga0102953_1002153_pt1 | contig 11962 bp, 14 predicted proteins | sample SalPon2A_C_D2_MG_FD_78509 | JGI IMG/M metagenome (GOLD analysis project Ga0102953, IMG submission 78509) | Soil microbial communities from South San Francisco under conditions of wetland restoration - Salt Pond MetaG R2A_C_D2_MG | ecosystem: Environmental > Terrestrial > Soil > Wetlands | place... | reverse complement strand
GAATGACTGTCGAGCGAGACGGCAAGAACCAACAGGTGCCGGCCACAATCCTGGCGGTGGAAGGAGAACAAGTGACCATCGACTACAACCATCCCCTGGCCGGTCAGGAACTGCTTTACCGAATCACACTTCATTCCATTGTTGAAACAGAGGCCAAGACCAAGGCAGGCGGCTGCGGTTGTGAAAGCGCCGACTGCAACTGCAACTGAAAAAGCCGATGACCGACGACTCCCGGGCAATCCTCGCCGTTGCAGGTTCCGACCCTTCCGGCGGGGCCGGCATCCAGGCCGACCTTAAGACTTTCGCTTCCCTTGGGGTATACGGCGGCGCGGCGATCAGCTGCCTTACCGTCCAGAACAGCCTCGGGGTTTATCGGGTCCAACCGCTCACCCCTGAACTGGTCGCGGAACAGGTCAAAGTGGTCCTCGCCGACCTGCCGGTCAGCCATATCAAGACGGGGATGACCGGCACCGCCGAAGTGGCTGAAGCAATCGGCAAGTGCCTGGCCGATTTTACCGGCATCGTAGTCTGCGATCCGGTCTTAAAGGCCTCGGACGGCCATGATCTTCTGACCGCTGACGGCATGGACGCCCTCTCCAGATATGTAATCGCCAATGCCAACGCTCTCACTCCCAACTTCGGAGAATTTAAGACCCTGACCGGGCTCAACACCGAAAACGAAAACGATATTGCCGCAGCCGCAGCCGAAATGTTTGCCGCTTATCCGCGCCTGGAGGCAATTGTTGTCAAAGGCGGGCACCGCCGCGAAGAACATTTACTGGTCACCGATTTTCTCTTTCTAAGGAACAACCAAAGAATCGAAACCGTCAAGGCGGAACGCGACCGGGTCAGGACCAAAAACAGCCACGGCACCGGTTGCACCTTCGCCTCGGCCCTCGCCGCTTACCACCTTAAATCCGGCAACTGGCAACATGCCTTTCAACTGGCCGGGGATTATGTCACAGAACTTCTAAGATTAAGCGCCGACAAAAGAATGGGCCGGGGAACCGGTCCGTTATGGCATCATCTATTCAAACCGCGATCCTGAATTTTCGGCATGTTGCCAGCCAGAAGCCAACCATTTCAATAAGACCGGTTTTCCCGAATGTCGGATCAGATCCAACGTGACAAAAGATTGTTCTTTTGTTGGATAAGCCGCTTTAAATTATCCCACCCAGCGGCTGGTTCGAGACCGGTGAATATGCAAGGAGGAAGGGTTTTCGCTATACAAAAAGTATGCGAAAGCCCTGACGACGCAGCAGATTAACCGGTCTCGAACCAGCCTAGGTCATGCGGACTCGGCCGCAGTCAGGACATATCCAGGTCGGGCCGTTGCTGATCCCCCAGAGATTCTCCTTGAAACATTCTTCACAGATCTGGAACCCGCACGGGCAGTTAATGCAGTAAGGCAGCACCTTTTTGCAACAATGACACTGAAACTCCTTCCCACCACGCCGCCGCCGAGAGTATGATTTCTTTTCGTCGGAGTCTTTCATCCTGGTTCCTGAGTTTATCAAATTTCAATTCACTGACGATTCAGCTTCGGCTTCGTCATTTCGGCAGATTTTTAGCCGGAAGCCAGTCTTGTTCAAGAAGATTATATTATTTACGGATGGTACAGCAATATATTTTGGCCTTTCTTCGACATGCTCAAGATGCGCCCAGAGAATCACGATATGATATGGAGGTAGTCGCAAATTGGATTTATGGGCAAGGCTTGGATGCTCGGTGAGAAGAGCAAGCCGCTCACCCTTGGCCTGTCGAAGGACTCTGCTTGGGATCTCGAATAATTGAGTGGTAGCCAAAAGCTAAATCCGATTCTTCGCCGAGAGAAAAGATAGGTTTATCGAAGTGGTAACGGACAAACCTATAGTCATTTCTACAGGTAGGATCGGACTGTGTGGAATTAACAGGATCTCAAAAACTGATTACATATCGAGTTCGAGCCGCTCGGCTTCTTTCTGCTCGCGGATCTGGCGAGCCTTTTTAAAAGCCCCGACCTTGCCGTGTCTTCTGATCGAAACCGAAGTTTTGCCTGGTTTGCCGTCCTTGGTGACCCAGCTGACAAAATAGCAGTTCATCTTCTCGTCGTGCCTGACCCCGACCACGCCGGTATTAGTGGTGCTCTTGGTGACGATGTGCTTGTCGGTATGGGGTTTGCCGATCTTTTCTCTGGTATTGTCCCGCCAGGCAATGGCCGCCAGCAGGGCCGAGTTTCTGCCCCCGTTCTTTTTATCGGAAAAAAACTTGCTGTGGTTCTTGCCGTTGAACCTGACCCGAACGTACCACCCGTGCGACCGTTTAGACTCCTGATCGATCCGGGCGATATCCTTATGATTCGATGCCGTCTCCCTTCTAGTTGCCATAAGTGATCCCTCTCTCTCATCGACTATCCTTCTACGGATGATTCACTCTCTATCTATATGATATGCATAGAATCAATGATATTCCCAACATTTTCTTTGATAGGCTAGTTAAATATATCTCAATCCCAGTCAATCCCTAATTAGCAAACGGATAACACCGTCCATTGGAGATTATGCTTTGGCATTTTACGGAAGATTCGAACCGTAACGTAACTTGTTGAACCCATGAAGCATAAAGAGTTGGAAGAATTTTATTCACTTCGACTTTTTTTCTTAATAGCTCGCCCAATCCGTCGGTAATTAGAAGGCCGGGCAGCTAATGGATCGATGAATTCTGCATCCTGTTCAGCGAGTTCTTAAGGAATCGACCGCCTGCACGTCGAATTCGCTGCGACTGAAATTCATGGTCTGGCCATCTTTGATACAGTCGATAAAATGGTTTATCGTTTCTCTCTTCCGCTTACCAATTTTCAACCGGTTCCCGCAATTGCCCTCGCCGGTATAGACCGATTCATTATCGACCGAGACGCCAACCACAAAACCGGTATGCCCCGTGCCCCCGGATTTTATCTGGATAAAAACATCGCCGGGCTTGGGTTTTAACGTTTCCATTTCGGCGCGGCGAGCGGCCTTCCACATACTCTGCACACCTAAATGATGCTTTCCTTCTATCGGATAGTTACCCAGAACTTCATGCAATGTCCATGATACAAAAGCGCAGCACCATGGTTGCCCGAGAACTCCGGTTCTCCCCCAATAACGATCGATGTCGGGACTTCGATTCGAGCCGTCCGGGACTTCAAAAACAGGTTTTGCATGTTCCTCATATACCGCCTCAAGAAGCCGGCGCCGTTTGACCGTTAAACCTTCTGGAACAACCGGTCGGAAATGATTGCGTTGGGCGTCACCACTTGGATTTTCCAGAGCCCACCAGGTTTTTTGGCCGACAACGCCATCCGGTTCCAACGGCAGCCCCTGTTCGTCGATATGCTGCAACTGGAACAACACCACATTTTCATGGGTGACGTCCTCAAATATTCCGTTGGGCGGGACGCGATCCTTGAAATAACCATGGGACGACAAAAGATGCTGCAACTTGACTACATCCGGTTCAGCCTCCAGACGACGTAATATATTCGGCATTATTTCCTCCATTACCATTTAAATTTGATCATATTGAAGTGCCGGAAGCGATGCTGACAAGGGAAGTCGGAAACAAAAAATCAGGTTTTACCTGCTTTTCCACAAAGCGAATTACCGGAGAAATATTCAACTGCCCGTCATTTGAAAAAGCAGCTGATGGTGGAAAGCATGCTGAAATCATAAACATGAATAACTTGATATACTTTCATACGAAAGTCCCCACATATCCATCAATTCTCAAGCAAAATTGATTTGAGAAGTTATTATTTGTGAAGTTAATCGGGCAAACCAATAATGCAGAATGGATAAAAATCCATTCTCAGCAAACCACAACCTAGCCAACAAAAACACCCTGCCGTTCCCTATGATTAGCAGAAGAGGGTTTTCCCTGCCAGTAAAAAGTTGGACTTCTTAAGCACTTTTCTGTAAGTTTTCTGAAAATAGTCAAATACTGAAAGAAACGGATTCCAGATAAATACCTGCCGGAATTACGGGTAACGGCAATGGCATACAATAACAACTAGACGGTATATATTGGCCTGGCAAATTGATCAAAAAACAAATGGAGAGCGACTATGTTAATGGCAGTCGACGTAGGCAACACCCATACGGTGATCGGCCTTTACGAGGGCGAGACCCTGATCTGTCACTGGCGGGTCAGGACTGAGCTGACCAACACCGCCGATGAATTGGCCGCCACTATCCACGGCCTCTTCACCCTGAAACACATCGATTACAATGACATCAACGGCATGGTCCTGGCCTGCGTGGTTCCGCCGATCCAATCGGCCTGGCGCAATCTCTCAATGGACCTGTTCTCCTTCGAGCCAATGGAAATCTCCCGCCATCTCGACACCGGTCTTGAGATCAAAACCGATAATCCCGCCGAGGTCGGCGCCGACCGGATCGTCAACTCGGTGGCCGCCTATGAAAAATATGGAAAAGCGCTGATCATCGTCGATTTCGGTACGGCGATCACCTTCGACTGCGTGTCGAAGCAGGGCGAGTACCTGGGCGGCATCATCACTCCCGGACTGTCGATCTCCCTCGATGCCCTAAGTCTGAGGACCGCCAAATTGCCCCGGATCGACATTACCATTACTCCCGAAAAAGCCATCGGCACCAACACCATCGACGCAATCAGGTCGGGAGTGCTGTTCGGCTACGGTGGTATGGTCGAGGAACTGATCGGCAGGATCAAAAAGGAAATGGCTCCGGGAGAACCGAAAGTCATTGCCACCGGCGGCATGGCGGCTTTAATCGCTCCCCACGCACCGTCCATCGAAGTGGTGGAACCGATGTTGACCCTGGAAGGACTGCGGCTGCTCCATGCGCGAAACAGCTGAACGGATTATTATCCCGCCCCGCCTCAAACCAGGCGGGACTATCGGTCTGGTCACGCCGGCCGGTCCGATCCGCTATCCCGACAAGCTCCGCTCCGGGATCTCAATTCTGGAGGAAGCGGGTTTTAAGGTCAAACAACCGATTGCTCTGACCGAGGAAGAGTATCTGGCCGGCAGCGACGAGGAGCGGGCCCGCCAGTTTATCGAGGTATGGGACGACCCTGAAGTCGAAGCAGTAATGGCGGTGCGGGGCGGCTACGGGGCCTTGCGCTTGCTGCATTATCTCGACCCGGCCCGGCTTGGAGAAAACCCCAAGATCCTGGCGGGCTTCAGCGATATTACCATCCTGCTTAACGAAATTCAGCGCTGCACCGGGCTGGTCACCTACCATACCCCGGTAGTCACCACCCTGCCTACAAGCGACGAGGCATCCCGTCGATCCTTTTTCGAAACCCTGACCGGTCCGCCCCGAGCCATAACCCCTCCGGACCTGACGATCCTGACCGGAGGCAGAGCCGAAGGACGGCTAATCGGCGGCAATCTGGCCAGCCTCTGCCACCTGCTCGGCACCCCCCATGAACCGGAATGGCGGGACGGCATTCTCTTTCTCGAAGATGTCGGCGAACCGGTCTACAAAATCGACCGGATGCTGACCCAATTAAAGGTTTCGGGCAGATTTGCACAACTGAACGGCCTGATTCTGGGAACATTTACCGAAGGGGACGAGCAGGAGAAGGACTGGGCGAAGCAGGTCTGGGCCAGGGCCTCGCAGCTGACCGAGGGAGGGATTCCTCTCTGGGGTAATTTCCCGGTCGGCCACACCGCCAGGAACCTGAGCCTTCCGGTGGGGATGCAGGCGGTAATGGACTCGAAGGAAGGTCGGCTCGAATTTATCGAACCGTGAAGAACTATTTCCCCTCGATCAGTTCCGCTACCCTGTCGTGAAGTAGATCGGCGAGCTCCTGCTTTTGCTTCTGAGTGTAATCCTTGCTGGAAACCGGCTTGCCGACCCTGATCAGCATTCGGCCCGGCTTGGGTAACCACTTCCCTTTGGGCAACACATCATACCCGCCGACAATAGCCACCGGCACTACATCCACCCCGGATTTGATCGCCAGATACATCCCTCCTGCCTTAAAGTGCTGCAAGTTGCCGTCGCGAGTCCGGGTCCCTTCCGGAAAAATCACCACAGAAGTGCCGGAGGCAATCCGCTCGGCCGCCTCGGCCAGACTTTTCATGGCCTTCCTGCCATGGGACCGGTCAATTGGGATACTGCCTGCCGCGCGCATTCCCCATCCAACCAGCGGAATCCTGAACAACTCCTTTTTGGCCAGCCAACGGAAATCGACCATCAAATAGCCGTCCAGTGCGAAAATATCATATTGGCTTTGATGGTTGGCGACCAGGATATAAGGCCGATCGGGCTCGAGGTTTTCCATACCTTCGACAGCGACCTTAACCCCTGTACAGCGAGCGATTATCCGGCTCCAACAGCGGGGAGCGATCTTGATTCTGGTGGTTGAAACGCGAAGAAAAACGGTGCCCAAAACTACCCAAATACTGGTTAAGATAGTAGTCGCCGGAATTACTATCAGCATCACCAGAAACGACCTGATTTTATGAACTAAAGCCATTTTTACAATTGCCGCCCGTTATGTGTGAAATTCCTTCAGGGCAGAAGACGCTGTAGATCGTCTGCTTGCCGCCATCCCTTTATCCTATTGATTTGATTAGCAATCGAAGTTAACATAGCGGCATAACCATCGCAAGTTCATTAAGCTTCCCAATCACGAAAATCAAACCCCGTGAAGGTTTACAGATGCTCCGTCCGCCATACGATCACTACGAGAAACTTTACGTCTACCACCTCGACGCAACCGAACTGCCGCCCCTTGTTGATCCGGACCTGATCGGCAACTGGGGCGAAGACGGCAACCCCATCCTTTTCTTCCATCGCCCCAAGGATAAGCTGATCGAAGAGTTATGTCGCGAGCACGGCTGCCGGGTGATCTATCAAGCCGACCTTGACTATACCGACTGGGAAGCGGGCCAGAAGATCGAACCCTTTACGGTAGACGGCATCAAAGTCACGCCGATCTGGGCAAGGCAGGAGTCCGACATCATCCTCGACCCGAGCGTGATCTTCGGTACCGGCTTTCACCCCTCAACTAGGCTCTGCATGGAGACCATGGTTGACTACTGCCGCAAACCCGGATTAGAACCGAAATCAATGCTCGATCTCGGCTGCGGCACCGGCCTCTTGTCCATAACAGCAGCCCATCTCGGGCTTGAAAAGATAACCGCCATCGACAACAATCCTCTGGCCTGCGAGGTAGCCGAAAAGAACGTCGACCTGAACGATTACGGAAAAGAGATCGAGGTCCGCTGCGGCGACCTCCGGGCCGAACCGCAAGAAACCAACGTCGATCTGGTGGTGGCCAACCTCTACCACACCCTGCTGGCCGAGATCTTTGAGCAGCCTACCTTCTGGCAGGCGAAACTTTATATCGTCGCCGGTTTCGTCCCGCCCATGGAGGAGGAGCTTCTGGCCGCCCTGCCACCGCACCGAATCAAGATGGTTGAAAGGAAACGCTCCGACCGCTGGTGTCTGTGGGTCCTGAAACCAATTACCGATGAGTAGTGATGTCGCCCATCAATCCACTATGACCCTTTTGCCAAAGTCAAATTTCACCGCCAACCTGCTTGCCTTGAACCGAACCAGGGTTTACGGCTTCAAAAAATGGCTGATCAAAGCTGGCATGGCTTACGGCGATCAAGGCAAATGGTGGGGCGGGAAAACCGCAAGGTTGGCCGACCACGAAGGCCTCGACTTCGCTGCCTATTTCGACCGGGAAGGCAAGGAGCGGCAACTGGGCAGCGGCATCGTCGTTCCGCCGCTATATCGGGGACGGCTGATCGGGCTGCGCGACGATTTCCTGGGCCGGACCGTTATCGTCGCGCACGACATCATCACCAATCATCTAGAGCAAATTCTGCACGGTTTCTATGCCCATCTGATCCCGGCCACCGACCTGAAAACAGGGGAAACAGTTTCTGAAACCGCCGGGCTCGGCACAATTGCCCCCGGCAGCAAAAGCTGCCCGTCCCACCTCCATATCTCGACCGTCTGGATAACACCGGGGTATCCCCTCGAACAATTCAACTGGTCCGGGTTTACCGAGCGGGATGGCTTTCAGCCCTGCGATCCCCTGGACTTTCTCTAAACTGACGGGGAATCCGCATCATATCCTTCGACAGGCTCGGGATGAGCGGCCTGACAGGTTCACTTTGAACATAAGCTATGGTGTCTACGGCATAGAGTTATCGTGCTCAAAATTTGCTTAAAGTCTAGCGAAGCCCCCCGCCCGACCTTAGCCTATCGAAGCCCCGCTCGTCCTGAGCCTGTGAGAGGGCGAGCTATCCGGCGGGTTATCCTTGCCGCAATCTCTTCAACACCGGTCCGATAGTCAGCCCCTGCGCCAAAATGGAAAAGACCACTACGCCATAGGTAACCGTTAGCAGAATCTCGCGCACCTCACCGGCCGGCAGCGACAGGGCCAGCGCCACCGAAATCCCGCCCCGCAAGCCGCCCCAAGTCAGGATCTTGACCGCATGGGGGCTGAATTTCCTGAATTTCTTCAGTAACGCCACCGGCAAAGCGACACTGATCAAACGAGAACCGAGGACGATTGCCACCGCCAGGGAGGCGGCCGCAAATTTCAACGGCGACAGTTCAAGAACCAGGACCTCGAGACCGATCAAGAGGAAGAGGACCGCGTTCATGATCTCATCGAGCAACTCCCAGAAGGAATCGAGACGCTCGGTGGTCTCGACCGACATGGCCAGACTGCGGCCCCGGTTGCCGACCAAAAGGCCTGCCACCACAACCGCGATGGGGGCGGAGAAATGCAGAGCTTCGGCCAGGGCATAGCCGCCGGTGGCCAGGGCCAGGGTAATGAGCACCTCGACCTGGTAATTATCGACCTGTTTAAGGAGCCAGTAGGCAAACATGCCGCTCACCAGTCCAAGCAGCGCCCCGCCGCCGGTCTCCTCGATAAAGATCACCCCCACCTTGCCGACGGTAACCCCTTCCCCGGAGGCGGCAATGGATAAAAGGACCAGAAAAAACGCTACGCCGACCCCGTCATTGAAGAGGGACTCTCCGACGATTTTGCTCTCGAGACTTTTGGGCGCCCCGGCACTTTTCAGGATACCAAGCACCGCCACCGGGTCGGTCGGCGAGATCAGGGCGCCGAAGATCAGGCAGTAGAGGAAGGGTATATCGAAACCGAGCCGGTCGAACATCAGCCACGAGGCCGCGCCGACCAGAAAAGTCGAGACCACCACCCCGGCTGTGGCCAGCAAACCGATAATCCGGTACTGGCTGCGCAGGTCGTTGATGTTGACATGGAGGGCGCCGGCAAAGAGCAGAACGCTCAACATGCCGTGCAGCAGGGTCTGATCGAGCCGGATGTTTTGCAGAAAAAAGATCGCCCAATCGTTGACCTGCGGCAGGAAACGGCCGATCACGACCAGAACCAGGGAAGTAATCAGACCGATGACCATCAAGCCGATGGTGGTCGGCAATTTCACGAAACGATAGTTCAAAAAGCTGAAAAAAGCGGCGACCGTCAACAGCAAGGCGATAATCTCAAAAAAACCCATGAATGCATTCCTTGTTTTTTACAGAATCCTAACGCCGGAGTCCCGACGTCTCCGGATAACGTTGACTTGCCATTCGGCCCATTCTAAGATTGATCAAATAGGTATAAATTCGAAGAACCGCGCGAATAAGGCAAAATAACCGGTTAAGAGCTGAACGGCAAAGTGAAAGATGACGACCAGGATCGGCATATTAAGCGATGTGCATGCGACAGTCGCGCCAGCTAAAGAGGCGCTGGCGATCTTCAAAAAAAACAAGGTGGAGATGATTCTCTGCGCCGGCGATCTGGCCGGTTACGGTGAAGAGCTCGAAGAGACCGTCGAGCTGTTCAAGGGAATTGACTGCGAAATTATCCAGGGCAACCACGACGCCTGGTACCTCGACAGCCGCGCCGGGCAAAACGAAACACCGGCCAGCAAGTTCCTGGATCAACTGCCCCTGGCGCGGGAATTCACCATCGAGGGCAAACGCCTCTACCTGGTCCATGGCAGCCCGGGCCAGCCACTTACCGGAGGGATCAGACTGCTCGATGAGTACGGCGAAATTCTGCCGGAACTGCGGGCACAATGGCAGGAAAACCTTAGGGGATTCGCTTTCGATGTCCTGATTGTCGGCCATACCCACCAAGTTTTCGCCGAAAAACTTGGTAATACCTGGGTTATCAGCCCCGGCAGCATCAAATTCAACCATACCTGCGGCATCCTCACTCTGCCCGATCTGACCTTCGAGGTCTTGCCCCTCTCGGGTAAAACGCCGCTCAAAGCCTGGAACTGGGAAGTCTTTCGGCGAAGCAGTTTAACCGGATAAAGTAATAAAATATCAAAGCCTTTCTATTTCCATTTGAGATAAACAGTAGTTATCTGCAGTTTTGGGGTGGCTATTTTCGAATGAGGTTGGGATGACATCCTGCAATCTAAGATTGTTTGCTATTTAAAAATAACGCGAGTGCTTTTTGTTCAGCCCCTGTCGGATCACTCTTGACTCTATTGATTGAATAATTTCTCTTTAAATATAAGAGAATAACTTCGGAGGTTCCGGCGCCGCTTTTCGGGTTTTGGGTTTCCCGATGGGTCGCCGCAGCCCCTTGAGGAACCCTCTCTCCTATTCCGGACGGCTGGACCCGACTTTTATCACCCCTTGCCATATAATTTTCGCAACTCTGTCTTGGCCTGCTCCAGAATATGTTTTTGTTCATCATCAAGGTTCCTGCCTGCCCGGTTAATATAAAACACCAACATGGACATGGCAGAGCGATATGGGGGCGCCTTGCGACGCTGGCTGACATCAGCCGAGTATTTAAGTGATTGGGCAATTCTGGCAGGATTTTTCCAGGTAAAAACACCCGCCTCCAAATCGAGGGCGTCACTTTCACGCGTCACCCTTGCCGACCAGTTTTTTGTCCCTTTCGCTTGTGCTTTTTGTGCCATTTTCAATCCATCTAACAAATTTATAAAGAAAGGTTCGATTGATCCAGTGTCTGTCAATGGAGACTGCGACTAACCACACTCCAGAGGCTGTAGCCGATCAACAGATACCCAAGGATATAAATCCGCCACAGGAATTGATCCGGCTGAAAATAACGAAAGGCCTCCTCGCCTTCGATAAGCAAAGGTACGGCGGGCAGTAAGAATGCGCTCAATGCCAATTGCGCACCCAGAATAAACAGCAAGGACGTTCCAGGGGTGAACCGGACAACCTTTTCCATAAGTAAAACCCAGCCACCCCAGAAAACAAAGAGCAAGGCAATAAATACCGGCGCAATCCAGGGGCCAAACCAGGGCCAGGGAATTAAAAACAGGATATCCCACTCAAGCAACCTCACCGGCCAGCCGATCATTATCTTGAGCCAAAAGTAATAAAATATATCCCACAGACCAAAGACAAAGACGAACGCCGCAAAAATACGGGCAAACCCTTTTTCCGCAAGCAAAGCTACGCTTAAAATCATCACCACAGTGGCCAATTCACGGACAACTTCTATACCCAGGTCACGGTGAGACATCAACTCAAGCGGGAAGATATGCTGTGGGTTGTCCGGATAATAAATTGTCCGCAAATGAACAACCAGGGCCGCCTCCACAAGTGCCATCGCGATAGCAAACAAGGCCAAGCAGATTATATTCCGTGAAAAAGTCATCATCGTAAGTGCAATTAGTAAGCTGAAAAGCTAAATCCATTGATGTATATAGTGCGCCCCGACTTCGCGGGGCGATCTTTATCTGAAATGCGGCTTAGTCGGAAACGAGCTTGAAAGAGAGTTTCACTCGGGCCCGAAAGATTGCTCCATTGCCATTCTCACCAATCTTCATATCCAGGGTAACAATTTCTGCAATGCGCAGATCGCGTAGGCTCAGTTCGGCGGACTTAACGGCATTTTGAGTCGCTTCTTCCCATGAAACCGGGCTTGATCCTACCATTTCGATGATTTTGTAGACACTCTTAGACAT
>Ga0102953_1002152_pt1 | contig 11965 bp, 6 predicted proteins | sample SalPon2A_C_D2_MG_FD_78509 | JGI IMG/M metagenome (GOLD analysis project Ga0102953, IMG submission 78509) | Soil microbial communities from South San Francisco under conditions of wetland restoration - Salt Pond MetaG R2A_C_D2_MG | ecosystem: Environmental > Terrestrial > Soil > Wetlands | place... | reverse complement strand
CTTATCAACGGGCAATTTCTCACCGGACTCGCGGTTACGGGCCTTCTGGCCTGGTTGGGATGGTCCTACCGGCGAGGACGCTTGGAACTGGCGCGATTCGAGACGCATCTGGTCACGCCCCTGGTCTTGCTGGCAGCGGTGGTGCTGTGGTGGAAGGGGAGCTTCGAGATCGCGGCCTGGTGGAGACTGCATGATCTTGGCACAGATCTCGACTATGCGCCCCAACGCATGGCATCGATCTCGTTGTTTTGGCTGCTAACCACGGGGGCGGTGCTCGCGACCGGACTCTTGACGCGCTTCCGGCCGCTGCGAATCCTGGGACTGGCACTGCTCACTTTGACGACGGCGAAAATCCTGCTGTGGGACATCCTGTCTGGCCGTGCGTTCGAGTTGGGGCTACGACCGTTCTTCAACTTCCAGTTCTTGATCGAGCTCGTGTTGCCGGTGCTCCTCGCCGGAGTGGCATGGAGCTTCCGCCGGTATCGCGTCCGCCTGAGCGCGGCCGAGCTCAAACTACCAACCCCGCTGGTGCTCGGTGCTCTCTGCGCCCTCATCTGGATCATCTCTGCCGAGATCCTCTATCACTTCTCGTTCCGCGCGCACGCGGGGATGGTTTCGAGCGAACGCGAGAGTCTGCTGACCCTCTCCCTGGTATGGGCGCTCTACGCCGCGGCGGTGATCGCGGTCGGCTTCCTCGCGCAGTTCAAACCCATGCGACTTTTGGGGATCACGATGCTTGCCATCACGACCGCGAAAGTCTTCGTGGTCGATCTGACTAGCTTGGAACAGGGCTACCGGATCGCGGCATTCGTTGGTCTGGGCGTGTTGGTTCTTGCGATCTCCTTGCTGTACCAAAAGCGCCGGCCGAGAAGTGTCTAGCGCACCAAGACTGCCTTCACTTCAAGGCAAACCGACGCCCAAACTCAGCACGGCACTGGGGTCGTAATTCTTCGTGAGGTCCTTGTCCAAAGGAATGCGAATACGAAGGCTGGGCTTCAGGCGGCCGTAATCGAGGTTCGTGAAAATATCAAACTCATGAACGGACTTCTGACCGAAATTGGCGTCGGAATCATCGGATGCCAAATAACGCCCCACGAAGCCCGCGCCGAAGGAGGCAGGCCCCGCGCGACACGTGCCCTGGGCGCTATAGCTGATCCAGGCTTCGAAGTCGTCGGCCAGGGTCGACCCCGTGTCGAACCAGAGGATGGGTGCCAGGCGCAATCTCACGCCAAAGCCCTCCACGGAACGGTGACGGTAATTGAGGCCGAGTGTCGCCGATGCCACTTCGGGGAGGAAGGCCTCCGGCCGGTCCACCTGATCGATGATAAATCCAAACAGCGCCGCCTCTTCGTTGTCCGGAGCGAAGGGCAGACGGACCCCGATCTCCCCCATGACTCCCGCATCACGCGGTCCCAGACGCAGACCAATGTAGGGATTCCCGATGGCCGTGGAGGATTCGGATCCTTCCGGGTTGGCGACGTGGGCGAACGGGACGTCCACACTCAGGGCGAGTGTCTCTTTGGCTTCGAAGGTACCGGATAAGAACCAGGCCAGAGAAAAGGTCGTGAAATTCCCATCTTCCACGTTGGGGAGAACCGCCTCCAGGCGCAGCTCATCGCCTTGATCCGGCCGGGAAAGCCAAATGGAATCCGCGACCGCAGCCATGGGTACGACCAGAATGCAGAACAGTACTGAGCACAGAAGAAGGCGCTGGGAAACACTCATCATTCGACCCTCTCTATATAAGGTTTCGAACACACGAGGCTCATATAAGAGACAAATGTGTCCTATGAGGCAGAGAGAATCAATACCGCAGCCTTCAGCGCACCAGCGCCAACTTCTTGCTGGATTCTCCCGAACTCGTCACCAGATGTGCGAAGTAAATTCCTGAAGCCAGGGCGCCGCCATTCTGATCGCGCCCATCCCATCGGACGTAAGATTCACCAGCCGGCATCGGTCCGTCGAGTAGGCGACGGACTCTACGTCCACGCACGTCAAAAATCTCCAAGCGCACGTGGCCTTGGTTTTCCAGGTACATTCTGATCTTGGTCGACGGATTGAAGGGATTGGGATAGGGCTCGAGCAGACCGCTGACTCGGCGCGTCACGCTCGGGTTGGAGGTCGAGAACTGCTGCTCGGTCAGGACAAGCTCGCGCATGTCCGAGAAGCTCACGGTGGCCTTGCTCCCATCGGGCAAGGGCTGCGTGGGTTGCACCGCATCCACCTGCAACGCGCTGACGGCGGTATGTGGAGTGCCACCGGGCTCGCTGACCACGGTGGGCGAGTTCCATTCGGTGCTCACGCCAGTCGCGGTCATCGCCGGGCGTAAAGGCCAGCGCTCGAGCGACGCGAGTTCCGGCGTACTTCCGCCGTACTCCCACTGTTTGATGCCTCCGACCAAGCCCTGCACCGTCCAGCCGCCGGCGCCCACGCCGCTGAAGTCCGTCTCGAGCTGGACGGTGGGGCCGTTGTGCAAACTCCACTTCACTTCGCCGTTGGTGTTGTTGCCCTGGAACAGGACATCCACCGCGCCATCGGGTTCGGTGGTCATGTTGGGACCGGGGAAATTCAGTGCCACCGGTTGGCCGTCGAGCCGCTCCACCAGAAACGACGCCGGGGTGCTCCAGTCCGAGCGAATGACCTCCAGGCCCGCATTCGTGTTCACGTAGTAGCCGTTTTGCAGATCGCGGTAGATCTGGCCGAAGCGCTGGATCCCGAAGGAGGAGATTTGAATGGGCGGGACCTCGTTGGCCGCGAGGTGGATTCGTCCGAAGAGACCTCGCGGTACGGTGGCGCCTGTTTCCGAGGTCAGGATCAACTGATCGCCGACGTAATCCTGTCCCTTGATCGATAGGGTGACGTTCTTCCCCCAGTCGCACAGCAGATTCAGTTCCCCTCCGATGGTAAAGAGACCCAGGATGGCGGGCAGTCCCTCGTCGCATTGCCAGCTGCCGTTGAAGCCACTCTGCGAGAAGACGCTTTGGTCGTTCTGAGTGAAGTTCAGTGAAAGCGTGGGAGATCCCAACGCACTCATATCGACCTGGTGGGTCATGACGCCAGAGGACGCGGTGGACTGAAGTGTGACGAGCGAGGCACCGCCCGGGCTCTGGTAACTCCAGTTCAGGCTTGCGCCGTTCACCAGATTTGCGGTGGGCATGGAGTTGGCGAAGACGACGCCGGCGCCGTCCACCCCGGCGCTTCCGATTTTGGAAGACGACCCTCCGCCGCCCATGAGGTCGATGTTCATCGCGCCCATGGAGAAATCGAGCCCGCCGAGCTCGAGTCCTCCCGAGACGCTCGTGAGCGTGGCGGCATCGAAGGCTTCGGTCACCAGGCCGGCATAGACCTCACCCGGAAAAGGATTGAGGGTAGCGCTGGTCGTGCCTACGAAGGGATGACTGACGATATTCGGGTCGCCGCCGACCCAGCCCGGCACGCCCGGATCCCCGAAGCTGGAATGGGAATGGGCAGTGGGGCGAATCTCGAGGCCTTCCACGCTCCGATTGAGACGCGCAGTGACATGCAAAATCGGTACTTCGTCGCTGTCCGGGTAGGGATAGCTGGGAAGAAAGGAAGGAAGTACACCACGGACATCGCCGATATCTTCCACGTAACTGTAAGTTGCATAGCGAAACAACCAGTAACTGCTCACCACGGTGATGGCAGGGTCGTTCATTATCGGAAGTCCGAACTCGAAGGCCCTCTTGGGATAACCCGCGGTAAGTCCCTTCGCGATGACATAGAAGTCGAAGGTAGATCCAGGTGCCGCGTTCCCAACCGTCTGCGTTCCTGCTTCGTCGAAATAGACGCCGATCTCTCCTTGAGCAGAGCCAATGTCGGGTGGACTTGATGGACAGTTTGCGCGAGCGTTCATCGCGCTGATCAAGATATCCCAATCATTTTCCTCCAGCGTCCCGTTGAGATCGTAGTCCACTCGGTCGTCACCACCCCACCAATAGGATTCGAAGAGCACGAAGTCCGAGAGTCCCAAGTTCAAGTCCTTGTCGAGGTCGAGACCGCGCACCTCGAGATTGACCGGCTCGGGGGTGAGGATGCCTCCGATTGGGATGTCGTCGATGCAAACTTCCATCTGTTGGGCATGGCCGCCCGCGGCAAGTGGCATACTGAAGGTAGCGAGCCCGAGAGGATCGGTCGGACCGTCCGCTGTGAGCGGCCCGTTGCACCACACGAGATCACTGCTCGGGAGGGCTTTGAGCGTGAGACGACTTGCCGCCACATCGGGAACGGGATTGAGAAAGTCGTCTACAACCTGCACCTTGACGATGGCGCCGGCGTCGGCCAGCGAGGGGCCGGACCCGTCCGGAACGGCCATAATGACAGAGTGTGTGGGCTGGATGATGACGGAGTTCCCGACATTGGGAGTTTTCGCGGGCTGAGTTTTCTCTGCCGGCTCTGCCGCGTACGCAGGCCAAGCGAGGCTGAGCGCCACGCCAAATACCGCGAGAGTGAGAGCGAGCGCGGAACGGCGGTGAAGCCGCGAAGTGGCAAACCTTCGGCTCGAGGTCGACAAGTTGTATCCTGGTCCGCGCATGCTGGACTCCTTCGATTCAAAAAGTGGTTCAGCGCACCAGCGCGAGCTTTTCGCTGTAGTTTCCCGTGCTCGTCACCAGGTGTGCGAAGTAGATCCCTGATGCCAGGGACTCTCCTCGCATGTCACGACCATCCCATTCGACGGTGGATTTCCCGGCCGGCATGGGGCCATCGACCAGGCGACAAATGCGCCGGCCGCGTACGGCGAAGATCTCTAGGGTCACGTGTCCCGGAGTGGCCAGGTACATCCCAATTTTGGTCGAGGGGTTGAAGGGATTGGGATAAGCAGCGAGCAAGCCCGCGACACGACGCGTCGTGGGAGGGTTGGCCGTCGAGAATTGTTGTTCCGTGAGGACCAGCTCGTGCATCTTTGAAAAGCTCACCTGAGCGCGAGAGCCATCTGGAAGAGCTTGCGTGGGCTGGACGGCATCCACCTGCAGCGCGCTGACGGCGGTGTGTGAAGTGCCACCGGGCTCGCTGACCACACTGGGCGAGTTCCATTCGGCGCTCACGCCAGTCCCCGTCATGGAAGGACGCAGGGGCCATCGCTCGAGGGTCGCCAGCTCTGGAGTGCTTCCACCGTACTCCCACTGTTTGATGCCGCCGACCAAGCCCTGCGCCGTCCAGCCGCTAGCACCGATCCCACTGAAGTCCGTCTCGAGCTGGACAGTGGGGCCGTTGTGCAAACTCCACTTCACTTCGCCGTTGGTGTTGTTGCCCTGGAACAGGACATCCACCGCGCCGTCGGGTTCTGTGGTCATGTCGGGCCCCGGGAAGTTGAGCATTACCGGTTGGCCGTCGAGCCGCTCCACCAGAAACGACGCCGGGGTGCTCCAGTCCGAGCGGATGACTTCCAGGCTCGCATTGGTGTTCACGTAGTAACCGTTCTGAAGATCTCGATAGATCTGGTCGAAGCGCTGGATCCCAAAGGAGGCGATTTGAATGGTGGGAATGTCGTTGGCCGTCAGATGGATCTTGGCGAACAGTCCCCGCGGTACGGTGGCGCCCGTCTCCGAGGTCAGGATCAACTGGTCGCCGACGTAGTCCTGTCCCCCGATGGAAACCGTCACGTCCTTCCCCCAGTCGTACAGCAGATTCAGTTCTCCGCCGATGTAAAAGAGACCCAGGATGGCGGGCAGTCCCTCGTCGCATTGCCAGCTGCCGTTGTATCCACTCTGCGAATACACCGTCTGGTCATTCTGGGTGAAGTTCAGCGAAAGAGTGGGAGATCCCAATGCGCTCATGTCGGTCTGGTGAGTCATGGTCCCCGAAGAGGTCATGGAGCTCAGGGTGACGAGCGAATTCCCGTTGGGATCGTCGAAGCTCCAGTTCAGGCCTGCTCCATCAGGAAGGTTCGCCGTGGGCATGGAGTTGGCAAACACGATCCCTGCGCCGTCCACACCGACGGTTCCGACCTTGTAGAAATTTCCGCCCAGGCCCATCAGGTCGATGTTCATTCCGCCGATCGCGGAGTTCAAACCGCCGAGTTCGAGCGCCCCCACGGTCTCAGCAAGAGTGGCCGCGTCGAGCGCCTCTGTCACCAGACCCGCGTAGACTTCACCTGGAAAGGGATTGAGAGTGGCACTTGTGACGGAGGCGAAGGGATGACTGACGATATCCGGGTCTCCGCCGACCCACCCCGGCGTGTTGGAGCTACCGAAGCTGGAATGCGTTAGAGCCGTGGGACGGAACTGGAGTCCCTGCACACTTGATCTGAGCCGCAGAGTTGCGCGAAAAAGCGGAATTTCATCCGCATCTGGCAAGGGGGCGGACGAGGAACTGTGGAAGATCGTAAAACGAGACTCATTGGCTGCTGTTTCAGTATCGACTAGTGGACGCTCGAAAAGGTAGGAAACTCCCAATACTTCGATGGTTGGGTCGTCCAGCGCGGGAAGTGCGAACTCGAAGGCCCTCTTGGGGTAACCCTCGGTCATTCCTTTTGCACAGACATACAAATCGAAGGTAGCTCCGGGAACGACGTTTCCAACCGTCTGGGTTCCCGCTGCATCGAAGTAGACGCCAAGTTCTCCCTGAGCCGGGCCGATGTTGGGTGGGCTGGAGGGACAATTTACATCGCTGTTCATCGCACTCATGAGAATGAGGCCATCATCAGAGGAGCGACTTCCCCCATCGAGATTAAAATCCACGTCAGGACCGTTAGTGGAGCTGGCCAAGTCGGAGGTAAAGACTACGAAGTCCAGAAGGCCCACATTCAAATCTCTGTCGAGGTCGACGCAGCGCACCTTCAGGAAGGCCAGATCGGGTGAGGTGATACCGCCAATGGGAATCCCATCGAGGCAGACCTGCAACTGCTGTGCGTGGCCTCCCGCGGCCAATGGCAGGTTGAACTGTGTAATTCCCGCGTCGTCCGTGGCGCCATTAGCCGAAGGAGGCGCCGGACACCATACGAGATCACTCTCGGGCCAGGCCTTGAGGGTGATACGGTTGGCGGCCACCCCGGGAACAGGCCGGTAGACGTCGTCCAAAATCTGTACCTGAATCGTGGCGCCAAGATCGTCCAACGAAGGCCCGCTGGCGTCCGGTAGGGCGAGCGCGGCGAGACTCGAAGGTTGGATGACGGCGGACTTGCCGACGTCGGGTAGCCGCGGAGGCTCCGGCGCCGGGATGCGCTTGCGCCACGCACCGCGACCGAAAGTGCCCGCGTAGAGCCAGTATTCTCCGGCAGTATCCCCAGTGGGAACGAGTTCGAGCGCACGCACGTCGATCCCCACGGGAATGCCTGTCTTCAAGGTGAACCAGTTGGTTCCGCCGTTTGGTGTCCACAGGACGCCGTTCGAGGTGGCGACGAAGATCTGATTGGGATCGTTTGGATGCCCAATGACGTCATTGATCACCAGGAATTTCAGCGAACCAGAAATGTCGGTGTAAGTGGCGCCCCAGTCGGTGGTCATGAAAAGGTTGCCTTGTGCAAAGCCAACTTTGTTCAGAATCGCATAGGCCCGGCCGAGGATCGTGGGGTGGGGAACGACACGGAGGACCTTTCCGGCTGGTAGCTCGGGGGCGTCGCCATCGGACCAGCTGCCGTCGCGATAGACCTGTATGCGGCCGCTTGTTGTCGTCGTTGTATTCGCCAGGGTTACGTAGACCGCGCCGGTGGCTCCACGTGCGACGCCGAGGCCGAGGAGTGAGTCGGGAAATGCGGTCGAATTGAGTTTGTGCCAGGTCGATTCCGTACCATCGACGTAGTACACGTTGGGCCCGGCAACGGTGTAGATGCGTGCGTAGGGGGCGGTCTCGATCGATGGGTACCAAGTCTTGTTGCTGTAAATTCCGCCATCCTGCGAGATACGGCTCGAAAAGCCATCGGTGCTCTGGCTGCGCTTCCAGGTCTTGTTCCCGCTAAGTGCTCCCACGGCATTCCATGACAGAGTGCAGAGATCTGGATCGAGAGTGACACCTCCGCCATCCAGCCGTTGCAGAGCATCCCAATTCGAACCGTCAGTGGTCACCGGAACGCCATTATCCTGCGCGCCACCTATCGCAATATCTGGATTCGAAGGGCAGACCGAGAGAAAGCCGAATTGGGTGATGGGATAGGTATTCTTCGAGGATTCGAAAGTCTGGCCCTGGTCGGTCGAGTGGAATACGCCACCGTCGCTTCCATCCCAGAGTTCCGTACCCGAGTCGTCCCATACGAGGACGTGGTGGTCGTCGTGCAGCACGGTGGGTTTGGACCAGCTTGCTCCCCCGGTATCGCTGCGAGACAAGTTGACGCCACCGACCAATACCAAGTCCGGGTCGTTCGGGTTCACCGTGATGGCTTCGTTGTAGCCGGGTTGAATCGTGGGAAAATCGGGGGGGAGGCCAAGATCGGTCCAGGAACTGCCACCATTATCGGTATGCAGCACCGCGGCCAGTGCTTTGGGGCTGATGGTCGACAGCAGAAACCAGAGCGTCTCGGGCTGTGATTTACAGATCGCGAGATCGCCGGACAGGTAGTTTGTTCCCGGATACCCCGGCGTCGTCAGCGGATCCCATGCGATTCCATTGTTCGTCGACTTGTAGAGACCATCTCCCCTGAACGCAGCGTAGACGACCCCGGAATCGGTCGGATGCAGGGCCATCGCGAAGCAGCGTCCGGCCTTTCTTCGCGTCCAACTTGCGCCACCGTCGTAGGAGATGAAGTATCCCGAGGTCGAAGCTGCGTGGACCTCCGTGGAGCTCTCCTGAGCAAACTCGATATCGTAGAAGGCGCGGGGGAAGCTATCCGAGATTGACGCAGGAGTCCAGTTCACGCCTCGATCAAGAGTGTAGTAGATCCCGGTACCCGTGAAATTGCCGGGTTCGCCCGTGCCAATCACGATGTGGTCGGCATCATTCGGATCGGTGGCAAAAGCGCCGATGAGCGGCGAGACTTGATCGGTGAGGCAGACGTAGCTGCCACCATTGGACTCCCAGAGACCGCCAGTTGCGCTTCCCACGCGCAAACCAAAAGACGGACCCCACTCCAAAGAGCGCACCCTCCCCGAATCGGTACGGACGAGGTCACGCGTCGGGAGACCACGGGGGCCCACGAACTCCCATTGATAGCTCGTGAGCTGCTTGCTGAGGTTTCCGTTGGGTGGCTGGTAGGTGCTTTCGTCCGGGAGCTGGGCATATGCATCGTGGATGGCCTGGTTGACCTCGAAGGGCAATTCGGCGCCGTAGGGATAATGCGATTGGGCGAGCATCCATTGCATGGCCTCGACACCGAAACGTTCGGTTTCATTTTCTGACTCGGCTTTGGGTCTTTCCGAATGCGAGGTGAGGAGACGGAAGCTCAGCGCGGTACCAAGTGCCGCAAAGACGAGAAGGAGGACCATCAGGCCTCGAGTCCGTGAAGCTGTGATGGCTCGAAGTATATGGGGTGAAACGCGGCGGAATGCGGGCATTGGGGCTCCTCCTCGCCTTGGGTGTGGCGTGGGTTTCGATGGGTTACGAACGCGGGGGGAAAGGGTTACGACGACTCGGATTGAGGCCGAATCGTGGCGTTCGTACAGAAGGGGTCGTCAGGGCGCGGAAAGTGTGACACTCAAATGGAGTCCGGAGCCCGAATTTGCCGAAGAAAGACCAGGCCTCAGTGGGCGGTCGCCGAAATGGGCGGCCTCAGCGCGCGGCCGCGGCGAGCCGATCGTCCAGGCCAGCGGCTTGGAACGCCCTGAAGAAGCGCTTGGCCATGGCCTCGTTGCCCTTGTCGGCCAGGTGCATGCAGTCGGCAAAATCCTCGTCATCGGCGGGGATCGCGTCACGATCGTCCACCACCAGGAGGCCCTGGCTCTTGCCGTAGTCCACGATGGCCTGGTTGTAGGTATCGATTGCATTCAGCATGCCGTCGATGCTCATCCAGGGCATGTAGTAGAAGGCGACGTCGGCGTTTTCAATCTGGGTGGCGCGGTCCTGACCGCGGCGGTACTTCACGATGAAAGTGGATAGAACGAACTGGATATCCCGTCGATCGCAGTCCTGCTTCATCTGGTCGAGGGTGGAGAGAAAGTGCGCGGGAAGTTGGGGCGGGACTTCATCCAGTGTCGCTCGAGGCTTGTTGTGACTGCGCAGCAGGATCGCCAGGTTCTTGTAGATGAGATCGAAGGCGAAGCTCACGCGCGAGAGCGTACGAACCACTGGCGAGCGACGCCCACTGTCGGGGCGGATGAGCCCCTTGGCGATCGCCAGCGCGCGCGTGTCCTTGACGATTTCGTTGTTGGCCTCGTAGTAGAGCACCACATCGGGGTCGAGCTCGAGCACGTGGGAGCGGAGGTACTTGAGATTCTCCGCCGATGTATAGCCGGGTACACCGGCGTTGATGACCTCGAAATGCACCTCCGGATGGGCCGCCTGCAGTTCGTCCTGCAAAAGCTTCGTCCAGACCTCGTCGTTGGAGGAAGCTTCGGCCGAGAAGGTAGTGGATGCCCCGAGGCAAGCGACGCGCACCGTATGTGGCGGTTTCTCGCGCGTGATCTCCGGCCCACGAAATCCCAGGCTGTTGATTTTGATGTGGATGTCCTTGCCGCGGACCTCGTAGTTGGGTCGCGGCACCGTCAAGTCGCTCGCGGGATCGTAGACCACCATGGGGTCGCGGAAGCCGGTCGCGGCGTCGCCGTACTTGATCCAGGCGCGCAGACGGAGCAGACCCTCGCCCAGAAGAAGAGCGACACACACGAGAATCAGCGCGTAGAGAATCTTCCTGCGAGTGGGAATTTGCGGCTGGGAATCGCTCACTCTCTTCGTCCTAGAACAGTGTATAGATGAAGGGTGCGATGGCGGTCCCCGACAAAAGGATCAAGAGTCCGAAGAGGAAGAGCACGATGATGATTGGTAGCAGCCACCACTTCTTGCTGTGACGGAGAAACTGCCAGAACTCGGCGAACACGCCCTGACTCTTTTTGGACTCGGCAATTCTCTCGAAATCGGACACGGCGTCTCCTTCAGATTAAAACTGATTGAAGTACTGCTTGGGGTCGCTTGCGCCAGTCTTCGGCCTCCAGTAGGTGGACTCATCCTGGCGGCGGCGCCGTAACTCGTCGCGGCCAAATATCCGGAATGCCAAAGCAACGGGGGTGAACACGATGAAGAACAGCAGCAACATGACGAGCTTGGAGACCGTCCAGCCGATGGGAAAGACGACGGTCATCCAAAGCCGGTAGAACCAGCCGATTGCCATGGGCCGCAAGAGCCCCACGGTCCCGATGAACGCAATCAGAGCAAAGCCCCACGAAGCCGGGCTCACGCGGTCAGTGTAGGCGCGCCAGGCGAACATCCCGCCGAAAATGAGAAGGCACAGCGCGGCGAATTGACGGAGCGTCTTCGCCGATGCGGGCTTCTTTACATCCGACCACTGCATGAGATCCTCCACGCGGCGCAATGGCGCCGGCTGCGATCAATCCAATTCGAACTGCGAGAGATACTTTTCGCGCATCGAATCGCTCAGTTGCGAGGAAACGTTTTCTTTGAGCAGAATGGTGTCTTCCATGATGAGCGCGTCCATCTCGGTCCCCAAAAAGCAGTTGTAGGCGTCGCGGGGCGTGCAGACGATGGGTTCACCACGCACGTTGAAGCTGGTGTTGACCAGTACCGGGCAACCCGTCTTTTCTGCGAAGGCCCCCAGCAAGCGCGAGAGCCGCGGGTTGCGCCCCTTGTCCACGGTTTGCACGCGCGCGCTGTAGTCGACGTGGGTCACCGCAGGGATCTGCGAGCGCGCCACATTCACCCGTTTGCGCAGGTCGGGATCGGTCTTCATCTGTTCGATTTCCTCGGGGGGAAGCGAGACGCGGCGTTCTTCGCTGACCGGCGCCACCAGGAGCATGTAGGGACTCTCCTTGGCCGGTGCAAGGTCGAACCAGCGATGCGCCTCCTCCTGCATCACGATGGGCGCGAAGGGGCGGAAGCTCTCGCGGAACTTGATCTTGAGGTTCAT
>Ga0102953_1002150_pt1 | contig 11973 bp, 8 predicted proteins | sample SalPon2A_C_D2_MG_FD_78509 | JGI IMG/M metagenome (GOLD analysis project Ga0102953, IMG submission 78509) | Soil microbial communities from South San Francisco under conditions of wetland restoration - Salt Pond MetaG R2A_C_D2_MG | ecosystem: Environmental > Terrestrial > Soil > Wetlands | place... | reverse complement strand
ATTTTTTTCATGATTCATAATTTAAATATATTTTCAATTTGTCCATTATATCACGGAATAAATCTAATTCTGAATAATTTGATTCCTTACTTAAATAGGGTGTCCCGGTATCATTGAAAATAGCTACTAAATCATTTTGAGATATTAAATCAATATATTCGGAGAAATGATTATTTATCATTATTCTGGAAGCTATCCATACCGGAAAAGAAGTAAAAAACAAAGATTGATTATTTCTGATATTGATTTCATAATTTTTTAACACCAGTCGTGCAAGTTTGAAAGATTCTTCTTTAGTAGTTTTTGATAAAATTTCTTCCTGTGCTAAAAGTAATTCGATGGACGCAAATGCATATTGAACATCGCCACCTTTACCTGAAAAACTACTGTAATTGTTTTCGATACAATCTAAACACATAGATGAATACCTTTTAATAAGTACAGTTGCGGCATCATCTCTGTTGATTAGTTCTATGAAAACGTTAAAACTTGTTTTAAAAACATCATAAAAATATTGTGGAGCCAGGGTAACATATAAATCGATATTAAGTGGATTTTCTGCATAAGATTCATATATTCCCAAAGTTGACATAGAATCAAGAATAGAAAAAGGAATTTGAACAGCCTCTTTCATTTGTTCTGAGGTTTCAAATGCTTTCCATTCATCTGATCCGGGTCTTATCGGATATATGTATGTATCATTTGCTGTTTCAATAAAACAATTGCATTCAGGATTAATATTATCTTCTATTTCTTTTTTCTCGCAACTTGGGTAAAAAATATATATTAAAATCAGTAGTAAATAATATCTTTTATCCATTGTTATTTATAAATTCCTGAGTTATTTCGATTATTTTGGAAACATTCACTATGTTTCTTATTTATTTAGGCAAGCATTTTAAAAATGTTGGCGGCCACTAAGGGCTTTTGATTTATTGTTAACTAAAGATAATGCAAATAATATTAAAATATCAATCGTTTTTTTTTTTTTTGAATAGATTGCTTTGCAGGGTGTTATGGTTGCTTTTAGAGAATATGTTTTTGAGCATAAGGTTGAGCGTAATATGCAGATTGAAATGATTAATTTAACGTTAAACGCTCAAAGGTATTTAGAAAATTTGAGGATTTCGGTTGACCTTTAAACGTCTGCAAGACCTCAAAGCATCTGAAAAAATACAGGCAGCCATCGAAAAAGCGCTTTCGTTTTTACAATAAAATAATGGAACCGTTCCTTCTTAATTCAACAAAGAAGGAACGGTTCTCTTTATAAAACGTTGCAAAACAATAAACCGGCAATGTTATTAATTAATAAAAAATACAAAAATATCTTCTTTTAAGTTATGCTTTTTTGATTTGTACTAAATAAGAACTATTTTCAGCCTCATTAATTTTTTGAAAAAATCCATCGGGTGGTCAAACCATTACTGCCTGAACGTGTTTAAATCTTCGGATTCCGGATTTCGGTCTGCCGACAAAAACATAAATGAATGAAGAAGATATATTCCTTTCTAACCTCTTTACCTTTTATGGCGTTTTTATTTTTGGCGCTGGGGTTTTCCATGGCCATTGCCACGTTTATAGAAAGCAGTTACGGAACACCGGCTGCCCGAGCCCTGGTTTACAATACGATATGGTTTGAAGTGCTGTGGGGACTTTTTGCGCTAAACCTGGTGAACAACCTGGTAAAATATAAGTTCCTTACCAAAAAGCGATTTACACTTGGATTATTCCACATCTCATTTTTGGTTATTCTGCTGGGTGCGGCCATCACTCGTTTTTTTAGTTATGAAGGAGTGATGCATATTCGCGAAAATACCAGTTCGAAAACTATCCAAACTTCCGACGATTATTTTTATGCCGGTTACGGGAATCAGCATAAAGAAAAGAAAGTTCGTTTTTCTGAATTTACGCCCAAACGGTTTTCGGCCCGTTTCGATGTAAAAGGGGTAAAAGTGAACGTAAAATCAATAGGTTTTATTTCTGATGCCGACAGGAAAGTGATTCCTTCGGAAAACGGTAAGGCAATTATTGATTTTGTGTTTTCTTCGCCCACGGCACAGGGCATGCAAACTTACCCTTTTACAAAGGGTGATGTACTTGATTACCCTGGTTTTACCGTTGGATTTGAGTCACCTCAACAGACAGCCATAAAATTCTTCATGAAAAACGGTGAGCTTTTTATGACTACAGCCAAAGATATACAGGAAACAACCATGGCAACGCAGGAAACCGTTACATTTAACGCCGGCGATACCATTCAGGCAAAAAAAATGTTTTTATACGGGTACGGCGACTATAAGTTTTTAATCCGGAATTTTTACCCGAGTGCAACTTACACCGCAGTGAAAAGCCAGAATCAAACCAACGAAGATGCGGTAATGATTCAGATTTCTGATGGTATAAACCAGCAAACGGTACCGGTGTTTGGCCACTCGGGTGTAGCGCTAGACACCATTTCGGTCCCGCTGGGAACAGGCGCCTTAAAACTGGCCTACGGTTCGTTGCCCATCACGGTTCCATTCAGTATTTATCTGAAAGATTTTCAACTGGAACGTTATCCTGGTTCCCAATCGCCGTCGTCGTTTGCGTCGGAGGTGGTATTATCCGACCCGAGTGTCAACCTGAAAAAAGATGTAAGAATTTTTATGAATAATACATTAATGTACAAAGGATATAAATTTTTCCAGTCGTCATACGATCAGGATGAAAAAGGTACGGTACTTTCAGTGAACCACGATTTTTGGGGAACGTGGATTACTTATATTGGTTATATTTTACTGGTTATTGGGATAATCCTTTCGCTGGTGAATAAAAATTCATATTTCCAGTTTTTGGTGCGCAAGTTAAAACAGAGTTCAGTTAAAACATTGTTGCTGATATTATTGATTGGAGGTTTCGGCGCCAATGCTTCGGCGCAGGTAGGAATAGGAACCGGCATTCCCAAAATCAATGATCAGTTGGTTAAAGAATTCAGTGAATTATGGGTGCAGGGCGTCGATGGACGTATCGAACCGATTTCAACCATGTCGAGCGAAATTGTTCGAAAGATAAGCCGCAAATCTTCGCTGTATGGAAGAACACCCGATGAAGTGGTTTTGAGTATGATGACCTATCCGGAGATTTGGCGTACGTTACCCATTGTAAAAGTCTCCAACAAATTGGTGGCCGCACAATTAGGTGTCAGTGGAAATTATGTTACCGTTCAACAACTTTTTGATGCGCAGGGAAACTACAAAATACAGGAGAATGTGCAGGCAGCATACAGCAAAGCGCCAGCATTCAGGAACCAAACCGAAAAAGAATATATCTATTTGGATGAGCGGATTAATATCTGTTTTATGGTTTTCCAGGGCTCTATGTTTAGTATTTACCCACGGATCAATCACCAGGACAAATGGTATGCTCCCGGTGTGTTGACAAAGGATTATTCCGGTGGCGATTCCATATTTGTGAAAAGCGGGTTCCAGTTGATGTTACAATCCATTGCGCAGCAAAACAATGCTGATGCCCAGCAGGTACTTCGTGCGATTGCCAATTTTCAGAAAAAATATGGGGGAAACCTAATTCCTTCGGATACAAAGAAAAATGTTGAAATTTTATACAATAAAATAAATCCTTTTAAACGGATATTCCCGTTTTACCTCTCTTTCGGATTTTTATTACTGCTTGTATTGTTTATTAATATTTTCAGGCAGAAACCTTTGCCCAAGGTTATTCGGATTTCTTTCTTCGGAATTATTTTCGTTGGATTTTTAATGCACACTGCGGGATTGGTAGTACGCTGGTACATTTCGGGACACGCACCGTGGAGTAATGGTTTCGAGTCGATTGTTTATGTGGCGTGGGCAGTTATGTTTGCCGGTTTTGTGTTTGGCCGGAAATACCCGATGGTGGTTGGCACCGCAGCTTTTCTTTCGGGAATAGCGCTTTTCGTGGCTCACCTGAGCTGGATGAACCCGGAAGTAACCAACCTGGTTCCGGTGTTGAAATCATACTGGCTGGCAATTCATGTTGCTATTATAACGGCAAGTTATGGTTTTATTGGGCTGAGTGCCTTTTTAGGTATCCTGGCTTTGATTCTTATAGTAATGCGAAATAAATCAAACGATGAAAAGGTAACCGGTTTTATTGACCAGCTTACCACTATCAACCAAATGTCGGCAATGGTCGGACTGTATTTTTTAACCGTTGGAACTTTTCTTGGAGGCGTTTGGGCCAACGAAAGCTGGGGCCGTTACTGGGGTTGGGATCCAAAAGAAACCTGGGCGCTCATAACCGTTGTTGTTTATTCATTTATCGCTCACATGCGATTGATTCCTTCGTTGAAAGGAGTATTTAATTATAACTTTGCCTCTGCGATTGGCTTTGCCTCTGTGTTAATGACCTATTTTGGTGTGAATTATTATCTTTCAGGATTACATTCTTATGGTAAAGGAGTGGTCGACGGTGTGAATCCGGCCGTGCCCGTTAGTTTTGCCATACTTGCTGGATTAATTATTTGGGCGTATATTAAAGACTCGAAATACGAAAAAGAAAATTCACAATAAAACTCATATTGTTTAACTTAAAAAGTAAAATGATGAAATCATTTTTTAAAATTGGTATTGTTGCCCTCATCGCTGTTTTTTCTTTTGGATTTCAGTCATCAAAAGAAAAGTTGTTTGACGGTAAAACATTGAAAGGCTGGGAATGTAAACCAGCAGCACAGAGTGATGACTGGAAAGTTGTAAAAGGCGAAATTGTTGCTGCAAATCCGCATAAAAAAGGTTCTAATCTCTGGACAACAAAAAAATACAAGGATTTTGATTTAACCTTGCAATACATTACTGATACCGAGCATTACGATACAGGCGTATTTTTAAGAGGCGAATCGCACCAGGTACAAATTGGTATTTCGGGATCGCTGAAAGTAGACATGACAGGTTGTATTTATGCTCCTAAAGATAAAAAAGGCAGTTATCCTGCGAAAACTGACAAAATTGCAAAATATCATAAAGTAGGAAAATGGAATAAACTGCGCATAATTGTTACAGGAAAGAGAATACAAACATTCTTAAACGGCGAACCTTTTGTTGATTACACTGCGGTTACCATTCCCGACGAAGGCCCGATTGGCCTGCAATTGCATCCGGGAGTAGATATGAAAGTAAGATTCAAAAATATTACCTTAAAAGAACTTTAGTCCAAAAAACAATTTTAAATTACGTTTGCCGGGAATTTCAATTAAGTCAGCAGATTTATATGAGAATCCCGGCTTTTTGTTTACATAATATTTAATTTTTTGAATATTTATGTTGCAAAGTCGAAAAATAGAATTGTATTCAGCTGTAAGCCAGACTAGTAGGCTCTATTTGTATAAAATATAAATAGGCTCAATTTTAATCTGCCCGGCGTCAGAGTTAAATTCCCTGGAAATCAAAAATTGTATATTTGGAAGTATAACTAAATCAATGAAGAAATGGGAATTGAAGTAACTCGTACGTTTGATATTCTGGAACGTTATCTGCAGGAATTTCCGCGAAAAGATGCCCTTGGAGGGAAAAATAACGGAACCTGGCACACCTATTCAACGGAAGATTACAATAACAAATCGTACCAGTTTGCATTGGGATTAATGGCACTGGGTTTAAAAAAGGGCGATAAAGTGGCCACTGTGACCACCAACCGTCCTGAATGGAATTTTGCTGATATGGGCATGTCGATGACAGGTGTTATACATGTACCGATTTATCCAAATATCAACGAAGATGAATACAAATATATTTTGGAACACTGCGAGGCAAAAATTTTAATTGTTGGTGACAAGAAACTTTTTTTAAAGCTTCAGCCCATTGCGAGCATGTTACCGAATATTAAGCACGTTTATACGTTTGAAGAAATTGAAGGCGCAAAATCGTTTGAAGAAATTTTAACGCTGGGTGAATCAAAAAGGAGCGAGTTGGAAGAAAGGCTTCAGCAAATAAAAAATACCATCCAACCCGGAGATTTGGCCACTTTAATTTATACTTCAGGAACAACAGGGGTTCCCAAAGGAGTTATGCTTACACACCGGAACCTGGTTTCGAATTTTGTCTCGCATTCCAAAATGCATCATCTGGGAAAAGAACATCACGTAATTAGTTTCCTTCCATTGTGTCATGTGCTTGAGCGCAGTGTAAATTACCATTTTCAATACAAGGGAATGGGGATTTATTATGTGGGAAACCTAAATCAGATTGTTTCTGCGTTAAAAGAGATTAAACCGCACATGTTTGTTTCCGTACCAAGACTCCTTGAAAAAGTTTATGATGGATTTGTTGCAAAGGGGAAGGAACTTTCGGGCATTAAAAAAGCGATTTATTTCTGGGCTTTTCGCTTGTCCAAACATTTCGAATTTAATAAGAAATATGGGTCATGGCTTTCGTTGAAAATTAGAATTGCCGATAAGCTGATTTATTCAAAGTGGAGAGAAGCCCTGGGGGGAAATATTGTTTACGTTGTTTCGGGCGGTGCAGCTTTACAACCTCGTATTGCACGAGTTCTGGGAATGGCAGGAATGTTAAACCTGGAAGGTTACGGCTTAACTGAAACCTCGCCGGTAATTGCGGTAAATAATCCTGCATCAGGCGAAATGAAAATTGGTACTGTCGGTCCAATCCTCGAGAATACGCAAGTTAAAATTGCCAAAGATGGAGAGATTTTGTGTAAAGGTCCGCAGGTAATGAAGGGATATTACAAAGCGCCCGAATTAACAGCGGAAGTGATTGATGAAAACGGATGGTTCCATACGGGCGATATTGGTATTTTGGAGGAAGGGAAATACCTTAAAATTACAGACCGTAAAAAGGAAATTTTTAAACTTTCGGGTGGAAAGTACATTGCTCCGCAAATGATCGAAAATAAGTTAAAAACATCGAACCTGATAGAACAGGTTATGGTAATCGGCGCCAACGAAAAGTTTGCCAGCGCTTTGGTTTCTCCCAACTTTCCACTTCTTCATGACTGGTGTGCAGAGCATAAAATTCATTTCGAGGATAACAAGGATTTAATTCAAAAACAGGAAGTTGTTGAAAAAATACAGAAAGAAGTTCAATTGATAAACAAAACACTGGGAACGCACGAACAAATTAATCGTATTCGCCTGGTTTGTGAAGAGTGGACACCTGCAAGCGGTGAATTATCACCAACACTTAAATTACGCCGGAATATGGTCGCTGCTAAATATCAACACCTGATTGACGAGATTTACTCTGTTGGTAAGAGCTAGTCTTTTTATTAAATCAGCGCTCTGTCCCACGGAATGGCAGATAAAATCAGAATCAGTCCAATCGTATAAAACAAAGCGGCAGCCATATGTTGTTTCACCGGTGTAGCTGCTTTTTTCGATTTTGAACGCCCAATATGAATAACAGCTAATGCTACAATCATAGTTACAATGTGTTCCACGGCGTAAAAACGAAGATCATCATTTTTCATGGCTGCACCAAAATTGACAAAGGCTTGTTTCGTTACCGGACTAACAAAAGCGTATAAAATAATTCCCACTAAAAATTGAATGTCGATAAAAATAGTGAGTAAAAGCCCCGCCACATTATCGCTTTTTTTCCACTCTTTTTTTCCTATCCATCCGGCAAATGCAAATGCAATGGCAACTGCAGCCGCAATTAAAACCAGCCAGCGAAGAAGGCTGTGTGTATGAAGTAATCCTGTATACATGTTATTATTGTTTTTGAATTAAACAGGTTTTATCCCGATTAGTTCAACCATTATTTAAATTGAATGTTTTTATTGCGTTTTATAGGGAAATGCATTCCGTAACCAATTAGGAAGCCGGTGTGTGGCGGTTGGTTATAAGCCACATTTTGCCACGCAATGCTCAGACGATATTGTGGATCTTGCATAAGGGTAACAAAACGGTAATGGGTTGGTATGGTGGTTGTAAATATTCGCAGTGACTGACCATCATTTGCCGGCAGGATCAGTTCCTCCCGCCAGTCTCCAATCAAATCAGCACTTAATGTCGGTGTGGCTTTTGAGCCGTTGTTCGACCGAAACCCTTCCGCATTTAATAACACGCCACCTTTATATTTGGTAATTTTATTTCGGTCGAGTAGTTCGCGTAAAAGGTCGTCGTCCCACCAAATCAAAAAGTTGGTCGATGTTGGAGATTCACCGATAATTTCACCTTTATTGTTCCACAAACCGCCACTTCCCGAACACCACATTTCTGCTCCGGGAGATGTTGAATCGATATCGGCTGCCACACCTCTGCCTACATCTTTTCCGGGCAATTTTCCCCAGATGATTTCGCCGGTTCGGGCATCAAAAAGTGCAGCTCCGTAGCCGTTTTCATAACCTTTTATAGGTACCTCATTTTCATGAATTCCCCACACCTCGAGTCCGGGGCGCGACGGAATAAAATCTCCTACGTGAAGTGCATCGCCATGGCGCAGGTTTGTGGAATACAAGCCTGTTCCATCGTCATCAACCGCCATTGAACCGTAAATAATTTCGTCTTTCCCGTCGTTGTCAACATCGGCTACGGTAAGATTGTGATTTCCCATTCCCGAATACTTTTCGAGTCCGGGTTTTGCTGTATCGAATACCCACCGCGAAGTTAATTTTCCATTTCGCCAATCCCACGCTGCCAGCACCGAACGGCCGTAATATCCCCGGCACATAACAATGCTTGGATGAACACCGTCGAGGTAAGCCACACAAGCCAGGAAACGATCCACGCGGTTTCCGGTACTGTCGTTACCACCGTTTCCGCCAATTCCACCCCAGCCATTCAACGGGTAACGATCGGGAATGTAATTAACCGTTTCAAGTGCTTTTCCTGTCATTCCATCGAAAACAGTTAGAAACTCAGGCCCATCCAGAATTTTTCCGTCTGTATTTACATAATTGGCTTCCGGGTTCCCGATAACATTCCCAATACCATCTTTGGTTCCGTCCGCTGTTTTGCATACAAACTCTGCTTTGCCATCGCCATCGAAATCATAAACCAAAAACTGGGTGTAGTGTGCACCATCCCGAATATTTTTACCGAGGTTAATCTCCCAAAGCATTTTACCATCCATGCGGTAAGCCTGAAAAATAGGCTCAGTTGTCATTCCCCGCTGCGAATTATCACGTCCCCGACCTTCCTGGTGAAGCACAAGCTCATAATTTCCGTCGCCGGTTAAATCGCCGACCGATGCATCGTTGGGCCGGTATCCTTCTGGCGTTTTTAACGGAAAGTCAAAATAACTGGTTGCATGTGTTGGTGTTACTGCTTTTTTCGAAATCATTTCTTTTTTATTAACTACCGGAATTACAGCATATAAATCGTTTATTGAACCATTTGTGTCGGTAAAACATGTCGAATTTGTCAGTGGTTTTTGATTTAATTTGGTATTGTTTCGGTACACATTAAAAGCCACATCTTCCGGATCAGTAGCCAGGAAACGCCAACTTACAAAAACTGAATCAGTTCCCGAAACCACCGCAATGATGCCACGGTTAAGTTTTTCCATTATTCGTTGGGCTCTTACTTCTTCACTGGGGAATAAAAGTTGAAGCAAAACAAAAGGCAGAATTATTTTCAAAGTTAAACGCATGGTTTAGATTTTTTAGGTTGAAGGTTAAAAGTAGTAATTTTAATGGGATATTTTAATCAGATACGGCTAAAGTAAAAACTTCGCCCGCTTCCCAAATCGTTTTTTTTGGATTTGGTTTCAAAACGGCATTTATCATTGCTTTAGCAACCGTCTCGTCTTTTACTGGGCGATATTTTTTCAATACAAACCTTGTAAGAAAGCGTAATACGGGAATGGAGATTATTTCAGCAGGTCGCTTCTCTTTTCGTTCACCGGAAAGCGACGAGGGACGTAAAATAGCAAGATTTTTAAAGTTTAGTTTTGTCACAGCTTCATCCAGTTCGCCTTTCATACGTGTGTAAAAAATGGGCGATTTTGCATTGGCGCCAATCGACGAAACCAGCACATAATTTTCTATTCCGTTTTCTTTTGCTTTTTGGGCAAAATTCAGGTTGAAGGTAAAATCAACTTCATATTCTTTTTCTTTGCTGCCAGCCTGTTTTAGTGTGGTTCCGAGGGCAGAAAACAAAACATTGCCTGTCAATTGTTTTGCCCAGGTTTTTTCATCTCTGAAATCGATAATTTGCTGTTCCAGTTTGGGGTGTTGAATACCAGAATCGCGCCGGACAAAAATCCGTACTTTTTCAAACGATTGGTTTTCCAGCAAAAGCTGAACCAATTGCTTGCCAACCAAACCGGTTGCGCCGATAACATTTGCGATAAGTTTCATATTTTTTTATTCAACAGGTGTAATTGATAAATTAAAAACTGCGACTGCGACTGATCACTTTCATTTTATCACACCATCGGCAATCATCTGTTCAAAATGATCGTTCAATGTTTTTTCCAGTGGAATAAATTTCAATCCCAAATCTTTTTGTACGTAAGAATTGTCAAATTTTAAATCAATATTGAAATTTTTACTTACATGTTTTCGAGTTAATCCGAACAATGGACCTACCAACCACGCCACGGTTTTGAGAATAGGTTTACTAGGTAAGGGTAACTCCGGGTATTTTTTACGCAAAACCGAAACCACATCAAAAAAAGATTTACAGTAGCCTGCTGTAATGTGGCGTCCGCGCGCTGTGGGTGTAAATCCGGCTAAAATATGCGCCCTGGCCACATCACGTACATCTACCATTCCCATGGTACCTTTAGGTACTCCGAATTTAAATTTTCCGTTTCCGAGATCTGAAATAAACTCATTACTCACACCGAAATTGTTTTTATCGAGCGACGGTCCCAAAATAAAACCGGGATTAATTACAACCAAATCCCAGCGTTGTTGTGCTTCTGCAATTTTCCATGCCTCTTTTTCTGCCAATGTTTTGGAATAGGAATAAGGTTGATGTTTTAGTGAACTGGTTGTATTCCATACATCTTCTGTAAGCACGCCATTTGTTGCTTCTTTGCAGTCAATGCTGTCACCGTATATGGCTGCCATCGACGAAGTAAATACCACTCGTTTTACCGATTCGGTTTTGCTTACCGTATGCAACACATTTCTTGTTCCTTTTAGCGCCGGTTCAACCAATTCATTTTGCGGATCTTTAATTCCCGAAATTTGAAAAGGAGAAGCCGTGTGAATAACCAGTTCGCAGTTTTGCATAGCCTCTTCAAAAGAACCTTCATTTAAAAGGTCAGCCTCAAATATTTCAAGGCTCCCGTTGCTTTTGGCCGCCAGGTCTAAAAGGTGTTCATACTTTTTTGTATTTGCCTTGTTTCTTACTGTACCATGAACGGTTAAACCCTCGTCGAGCAGTTGTTTTACCACCCATGATGCCAGGTAACCTGTAGCTCCGGTTACCAATATTGGTTTTGTTTTGTCAATTATTTTCAATTTTTGAAACTTTAATTTGTTTACACTTGTTTTCAATTCACTTAACAAAAAAATATCAGCTAAGTTTATTCGCTTCCAGCTACTTGTATAAAATTCCAGGTATTTTATATTATTAGCCGTATAATTTGCGCCCAAACCCGGGTTTATTTTTATAGATTTGGTCCAACCAAAAAGAACCTAATTTAATAGATTTAAAATGAGAAAAATTTTTGTTTTTGTGCTGGTTGCCGTGTTGTCGGTAACCTTTGTGAATGCACAGCGGCAGGAACGTCCGGGACCCCAGCCGCCACCAGAAACCGGCGAAACATTTAAAGTGGGAATGGCAGGTTACACTTTTGTGAAGTTCGATATTGACAAAACACTGGAAACATTAAAAACAACAGATGTACACTATTTGTGCATTAAAGATTTTCATTTGCCACTAAACAGTACCGACGAGCAAATTGCAGCTTTTCATAAGAAGCTGAAAGATTATGATGTTACCGGCTATGCTGTTGGACCATTGTACATGAAAACTGAAGCTGAAGTTGATAAGGTATTCGATTATGCCAGGCGAGTGGGAGTGAAGCT
>Ga0102953_1002149_pt1 | contig 11973 bp, 10 predicted proteins | sample SalPon2A_C_D2_MG_FD_78509 | JGI IMG/M metagenome (GOLD analysis project Ga0102953, IMG submission 78509) | Soil microbial communities from South San Francisco under conditions of wetland restoration - Salt Pond MetaG R2A_C_D2_MG | ecosystem: Environmental > Terrestrial > Soil > Wetlands | place... | reverse complement strand
CTGATCTTCTTTTTGTCGTCGTATCCAACAGCTACAACAGCATGTCCACCAATCAAGGAATCGTTGGAATCCGGGAACGGTATGTCTCCGGTTTTGTCTCCTGCTTTAGGGATGGAGCTGAAAACAGAAAACCCGAACATGCTGGGCAGGCCGGCCGCCAGGTTGGTTTTGATCCTGTCGAGAGATTCTTTGGTCGAACTGCCGACCGGATCGAGCCGGTAATATTGAATGGCTTTGTAATTCCCGGCGAATGCATAGCAAAAAGACGACGGCTCGTCATCAAACTCCGATATGTCATAGGGCCAGTATTTTTCAGGCGGTACTCCGAATAATGCTATGGCCTTCATCGTAGTCCTTAGATGCGCCCCGGTGTCGCCCTTTTTCCCAAGCAGGTCCCGTGTAACCTTGTAAAGGAATAAACGTGACCCATCCAGGTATCTGCCATAAGCCCGGTGCTCATAATACTCCAGGAGACCCACTCCGGCGTTGGCTGTGCATGAGCCCAGCTTTCCCTGATCCTCAATAGGGGAACACCATTTTGTCAGGTCAACAACAGACTCGATCTTAGCAGCAGATTTCAAGGGGTTTGATTTTTTCAGAATGGAATCCACTTCTTTGGTACTCGGGTTGTAATCCCGGAAGTCCGGCAAATCGCGTTCCCAGCCTAAGCTTACTATCAGTTTTTCGTCCATAATTATACTCCTGGTTTTGGATACCATTTTCAGTTTTTTTGTTATTTCAACTCGTAATGCGCGAGAATTCCGGAAAGTTAGCCCGCTCACTTATTCACCGGATTCTCCTTATCAAACCACTCAAAATACTTTTGAGTGCTGGTCTTTCCCGACTCTAACAGAGCTTCTTTTTTGTCATTCGACAAACCGAATTCCGTTGTTCTGACTCCGAGAGTATCGATGTATATTGTTCTGACCCAGTCATCACTGTGCAGGTGTGTGCTCGACTGGGCCTCTAGAATGGTATCGATTAACGACCACGTGTATTCGAAGAAATTATCGATTTTGTGGTCGGGGAGTTCGGCGTGATCCCTGAAAGCAGAGATCTCTTCTTTATTGTCAAGCCTGAAACCCAGGGTCTCCTTGTTATATACATAGTCCGATATCTCTCTCGGTGATTTTTTTATCGATTTATTGATCTTCTCATAGTATTCAGTCACGGCCAGATTTTTGGTCGCAATGTATTTTCTCCTGTCAAACAGCTTGATTGGATAGTTGTCAAGCACGCCGCCATCTACGTACACGTCCCCTCTCATACTTCGCTTTGCTGCAAAAAACAGGGGGATGGACATGGAGATCCGGACGGCGTCGGCAATGCACATCCTGGGGGTATGTTCGTGTGAAAAGACTTCTGAAAAATGGGTGGATAAGTTGGTGCCCATGAAGTAGAGTGATTTGTATTTGTTCTTACCCTTCATGGCCTCTATATCCGCAAACGTCGATTCGGAGTTACCGGTTTTTTCCTTGATCAGCTTACCGATCCAGTTTCGGAAGAAGTCGCCTTTATACCAGCCAAATGATGTTATCAGCCGGTCGGTATCCCGTATGATCCCCCAGCTATCATCCATAAACTTGTGGAAGTCGAGGTTCCAAAGGATATCCTTGGTCTCCTCGAATGTATAACCCAGACCGATTAATATGGCATTTATGGCACCTGCGGAAGTTCCGCCAATGCGCGTTATCTGTTCGATTATTCCCTTATCCGACAGTACATCGATAGCGCCGACATAGGCGATCCCTTTTACGCCACCGCCCTCAAAGATGAGATTTTTGAAGTTGTACGACATAACACCTCTTTTCTTTTGATTATGATCATTCGATATTAACCATTGAAGGTTCTTCTGTCAGCAACACACGATCCGGTGAATGAACGATTGCAGGTCTTTCTTCTTCAGAAAGCAGATCGGTAGACAAATGGGCATAGTTCATCACCATCTTGCCCTCCTCAGGCAAGATCTGACCGATTGTGCCGTCGTCGGTTAATGAAAAACGGACACAACTAAAGGCAAAGGCCAGTTGTTTATTTCCATTGAAAGTGAGGTCAAATCCGGAGGTTGTCGATACGTCAATCGAAGCGCTGATACCACCGACGATATTTTTTATACCCTCGATATCAAACTTAAAATCTGTTGAGTCAGCCCGGTCTACCGATACGGTGAACTTACTGGAGGTGATGACTGAGTCCAACAGCAAAAAAGCATACGGATTTTCGCCAAAAAATATAGCTGCTGCGGGACTAGCCAGGTCAATCTTATGATTGCGTATAATTCGTCCGAAGGAGTTTATGTCAATCCACATACGTTTTATATCCTGGAAGGTAAATGAAAGCATGGAGGCACCCTGGAAACTGTTTTTTATAGAACCGCCGGGGATACCCAGCCCTTTAAGAAAGCCATCCAGAATTTTCAGACCGAAACTGGTTTTGACGCTGCGTGATTTTCTCCCCGAAAGATCCGGCATCTGTGAGTTGGCGATGAGCCCCTGCGGAATTGCAATATCATTCTTTATTATAGGAGATACGTTGCCACGAAATGAAAGATGTTTTCCACGCGCCGCAATAACAGTCAAAGGGCGATACCTCTCTTCGGGTACCCTGATAATATTGCATCCGAAAACTTCGGTTAAATAGCTAACATAAGGGTCTTTTGAACAGAGTCCCGGAAATCCCATAATCACTCCTAAATAAAAGATAAATAGTTCAGTATGAACCATGCTCTGCGGAACCTATAGCACGGAAATATCATGTAATGGAACAATAGGTAATCACTTTTTATTCATTCACGTGTTTACCCGGTAATCAATCAGTATAAGGCCGAATTCTAAACCAAAATAAACCCAACCTCTCTGATTCAGCTGCGCTCAATGGTGCGGCACAATCAATCTAACAAGAAAATAGTAAATAATGATATAGGGATAAGTCAATATATTAATAAATACTAATTATACGAAAATCAAACCCCTGGGAACCGTTAACGTTGAATTGTCAGATGAAGAGCATGGCTGCATGACTTCTCTGAGATGGCCTGCAGCTCCTGTTAGGACAGATTACTTGCTTCCGGTACTTCTCTTCGATGATGTATTTTGGCATGGATATTCCCCCATTTTTGGCGTAAGAGCTTTAGGGTAAGCTAAAGGAATATTTCGTCACGTTTATGGTGACAGATCTGATTATTGCTTTCCTACACGATTAACCGGGTCCGGATACTGAGATTCTGACCCAGTGGCTAATCCTTGACCGCCCAAAAATCATTGGCGTGTCATCCCGGTTACTTTTTGGGGGTAATCAATATATCCACAACCTGATTTATTAAGTCACAGTCGTCGATATCCAGTACGGCTTTCACGATTTCAGATAATGATATATTGGCTGTTTGTTTGACTTGATCCATAACTACTCCTGTTCCTGAGATTCGGTATAACGAAAGTTTATATGACAAGTTAAAAGGGATAAGGTCTGTACTATTGCAACACCTCGTTCAATAGTACAGACCTATGCCACAGTAACCACCTTATTGTGGGGAATTCTTTTGCCAGGTAATGTTTTGATTGAAAACCGTCGCCTGCATGGAACTACCACTTGCGGCACCCTTGGAGTAACCGGCATCACTCGAAGGATAAGCGGTTAAAACGAATGAACTATCGCCCCTGGAACTGACCACATAAGTACCATTCATGTTGGTAGCCGACAGACCTGAATTGAAGGTTGAATCTGCGGCAAAGTTGATGTCATTGAACTTCATTCCCTTAAAGGAAGTGCCCCCTCCACCCATCATTGTGGGTTTAATGAAATAGGCCTGTCCCGAGCTGGCAATGGTCAGCATATCCTGGCGCACAGCATCTATATTAGCATTTTTGGCATTGGTTCCAAACACATTTAATGCCACTACGGTAGCGATCCCTACAATAATTGCAACAAGTATCACGAGTAAAAGTTGTTGTTGTCCCATAATTAAAACCCCGCCGATTAGATGATAATTGACCTGCCATTTATTCTTCTGACAGGTTATTTTCTGGTTTTTGTGTCGTTAATGATTTTGATGTTTTTGTACAATCCCAATCGTCCTTCGGCATATATATAAATATGCTTTACCAAATATAATTTTCAGAAATGAAAATCATAGTTAGAAATCGATAACGTCATGTGTATAAGCCTTTTCTAATGATTACACGACTAAGCCAGGGGAGATCAAATATGACAGTTAAGCTGGGGTGAGAATGTTTCTGTAAGGTCGGTGTATCCTTGATAGAAGGCTTTGATCTTGAACAAAATCCCTGGTTTTGGAAAGCCTTCTGATATATAGGTGCTAACAATATCAAAGATGCTGTCATCTTTCTGGCGAGTATTACAACGGAATAGAACGCAGCTTATAAAATTGCTGCCAGATGTAATAAGTAAGTGATTCTTCCTATTAAGAGGGAAGAAATTAAATTTTAAAAAACGAAAAAATATATAAACCTTTATGTGATCAAATACATTGGTTCACTATTATACTTATTTGTTGCATCCAACATTTTATAACACAGTTTTATATAGTTTACTACGACATATCCAGAACGAGTGGTATGGTATATGAAAGGGAACTACTATCCCAAAAATGCTTATTTAAACAAGTCATCAATTATGTTACATAAAAAAGGATCGAAGACAGGACGAGGGTTGTTTATTTTTTCTGCTGTGCTGCTGCTATTGGCATTCGGGGGCTGCAATAAGCAACAAGAGAGTAAAAGCGATAGCCGGAATGAAACTATAGATCAAAAAGTTGATCAGCTCCTGTCGAAAATGAGTCTGGCCGAAAAAATAGGGCAGATGACCAACGTCGATCATTCGTTTCTAAAAGACCCCAAAGACATCACCAAATATTACATCGGATCATTGCAGAGCAGCGGAGACTCCCGCCTGGATCCGACCATGCCTAAAGACTGGGCCCACATGCTGGACAGCCTGCAGGAATATGCTCTTGCCACCCCGTTGAAAATTCCCTTGATTTACGGGATAGACGCCGTTCATGGAAACAGCAATATCTATGGTGCAACGATATTTCCACATAATGTGGGCCTGGGTGCAACGCGCGACACTGCGCTGGTTAGAAAAATCGGCCGGGCCACGGCCGTGGAAGTAGCCGGGACCGGGATCAACTGGGCATTTGCACCCTGCATAACGGTTCCCCAGGATATCCGATGGGGACGTACCTATGAAGGGTTTGGTGAGATGCCCGGACTGGTCAGTGAAATGGGCTATGCCGAGATCGAAGGATTGCAGGGTAAGGTCCTGGGTCAGGATAATCCCTCCATAGTAGCCTGTGCAAAACACTTTGTGGGGGACGGCGGGACCACGGGCGGTATAAATGAAGGCAATGCACAGGTCAGCGAAAAAGTGCTTCGTGAGATTCACCTGAAACCGTATTATGCGGCACTCAAAGCAGGAGTGGGCTCAATCATGGTCTCGTACAGCAGTTGGAACGGGACCAAGATGCACGAGAACAAATACCTGCTGACGACGGTACTAAAGGGACAAATGGGATTCAAGGGATTCCTGGTTTCCGATTATGCGGCCATCAATCAATTGGGACCCGACTATAAGGAAGACATCAAAAAAGCCATAAATGCGGGACTTGATATGATCATCGTTCCGGATAAGTATGTAACGTTTATCAATGACCTGACGCAACTGGTCAACGATAAAGAGGTCCCGATGTCGCGTATCAACGATGCCGTTCGGAGGATTTTGCGTGTTAAATTCCAGGCGAAACTGTTTCAGCATCCGTTTACCGACAAAGCTTTCACAGCTCAAATCGGTTCAAAAGCACACCGTGAGCTGGCTCGCCAGGCAGTCCGGGAATCGATGGTCTTGTTGAAAAATAAGAACAATGTCCTGCCTGTTTCGAAGAATATTAAACATCTGTATGTCACCGGTTCCGATGCAGACAATCTTGGATATCAATGCGGCGGATGGACCATTACCTGGCAGGGTGGTTCCGGTAATACGACGATAGGCACGACCATCTTGAAAGGGATCAAGGATGCCGTTTCCCCGTCGACCAAAGTAACGTATTCCGAAGACGGCAAAGATGCCAGGGGATCGGATTTCGCCATCGTTGTAGTTGGTGAAAAACCGTATGCGGAAGGCAAGGGAGATCGCAAAGATCTTCATCTCTCCAGGGAAGATCTCAATACGATTGCTAATGTCCGCACATCCGGTGTTCCCTATGTCGTTGTCCTGATTTCCGGCAGGCCGATGATCGTTACACACGTGATTGAACAGGCTCCGGCATTCATCGCGGCCTGGCTGCCGGGATCAGAAGGTGAAGGTGTGGCCGATGTGTTATTCGGCGATTACGCGCCGAGTGGAAAGTTACCCTACACCTGGCCGAAGTCGATGGACCAGGTACCCATCAACAGGAATGATTCCACGAATTATCAGCCGCTATTTCCTTATGGGTATGGTCTGACCTACAAGCAGTAGGAAACTCCTTTATAGGGATAATAGTCCGTTCAGATAAAGAAAATGGTCCGATGGAGTTTAAATCCTATTACTGCATGAATCAGCAGTACCCGCCTCAGACATCTATTTTCGGCTGGTAAAGATTCAATCCCCTGTTTTCTTGGTCGCTTTTCGGGGCGTAATCAATACAGTGATAACCCGATTTATTAAGTCACAGTCGTCGATATCCAGTACGGCTTTCACGATTTCAGATAATGATATATTGGCTGTTTGTTTGACTTGATCCATAACTTACTCCTGTTCCTGAGATTCCATTATAACGAAAGTTTATATGACAAGTTAAAAGGGATAAGGTCTGTACTATTGCAACACCTCGTTCAATAGTACAGACCTATGCAGTAACCACCTTATTGTGGGGAACTCTTTTGCCAGGTAATGTTTTGATTGAAAACCGTCGCCTGCATGGAACTACCACTTGCGGCACCCTTGGAGTAACCGGCATCACTCGAAGGATAAGCGGTTATCACGAATGAACTATCGCCCCTGGTGCTGATCACATAGGTGCCGTTCAAATTGGAAGCCGACAGACCTGAATTGAAGGTTGAATCTGCAGCAAAGTTGATGTCATTGAACTTCATTCCCTTAAAGGAAGTGCCTCCCCCACCCATCATTGTGGGTTTAATGAAATAGGCCTGTCCGGAGCTGGCTATGGTCAGTATATCCTGTCGCACAGCATCAATATTAGCGTTTTTGGCACTGGCTCCAAACACATTTAATGCCACTACGGTAGCGATTCCTACAATAATGGTAACAAGTATTACAAGTAAAAGTTGTTGTTGACCCATGATTAATACCCCTCGAATTAGATGATAATTGATCTGCCGGATGTTTTTGACAGATTATATTCAAATATCTGTTTTGTTAGTGATTGTCGTTATTTCTGAAAGTCCCCAATCGTTATCATATTTGTGCATATGTATAAATATGCTTTTCCTAAGATAAATGCTCTCAACGAGATTCATAGTTAGAAAGCAATAACGTTAGATGTATAAGGTTTTTCTAATTTTAATATCGGTTGCCATTCCCCCTTCGCAACTCACTTGTTGAGAGCCAAAGAAATGGCTTTATTCCCTTAGTTAGAAACAGTAGCTTGCAGGGTTCACTACAGACGTGGTCAGATCAGGTGTTTTTGGTGACCAGTTTATAAAATACATGTGATATGTCCGTTTTTATATCCCATAGCGGGTTTTTCGGGGTTTATCGCCAGGCTAAATTAAAATCGACTGCAAAAAGATTATGGAAATACTGCAATCTCAAGATGAACTGAAAAGAGAAATCAGTGCTTTTCAACTGGGAACAAATATTTTTAACTACATCGTGGGGGCTGGCATTTTCGTGCTTCCGGCGACCGTGGCCGGGATTCTTGGGCCGTCGAGTCTGGCGGCATACCTGTTCTGCGCGCTGCTAATTACGCTCATTATGCTGTGTTTTGCGGAAGTCGGCAGCAAAATAACCTCAACGGGTGGAGTTTTTGTATACACAGAAGCCGCCTTTGGTCCGGTTGCAGGATTTATCATCAGCTCCCTTCTTTGGTTTGGTATTGGCGTTATCAGTGATGGTGCTGTCGTAAATGCCCTTTACGATATCATAGAGCGTCTCATTCCCGCATTAAGCCCCACCTATTTTCGTATCGGGTTTATCATCCTTATTTTCGGGTTCCTGGCCTGGATCAACGTGGCCAGTCTGAAATACAGCCTCCGGTTGATCAAAATTACCACGGTTGGGAAGCTCCTTCCCATGCTTGGGGTGGTTTTTCTTGGGGTGGCCTTTATTCATCCGGCATTTCTAAAATGGAGTGGTTTCCCTCATTTTGATACTCTTGAAAATGCTTCCCTCGTGTTGTTCTTTGCCTTTATCGGTGGCGAAAATGCACTATCCAACAGCGGGGAAGTCACCCAGGCAAACCGGAATATCCCGAAAGGCATCCTCATTGGGATCGGGGCTGTTATCATACTCTATCTGTGCATTCAAGTGGTATGTCAGGGTGTTATGGGATCGGCGCTTGCCGGATCGTCCTCGCCGCTTGGGGATACCGCCGAAAAAATCGTGGGCCCGGCAGGGTTGCTCATTATTTCTATTGGAGTAGCCATCTCCATATTCGGGAGTCTCAGTGGTGACGTATTGGCCACACCCCGGATCTTATTTGCCAATGCCCGTGACGGACTCCTGCCAGGTTTCCTCGCTAAAATTGATCACAAGCGATCAACACCAAAGATCGCTGTCCTCGTGTATTCTGCCCTTGGATGTATTTTTGCGATTTCCGGTGGTTTTAAGCAACTGGCCATTTTAGGCAGTGCCGCTGCCTTACTCATTTATTTATTTACCGTATTAGCTACTATAAAGCTTCGTTATACCATGCCTCACAAATCAGGCATGTTCCGGATAAAAGGCGGTCTGCTAGTTCCCATCCTGGCTGTTGCAGCAATCATTTGGCTTCTATCGGGATTGAAGCTTATAGAAATTGAGATGGTCGTGCTGTTTATTGTGATTGTGCTGGTAATCTATTTCATTGGACATTTTTTCAGACGCAAAAATGCAGATGCCTAAAACAATCTCTCTTTCGTCATTCCTGTCCCGAATTACGGGAGAATCTCCGTTAAGTCAGATGGTTTGCATATTGAAAGATCAAGATTTAAGGGGCTTGAGACGTGGCAGTATCTGTATTTCCATGCATGAGATGCACTGAGAGCCCCGATCCGGTTTCTCGATGGATACTTAGATCATCGCCCCACAGATTCCCGATCGGGGTCGGGAATGACGGACCAGAGATGCGTAAATGAATTGACCGGATGAACGATTCTCTCTCCTTTGAACATGTACATAAGGTGAGGCCGAACGGGCAGACACGTATTATTTCAGTTGTGATTGCTGTTCAAGCCTATTCAATGAACATGAGATTGCCAGGTGCCAGATTAACCAGATTAAAAGGAGAAGGTCATGCAAAAAAAGTTGCTTCCCATTACGATATTGATCATTACAATGGGTTTTCTTTTTGCCGTAAATAGTGCAGAAGCCCAAAATTTCAGTAAAACAGAAAAAGCAGGGAACGTATCTGTCACATTGAAGGTGCTTCCTGCGGAGCATTTTAAAGGTCCCAAAGCCGAAATGAAATGGGATGCAGGTGCCAGTCCGGACTACATTCAGGGTTCATCAAAGCCGAATCACCACCTCGTTGCCTTCGTAAAGAAGAATGGTAAACCGGTAGAGGATGCGTCGGTTACCATTCGTTACCGCGAGCTTTCACCGAAAAAGGGTGACTGGATGACGCTACCGGTGGCGCGCATGCATGTGTCGGGGAAAAGCCTGAAAACGACTCATTATGGCAATAATGTTTGGCTCGCAATGGGTAAATATGAAGCCAGCGTAACGGTCAATGATAACCCGCCGGCTACATTTAGCTTCACATTGACAAAGTGATCTGATACACGATTAACAAAAGAAAGAGTATTAAAACCCCCCGGAAAACCATATCGGGCACTTCCCGGGGGTGGTTTTTCTCAGGATGGAATTCTCAATGATCGCGGGAATCATACCTATAAGCATGCCGATTTTCTCTGCGATCACGTGTATCTATTCTATGCCCGCGTCGGTCTTTTCTACGATCACGTGCGTTCTTACTATGCTCACGCCAGTGTTCTCTTCGATCATGAGAAATTTCTCTGTGCTCATACCAATCATCTCTATGATCACGTATAGCTTCTCTATGTTCATGCCGGTATTCTAAATAGTTACGCAGAGCTTCCCTGTGTTCGTGTCGGTATTCTCTATAAATACGTAAGACCACTCCAGGTCCATAGAAGCCTACAACATATCCATGTGGAGTTTCTCTGCGCCTGCGTCGGTCTTCTCTATACTCATGCGAATCTTCTCTGTGTTCACGCCATTCTTCTCTATAGTCCCGTGAATTTTCTCTACGCTCGTGTCGGTGTTCTCTGTGTTCATGCCATTCATGTGGGCCTTGCCCGAGTACTGCTACAGATCCATATGTTCCCTGGTAGAGCAATCTTCCCTCGGAACATCTGGAAAAGGATACAACCATTACAATGGCAATAAGAATTTTAAAAGGTGTTTTTTTTAAGTAGCTCATGGGGATTCCTTTTTTTGTTTTTAGCCTAACAACAATTAACCCATATAAGAGCAAAGCATAAATCGCATCTCCGTGCTACGTCGATTTGTTTCCTGAATCGTACAAAATTTTAGAAGAAACAACCTTCCTGACACCTGAGAGATAACTATTAAAAAAAGTAAAAACAATATATTATGATTAGTACGTGAATGAATACCGTAAAGCGGAAAAATAAATAATGTCTTCGTTGAAGCAGGAAACGGGCTGATCCTGGCATCAGATATCCAATTAGGATTGAGACGACAGACCAAGGGCTGTGTCTGTTTTGAAACTCTTGCTCCATAATTTCTCTATGTCGAAATCGCGTTGAGTATTACACAAATGGCAGATAAAAGTAACGCACTAAACTCGCAGAGTGAAGGCATTTTTTGGCCGTTCGGACGGTATGGTTTTCTTCTTTGAATTAGAATGGCGGGTTCTAACTACTTTTGTGGTGCGGATAGTCATATGAATCTAATATTGATCGCAGTAATTTTTGTGTACGGTAGATAACTTATTATCTTTAATAAGGTTCTCCGAGTATTCCTGCCATTAATAACCGGAGGAATTAAGAAGCACTATTGAGAGAGTCATGAAACAGCTCTTCACACTTTTCTTATGTTTGGTATTCACGATCCCGGCGTTGGCCCAGGAGGATCAGACGCTTGTGAGTAATCATATCGGATCGGGCGGTTTTGGCGGACCGGTTCTTAAGATCAGCTCAATAAGCGGGGAAGCGGCACTGTTTGTCGGTGGCCGTGGAGGGTGGATAATCAAACTGAATCCATCCAGCAGTTTTGTTATCGGTGGCGGTGGTTATGGTCTGTCCACGGATGTCGAAGCCAATAACATCTTTATAAACAACCGGCAGCAATATGTGTCTGTTGGTTACGGTGGCCTGGAACTGGAATACGTACATCAATCCTACCGGCTGGTCCATTTTAGCCTGCAATCCCTTATCGGGGCCGGAAGTGCCGGGTATCAAAACAAAGATCGCGAGAACAGATCAAACAGCGATTCCTTTTTTGTGTGGGAACCCGGTGTGAATGTTCTACTAAACGTCACACATTTTTTCAGGATCGGTACGGGACTGGGATACCGTCTCACGAGTGGATCTCATCTTTTAGAAGCAAGTGATTCTGATCTTAGCGGGGTGACAGGCATCATTACATTCAAATTCGGGAAATTCTAGTTACATCGAGTTGGGGGCAGATCATTACGGAGCTTCAAGCATATGTGTCGCATTTATACAGGCCGAGGTGTTTCAAATCCGTATTAGTTTGTTATTATACGGCCAAACGAAAATCCGAACGAGATTCCCATCCAAAATGAGTGTCAGTAAGCCCTGTGTGTTG
>Ga0102953_1002148_pt1 | contig 11974 bp, 10 predicted proteins | sample SalPon2A_C_D2_MG_FD_78509 | JGI IMG/M metagenome (GOLD analysis project Ga0102953, IMG submission 78509) | Soil microbial communities from South San Francisco under conditions of wetland restoration - Salt Pond MetaG R2A_C_D2_MG | ecosystem: Environmental > Terrestrial > Soil > Wetlands | place... | reverse complement strand
TTCTTTGATTCCCCGGTGAAGTGCCGCTCCTTTCCCCATGTTTTTGGGCTGTTGATAAAACTGAATATCAACTTCTGCATGTTCCTGGATATACTTTTCGATGACTTCCACACTGTTATCAGTCGAACAATCATTCACGATAATCATTTCTTTGGTGAATCCATATTTTAATTCAACATCGACAACTTTATCCAGGAGTTGAGTAATGGTTTTTTCTTCGTTATAAACAGGGATAACGATTGAGAGGACCTGCTTCATATTGATTTGTTAGTTTAACTTTTTGAGAAGACAAATCTAACAAAAAATTAAATAGTTGTAACGACTTCATTGAGCTGAAAATAAATTCCGTCTATTTTGATTTCGCGAACGATCGTTTAACTTTGGATAAAATCAAATTAATGGCTAAATCACTTGTGAATAAAAAGGCGCAGTTCGGCACCATGCCCGTGTTTCTCACTGCATTATCCACAATTTTAGGAGCAATTCTTTTTCTACGTTTTGGCTGGGCAGTTGGCCAGGTTGGCTTTTGGGGTGTGATGGGCATCATCCTGATTGGCCACATCATCACCATTCCAACGGCTTTTGCTGTTGCGGAAATTGCCACCAACCAGCGCGTTCAGGGAGGCGGTGCCTATTACATTATTTCCCGTTCATTCGGATTGAATATTGGTGGAGCTATTGGGCTGGCGCTGTTTTTCTCTCAAGCCATCTCGGTTGCCTTCTACATCATCGCTTTTGGCGAGGCATTTGAACCGCTTCTCAGCTATCTGAATAACACCTATTCTCTGGGCATTCATGATATGCGCTGGATTTCCATCCCATCAATGGCGATTCTGTCGGTCATCATTCTTACAAAGGGGGCCAATTTGGGCATGAAAGCACTCTACCTTGTAGTTGCCATTCTGGTGACTTCGCTGGTGTTTTTCTTTATTGGAGATTCGACTCTTAAACCACAAGAAATTCATTTCCACTCTCACATTGCCAATAACCTGAATTTCTTCTTCGTCTTCACCATTATTTTTCCGGCGTTCACCGGGCTGGCTGCCGGACTGGGATTATCTGGCGATTTAAAAGATCCGAAAAAATCAATCCCCCGGGGAACACTATGGGCAACCATTGCCGGTATGTTGGTATACATTGCGGCAGCTTATAAATTCACCATTTCAGCCACCCCTGAAGAACTGGTGGCTGATCAACTCATCATGCAACGCATTGCCATTTGGGGACCAATCATTCCCATTGGTTTAGCGGCAGCTTCACTTAGTTCCGCATTGGGTTCCATCATGGTAGCTCCACGGACGTTGCAAGCGATTGGTGTGGATCACATATTTCCACAAACCAAGCTGAATCACTGGTTTGCCAAAGGAAAGAAAAAAGACAATGAACCGATAAATGGCTCTGTTGTGACTATCGTGATTGCCTTTTTCTTTATCATCATAGGCGATATCAACTTCGTGGCGCAAATTATATCCATGTTTTTTATTGTCACCTACACAGCCATTTGCATGGTATCATTACTCGAACATTTCGCTGCGGACCCGGCTTATCGCCCGACTTTCCGGTCAAAGTGGTATATCTCATTTATTGGCGCTATTTTTTCACTCTGGGCCATGTTTAAAATGAATGCCATCTATGCGGGGTTTTCCGTTGTCATCATGGCGATGATTTATTTTATCATCACCCATTACAGTAAAGAACGTCGTGGATTGAACAAGCTGTTTCGGGGAGTTGTTTTCCAATTGAGCCGCCAATTGCAGATCTTCGCGCAACGAGCCGACAAAGAAGACCGTGAAGTTAGCTGGCGTCCATTTGGCGTATGCATTTCGCACGACACGTTTAAACGTCGCAGCGCTTTTGATGTGATGCGCTGGATTTCATTCAAATACGGATTTGGCACCTACATTCATTTCATCAAAGGCTACCTGAATGAAGAAACGACCGAAGCTTCCAAAGAAGCTTTAAAACGACTCATCCACCTCTCCCACGGCAGTAAAAACCGAGTGTATCTCGACACCATTATTTCTCCATCGTATACATCGGCCATTGCACAGGTGGTACAGCTTTCTGGCATTTCCGGCAAAGGTAATAACCTCATTATGTTTGAATTTTCACGCAGTGAGCCAGATACGTTAAAAGAAATTCTGCCCAACTACAAAATGATGGAATCTGCGGGTTTTGATGTATGTATTCTGAATACTTCCTATAAAAGTTTCGGGTACAAACGCGAGCTGCACATCTGGATTCGTCCGGATGATTTTGAGAACGCCAACCTGATGATTCTGCTCGGGTACATCATTTTGGGCCACCCGGATTGGAAGAAAGGGATGATAAAGATGTTTGCGCTATTCCCGCAGGAGCATGTGGAAGACAAGCGGCAACAATTGCTGGACCTCGTTAAAGGCGGGCGATTACCAATCAGTCCTTCGAACATCGAGATGATTCCCTACGAAAAGGGAAGCCGAAAAAATGTCATTTCAACCTATTCCGAAGATGCTGACCTGACATTGATTGGCTTTAGAAATGAGATGCTTAAAGGCAGCTTCGAGTTTTTTGAAGGCTACTCTGACCTGGGAAACATTTTGTTTGTTAGCGCCAATAAAGCCAAGACAATCGAATAATTCCAAAGAATTACCGTTATATTTGAACGTCTAAACAAAATCAGAGAATAATGGAGCGTGTTGCCATATTTCCCGGATCGTTTGATCCGTTCACAATCGGTCACGAAAGTATCGTACGCAGAGCAATGCCCATGTTTGATAAAATTATTATCATGATTGGGTTCAACACCAACAAACAATCCTTCTTCCCGCTGGAAAAACGCATCCGGTGGATCAACCAGATTTTTAAAGACGCCCCTCAGGTTGAAGTGCAAAGCCATGAAGGGCTGACCGTTGATTTTGCCAGACAGGTGAATGCCAACTACATTTTGAGGGGTTTGAGAACGTCCGCTGATTTTGAGTATGAACGCGCCATTGCTCAGGTCAACAAAAAAATGCACCCCGAAATTGAAACCGTTTTCCTGCTGACCAAACCAGAACACACTCCCGTAAATTCATCCATTGTGCGCGATATTATTTTGCATGGCGGCGATGCCAGCATGTTTTTGCCCAGCAGTTTAAATATGGACGAATTTAAAAAAGATGACGATTAAACATTTACTACTCTTTTTATTGGTTGTTCTGCTTTTACCATTCACGTCGAACGGCAATGAAGTAGTTACATTGAAAGGCAATGCCCCTGATTACAGCGGCTATCACATTAGTTTTTACCGGCTTGCCGATGCCATTTCCGGGAATAAAGAGGTGGTTGGAACCATCAACATTGACAGCGATGGGAACTTCAACAGCCATTTCAACATTTCAGAAATCACCTATTGTTTTGCTGAGTTCGATGCCTATCACGCTTCTATTTATTTGACGCCTGGGGCAAACTACCAGTTGGCTTTTCCTCCTGTAAAAAAAGTTCCAGAAGCTCAAAAACGAAGTCAATTTTTTAAGCCTGACGAGATTTCATTCGAATTAAAAGGCAATTCAAACAGCGATATCAACCAGCTAATCAAGTCGTTTGAAGTGGCCTATATGAAAGAAGAAAGTCGCTATTTCAACCAAATTTACCGGCTACACTCGGAGGCGGCTGTTGATTCATTGCAACTGCATTTGCGCAAGCAATTTCCCAAAACGAACAACTCTTATTTCGAAAATTACAAGTTTTACCGGCTGGCTTCAGCTGAATTTGCATTGAACCAGGGCCATTCAGAAAATTTCGTCAAAACCTATTTTATCGACCACAAACCCAATCTTAAAATTCCAACCTGCACTAAATTGTTCCACCAGTTGTTTACCAACTATTTCACCTTTGAGGGTAACAGCCTGCATGGTAAAGCTTTCAAAATTCTGGTTGGCCGTGCCGAGCTGGATGGGCTTCAAAATTATTTCACCAAGACAAAAGGCTGGAATGCCAATTTAAGTCGGTTGGTCATCCTTCAGTCCATCAATGATGCCTACTACCAGGGAGAGTTTCCAAAATCAAGCCTGCTCCGGTTGTTGGATAAAATTACAGCCAGCAACTGGCCGTCATTAGAGAAAACCATTGCCAGCAGAGTGAAGGAAAAATTGACTTATTTGCAAGTGGGCAGCCAGGCTCCCGACATCACGATGACCGACTTTTCAGGCAACAAACATCGATTAAGTGATTTTGAGGACAAATACATTTACCTGACCTTTACACGAGTTTCAAACCCCATTTGCCGTCAACATTTGGATCAGCTGAAAAAGATGGGTCCAAGCGTGTTGAACCAACTTCACGTCATCAACCTGATCATGCCGGAAGAAGCGGATAAAAAACAGCGGGTCATACAGCAAAACTGGCCGGGCAAGTTTTACATTGTCAGTGATAAAGCTGCGGACAAATATCGTGTGATGAATTTTCCGTTGGCCTACCTGATTGACAAAAATGGGAAGCTGGTCTATTCACCTGCTCCCAACCCACTGGATGGTTTTGAAAGGCGTTTTATTGGTCTGCTCAAGCAAAAACGCCTGGATAGGCTACGCAATCAATCCAAGTAATTTTGAAGTAATTGCCGCATGTTTCCGTAGGTATTTTGGTAAACATTGTCGAGCTCATCCCGATTGAACCAGCGCACTTCTTCGATCTGCTCTTCTATTTGTGGTTTTAAAAGATCATTCCCAGAATATCCCATTTCAAACCAATGCGTCTTTTTTAAAACCCAGTTGTTTTCCTGCTTAATGTATGGCGACCGATAAATGTGAAAGGTAGCCGGTAATTCGTTCAATATTTTCAAACCTGAAATTCCACATTCCTCCTCAACCTCCCGAATTGCAGCTTGCTCAGTCGTCTCGGCAGTTTCAATTTTCCCTTTTGGCAAATCCCATTTTCCAAAGCGTTTAATAACGAGTAATTGCTGTCTTTCGTTCCAAACAATCCCGCCTGCTGCCGGAATTTGAGTCATCTTTTGACGCAGTAAATTCAGCGCATCATCACCTTCATTGCTGACAATAATCAGTTTTACAACATGTTTCAAGTTCTCCAATTTTGATAGAAGCTTCAAAAATTCAACAAATGACTCTATTTCAACAACTTGATCAATGTTATCTTTTAGTGAATTATCAATTTCAGACCCAAAAACCAGCAGGTGTTCATTAAAAAAAACTTTGTACATTTGCCGTGTAAAATTCAGTATTAAACAATTTAATCATGCAAGACATTCAACTGGAAGTAACTAAAAAGCTCGTACAAATTAACACAATAAAAATCCAACCTTCAAACCCATTTACCTGGGCTTCTGGATGGAAAGCTCCAATATATTGCGACAACAGAAAGATTTTATCGTACCCGGATGCACGCACATTCGTACGCGACCAATTTGTTAAATTAATCCGTGAACAATATCCTCAGGCTGAAGTTATTGCCGGGGTTGCAACTGGTGCGATTGCTCATGGAATGTTGGTTGCCCAGGAACTTGGTCTACCATTTATCTACGTGCGCTCAAAACCCAAAGATCACGGTTTGGAAAACCTCATTGAAGGAGATTTAAAAGCCGGTCAAAGAGTGGTTATCATTGAAGACCTTGTTTCAACAGGAGTGAGCAGTTTAAAGGCTGCTGAAGCGATTTCAAACTTTGGAGGTGACGTATTGGGCATGTTGGCCATTTTCACGTACAATTTCCCAATTGCCAAAGAAAATTTTGAAGAAGCAGGCATTGAATTAACAACATTGAGCCGTTACACAACGTTGCTTGATGTAGCGTTGGAGTCGGGTGAGATTCAGGAATCGCAAATCGAATCGCTGAACAAATGGCGTGAAGACCCAGCCAATTGGGGAAAATAATACGAAAAGAAATCGAATAACAGATAAACGTCCCCGGTTATCTCCGGGGATTTTTTTTGATTAAAACCAAATTATGGCATTAAGTAAATACACCAGCGACATCAAATACATCGATCATAACCAGGAAGTTGTCTACAACTACCTGTCTAATTTCGAACACCTTGCGCAATACTTCAACGAAAGCCTGCTGGAAAAAATCACCCAACAGGTTCCGCAAATAAAAATTACTGATTTTGAATCAGATGAGGATTCCTGTCGATTCAAAATCAGTGGAATGGGACAATCCGAAATTAGAATCATCAATCGGGAACCATCAAGCACCATCAAAATTGCAAGTTCCGGCAGCATTCCTGTTGAAATCATTTTTTGGATTCAGCTGCTTCCGGTTTCCGATTCCCAAACCAAAATGAAATTAACGCTTCATGCTGAAATGAGTATGATGATCAAAATGGTTGCGGGCAACAAGCTCAGTGATGGCATCAACCAGCTGGCAGAGATGCTGACAAAATTACCCTATCAATAAGAGACAGACCACAACAAAAAATAGAGGGCAATACATCGTTGATGTTCCTTTTTTCCGTCCTTAATTTTTCCGGTGGATTCTCTTATCTTTGCAGTTCAATTTTGAAGCCATATGATTTCAGTTGATCAATTAGTTGTCAGTTTTGGAGGGTTTGAGCTTTTCAAAAAGATTTCATTTTTAATTACTCCCAAGGACCGTATTGGCTTGGTTGGGAAAAACGGAGCCGGTAAATCGACTTTGTTAAAGATCATTGCCGGGCAGCAACTCCCCAGCGAAGGTGTGGTAGTCGTTCCCAAGGATGTGCGCGTGGGCTATCTCCCACAGCACATGAATGTGGCAGACAACCATTCGGTATTTGAAGAATCGAAAAAAGCGTTCGACGATATCCTTCAAATTAAGGATCAGATTGAGGATATCAACCACCAGATCGCCACTCGCGAAGATTACGAATCTGATGAATACATGCATCTGATTACGCAGGTGACCGAGCTGAATGATCATTATCAAGTAGTGGGAGGCGCTAATTTTGAGGCTGAAATTGAGCAGACACTCACCGGACTTGGTTTCAAGCGAAGTGATTTCACCCGGGCCACATCGGAGTTCAGCGGTGGCTGGCGTATGCGTATTGAACTGGCCAAAATCCTGCTGCAAAAGCCCGATGTATTTCTACTCGATGAGCCGACCAACCACCTGGATATTGAATCCATTCAATGGCTGGAGGATTTTCTGAAGAATTACTCCGGTGCCGTCGTTCTGGTTTCACACGACCGGGCTTTCCTGGATAATGTCACCAAGCGAACTGTCGAAATTTCACTCGGTAAAATTTACGATTACAAGGCCAACTATTCCAAATATCTCGAGTTACGCAAAGAACATCGGGAAACGCAGTTGGCTGCTTACAAAAATCAGCAAAAGCTGATTGAGGACACTGAAAAATTCATTGAACGTTTTCGTTATAAAGCGACGAAGGCGGTGCAGGTGCAGTCGCGCACAAAAATGCTTGAGAAGCTGGATCGCATTGAAATTGAAGAAGAAGACAACTCACGCCTGAACATGCGGTTTCAACCGCCCGAACGTTCGGGAACCGTTGTCGTTGATTGCCGGCATCTGACAAAAAAATACGGTGACTTGCTTGTATTGGATGATATTCATCTGATGATGGAGCGAGGTGAAAAGATTGCTTTTGTGGGTAAAAACGGGGAAGGAAAAACCACCTTGGCACGTGTCATCCTGAACGAACTGGATTACCAGGGGCAGTGTAAAATCGGACACAATGTGAAGATTGGCTATTTTGCACAGGACCAGGCACATCGTCTCGATGACAACCTCACCATTCTGGAAACCATTGACCAGATTGCTATTGGTGAGATTCGAACAAAAATTCGCGATATTCTTGGTGCCTTCATGTTTTCAGGTGACGATGTTGAGAAAAAGGTGAAGGTGCTTTCCGGTGGCGAACGATCACGCCTTGCGATGATTCGACTGATGCTGGAACCCGTTAACTTTTTGGTGCTTGATGAACCGACGAATCACCTCGATATGCGTTCCAAAGAAATCCTGAAACAAGCCTTGATCAGTTACGAAGGAACGGTATTGGTAGTATCTCACGACCGCGAATTTCTGGATGGGTTGGTGAATTGCGTTTATGAATTCAAAGACCGAAAGGTGAAACAACACCTGGGTGGCATTTACGAATTTCTGCAACGCAAAAAAATGGAGTCGATGAAGGAGCTGGAAAAAGCCAATCCTTCGAAACAGATCAATCACCGGGAAGTTGAAAAGCCCAAAGAGGAAGCACCCAAGTTCAATTACGAAGAACGGAAGGAGATCAATAAAAACATCAGCCGCCTGGAAAAGCAGATTGAGCAAACCGAGGAGCAGATTGCGAAACTGGAAGACGAGCTGGACACCATGGATAAAAAAATGACTACTCCTGAAGCCATACATGATCAACAAATCTTCGCGAATTATGACCAACTAAAAGCCGAGCTTGAAAAAGTGATGGGCGAATGGGAAAAAAGTCAGGAAGAATACGAATCGCTGAAACTACAGAAAACCTGGTAACATGCAAAAACCTTCAAAAAAAACAGAAGATTTCATTTTCGGTATTCGTGCCGTCATTGAGGCGATTGACTCCGGCAAAGAAATCGATAAAATACTGATCAAAAAAGGATTGGGTGGCGAACTATTCAAAGAGCTATTTGAAAAAATCAGGGAACTTCAACTGCCTTTTCAGTATGTACCACTTGAAAAAATCAATCGCATCACCCGCAAAAATCACCAGGGCGTTTTGGCGTTCGTGTCGCCTGTCACATTTTATGAGCTTGAGAATTTTCTGCCATCAGTTTTTGAGGCTGGCAACAATCCATTGGTATTGGTTTTGGATCAAGTCACTGATGTCCGCAACTTTGGCGCCATTGTCCGTACATCAGAATGTGCCGGTGTTCATGCCATACTTATTCCCGAGCGGGGTGCAGCACGAATCAATGCTGATGCCGTAAAAACATCAGCCGGTGCATTGTACACTGTTCCCATCTGCCGAACTAAAGATTTGAAAAAAAGCATTCAGTACCTGAAAGACTCAGGATTGAAAATTGTTGCCGCGACCGAAAAATCAAACAACAACTACACACAAACCGATCTCACCGGCCCCGTAGCTATTGTGATGGGCTCGGAAGAAAAAGGAATTGAAAAATCAATTTTGAACCTGGCTGATGCACAAGTTCAAATACCAATCCTTGGTAAAATTGAATCGTTAAATGTTTCGGTAGCCGCAGGACTCTTGGTTTATGAAGTTGTGAGACAGCGGTTGCATCAATCGTGAATGGGCACCTGACGTTTAAAAGTTTCTTCCAAGGAAATAAACGTTTCCGTACTTGAAATCCCGGGAATTTTCTGAACCTTGTCACTCAAAACATCTTTGAGATGCTCATTATCGCGTGCATACACTTTCACAAAAATTGCGTATTGTCCGGTGGTATAATGACATTCAACAATTTCCGGAATCTCTTTGAGATGATCGGCGACATCCTCATAAAAACCACCTTTTTCAAGGAAAACCCCGACATAGGTACATGTTTTATAATCAACTTTTTTGGGATCAATTTGGTAACCGGAGCCGGTAATTACGTTCATTTCAATCATCCGGTTCACACGTTGATGAACGGCTGCCCGTGAAACACCAACTTCTGCTGCAACATCTTTGAACGGAATTCTGGCGTTTTTCGTAATGATATCCAGAATGTGTAGATCAGTTTGATCAAGATTATTTCTTAATGTCATATTATTCTCTCAGCCTTAATTTCTGCACTCAAAATTATATAAATTTTAGCAGATAGTTAAATTATCAAGCTTCAAACTTTCAATATGCAAAATTCACAAAAAATTAAACATTTGATTAAAACACTCAATATCAATAAGATAAAATCAAAAAACAATAATCCAGATCAAAATTAGTGTTTTTGAAAAATGCATTTTTTTGACATTTTGAGATAATGTTTTTGATTTTTATTTATAAATGTTAATTTTGAAACCAGATTAATGTCAAATTGATACAGGCTGAAGTATCCCATTTGACCATGAGAAGAAAAAAATTGTAGGTAAAATAAAATACGTTGACATTATGAAGAATGCTAATCTCAGCTGGATTGCGATCCTGTCGATATTAATCCTTGCTGCTATTGTTGGAATTTTTATACCCACTAGTTTTGGTGGTTTGGATGATCCAAACATCAACTCGGGTGATGTTGCCTGGATGCTAACAGCAACGGCACTGGTTTTATTAATGACTCCCGGACTTGCCTTTTTTTATGGTGGAATGGTGGATCCAAAAAACATTTTATCAACCATGCTGCAAAGTTTCATTGCCATGGGGGTTATTAGCGTGGTTTGGGTAATTGTTGGTTTTAGCCTTGCTTTCGGTCATAGCATTGGACCAAAAGGGTTTGGTTTATTTGGAAATCCGCTGACTTTTTTCATGTTCAGAGGTGTTTCCGGGGCTACTGACCCAGATTTAGCGCCAACAATACCATTGGCCCTGTTTGCCATGTTTCAGCTGAAATTTGCGATCATCACCCCTGCCCTGATTACCGGATCATTTGCCGGACGGGTTCGGTTCCGTGCCTACATGCTTTTCATGGTACTGTTTTCACTATTCATTTATGCGCCGCTGGCCCACTGGACCTGGCATCCCAACGGATTCCTGCGCAACTGGGGAGTTCTTGACTTTGCAGGTGGTACTGTCGTTCACATGTCTGCCGGTTTTGCCGCACTTGCCGGTGCCATGTTCCTCGGTAAACGGAAAGACTTTGTTCGCGAGATACGCCCAGCCAATATTCCCTACGTATTGCTTGGAGCAGGTATGTTGTGGTTCGGATGGTTCGGTTTTAACGCCGGATCGGCACTTTCAGCCAATGGGACAGCCGTGCTGGCATTGGTAAACACCAACACGGCATCAGCAGCAGCAATGTTAGCCTTTGTGTTTTACGATGCGGCCAAAGGGAAAAAGCCGTCGGCTATGGGAGCTGCCATCGGACTGGTCGTTGGATTAGTTGCCATTACGCCAGCAGCTGGATTTGTTAACGTTGGCGCCAGTATTTTCATTGGTGTAGCAGCAGCCATTGTCAGTAACATTGCTATTGACTATCGTTCAAGAACACGCCTCGATGATACACTGGATGTATTTCCTGCCCACGGTATGGGTGGTATCGTTGGTATGTTATTGACAGCCGTTTTTGCTCAAAATGTTGGTTTAATTCATGGCGAATGGAAAACATTCCTGTTCCACTTGTTGGCACTTGTTATCGTTGGTGTATTCACATTTGGAGGTTCCTACCTCATGTATAAAATTACAGACATGATTGTCCCCATGCGTGTTTCTGCTCAATCAGAAAAAGTTGGTCTGGACATCAGTCAACACGATGAATCGTACGATTTTCAATATAAAGGTGACGAATAGCTTTAACGTGGTCACTTTTTTTTATATGCTCAAAACTCCCTGTCTCCGGGGAGTTTTTTTATTGTCTGAAAAACCGATTTGATATAGAAATTGAATACTTTTGGTCAGGTTTTTCAGTGAACCAAAAACTTCAAACAAACCGGACTTGGTACTTCAACAGACTGCCCTGTATAAACTGGTTTTCCTGATTGCTGATTAATTTTAAAAACGGTGATATTGTTGGATTTTCGGTTTGCTGAAAACAGGTATTTACCATCTGGCGACAAAGCAAAATTACGAGGCCAGTTACCTTCTACGGACACATTTTCCAGGCGCTTAATTGTTCCGTCACCAGCTCGTTTAAAAACAGCGATGGAATTGAGCCCACGATTGGAACTGTAAACAAATCGACCATCCTTGCTGACATGAATATCTGCACCTGAATGAAAACCTTCATATCCATCGGGCAACGCCGATACCGTTTGAATCATTTCATAGTGATCACCATTCTTCTTGAATACACTCACTGTTGCTTTCATCTCACTAACGACATAGATGAAGCGTCCGTTTGGTGAAAAATCGAAATGCCGTGGCCCGGAACCCGGAGCCATTTCGACGTACGCCTCGTCAGCCGAAACAAATTTAGAGGAGTCTGCATTCCAATTGTA
>Ga0102953_1002147_pt1 | contig 11980 bp, 11 predicted proteins | sample SalPon2A_C_D2_MG_FD_78509 | JGI IMG/M metagenome (GOLD analysis project Ga0102953, IMG submission 78509) | Soil microbial communities from South San Francisco under conditions of wetland restoration - Salt Pond MetaG R2A_C_D2_MG | ecosystem: Environmental > Terrestrial > Soil > Wetlands | place... | reverse complement strand
GGTGTACCAAAGCAGGGACCTTTCAAACCGGAACATTATCGATATTAGAAATTAAATATTCGAACAAAAAGGATTTCAAAAAACGGAATCCTTTTTTAATTGTAAACCCTTAAGGTAAAGCTGTTCAACTGTGAAACATTGTATTGTTTCAAAGGCATTTCAGCTGGCCCTTTCGAAGGGTATGCCCCACTAAGAAAAATAAACTGGGAACCGCAACAAGGGCAAGTACCCAAAACACCTTCATTTTTTACAATACAAGTGTTACTTACTTCGTTGGTACATGTTGCATCAAAAGCATAGTAGGATCCCGGTACTTCACAGTAAACCACAATTCCTCCATAACCCACACCCGGAAAATAAACTGAATTCCCCGGAACATTTAAATCGTTCACAATATTCAAATTAACAGTGAATGAAACCGGAACATAAGGAATAATGGTATTCTGATCTTTACGGCAGGAAAAGGCAGAAAACTGCAAGATCAAGAAAAAAAACAAATACTTCCAGTTATTAAAAACCAAGTGCCTCATTTTTACTACTTTTACTAAAAACTTCAAATTTAGTATATTTATTACGTTTAAATTGAAATAAAATGGATGATCTTGTAGTAATAATATTAACGCTTTTAATTGTTGTTTTGGGGGTAATTGGCCAGATAAAAAAGAAAAGGCCGGTACAACCCAATGCAAGTCAGAATAATAACTCCGGCGGCTTTTGGGATTTATTGGAAGGAGAACCCGAATTTGTTGGTCAACCACAAGAATTTAACTCGCCAGTAGTAGAACCCGAACCAACCGAAATGATGTCCGAAGAACCCGAATACAAATTCACACCTTCAAATGAAGGGAAATCTAATATAGAGAGGGAGTTTTCTAAAATTCTGAAGGAAGAAAAAACGAAAAAAATTCTGGATGAAAACTTTTCGCTGCGGAAGGCCATAATCTACAGCGAAATAATTAATCGTAAATATATTTGACAGTGCTTAAAACGTTCATTTAGAACAATTTTTAACAAAGAGTATTCAATAATTCAATAAAATATTTAATTTTGCAAAAGGAAGAGTTTCGGAAGTCCGGAATTCTTTCTGTTTTTTTTATACGCTAATTGAAAACACGGAGGATTAAAAATGTCCCAGGTAACATATTTAACACAGCAAGGTTTAAACAAGCTCAAAAAAGAATTAGAGCGCTTAATAAATGTTGAACGTCCGGCAATTTCGAAACAAATTGGTGAAGCCATCGAAAAAGGCGACATTTCGGAAAATGCCGAATACGACGCAGCAAAAGATGCACAAGGAATGCTGGAAGCAAAAATTGCTAATATACAGTCAAAAATTGCCAACGCACGTATTTTGGATGAATCGAAAATTGACACTTCGCAGGTTCAGATTCTAAATAAAGTAACCATTAAGAACAAGAAAAATAATGCAACCATGCAATATACACTTGTTCCTGAAAGTGAAGCAAATCTGAAAGAAAGGAAGATCTCGATAAACACACCCATTGCAAAAGGATTATTGGGAAAGAAAGTAGGCGATGTTGTTGAAATTAAGGTTCCTTCGGGAATTATTCCTTTTGAAATTGTTGAAATTTCAATCTAAAAATAATGGCCAGCATTTTTACTAAAATAGTAAACAACGAAATACCGGCATACAAAGTTGCCGAGGATGAGAATTATCTTGCTTTTCTCGATATTTTCCCGGTAGCGAAAGGTCATACTTTGGTTATTCCGAAGGAAGAAGTGGACTACCTTTTCGACCTTGACGATGATTTATACACTGGGTTGCAATTGTTTGCAAAAAAAGTGGCCATCGGATTGAAAAAGGCCATTCCTTGTAAAAAGGTGGGCGTTTTGGTTTTAGGATTGGAAGTTCCGCATGCACATATTCATTTGGTGCCTATGCAAAACGAAGCTGATTTGCTTAACTTTTCAAAGAAACTGAAATTTTCAAAAGAGGAGTTTCAAGAGATTACCGAAATCATATCAAACAATATACAATTATAAAGACCGGTTTTCCCGGTCTTTTTTTATTGCTTTATTTTTAATCCAGTTTTTTTCAACAATCCATTTTCAACCTGCCAAAATCAGTACCTTTATACCACTTTTTTAGTTAAAATTTGAACCATTAATTCGTACGAGATGATTCTGTTTACTCACCTGCACGTTCACTCACAATACTCCATCCTGGATGGAGCAGCGAGTGTTAACGATTTGGTTACCAAAGCAAAAACGGATGCAATGACCGCGCTTGCACTAACTGACCATGGTACCATGTTTGGAATAAAAGAGTTTCATTCAACTTGTAAGCGAATGGAAATTAAACCTATTCTTGGCTGCGAAACATATGTGGCAGCTCGAACTATTAATGATAAAAAAGACAAAATAGACCGATCAGGTCACCATTTAATTCTTCTGGCAAAAAATAAAATCGGTTACCAAAATCTGGTTAAGCTCATATCTGTTGCAAATACCGATGGATTTTACTACAAACCACGTATCGATAAAGAGTTACTGAAAAAGCACAGTGAAGGATTAATTGTATCTTCTTCATGTTTAGGAGGCGAAATTCCAACCTTGCTCATGAATAATCATTTGAAAGATGCCGAAGATTCCATCCAATGGTTTCAAAATATTTTTGGAGAAGATTATTACCTGGAATTACAACGTCATCCGGCAGAAATGCCGGAGCAGCGTGAAGACGTTTACGACAAACAGGTGAAAGTGAATAAGTTGATTATTCCATTGGCAAAAAAATACAACATTAAATTAATTGCCACCAACGATGTACATTTTACCAATGCTGAGGATGCGGATGCTCACGATTTGCTCATTTGCCTGAATACCGGTAAAGATGTGGACGATCCGAACCGGATGCGCTATACCAAACAAGAGTGGTTTAAAACCCAAAAGGAAATGAACGAATTATTTGCTGATGTTCCTGAAGCATTGGCGAATACGGCTGAGATAGTAGAAAAGGTTGAAGATTTTAATCTGGATTCAGCACCAATTATGCCGGTATTCCCAATTCCTGAAGAATTTGGAACGGAAGGAGACTTTAAACGTGAATTTACGGATAAACAACTTAAGGAAGAGTTTAGCGAAGATGCTTTTAACCGTTTGGGAGGATATGAAAAAGTAATCAGGGTGAAGCTTGAAGCAGCTTATTTGAGGCATTTAACATTAAACGGGGCAAAAGAAAGATACGGCGATCCTATTCCTGAAGACGTTGCTTCCCGTATTGAATTTGAGTTAAACACTATCAAACAAATGGGATATCCCGGCTACTTTCTCATCACTCAGGATTTTATCAACGAGGCGCGTGAAATGGGGGTTTTGGTAGGCCCCGGACGTGGTTCAGCCGCTGGTGCAGTAGTTTCTTTTTGTACAGGAATCACCAATATCGATCCGATAAAACATGATCTTCTGTTCGAACGTTTTCTTAATCCTGATCGTATTTCATTACCCGATGTAGATATTGATTTCGATGATGACGGACGGCAACTCGTACTCGACTATGTAACAAAAAAATACGGACGGGACAAAGTAGCACATATTTGTACTTTTGGAACCATGGGTACGAAACTGGCGATCCGCGATGTAGCCCGCGTTTTGAAACTCCCGCTCCCGGAAGCCGATCGACTGACAAAACTGGTACCCGATGCTCCCAAAATGACCTTTCAGAAGGCCTTTAAAGAAAGCCCCGGATTGAAAAAAGAAAGAGATTCAGATAATCCATTGGTGGCAAAAACAATTAAGTTTGCCGAAACATTGGAAGGCTCGGTAAGGCAAACCGGCGTGCACGCCTGCGGAATTCTAATCAGTCGCGACCCGCTAACCGACCACATTCCCCTGATGCCCACTAAAGATGAAGAAACATTACAGACTACACAGTATGACGGTCGGTTTGTGGAAAGTCTCGGTTTGCTGAAAATGGACTTTCTGGGCCTAAAGACACTTTCCATTATAAAAGGAACTATAGAAAATATAAAACTTTCAAAAAACATCGAAATTAATGTCGATAACATTCCCTGGGACGACGAAAAAACATTTGAGTTATTCAGCCACGGTGAAACCACAGCTATATTCCAGTTTGAATCGGATGGGATGAAAAAACACCTTCGGGATTTGAAACCCAACCGTTTTGAAGATTTGGTGGCCATGAACGCACTTTACCGCCCGGGACCAATGGAATATATTCCAAGCTACATTGCCCGGAAACATGGTCGGCAAAAAGTGGATTATGATTTGCCGATGATGGAGAAATACCTGAGCGATACATACGGAATTACGGTTTTTCAGGAACAGGTTATGTTACTTTCGAGATTGCTGGCAGGTTTTACCCGGGGTGACTCGGATACCTTGCGAAAAGCCATGGGTAAGAAACAAAAAGCAACCATGGACAAATTGAAAGTTAAGTTCCAAAAGGGGTGTATAGCCAATTTCCAGTTTATTGATGAATGCAAACTAAAAGGGAAAAAACCGGACGATGTAATTGAAAAGATCTGGAAAGACTGGGAAGCATTTGCTTCTTATGCATTTAACAAATCACACTCGGTTTGTTACGCCTACATAGCTTACCAAACAGGTTATCTGAAAGCTCATTTCCCGGCCGAATTTATGGCAGCAAACCTTAGCAGAAACCTTAGCAATATTTCCGACATCACCAAATTGATGACAGAATGCAAGCGAATGAAAATTCATGTTCTGGGACCAGACGTTAACGAAAGTTTCATCAAATTTACAGCCAATAAAGATGGTAATATTCGTTTTGGGATGGGCGCAATTAAAGGAGTGGGAACAGGAGCTGCAAAAGATGTAATTTCAGCTCGTGAAAAGAATGGTAAGTTTAAAACCATTTACGATTTTGTGGAGAATGTAAACCTGCAATCCGTAAACAAAAAGAACATTGAAGCACTGGCAATGGCTGGTGCATTCGATAATTTGGATGGAATAAAACGTGCCAGCTTTTTTGCCGGGGATGACGAAAATGATTCAACTTCTTTCATCGAAAAGCTAATTAAATACGGTGGAAAAATCCAGTCGGAAAACTCAAGTATGCAGCAAAGTTTGTTTGGTGAACTTGCCAGCAGTTCGGTGGTGCAAAAACCCGCCATTCCGCAGGTAGAGGAGTGGCCCAAAATTATTTTCCTGGAAAAAGAAAAAAACCTTATCGGAATTTATCTCACTTCCCATCCACTCGATGATTTCAGACTGGAAATCGAAAATTTCTGCTCACGCGATGTATCACTAAAAGACCTGAACAACGATATTGAAAAATACAAGGACCGGGATTTTACATTCGGAGGAATGGTTTCAGCAGCCCGCGAAGGAACTTCAAAAAACGGAAATCCATACAGTACCTTAACCCTTTCAGATTATACGGATTCTTATGAACTGTTCTTCTTTGGGCAAGATTACGTGAATTTTCACAATTATTGCAAGGCAGGCCTGTTTATAATAATTAAGGGTTCAGTAAAACAACGTTACAAAAGCGAATATTACGAATTTAAAGTATCGCAGATTGAACTGCTTTCCGAAGTACGAAAAAACTACATCAAAAATGTTACAATTAATATTCCGCTGAATAAAATAAACAAAACGGTTATAGAGGAAATCGAAAATCTTTCTAAAAACAATAAAGGTAAAGCATTGTTAAAATTTAATGTCTACGATCCGGATAATAATATGCACATTGACATGTTTTCAAGGAGTACCAAGATAGATCTGTCAGATAGTTTTTTGAAGTATTTTGACGAAGAACTAGACATTACTTATAGAATTAATTAGCTAATTTTGTACAAATTTTTTAAGAAATAATAACAGTAAAAGAAACAAATTATGGCAATAGAAATTACCGATGCTAATTTTGAGGAGTTGGTTGTAAAATCAGACAAACCTGTAATGATTGACTTTTGGGCGGTTTGGTGTGGCCCCTGTAGGATGATTGCACCCATAGTTGAAGAAATGTCGGGAGAATACGAAGGCAAAGCTGTAATTGGAAAAGTGGATGTTGACTCCAATCCAAATGTGGCTATGAAATACGGAATCAGAAATATTCCTACCGTACTTTTTGTAAAAAACGGGGAAGTAGCTGACAAGCAGGTTGGCGCAGCACCAAAACAGGTATTTATCAATAAATTAGACGCTCTTATTTAAAATATTATATTGTTTGAGCTGTCATTTCGACGAAGCACGAGGAGAAATTTTTAATAATAGAATTCTCATTCTTTCTTCATTCGAATTGACAGTTTTATTTTTAAACAGCTTGAAGAACATTTTCGACATAGAACAGTTTCACCAGTTTGACAACCTGGGCTTAATCGCAAAGCAGGTAGTTGAAGGATTTATAACCGGGTTGCACCGCAGTCCGTTTCATGGTTTTTCGGTTGAGTTTGCCGAACACCGGTTATATAATCAGGGCGAATCGACCAAACATATCGACTGGAAACTGTTTGCCCGCACCGACAAACTTTTTGTAAAACAGTACGAAGAGGAAACCAATCTTCGTTGCCAATTGGTTATCGACACCTCCTCGTCCATGCTTTTCCCTTATTCCAAGGGGAATAAACATTTGCATAATAAGCTGGCTTTTTCGGTGTACACAGCGGCTGCTTTAATTTATCTGCTCCGGAAACAACGCGATGCTGTGGGGCTTACCTTGTTCTCCAACGAAATTGAATTTCATACTACACCTCGCATTTCATCGGTAAACGCGGAGTTGATGTATGGAAAACTATCGGAATTGATTAGGCCTGAAAATGCCCATCTTCGCAAAAGCACCAATACTACTGAAGTACTTCATCAAATAGCTGAAAATATCCACAAACGTTCACTGGTCGTTCTTTTCAGCGACATGCTCGACAACCATAAAACCGACGAACTATTCTCGGCCTTACAGCACCTTCGATACAATAAACATGAGGTCATTCTTTTCCATGTTACCGACCATTCCCTCGAACATGAATTCGAATTCAGTAACCGCCCACATAAATTTGTGGATTTGGAAAACGGTCACGTGGTAAAATTTAATCCCTGGGAAATCAAAAAACATTACGTTCGTTCAGTGAATTCTTACTTCGAGGAGTTAAAAGTGAAATGCGGCCAGTATCAAATCGATCTGGCGGAAGCCGATATCAACAAAGATTTTTCGCAGGTTTTACTTTCGTATCTGGTAAAAAGGAAAAAGCTGTTTTAAAATCCATTCGATGAATTCGCGCTAATTTGTCGAATCAAGTTGACGAATTCAGGGTTTCCAACTTTTCAATTCGATCAATTATGTTGAATCTCAAATAAATCAGATTAACGTTCAATATTCATTACCAGATTTATAATTCATTTATAACACTTCACATTTCAATATAAAATCGTTACTTTTAGTCTGTTAGAAAACCAACACCCCGTTTTATGTTAGTAAAAACCTTCGGAAGCGCAGTTTTTGGCATCAATGCCACGACAATTACCATTGAAGTAGATGTAACCAAAGGCATAAAATTTATGCTGGTGGGTTTGCCCGACAGTGCGGTGAAGGAGAGTCAGCAACGAATTGAGTCGGCACTTCGCCTGAACGGCTACAAATGGCCCCGGTACAAAATCATTATTAACATGGCTCCGGCCGACATCCGCAAAGAAGGTTCGGCTTACGATTTGCCGCTGGCTGCAGGAGTGCTGGCTGCGTCGCAACAAATTAACGCCGATAAACTGAGCAAATATATGCTTATGGGTGAATTATCGCTTGATGGTACTCTGCAACCCATAAAAGGAGTTTTACCCATTGCCATTAACGCCCGCAAAGAAGGTATTGAAGGTTTTATTCTTCCGAAACAGAACGCCCGTGAAGCTGCAGTGGTGGATAAGCTGAAAGTTTTTGGTGCTGAAAATATCAAACAGGTCATCGATTTTTTAAATGATGAATCCGATTTGGAACCAACCATTGTAGATACGCGTGCTGAATTTTATGCCCGGGTAAACAACAATCCACTCGATTTCTCGGATGTAAAAGGGCAGGAAAATGTAAAACGAGCGCTTGAAATTGCGGCGGCTGGCGGACACAACATCATTCTTGTTGGTCCGCCGGGTTCCGGAAAAACCATGCTGGCCAAACGAATTCCAACCATTTTGCCGCCCTTCACCTTAAAAGAAGCGCTGGAAACTACCAAAATTCATTCGGTTGTTGGAAAGATTGACAAGGAAACTTCCTTGATGACGCAACGACCGTTCCGGAGCCCCCACCATACAATTTCCGACGTTGCTTTAGTCGGAGGTGGAAATTATCCACAACCCGGTGAAATCTCTCTGGCGCACAATGGCGTATTATTCCTTGACGAGCTTCCGGAATTTAAACGAACGGTACTGGAAGTAATGCGTCAACCTTTGGAAGATCGTAATATTACTATTTCGCGAGCTAAATTCTCGGTGGAATATCCGGCCAGTTTTATGCTGGTAGCTTCTATGAATCCTTGCCCCTGTGGATATTACAACCATCCAACCAAAGAATGCGTTTGTGCGCCGGGCGTGGTGCAAAAATACCTGAACAAAATTTCAGGACCACTACTCGACAGAATTGATATACACCTGGAAGTGGTGCCGGTACCTTTCAAAAAACTTTCTGAAATGGAATCCTCTGAAAATAGCGAAGCCGTTCGTGAACGGGTATTAAGAGCACGCCAGGTTCAGGAAGAACGGTTTGCCGAACACAAAGGAGTTTATGCAAATGCCCAAATGAACTCGAAGCTCATCCGGAAATATGTTGTGCTGGATATAGCCAGCAATGAACTTATAAAAAATGCTATGGACCGTCTGGGGCTTTCTGCCCGAGCATTCGACCGTATTCTGAAAGTATCGCGCACCATTGCCGATTTGGAGGCAGAAGAAAATGTTCAGGCGCATCATCTTTCGGAAGCGATTCATTACCGAAGTTTGGACAGAGAGAATTGGGGTGGGTAAGAAGTTGGCAAAATTAGTGAGAATTTATAAGGGTTTTCCAAGGAGGGACCCTTTTTTATTGGGCAATTTTAAAATTATTATTTTTGTGTATTATACTAATTTATAAACAAATGACAGAAACAGAAAAAAAATTAGAAAGTATTTTAAGTGGAGATGTTTTAGTGCATAATTTTTCCGATAAAGATGGAAAAAATATTTGTTTTATTTTACAAATGGTGAAACTTTAGGCAATTTTAGTATAAATGATGTTCCATACTTTAAAAAAAGTGTACCTATAAATTGGGAGCCTGATATACACAGTATTACTATTGGATATCTGAGCGAGTTTAGAATAGACTATTCAAGTGTTAAGGATGAAAATGGTTACATAATATTGTGGGAAAATGAAACATATTACAAAAAGCTAATAAAGGGAATAAAAATAAATTAATCTCAGCTAACAAAAAAATACTATTTAGTGGCTCGGTTGGCATAGGAAGTTGAAAAACCGGTAATGAAATGTTTCGTATAAATTAAATAATAAAACAAAATCCCATTTTTCAGAAGAAAAGTAAAGGCTTAATACAATCCGAAATCTTTGCCGTTCGTTTATTTCATCAGCCATCTGATCAGGTTCACCACTATGGTTAGGATTATGCTGACCAGCACCATGGAGGTGATAGGGATAAATAACTTGCTGTGTTCGTTCTCGATGCGGATATCGCCTGGCAGCCTTCCAAACCAGTGCAACACACCGGGAGCAAAATAAAGAATTAACCCAATCACAATCAAAATAATTCCTGCAACAATAAACCAACGTGCCATTATTCCCCTTTTTTCAATTTTTTGACAAAAAGTAAAATTAATACTTCCTTTAAAAAAATGAAATACTGGCAGTCCTTTGATGCGTCAAACTTGTCGGCATATTAGCCAGAGTACGAAATGCATCTCTGCGCGGGGAAGAGAATTATCATTACTCTGGAAAATTACATCCATAATGTTTCTTCAATGGAATTGCCTTGTACCTTATTATTCCGTATTTTTAGTAAAAAAACCAACATTTATGAAAAACCAGGAAAAATACCCCATCTCAAGAAGAAACTTCATTAAAGTTTCCGCGGCCTCAAGTGCTGCCATATCAACCATGTCTCTCGGAAGTTGTAACATAGAAAAAGTGCCTGCTCCCATGAAACGCAAATTTGGCAAACTCGGTTTCGATGTTACTACTATTGCATTGGGCGGACAAGCTTCGTTACAATGGACGCCCGAAGATGTCGATCCCGTGCCTATCATTTTGAAAGCCTTTGATCTGGGCATCAATTATTTTGACACATCAAACCTATACGCTGGAAGTCAACTCAATTACAACAAAGCCTTTCAAAAACTCAACCTCATTCCGGGCAAGGAAGGATACAATGAAGACCTTCGTGAATCAATCTGGCTGACAAGTAAAACAGCCATGCGTTGGGGGAAACCCGGCTGGACAAAAATCGAAAATGTAAGGAATTCATCCAATGGCGAAAATGTGCAATGTGCAGTGGATGATGTAAAACGTTCGCTCACCCAGATTTTTGGCGATGGCAAAGGTTGGTATCCCGAAGGCGCTTATCTCAACATGGTTCTCATTCATACTTTACAAACCGTTGAAGAAGTGGATGTTTTGTACAAAGGATTGGAAACCCCACTTGATCCGGAGGGAAATTTTGGTGCATTGGTTGCTCTTCGTGATTTGCGCGACGGGACAAATCTAACGGGAATGAATCCAAAAAATGAGAAATTAATTCGTCACATTGGTTTTTCAGGCCATGCAAATCCACCGGCAATGATGGATATGATTCAGCGTGACGAGTATGGAATTCTGGATGGGATGCTTATTGCCATCAATGCCAACGACAAAACAAAAATGAACATGCAAAACAACGTATTTCCGGTTGCCGAAGCTAAAGGGATGGGAATTATCGGTATGAAAGTTTTTGCTGATGCAGCCATGTATCACAAAGAACCCCGCTGGTCGCGTACGCCTGAAGATGTATTCCGGAAAGTGGGTACTCCTGCATTACCAAGCCAACCGCTCATTGAATATTCTTTAACAACACCCGGCATTCACACATTGATTATTGGTATCGGACAAATTGATGACGACCCGATGAAATGCCAGTTGGTACAGAATTTTTATGCGGCACAAATTGAACCGAATGGAATGACGACTGACGAACGTAAAAAAATTGAGGAACAGGCGGGAAAAGTTAGACCTGACAGCAATTATTTCCAGGTTATTGATAAAGCAGGCCTTTCAGCACCTCGCGATCTCCAGCGTAATGAGAATAAAATTACATGGCAAACAGCGTATGCGGGCGATGAACCTGTTTCGCATTACGAAGTTATGGTTGGCGGACAAGTGGTTGGAAAAGTGGACCACAAACCGCAAATTTTAAAAAGCAAACCATTTTCGTATGATGTCGGTGATGAAAATGCAGAAATTACAGTGGTTGCCATTGACAAAGCAGGAACACGTGCTAAAACCATTTTAGCATAACCAATTAATCAATTTTTAATGCTTTGATTTGAACTAAAACGGCTTAACTTGGTTCAACTGTAAACAAAAAATTAACAGAATGGCAGACAGACTTTCAGACCCCATTGGACGATTAATGGGACTTCGTTATAAATCACATCCGTGGCACGGTGTTTTTATCGGGAAGGAAGCTCCCACGGAGGTTACCGCGTTCATTGAAGTGGTTTCTACAGACACCGTAAAATATGAAATTGATAAAGAAAGCGGCTATCTCCGTATAGACCGGCCACAAAAGTTTTCGAATGTAGTACCGGCTTTATATGGTTTTATCCCGCAAACCTATTGTGGTGATAAAGTAGGTGAATACTGCAACGAAAAAACCGGCAGAAAAAATATTAAAGGCGATGGCGACCCCATTGATATTTGTGTATTAACTGAAAAAGCAATTGCACACGGCGATTTGCTGGTTAACGCCATACCTATTGGTGGCTTTCGGATGATCGATGGAAATCAGGCCGATGATAAAATCATTGCAGTTCTTCG
>Ga0102953_1002146_pt1 | contig 11981 bp, 9 predicted proteins | sample SalPon2A_C_D2_MG_FD_78509 | JGI IMG/M metagenome (GOLD analysis project Ga0102953, IMG submission 78509) | Soil microbial communities from South San Francisco under conditions of wetland restoration - Salt Pond MetaG R2A_C_D2_MG | ecosystem: Environmental > Terrestrial > Soil > Wetlands | place... | reverse complement strand
TGTTCACCCAAGACCTTGAAGATGAATGGCAACTGCTCAAGGAGGGGCAACGCAACTATCCACAGTCGCCCGCTGCACCTCTGGCGTTTTGCGCCGGTGACAGTATGCCGAACCTGCTACTAGATATCGAACGGCGATAATTGCTTGTTTTATGTGCACGGGGTAAGGCCGATGATTAATTAATGTGCTTTTTGCGGTCGACCTGCCATAGGTTCAGCACTCTGTTTCAATAAGTGGTAAAAATAGTACTTAGAAAACAACTAGATAGACAATTTACTCCAGGCCCGTGTGTTTTGGGCAAAGTTATTGCTCATAGTTTGGAAGAGCCGCGCTATACTCGCGTGAGAAACGTTGATTTATTACGACCCAGATACTATTACGGGAGGACTTACAGAATGAGAAAAATCGAAGCTATCATCAAGCCGTTCAAACTTGACGAAGTCAAGGAAGGCCTGAACGAAATCGGTATCCAGGGGATTACCGTCAGCGAGGTCAAGGGGTTCGGACGTCAGAAGGGGCACACCGAGCTCTACCGTGGTGCCGAGTACGTGGTGGATTTTATCCCTAAGATCAAGATGGAAATCATTGTTAAAGACGATTTGGTTGCCAAGGTGGTCGAAGTCATCGAAGAATCAGCCAAGACCGGTCGTATCGGTGACGGCAAGATCTTTGTGACCCCGGTTGACGAAGTCGTGCGTATCCGTACCGGAGAACGCGGCGACGACGCCATTTAATTTACAATCTGTTTTTTTCCAATGGTTCCGCCGGGAGGCGGACACAACATCCTTGCAAGGAGAGTCACATGACGCCAAAAGAAGTTGTAGCATTTGCAGCAGAAAAGAATGTTGAATTTGTCGATTACAAGTTCCTCGACTTTGTCGGGGTGTGGCAGCACTTTACTACTCCGATCCGCGAGTTTGGTGAAGAGACTTTCGAAGAAGGGATCGGCTTTGACGGTTCCTCGATTCGTGGCTGGCAGCCGATTCACAATTCGGACATGCTGATCATGCCGGATCCCAAGACCGCCAAGATCGACCCGTTCCCGGCGCGTACGACCCTGAGTTTGATCTGTAACATCATTGACCCGATCACCCGCGAGGGCTACACCCGTGACCCGCGTTTCATCGCGCAGAAAGCGGAAGCCTACCTGAAGTCGACCGGCATTGCCGATACCGCCTACTTCGGTCCGGAGCCGGAGTGCTTCATCTTCGATGACGTCCGTTATGCTTCGAGCTCCAACGAGTCCTTCTACTGCGTTGATTCGGCCGAAGGGATCTGGAACACCGGCCGCGAAGAATTCCCCAACCTCGGCTACAAGCCGCGCCATAAGGAAGGCTACTTCCCCTGCGCGCCGACCGACTCGATGATCGATCTGCGCAACGAAATGGTTGCCGTTTTGCAGGAAGTCGGTCTGCACATCGAATGCGCACATCACGAAGTCGCCACCGGTGGCCAGTGCGAAATCGACATGCGCTTCGACTCGCTGCTCAACATGGGTGACAACCTGCAGTGGTTCAAGTACGTGATCAAGAATGTCGCCATCGAAAACGGCAAGACCGTCACCTTCATGCCGAAGCCGCTCTACAATGACAACGGCTCCGGAATGCATTGCCATCAGTCACTCTGGAAAGACGGCAAGAACCTCTTCGCCGGCGACGGCTACGGCGGCCTTTCCAAGACCGCCATGTACTACATCGGTGGCATCATCAAGCACGCCAAGGCCCTCTGCGCTTTCACCAACCCGAGCACCAACTCCTACAAGCGTCTGGTCCCCGGTTTCGAGGCTCCGGTCAACTTGGCTTACTCGAACCGTAACCGTTCCGCATCGCTGCGGATCCCGGTCACCAACAACGAGAAAGCCAAGCGCGTCGAGTACCGTACGCCGGACCCCTCGGCCAACGGTTACCTGGCCTTCGCCGCCCAGCTGATGGCCGGCCTTGACGGTATCGAGAACAAGATCGATCCGGGCCAACCGCTGGACAAGGATATCTACGGTCTTTCGCCGGAAGAACTCGAAGGTATCCCGACTGTTGCCGGGACTCTCAACGAGGCCCTCGAGGCACTGGCCGAGGACCACGACTGGCTGCTCAAGGGTGACGTTTTCACCAAAGACGTCATCGACATGTGGCTCAGCTACAAGAAAGAAGCCGAAATTGATCCGGTCCGGATGCGTCCCTGCCCGGAAGAGTTCGCGCTTTACTTCGACTGCTAAATTCAGCAGCACGATGGATAAAAACGCCCCCGGCCATTGCCGGGGGCGTTTTTGGTTGGTATTGGAAGGCAGGGTATATAAGAAAGCAAGTAAATCTTATCGGAAGTCACAATTCCCCATCAGGAAAATTTTCGGGCACTATTCGTCCGTTGACATGTCCAGGATTCATTGGCACTCATTCAAAAGGGTTGAGCTTTGGTGGTAACTCAACAAATTCGACCTGCCTTGAGATATCTCCCACTTTTCTGCCAACGTCAACTCCGGAAAGATTTATAAACAGGAGTATAATTATCTCGAAGAAAGTAATGATTTTGATGGTCACTTTTTGGGAGCTATTTAGTTTTGCATGAAGACACTCGCAAGGGGATACTTTGTCCTGTATATTCTGACGACTATCACTGCTGCCCTTTGCTTGCCAGGCTGTTCGACCAAGGTTAATTACCCTTCCGGATGGGCTCCAATTGAAAGCCAGAAATCATCAGGCACATGTTCCCCGATCTTGGGCCAGTATTCTCAACACGGGATGGCTACGGTAGTCAAAGGCCCCTTTTGGAAATTCACAGACGAGACCCAACCCTCATTGCTAAGCAACCTTTTGGGAGTAGATGTTTATCCCCCTGATGCAGTTACTCACGCCACACTCAACTTGTCTGGCACTGAAGCAAGTTTAAGTTTGTGGATTGGCAATGAGCTGTTCGTTTCTCGCATCTTAAAGACCGGAGAACTGGATTGTGAATCAGGGAGGTGGAGGCTAGACCTCGACTGGGCTGCATGGCGTAGTACTGGTATTCTCCTGGACATGGGAGGCACCTTCACCAGCCTTTTTTTGCACAAAGCGAATGATGGTTCACTTGTAATCAGTAAAAACCAAAAAATGATCGGCACAGCAATACTTCTCCCTGTTTACATAAAAGAGCAAAATTGGCATCGTTTTTTGCCCGCGACGGAAGTGGAGAAGCACCCGGGGACCGATTCGCCCTATGGCGTCTTACCACCGGAACATTCGTTCGCGCGCCTACTCCCTCCGCTTACACAAAAAAACAGGCACGAGAACCCGAAGCAGCAGAAGCGATGCCTGGAATCAGCGATAACTCAATTCGAGCAACGAGGGGACAATCTCACACCAGAAGAAGCAACCCGCCTTCAAGGGCTGTTTACTCAGAACTTTCTTGCACAAAGCAATAAGACGGCCGAAGCATATCCCAGAACTGAGTATCTTGATCGAACCCGTGGGCATACCCCGTCGACCAGATTCTCTATGCTACGCAAGCCCCACTGGCTTGATACCAGCATTTCCGATCGCTTTGTGCTATGTCTTTTCGATTCAGGTTATGTTTGGCAAAATGTTACAAGAACTAAAGTTGAAATGAAAACCGGGAAGCACTAATGCTAAATACTGATGTGCCCCCAACAAACAGTGTATTGACTTTTTTACGCAGACACTCCTTATCCACCCTGTAGATCTCAAAAGTCATGATTCGCTGGACGCCAGACGACCCAACCTGGATTACCTGGTTGGGCCGTCTGGAACTTATGTACTTTATGTGACCCCTGGATCATCCAGGAATTATCAGCCACCTGATACCCTGATGAATCAGTCATAAAAAACGTCAGGAGCCACCTCGCAAAGTCTACAGACTATGTTTCTCCAGATAATCCTTGATGACCGCAGTCTCCGCCGCCAACTTTTCACAGCGCCGCTCACGCCCCTCAATCCCCTGCAGGGAGTCGGGAACCTCCGGCCCCTGGCCAGTCGCCTCCCGTACCGCGTCGCCGAACTTGGCCGGGTGGGCGGTCGCCAGGCAGATGGCAGGGGTCTTGCCGTCGCCGAGCTGTTGGGCAGCCCGTACGCCGGTGGCGGTGTGCGGGTCGAGGGTGTAGCCGGTCTGCTGGAAAAAGTCGCGGATCGTCTCCAGGGTCTGCGGGTTGTCGATGGAAGCGGAGGCGAAGTCCGTCCGGACCTGGGCGAACTGTGCGTCGCTGACCGAGATGGTGCCGCTGGCGGCAAACTCGTCCATGGTTTTCTTCAGCGCGACCGAATCCTGGCCGAGCAGGTAGAAGAGGTAGCGCTCGAAGTTGCTGGCGATCTGGATATCCATCGACGGCGAGAGGGTGGGGTGGACCTCGCCGATCGAGTAGTCGTTGTCGTTGACGAAGCGGGTCAGGATGTTGTTGCGATTGGTCGCCAGGATCAGTTTGCCGATCGGCAGCCCCATCTGCTGGGCGATGTAGCCGGCGAAGATGTCGCCGAAGTTGCCGGTCGGCACCGAGAAATTGACCTGACCGGCACCGGTCTCGAGGAGAACGCGGCCCCAGGCGTAGAAGTAGTAAACCACCTGCGCCAGCACCCGCGCCCAGTTGATCGAGTTGACCGCCCCGAGAGCGTGCTTCTGCTTGAAGGAGATGTCGCCGAAGATCTCCTTGACGATCCGCTGACCGTCGTCGAAAGTCCCTTCGATGGCGACATTAAACACGTTGGCGTCGGTGACGGTGGTCATCTGCAGCTCCTGGACCTTCGAGACCTTGCCGTGCGGGTGGAGGATGAAAATATTGATGTTCTGCTTGCCGCGCACGCCGTAGATGGCGGCGCTGCCGGTATCCCCCGAGGTGGCGCCGATGATGTTCATCCGCTCGCCGCGCTCGGCGAGCAGGTATTCGAAGAGGTTGCCGAGCAGTTGCAGGGCGACATCCTTGAAGGCGAGGGTGGGTCCGTGGAACAGCTCCAGGATATGCAGGTCGTCCTGCTTGACCACCGGGGTGATCTCCGGGTGCGTGAACGAGGCGTAGGAACGGTCGATGAGGCTCTTTAGGTCGGCGGCAGGAATGTCGGTGGCGAAGCGACTGATGATCTGAAAGGCAAGTTCCGGGTAGGCGAGCTTGGCCAGTGCCGCCAGGTCGCCTTCGCCCAGTCGGGGAATCGACTCGGGAACCAGCAGGCCGCCGTCATCGGCCAGCCCCATCATGACTGCATCCTTGAACGAGAGGCCGCTGACGCCGCCACGGGTACTTTGGTATCGCATTCGATTCGCTCCTGTAGGTGGTCTGTTTTCGGTTGCACACTATAGCAGGAATAGAGGTGAGAACAAAGGATAGAAAAAGGGGGAACGCTGTTGCGCTCCCCCTTTTAGCAGGTTTGAATCGGTGTCGATTATTTAACCGCCTGGGCGTCGACGACGGCAACCGCGGCCATATTGACGATGTCGGCTACCGCGTCACCGCGCTGCAGCACGTGAACCGGTTTTTTCATCCCCATCAGGATCGGCCCGATCGCTTCGGCGCCGCCTAGCTTGCTGAGCAGCTTGTAGGCGATATTGCCCGATTGTAGATCCGGGAAGATCATGATGTTGGCATCCCCCTTGAGCGAAGAGAAGGGGTACTGTTTTTCGACCAGCTCCGGATCGAGGGCGACGTTGGCCTGGATTTCACCGTCAACGATCAGGTCGGGGGCCCACTCCTTGACCAGGGAGGTGGCTTTCTTCACCTTCAGGGTCAAGGGGTGAATGGCACTGCCGAAGTTGGAGAAGGAGAGCATGGCGACCTTCGGCTCGATGTCGAACGACTTGGCTTTTTCCGAGGTCAGAATCGCCGTCTCGGCCAGCTCTTCGGCGGTCGGCTCAATGGTTACCGTGGTGTCGGCAGCGAAGACGACATTTTTCTTGAAGACCAGCATGTACATGCCGTGGACCTTGGAGAGACCTTCCTGTTTGCCGATGACTTCGAGGGCCGGGCGGATCGTATCTGGATAGTGATGGTTGATCCCTGAAAGCAGGCTGTCGGCATCGCCATGCTGAACCATCATGGCGCCAAAGTAGTTCCGCTCCTTGCGGATGGTGCGGCGGGCTTCGGCCTGGGTCGCTCCTTTGCGCTGACGCAGTTGGAAGAACTCCTGCGAGTAGACTTCGGTCAGGGAACTGGTCATCGGGTTGATGATTTCCACCCCGTTCAGGTCGAGATTGAGCTCCTTGATCTTGCTGCGGATCTCGTTCTCTTCACCGAGCAGGATCGGCTTGGCAATCCCCTCGTCGACCAGGATCTGGCAGGCGCGCAGGATCTTCTCTTCTTCACCTTCGGGGAAGACGATCCGCTTCGGCTGGATCTTGGCCTTGTTGATCATGGTGCGCATGATCTCCTTGGAGCGGCCCTGCATCGCTTCGAGTTTTTCGATGTACTTGTCCATATCCTCGATCGGCCGACGGGCGACGCCGGAATCCATGGCGGCCTGGGCAACGGCCGGGGCGACATGCAGCAGGACCCGCGGATCGAACGGTTTGGGTATCAGGTACTCGCGGCCGAACTTGATCTCCTCGCCGGCATAGGCCTTACGCACAGAGTCGGGCACGTCTTCTTTGGCCAGCTTGGCCAGAGCGTGGACCGCAGCGAGTTTCATTTCCGCGTTGATGGCACTGGCATGGGTATCAAGCGCACCGCGGAACAGGAACGGAAAGCAGAGCACGTTGTTGACCTGGTTGTTGTAGTCGGAGCGACCGGTGCCGATGATGACGTCATCGCGGACCGCCTTGGCTTCGGGCGGGGTGATCTCCGGGTCCGGGTTGGCCATGGCGAAAACGATTGGGTCCTTGGCCATCGATTTGAGCATCTCCGGGGTCAGGGCACCCTTGGCGGAGACGCCGAAGAAGATGTCGGCGCCAACCATGGCGTCTTCTAGGGTCCGGGCCTCGGTTTCGGCGGCGAGTCGTTCCTTGTACTCGTTCATTCCCTCGGTGCGGCCTTTGTAGATGACCCCTTTGGTGTCGCAGAGAATGACGTTGTTCTTGTCGATCCCCATGGTAATGGCGAGGTTGGCGCAAGCGATACCGGCCGCGCCGGCTCCATTCACCACGATCTTGGCGTCTTCTATTTTTTTGCCGATGATTTCCAGAGCGTTGACCATGCCGGCCGCAGAGATGATCGCGGTGCCGTGCTGGTCGTCGTGGAAAACCGGAATGTTCATGATCTTCTGCAGTTCTTCCTCGATATAGAAGCACTCGGGCCCCTTGATATCTTCCAGATTGATGCCGCCGAAGGTCGGCTCAAGCAGCTTGACGGTCCGGATCAGCTCGTCGCTGTCAGTGGTGTTTAGTTCGATGTCGAAGACGTCGACGTCGGCAAAACTCTTGAACAGAACCCCTTTCCCCTCCATGACCGGCTTGCCGGCCAGGGCACCGATGTTGCCTAGCCCGAGAACTGCGGTGCCGTTGGAGACCACGGCCACCAGATTGCCCTTGGCGGTGTACTCATAGGCATCGTTGGGGTTTTTTTCAATCTCCAGGCAGGGCTCGGCGACGCCGGGACTGTAGGCGAGGGCCAGGTCACGGCTGGTCGCACAGGGTTTGGTGGTGATAACCTCGATTTTCCCTTTGCGACCCGTACTGTGGTAGTCTAATGCTTCCTGTCGCTTCGACATGTTTTAAAGACCTCCTCAAATATGTGTACTTTTAATATCCCTAAAATAATACCCCATATGATATGGGGCCCCAAAAAGATAAAAACCGTTTTAATGCCTAAAACAGTTTTTTTGAAAGTTATGATTTTTAGCTACAGTAAAAAAGAACATAGACCCGTCAACCTTGGCTGTCAAGCAGAATTTTCATACTTGAAGAGAGTTGCCCTGCTTGCAGGTCGATGCTGTATACATCGTGATCTAGCTTTTATAAGCAACCTGAGTGCCAAGCCTGCGATACCTACAAAAATACCCCTAGAAACACTAACGTCAAGTGTTTGAACCGGAAAGCTGTTATGATGATCCTGGTTTAAACAGGCAGAAAAACCACCCTTTTGGCCGAATTTGGCCACACGAACGTCTGCTCAATGTGCAGGCGTAGTTGACCCAATCACTTGCGAAGACGCGATGGCCACGAACAATATCAAAATTGCGGTTTTTTCTGATACGCACCTGCATGATCTGAATCGAGGGGTTCCCTACCTCCAGGCGATCATGGCCCGCCATGCGCCTGATGCCGCCATGGTTCTGCATGCCGGCGATGTCGGCGACCCCGAGCTGCTGTTGGCTTTTGCAGAATATCCGCTTCGGCGGGTCGTGGGTAACACCGATGTTCCGTGTCCGGGGGTCGGTGTGCAGACCGTGATTACCCTGTCAGGCTATGCCATCGGTTTACAGCATGGCTGGGGAGGACGGCACGAAATTGAATATAAGCTAAGAGAGGCGTTTCCAGAACCGTTACCGGATGCTATTGTGTACGGGCACACGCATTGGCCGGTTTGTCACCGGCAAGCGGGAGTTTTGATGTTTAACCCAGGCAGCTGTATTGATCGGCGCAGGGCCGTGCATTTCACGTTCGGCATCCTGGAGCTGGGCGATGTATTGACCGGACGCATTGTCAATGTTGACGATCTGGCTGCTACATTTCTGCGGCCCTGACCGGATGGAGATCTCATGAAACAACTCTGGGCGCCATGGCGCATGAGCTATATCCTCAATAACGATCATCAGCGAGACCAAGAGTGTGTTTTCTGTGTCAAGGAGCGCACCGGTGATGAGGAGCTGCTGATTCTACATCGCAGCTCGTACGCTTTTGTCATTATGAATAAATATCCCTACTCGAACGGGCATTTGATGATCGCCCCGTATCGACATACTGCCGATATCAGTGAACTCGGTCCGGATGAAGTGCTTGACATGCATCATTTGACCGTGTTGGCGCGCAATGTTCTCATTAAATGCTGTGCCGCGCAGGGTTTTAATGTCGGCATGAACTGGGGACAGATAGCCGGTGCCGGTGTGGCTGACCATCTGCATTTGCATCTCGTGCCGCGCTGGATCGGCGATACGAATTTCATGCCGGTCTTCGCGGATGTACGGGTTATCCCACAACACCTGAACGAAACCTACCGCCTGTTGAAAAGTGCTTTTGCCGCTGTCGCTGCGCAGGCGACTGAATAATTTCTCATCATATTTTCCCGTTGTTATGGTAAAATTCCAAAGTTTTAGAGCTTCTTCATGAAAGGACAGTGATGCGTTATGTTTGAACTTTTTGCCAAAGGCGGGTTTTTGATGTGGCCGCTGCTGGCCTGTTCGGTGTTGGCATTGGCAATCGTACTTGCCAAACTCTATTTTTTTTATCAGATCCAGCAAGGAGCGGACGAACTGTTCAAGGATGTTTACGAGCTGGCCCGGCAAAAAAAATTTCCGGAAGCCATTGTCGTTTGCCAACGTTCCAATTCGCCGCTCGCTCGTGTCTTGGTTGCTGTTCTGCACCTTCAGGGGCGCTCGCGCGAGCATATCAAGACGGTTGCCAGTGAGGTAGCCGGCCGCGAAGCGGCACCACTGGAACATTTCATGGGACTGCTGTCGACCATTGCCACGATCAGCCCGCTGCTTGGTCTGTTGGGGACCGTGTTGGGGATGATCGAAGCGTTTACGGTCATTGCGGCGCAGGGGGTTGGGACGCCGGCAACCTTGGGGGGCGGCATCTCTCAGGCCTTGGTGACGACCGCAGCCGGCTTGACCGTGGCCATCCCGGTGATTCTGGCCCATCGTTATCTGTCCGGGCGGATCAGCCGCATTTCGGTGACCTTGGAAGAATATATCCTGCGCATTGTCGATCTGGCCGGAGAGCCCTCAGCATGATGTTCCGTCACAAGCGCGACGACGAACCGAAAATCGACATGACGCCGATGGTCGATGTGGTTTTTTTGCTGCTGATCTTTTTCATGATTTCGACGACATTTGTCGAAAATCCCGGTATCAGTGTCGATTTGCCGGATTCATCTTCGGAAGTCAGTCAGTCTGAACCGCAGGAAACGAAAGTGTTTGTTGATAAGTCCGGGACGATCTTTCTCGACCAGTCCCAAGTGTCCCTTGAACAATTGCCCGCCCGGCTCGAGACGATACGAGCCGGACAACCCGAGGCTGGTTCGTTCGTCCTGATGGCCGACCAGGACGTGCGTCACGGACTGGTTGTCTCAATCATGGATATCGCTCAACAGGCTGGCTTCCGGCAGTTGGAAATCGGTACCGAAAAAAAACCGCTGAAATAATTGCTTATGATCAGGAGACTGCGACCGTATCGATGAAGGGCTGACAATTCTGTAGTGATATACGGGAGGCTAAGATGGGACAGAAGCAAAGATCGTTCACTATCGATCGTTCCTGGGGGTATGCTGCTGTTGGCTTTTGTCTCGGTCTGTTGGCGCCGATTGGCTGGTGGGTGGTCAAGAACCTTTTCCTTGGTGAATCCCTGGGTTCTGCCGAAGCGTCGATGACGACCCTGATTCTCAATCTTTATATGGGCGGCGGAACCGCCGTCGTTTTGAGCGGATTCGGCTTTTTTATCGGCAAGGCGTCTCAACAGATCCACAACCGGGCTCGCAAACTTGATGAATTGAACCGGATGGTCGAAACCCAGAAGGAAGACTTTGAGCGACGCTTCAACAACCTGAACAACGGCATCAAGAATTTTCATGCCATCAATATGCACATCCAGAAGACATCGGATGCCAGCGAGGTTCTCAAGTTGTCGGCCGATGGCCTGCACGGAATTCTCGGCTATGACCGGGTCAATATCTTTCTCGCCGACCTGGACCGTAGTAAATTACGGCTGGTGGCCAGCCGCGGTCATAGTGACAGCAATGAAACCCCCCATCTGGAACTCCCTCTCGACGAGCGGGCCGGCGCTTTTTACAAGGCTGTCGTCGAAAAACGCGCATTTCTGGTCGATGATATCAGAAAGATGCCCGAAGAGTTTCACCTGAAGCCCCCCTGTGATCAGTTCGCCCTGTTACGCTCCCGTTCGTTCGTGATCTGCCCGATCATCGTTCAGCAGCAAGTCGTCGGCTTGTTCGGCGTCGATAACAAGATCAGCAAGGAGCTGCTCGACGGAACCGATGTCGATACGGTCAAGTTGTTCGCCGACCAGGTCGCTTCCACACTCACCAAGCTGAACCTGCTTGAAGCGGTTGAATCGCTGACCGACCAGCTGCTGAACACCTTCCACCAGTTGCAGGGATTTCAGGATGATTATGGCCGCCTTGATCAGGCCCTCAAACTGGCGACCGATTCCACCATCGAAGCCACGCTGGAGATTGCCGGGGCGGCGGATGTCGTTCGCGAGTCGGTGGACGCAACCCGCTCGGCTTCAGGAGAGATCTCCGTCTCCATTCAGCAGGTTTCGGAGAGCCTGAATCAACTCGCCGAGTTTATCTCTAATTCGATCTCCGCGGTGTCCCAAATTTCTGCGACAATCCATTCGGTACAGGAGAATGCGGTTCGTTCGCATAACATGTCGGAAACCGTCAAGCAGCAGGCCGAGCAAGGGACCCGCGGTGTCCATAGTGCTATGATCGGCCTCGAAGGGATTTCCCGCGCTGTGACCCATGCCTCAGAGAGCATCAAGGTTTTGTCGAAAACCGGCGAAGAGGCCGGCAACATCACCACGGTTATCACCGAAATCACCCAGAAAACCGGTCTGCTGGCACTTAACGCGGCGATTATTGCCGCGCAGGCCGGCGAACACGGCAAGTCGTTCGCTGTCGTTGCCAGTGAAGTCAGCAGCCTGTCCCGGGAAACCGCCGCTTCGGCCGATGCCATTGCCGGCCTGATTCACAGCATGCAATCGGCCACCGAGGAGACCGTCAAAAGCATCGGTGTCACCAGCAAGTTAGTCAGTGAAGGCCTGCAACTCGGCAAGGGACTCGAGATGGCCCTGGGCGAGATCCTCGGCAGCTCAGAGCAAGCTATGAACATGTCGCAGGAGATCAGGGGGTCGACGCATGAGGTTGCCCGCAGCATCGAGGCGGTCCAGAGGGCGAT
>Ga0102953_1002145_pt1 | contig 11993 bp, 10 predicted proteins | sample SalPon2A_C_D2_MG_FD_78509 | JGI IMG/M metagenome (GOLD analysis project Ga0102953, IMG submission 78509) | Soil microbial communities from South San Francisco under conditions of wetland restoration - Salt Pond MetaG R2A_C_D2_MG | ecosystem: Environmental > Terrestrial > Soil > Wetlands | place... | reverse complement strand
TGGCACCATCTCCGGTGGTCGGGTGATGCGGATCCCGGGACCCCTTCAGGCCCCGGTTGCCGCGTGGTGCAGCTTGACCTCGACCTTCTCCTCCAGGGTCGCGTAGTACTCCTTCAGGATCTTGAGCACTTCGGGGCGACTGAAGTCCTCGGGGGGGTCTCCTCCCTCCGACAGCGTCTTGCGAAGCACGGTCCCGCTGAGGAGCAACCGGTCCTCCTTGCCGTGGGGGCACGTCTTCATGGACGCCATGCCGCGGCACTTGTAGCAGTAGAAGGTCCAGTCGATTTTGAGCGGCTTGGTCTCCAGGCTGCCCTCGGGGAGCTCGTCGAAGATCTCCTGGGCGTCGAAGGGGCCGTAGTAGCTCCCCACGCCGGCGTGGTCCCGACCCACGATGAGGTGGCTGCACCCGTAGTTCTGCCGGAACACGGCGTGGAGCAGGGCTTCGCGGGGTCCCGCGTAGCGCATGTCGAGGGGGTAGCCGCCCTGGATCACCGAGTCCTTGACGAAGTACTGGTCAACCAGCGTGTCGATGCACTTCACCCGGACGTCCGCGGGGATGTCACCGGGTTTGAGCTTGCCCACCAACTGGTGGATGAAGAGGCCGTCGAGGGTCTCGAGGGCGATCTTGGCCAGGTACTCGTGGGACCGGTGCATGGGGTTGCGCAGTTGCAGCGCCGCCACCGTCTTCCATCCCCGCTCGAGGAAGAGCTTCCGCGACTCGGCGGGACGCATGTACACGTCCCCGAACTCCTTGGGGAAGTAGCTCTCGCTGAGGACCGTGAGGGTGCCGCCGAGGTTGACCTCCTTCTGGGACATCACCATGGCGACGCCGGGGTGCTCGAGGTCGTCGGTGCGGAAGACCTCCTTGCACTCGAGCGCCTTGTCGATGGTGTAGCGGTCGGTCACCGTCATGATGGCCATGCTGGCGCCGGTCTCGCAGTCGACCAGGGTCACGTCCTGGCCTTCCTTGATGCTCTTGGCGTCCTCGTCCGTCACGGACATGGTGACGGGGATCGGCCAGAAGGTGCCGTCCGCGGTGACCATGTCGGTACAGACGCCCTTCCAGTCCTCGGCTCCCATGAAGCCGTTCAGGGGCGTGAAGCCGCCGATGCCCAGCATGATGGCATCCCCGGTCTCCCGGGACGTCATCGGGAATCTCTTGAGCGTGCCGGCGCGCTTGGTTTCCTCCGCCAGTTCCTTGCCGCTGATAAGGAGTGGCCGGAGTTTCCCCTTCTTGCCATGTGGCTTGACCAGTTGATCCATCTTCGTTCCCTCGACGCGGGTGGTGCTGCGCACGCTCTCGTGCGCTGCAGGGAATCACTGGGCAGGAGTGAGGACAGGTCGTTTCTACGTGGGTGGGCTCCCTCCGGCGTGTACGGCCGGTCTGTGCGGAGCGGCCCGGAGGGCCGGCGGTCGCCGCCGCGCAGGCGGGTTCCGGCCTGTTCGCTCCGCGTATACCATGGCCACGGTCCGATAGAGGACGTGGGCGAACTTCGAGTAGGGCAGGTAGACGAGCAGTTGGAAGACCAGGACCAGGTGCGCGAAGTACACCGCGTAGGCCGTGGCCGTGAGCGCGGCGCCGGGCTCGGGCCCCACGGTGAAACGGAACACCTCGGCGGCGAAGCCCGTCACCCCGACGCCCATCACCAACCAGACGAACACCCAGTCGAAGGCGGTGCCCGCCGGAGTGCCGGCGCCGGGCCGACGGCGGTCGGTCATGGCCTTGGCGGCTCCGAAGATCATCACGACGCCACCGACGTTGGCCAGCACCTTCATGGGGTGGGCCAGGTCGAAAGGATACCTCGACGCGACGCCCAGAGCCGGCATGACGTAGATGTCCACCACGGCCCACAGGGTGACCACGTAGAGGGCCAGGAACCCGTAGAAGAGCGCCAGGTGCACGACGCGACGGGACGCCTGGGCCTCACAACGCCCGAAGCGATCGTGGGTCAGGATGGACCCCAGCGCCCCGCCCAGGCTGGCGAGGATGCCGGCGGCCACCGCGCCGCCCCCGGCGGCCGCGTCCTCGGCCTTCATGGCGCGCCAGAAGCGGATCACGCCGGCGGCGGCGACCACGAGTGCCAGGGTCGTGAAGAACCCGAAGAAGGCGATGAGGAGCCAGTGGGGGAAGAAGTCTGCGTAGAAGCCCGGATGCTCGTGGAAGCCGAACGCGTTCTGTACGGGGTCTCGGGCCAACAGGGCGAGTCCCAGCAGCAGGGCGGGCGCCAGGAGAAGCAGGGGGAGGAACGCCGGGCGATTCACCCAACGCGCCAGCGCCCGGGGAAAGGCGTAGTGCTCGATGGTACGCCGGCGCACCGCCGCGAGCACGTCGCCGGGGCGGGCGCCGCGCGGACACCGCTTGGAACAGTCGTTGCACTGGTGGCAGAGCCACACGTCGGGGTCGGCGAACAGGTGGTCCTTCAGACCCCACTGCGCCCAGATCATCTCCTTCCTGGGGAAGGGGCGCCCATCGCTCAACTCGCAGGCCACCGAGCAGGTGGCGCATTGCATGCAGTGCTTCAGGTCGCCTCCACCCGAGGCGATGATCTCCTCCACGAACTTCCTGTCCGGCCGTACCACCAGGGTTTCGGCCATGGTCGGTCGCTCCTCAGAACCCCTTGAAGGGGTTCATGCCGATCTCCTCGATCTGTGCCGCGAAGTCGTTCACGATTTCGGGGAGCCGGGCAAAGTCGGCGATGGACAACTGCTCCAGGCGAACGCGCTCCTCCTCGAGGGCGAGCTGCTTGAGCTTGTCACGGATGTTCCCGCTTCGGGTCTCCATCAACTCGCTGCCCTTGATGAAGTGACACTGGTAGTCCTCGCCGGACTTGCACCCGATGAGCAGGATGCCGTCGTAGCCGCGCGAGAGCGCGTCGGCGATCCACACGGTGTTCACGGATCCCAGGCAACGGACCGGGACGAAGCGGATCCAGGCGCTGTGACGGATGCGGCGCAGCCCGGCGGTATCCAGCGCCGGGTATGCGTCGTTCTCGCACAGGAGCCCGAGCAGGCGGGGCTTCTCCTCGAACTCGTCGGGGATCTGGACCGCCTTGATCATGGACGACACGATGTCGACCGAATAGTCCTTGAACGAGATGATCCGCTCGGGGCAGGCGCCCATGCAGATGCCGCACCGGCGGCACCGGCTCGGATTGGGTTGGGGCGTGCCCTTGGCGTCCTCGTTGAGGGTCCCGAACGGACATTCCTCGGTGCAGCGCTTGCACTGGGTGCACCGCTGCAGGGCGAAGTCGGGGTACGACATGTCGCCCCACCGCGGATGGACCGCCGCGCCCTGTTTGGCCAGCACCAGGGTCTGGATGGCCTTGAGGGCCGCGCCGGCGCCGTCTTCCCGGGCGAGCTGCGCGTCCTGGGGCGCCCGCACCGCTCCCGCGGCGTAGATGCCGGTCCGGCGCGTCTCGTAGGGGAAGCAGATGAAGTGCGAGTCCGGGAAGTCGTACTTGAGCATGGGCAGGTCCGGGCCCTGCCGGTACGTCAGATTGAGGATGGCGGTGCCGTCCACGTGCGCCAGGCTCTCGGCCGTGGCTTTGGCGGTTTCCAGTTGGGCGCCGGCCTCGTTCTTGGCGATCACCGTGCGGGCGTCGGCCAGGCGTCGGAGGGCCTCTCCGTCGGCGGCCGTCGGGACCATGCCCGTGGCCAGCACCACCAGGTCCGCCTCCAGGCGGATGTCCTCACCCAGCAGGGTGTTCTTGGCCCCGACCACCAGATCGTGGTCGCCGGTCTCCTCCACGGACTCCACCTCCGCCTTGGTGAAGAAGATGCCGGCGTCCTCCTGGGCGTGGCGGTACAGGTCCTCGTACTGCCCCGGCGTGCGGATGTCCTTGTAGAGGACGTAGACCTCGCACTCGGGGTCGAGCTCACGGACGAGGAGGGCGTGTTTCAGGCTGACCCGGCAGCACACCGCCGAGCAGTACGGCAGGTGTTCCTTGTCCCGGGATCCTGCGCACTGGATGAACGCGATACGCCGGGCCGGCTTGCCGTCGCTGGGACGGGTCGGCGGGCCGGACGCGAGCTGCTCCTCCAGCATGACATTGGTGATGACGTTGGGGTGGCGCCCGCCACCCAGGTGACCGAGACGCGACACGTCGTACGGCTTCCATCCCGTGGCCTGGACGATGGCGCCCACCCGCATCGACGTGCTGCTGCCGTTGGTCCTCAGGGACACGTCGAACTGGCCCGGCTGGCCATCGATGCGCTCGATGGCCGCGCCGGTGTGCACGGTGATCCGGTCGTGGGCCTCGACGGCGGCGATCTGCTCGCCGATGTCGGAAGGCGCCGGGTCCCGGTAGGGAGGACGATGGGGAATCTGGCGGGCGAACTTGCCCATCCAACCCCCCAGGCGGTCGGCCTTCTCCACCAGGACGACGGGGTGGCCCGCCCGGGCGGCGCCCAGGGCGGCCGACATGCCGCTCACGCCGCCTCCCACCACGAGCACCGTGTCGTCGATGTCCGCCTGGAACGGCTCGGGGAGCTCGGCCTTCTTCGCCCGGGCGATGCCCATGCGCAGGTAGTCCTCCGCGAGCATCTGGGTGTCTTCGTCGTTGGGCTCGTGGCTCCACACCACGTGCTCGCGGAGGTTCACGCGCTCGGTCCTGCACCCGTCGAAGGTGAAGGCGTCGATCATGAACCGGGGCGAGCAGGCGGCGACCACCGGAGTGGTCACGCCGTCGAGGACGTCCTGTCGGATGAGCTCGCGACCGGCGGCTCCGCACAGGCAGTCGTGCTCGCGGCACGTCTCCACTTCGAACTCGTCGGTGGCGACGGTGCGCAGGGCGTCGAGGTCGAGGGAGGCTCCGATGTCGCAGCCCCTGCAAACGTAGACGGCCAGTTTCTTTTCCACCGTTCTACTCCGTGCAGAACTGGAGTGCGTTCATCACAGCACCGGTGGCGTCGCGAACGCATGTGGCGACGTCGGTGGGGCGGGCGGCGCATCCGGCCACGAGCAGCCCCTCCTGGGGCTGCTGGCGGGTCAGGAAGCCGTGCTCGTCGGTACGGAGCCCTCCATCGACGTGGATGCCGCTCGTGTCGGACGGGACGATGCCCGTGGCCAGCACGACCAGGTCCACGGGGCGGCTCACGCTGGTGCCCGACAGCACGTCCTCGGCGTTGACCACCAGGGTGCCGTCCTCGGCCACGTCCACGCGGGCGACCTTGCCTTTCACCAGGTGCAGCTTCTCGTCCTCCTGGCTCGCGGCGTAGAAGTCCTCCAGCCGTCCGGGAGCGCGGATGTCGATGTAGAACACGTGGATGTCGGCGTCGGGGTACTGCGCGCGCACGTAGCGCGTCTGCTTGAGCGAGCCCATGCAGCAGACGCCCGAGCAGTGCTTCAGGTAGTTGTCGTCACGGGATCCGGCGCACTGCACGAAGGCCACCGAGCGGATGGGCTCCCCGTCGGAGGGACGCACGATACGGCCCTCTGTGGGGCCGTTGGGCGCGGCCAGGCGCTCCATCATGACGTTGGTGATGATGTCGGGGCTCGTGCCGAAGCCGAGGCCCTCGATGCGCGAGGCGTCGTAGGGATCCCACCCCGTGGTCACGATCACGGCGCGGGCCTCTACCTCGAGGGTTTCGGCCTCCATGCCCAGGTCGATGGCGTCGAAGGGGCACGCCGGCACGCACTTGGCGCATTCGGCGCCCAGACATGCGTCCCCGTCGATGACGAGGCGGGTGGGATAGGCCATCTCGTAGGGGAGGTAGACCGCCTTCGTCGTGCCCCTGCCCAGGTTGAACGCGTTGGGGCGCTCCACGGGGCAGGCGTCCACGCACGCGCCGCACACCGTGCACTTCTCGTTCACGTAGCGCGGTCGCTGCCGGATGGTGACGTGGTAGTCCCCGGCGCTTCCGCGGATCTCCTGGACCTCGGCCAGGGTCAGGCACCGGATGCGGGGGTTGGTCTTCACCCGCCGCAGGTTGATCTCCAGGCCGCACTGCGGGGGGCACAGCTTGGGGAAGTACTGGTAGGAGCGCGCCACACGCCCGCCCAGGAAGGCCTCCTTCTCGACCAGCACCACGTCGCACCCGACCTCCGAAGCCTCGATGGCAGCAGTGATGCCCGAGATGCCACCCCCGATCACGACGATGGTGTCACGTGTCGCGGCGGCGGTCATAGGGCCTCCCGATCTCCGGTGGCGGCCGCCGAGGCGGCGTACAGCTCCTTCTTGTCCAGCGCCCCCTGGTACGCCTCCATGACCTCGGGCCGGGGTCTCACGGTCGGTTCGCCGAAGAGGCTGAACCGCACCCACAGGAACGCGAAGCGGAGCAGGGCCTCGTCGTCCCGCCACATGTCCTCGACGAAGTCCTCGTCCACCTCGAAACGCTGCAGCAGCGTGGTGTCGAAGACGAACTGGCGGAACTTGTCCAGGTCGTAGCACGCGGTGTAGAACATGTTCAACCGCTCGGGCGACAGGATCCCGCCGTGCTCGAAGAACGAGTGGAGGGTCAGCTCCTTGAAGGCCTCGCCCCATTCGTCGTAGGCGTCGAGCTCCTGGTCGTCGAGCCACTCGCGCACGGTCCAGGAGCGCGCCTCGTCGTGGCCCTTGCAGGTGTCTTCCTTGAGCAGGAAGTAGAACCGCTCCCCGCGCCAGCCGTCGGGCGTGTCGCGTTGGGCGGCGAGGCCCAGGGGGTACATCCTGCACGGCCAGGGTCGGTCCGCATACACCTGGCAGCCGTCGGCGCCGAGGAACGAGCAGCTTTTCGCCTCGTTGTCCTGCATGCGCAGAATGACCACCGGGGTCTTCATGTCCTTCTGCACCGGCGCCAACGTGTAGCGGTCCAGGAACTCCCCGGACTTGATGCCCAGGCGGTTCTTCAGGCGCATCACGTCGTACGGCGTCAGGAAGACGTTCACGTCGTGGCAACAACAGTTGAAGCACGACACACCCGGATGGCACGCGAAGTTGAACGGGTCGTCGGGTCCGAGCCGGGGGTGCTCGGCCAGGATGCGGTCGCGCAGGTCCGCGCGGGGATCGGGGGCGGTGGTGGTGGACGTCCCATCGCTCATGATGCGTCTCCTTCCTCGTCATCCATGATCATTTCCCGCGTCGCGGACGCCGACCACACCGGGATCGAAAACGGCACGTCGGTCCCGGGGTTGAGCGCGTAGCGGTACGAAGCGTTCTGTGCGTACTGCTCCTTCATCCACGTCCAGCCTTCCACGTAGTGCGGGCAGTCGTCGTTGAAGCACACCAGGAAGTACTCCTCGGTCCACGTGGCTCCTTCCGGCACCTTCCACCGCTTCAGGGTGGATTGGCAGTGGGGGCAAAAGCGGGTGTCCGACATTCTCCCTCGCCGGGTCAGGGCGCGTGGCGCTCGGTGATTGGATCCCCCGTGACCCCGGGTGCGACCGCACCGCACCCGGGGTGACCGGAGGCTTCGTCGCTCAGCTGGCGGCCAGGTACTTCACGGGCCGCTTCTTCATCTCCCACTCACCCGTGTCCTTGTGGTAGATGCAGTTGCAGAAGGCCAGCCAGTTGTCGTTGTCGAGCTGCGGCTTGTCGGTCCGGAAGTAGTAGCCGGGCCAACGCGTCTCCTCCCGGAAGAGGATGGAGCGCATGTGGGCGTCCGCCTGATACATCCGGTGCACGTCCTCCCAGCACCGCATCAACTCGTGCAGGTCGGCCGCGGCCAGGTTGGACGCGTCCTCCTTGAGGAAGGTGAGCAGCTCCATGCCCTTCTCCAGCAGCTTGTCGCTGGTCTTGAACTGGCTGGACACGCCTCCCGCGTACTCGTCCATGATCTTCTGCAGCCGGTACATGAACTGCTTCGGACGGATGTAGTTCGGGTTGATGTCGGGGTCGGTGGTCGCGCCCTTGAACTCCTGGAACACGGCCAGGGGCTTGAGCACCTCGTCCTTGATCTGCTCCAGCTTGGCGTCGTCCAGCTTCGGCGCTTCGTTGTTGTCCACGATGTAGGAGATCGCCGCCTTGGCAGCGATGCGACCCTCGGCGTGTGAGCCGGACGAGAACTTGTGGCTGGAGGCACCGGAGGCGTCGCCGGCGGCGAACATGCCGCCTACCGTCGTCATGTGCGGATAGCCCCAGAAGTACTCGTTCTTGGTCTCGTCGGTCTGGAGGTCCTCCGGGCCGGATACCCAGGCGCCGGACGCGCCGGAATGCGATCCGATGAAGTACGGGTCGCACGCCATGATCTCCGAAGGCTTCTTCTCGGGCTCGACGTTGGTCGAGGCCCACAGGATCGCCTGGGAGATGGTCATGTCCAGGAAGTCCTCCCACGCCTCGGCCTCGAGCTCCTTGAGCTTCTTGGCCGCCGATTTCTCGTCGGGTGCCTCGTCCGCGATCTTCTGGATCGCGTTGGCCGTCTGCATGTAGATGGGCCCCTTGCCGTCCATGACGTCCAGCATCATGAGCCAGTTGCGGATGTTGGCCGGGGCGGGCTTCACCTTGCCGTACGGCATCCACTTGTCCAGCTCGGGGGCGTTCTCCTTCATGTAGTTGCCGCCCTGGGCGTTGGTGGCCATGGCCTTGAACAGGAGGAACCACGCGCCCACCGGACCGTACGCGTCCTTGAAGCGCACGGGGATGAACCGCACTTCCTGGCAGGTCATCTCGGCGCCGCCGTAGATGGTGAAGAAGGCGCTGGCGCCCGAGTTGAAGGGCGGGTACCAGGAGCGGCCGAAGCCCTCGCCCGTGGAGCGCGGCTTGAACACGTGCACCGCGCCGCCCATGGCGACCAGGGTGGCCTTCGCCTTGAACACGTAGAACTTGTTCTCGCGAACGCTGAAGCCGACGGCGCCCACGCACTTGTTGCCTTCCACCAGCGGGTGGGTGATGAAGACCCGCTCGTAGTACTCACCGCCCGCGTCGGCGAGCGCGTTCTTGGCGGCCTCGGCCACGATGATCTTGTAGGACTCGCCGTTGATCATGAGCTGCCAACGGCCTTCGTGGACGTAGTTTCCTTCCTTGTCCTTCCAGATGGGCAGCCCCCACTTCTCGAACAGGTGGACGGTGGAGTCCACGTGGCGAGCGATGCTGGCCACCAGGTCCTCACGGGTGATGCCCATGAGGTCGTTGCGAACGTAGTCGACGTAGTCCTTCAGGGTGTTGTTGCCGCTGTTCAGGTCCACGTACTGGTTGATGGCGGACAGGCCCATGGCGACCGCACCAGAGCGGTCCATGGCTGCCTTGTCGACCAGGGTGACCTTCAGCCCGTGCTGCTTGGCCCAGTAGGACGCCTCAACCGCCGCACCGCAGGCGGCCATGCCGCCTCCGCAGATCAGCAGGTCGGTCTCGACCGTCACAGTCTCGAATTGCGTCATTGCCCCACGTCTCCTCAAAGGTTCGTGTCGCCCGGATCGGAAGCCCCCGGCGACTGCCGGTCCGATCTAAAGGGTCAAAACCTTGTCTATCTTCACCGAGCCCTGCTCCCTGTTCAGCCCGGCCGGCTCGCACATGAGCGTGGGGCTCTTCAGGTCCGCGTCACCCGTCGGATAGAGATCGAACGGCTGTGCCTGGCCCTCGGCGACGCCCCGTCGGATCGGGAACTTGAAGCGTTTGGGCTTGATGCCCTTATCGCGGAACTGGAGGGTCCACATGATGTCCTCGGAGCTACGCATCGCCGTGACGCTCGCGCCCATGGGCACGAAGTCCTGGTAGCCGCGCACCTCGATCGCCTGGTTGGGGCAGATCTTCACGCAGCTGTAGCACTCCCAGCACATCGAGGGATCCTGGTTGAAGGCCTTCATGGTGTCCTTGTTCAGGACCATGAGGTCGTTCGGGCAAATGTACTGGCAGGCCGTCTTGTCCAGGGCCTTGCACCCGTCACACTTGTCCGGAATCACGAAGCTCGGCATCTCCTGCCTCCGGTGCAGATTGTTGAGAACTCGTGCATCGCAAATCACGCCCCTGCGGCGCCCCGGGTGGCTGCGGCAGGGCGCCATCAACATCATGCCGGGCGGGGGGTCCGCCGCAGCATGGGCAGGTGTCACGGAGGCGTCGTCGTGGAACCGCGTGCTCGGACCCGGAGGGCAGGAAATGCATCCGAGCGGTGTAGACAGCCGTCCCGGCGTCAGGCGCCGGAGATCGAGGGTCGCGGCCCTCGCGAATGGCCACGGCTCGCCCCCGCAGAACTCTAGGTGGTGACTCCAGACACGTCCTGCGAGACTACAACGTGAATTTTGTCACAGTTGCCACCAAGGCAAGTCTCGTGGCGCGGAGGGGCTACGTCAAGGGCATTTGAGATATTTTTCTCAAATAGACGCAACCGCTGACCCGTCGGTGGGTTGAGGAGCGGTCAGTCGGAGAGGTGGTGAGCGATCTGGGCGAGCCCGAGCGAGATGTGCTCGTTCCAGACGCAGACGCCTGCGGGCACGGCGAGGCGGATCGGCGCGAAGTTCCAGATCGCCTTGATTCCGGCCTTCACCAGGCGGTCGCAGATGGCCTGGGTCGCGTCCGCCGGAGTGGTGAGAATGCCCAGTTGGATCCGGTGGCGGGCGATGAAGCCTCGCATGCCCCGGGGGTCCAGCACCGGGCAGCCGGCGATCTCCCGGCCGACCCGCTCCGGATCGCGGTCGAAGGCCGCGACGATGCGAAGGCCATAGCGGGCGAAGCCCGTGTAGGCGATGAGGGCGCCTCCCAGATGTCCGGCGCCGACCACGATGCCAAGGTGCGTCCTGTCGAACCCCAGCACGCTGTGGACCCGGTCGAACACCTCCTCGGCGGCGAAGCCGACCCGACCGCGACCCCGTAGGCCGATGGCGCCCAGGTCCTTGCGCACCTGGGTCGGGTCGATTTCGAAGGCCGCGGCGAGCTCCGCGCTGGTGACCGTATCGGCCGTGCGCCGACGCTTGGGGTCGGCGAGGAACCGATGGTAGAGCATGAGCCGCTCGAGGACCAGTCTGCTGAGGTGTGCCACGATCCGATTTGTTGCGAGATTATGATCACGATCAAGCGATGCAGATTGTACGACTCCGGAGAGGCTCGTCAAGTATGAGTGCCAAGACCGACACCCACCTTCCCTGGCGACGCCCACGCCGCCTCCGTCGAAACCCGGTCATCCGGGGACTGGTGCGTGAGACGCGCTTGACCCCGGACCGGCTGGTGTTGCCCCTGTTCGTCGTGGAAGGGACGGACGTTTCCGTCCCCATCGGGGCCATGCCGGGCCACGCGCGCCTGTCCATCGACCGGGTGGTGGCGCGCTGCGAGGAAGGGCTGGCGCTGGGCGTGGGGGCGTTTGCCCTGTTTCCCGCCCTCGACGACGCCCTGAAGACCCCGGGGGCCGACGTGGCCGTGGACCCCGACAACCTCCTGTGCCGCACCGTGCGCGCGGTCAAGGAGGCGCTCCCGGAGGCCTACCTGGCCACCGACGTCGCTCTGGACCCGTACTCCAGCGTCGGCCACGACGGGCTGGTGGCCCACGGCGAGGTGATCAACGACGAGACCGTGGAGATGCTGGCCCGCATGGCCGTCCTCCACGGCCAGGCCGGCGCGGACATGGTGGCGCCCTCGGACATGATGGACGGCCGCGTCGCCGCCATCCGCGCCGCCCTTGACTCGAACGGTCTCACCGACGTTTCCATCTTGAGCTACACCGCCAAGTACGCGTCGGCGTTCTACGACCCGTTCCGGGAGGCCCTGGAGTCGGCGCCGGTGGACGCGCCCGACGTCCCGCCGGACAAGAAGACCTACCAGATGGACCCCGCCAACGCCCGCGAAGCGCTCGTGGAGGCGCGCCTCGACGAGGAGGAGGGGGCCGACGTGCTCATGGTGAAGCCGGCGCTCCCGTATCTGGACGTCATCCACAGGTTGCGACAGGCCACGTCGCTGCCCATCGCGGCGTATCACGTGAGCGGTGAGTACGCCATGCTCCACGCCGCGGCCGAGCGCGGATGGCTCGACGAGCGGAAGTGCACGACGGAGGCGCTGCTGGGCATCGCCCGGGCGGGCGCCGACGTGATCTTCACCTACTCGGCCCTGGACTTCGCGCGGTGGTACCGAGAGGGGTCAGCCTGACGCCTCCAG
>Ga0102953_1002143_pt1 | contig 11995 bp, 9 predicted proteins | sample SalPon2A_C_D2_MG_FD_78509 | JGI IMG/M metagenome (GOLD analysis project Ga0102953, IMG submission 78509) | Soil microbial communities from South San Francisco under conditions of wetland restoration - Salt Pond MetaG R2A_C_D2_MG | ecosystem: Environmental > Terrestrial > Soil > Wetlands | place... | reverse complement strand
TGATATATTTGGTCTTGCAACCCATGAGGTGTACGGCTTCCGAAATCACTCCCGGAACCGGTGGGCTCTTACCCCACCTTTTCACCCTTATCCGGCAATTGCCGGACGGTTATTTTCTGTTACACTACTGCAAGCTTTCGCCCGCCTTCCAGTTAGGAAGCATGGTGCCCTGCGTTGCCCGGACTTTCCTCCCTCCGATGTTGTCGGAGAGCGATAGAGCGGTCTGCGCAGCAAAAGTAGCTAAAATTTTGGTGTGACGAGTTTATTTCCTTCTCAAGATTACCATGGTGGCTCCATAGCCATATTCCTGGAAGCTGGCGTCCTGAAACGGGTACTTTTTATACTTATGCGAAAGTTCACGACGCAGTTCCTGCTTTAAGGTTCCATTTCCCAAGCCGTGAATGAACACCACTTTCTTGACTTGTTTTTGAACCGCTTCTTCCATCTTTTGATGAAAATGATCCATTTGAAAGTCCAACATCTCTTTATTGGAAAGACCGTTTGTGTTGTCTATCAATTCGTGAATGTGCAAATCCACCTCCAGTAAATCGGTATTTTCCACAACTGGTTTCGGTTTTCGTGCTGGTTCTTTTTGGCGCGCCGCCTTTTTTATGTCCTTCTCAGTCAATGCTTCAACTACTTTCTCCATTTTCGATTGGTTCAACTTGATCAACATTGCTTTTTCACGGAAGAAATCATTGGCAACAAAACTGCCTGATTTGTAAAATTTAACCGGATTTACATTGACCGAAGCCTCTATTGGAGTTTCGAGTTGACTCGCTTTTTCTTTATAATAGATGAGTTGAAAGAAGTATTCCGGTAAATTGGAAATATCCACTTGCGAAATGGACTCCAGCAACAATTTGGTATTGGGTTCCAGTTCACCAGCTTCTTTGGTGAGGTATTCATTTCCATCAAACTGCGAAAAATGATAAAGCACCGAAAAGTTAGAGTCGTTAATCAAATACACTTTGATCGCTCCATCCAACGGATTTCTGCTGTTGTCAGGAACAAATGCCAAATAAAAATCAGGCTCATCATTTCCTTCAATCAGTGTCGGTTCTTCCTTTGTTTTCTCAATCATTTCAGGTTTTTTCTTCGGCTGCGCCTGCTTGACAAACTGTTCGACTGTTGGTTTTTCATCGCCTGTTGGCTCATCGTCAACGACAACCAGTTCCGACACCAAGGTGGGAATCTCAAAACCATCTTCATTTTCAACGTTCACCATTGATTTGCTCACTATCTTGGTCACGATGCCGCCACCGACATCATTCATAAATTTCACACGATCGCCTACTTTTATCATTTCGTTCAATTTTACTGCAAAATTAACAACTATTTCTGTCGAAAATAATTATTCCGTAATTTTGCCGGCCATGAATACAAAGTCGACCACAAAACCGGTTTTTAATCAACGGGCACAAGCGTTGAATTATGAACTGCCCGATAAGCGAATTGCAAAATATCCGCTGGCAGAGCGTGATGGGTCAAAATTATTAGTTTGGAATAACGGGGCAATTTCAGATTCTAATTTCCGCTCCATAGCCGATTTTCTGCCGGAAGAAAGTTTGCTGGTTTTCAACAATACCAAGGTGATTCGTGCCCGACTACCTTTTCAGAAAAATACCGGTGCTCAGATTGAAATTTTCTGTTTGGATCCGGACACTCCGGCTGATTACCAGTTGGCATTTCAACAAACCGAAAAATGCACCTGGAATTGCATGGTAGGCAACCTGAAAAAGTGGAAGCAAGGACTGTTGGAAAAGCAAGTTTCTGTGGACGGAAAGACGATTTCATTGGTTGCCCAAAAAGTGAAACAAGATCAGGGCAATGTGAAAGTTGAATTCAGCTGGGATGATGCAACAGTTGATTTTGCCAGCTTGATTGAAGCAAGCGGCATTTTGCCGATTCCACCTTATCTGCACCGCGAAACCGAAGCCAGCGACCTGGAACGCTACCAGACAATCTATTCAAAAATAAAAGGTTCTGTTGCAGCTCCAACGGCTGGGTTACATTTTACCGACGACGTGTTTGAATCATTGAAAAAGAAGCAAATCAGCCTGGCGGAAGTGACTTTGCATGTTGGAGCCGGTACGTTTAAACCGGTAAAAGCGGAAACCATTGCCGAGCACGAAATGCATGCCGAGCAAATTGTCGTTTCGCGGCAATTGATTGAACAGTTGGCGAAAAATAACGGCAAGTTGGTTGCTGTGGGAACGACGTCTATTCGCACCCTCGAAAGTTTGTATTGGCTTGGCGTTTCCATGATCGAAAATAAAAATAGCTCTCCTGCTCAACTTTATGTGGAGCAATGGGCGCCCTATCAGGCAACTCAGGAATATTCAACTTTGGAAGTCTTGCAGGCACTGTTAAATTTCATGGACCAATACCAATTGCCAATCATCATTGCTTCAACCCAAATAATTATTGTGCCTGGTTACGAATTTAAACTGGTGGATGGGATGATCACCAACTTTCATCAGCCGCAAAGCACCTTGCTTTTGTTGATTTCAGCCTATCTAGGTGACGATTGGAGACGGGTCTACGAACACGCCCTTGAAAATGATTATCGTTTCCTAAGTTATGGAGACAGTAACCTGTACCTGAAAGCATAAAAAAGGCACCTGCCCATGCAGATGCCTTCAATATATTTAATCGATCAACGTTTTTTTCTACCAAGCAAAAAGTGGCAAACCACTCATCATCTCATTCACCTTTTTACGCACTGATGTGATGACTTCTTCGTTTTCAACATCACTCAATACTTCGTCAATCAAATCAACGATCACCGGCATTTGATCTTCTTTTAAACCACGGGTTGTAATAGCGGGAGTTCCAACGCGCAGACCAGAAGTTGTAAATGGAGAACGGCTGTCAAAAGGAACCATATTTTTATTGATGGTGATGTCAGCACGAACCAAGGTATTTTCTGCAACTTTACCAGTCAAATCCGGGAACTTGGTACGCAGGTCAATCAACATGCTATGGTTGTCTGTTCCGCCGGAAATCACTTTGTATCCCTTGTCGACAAAAGCCTGGGCCATAACAGCAGCGTTCTTTTTTACCTGTGCCTGGTAAGTTTTGTACGAAGGATCCAGCGCTTCTCCAAAAGCAATCGCCTTTGAGGCAATCACGTGTTCGAGCGGTCCACCTTGTTGCCCAGGGAATACGGCGAAGTCGATCACTGCCGACATCATTTTAGTGACACCCTTAGGCGTTTTAAAACCGAATGGGTTTTCAAAATCTTCGCCCATTAAAATGATGCCACCACGTGGTCCACGCAATGTTTTATGAGTTGTTGAAGTGACAATGTGTGCATGTTTTACCGGGTTTTCCAGCAATCCGACAGCAATTAATCCGGCAGGGTGAGCCATGTCAACCATGAAAATGGCGCCCACTTCATCTGCAATTTTGCGCATGCGGGCGTAATCCCATTCGCGTGAGTATGCTGACGCACCACCAATAATCAATTTGGGTTTGTGTTCACGAGCCAACGCTTCCATTTCATCATAGTCCACCAAACCGGTATCTTCTTTTACATGGTAAGCGATTGGGTGGTACAAAATACCTGATGAGTTCACGGGTGAACCATGTGAAAGGTGGCCTCCATGTGCGAGATCAAGTCCTAAAAATGTATCGCCGGGTTTCAACACAACACTCAAAACAGCGGCGTTGGCTTGTGCACCGGAGTGTGCCTGTACGTTCGCATAAACAGCGCCGAAAAGTTCTTTGATGCGATCGATCGCCAATTGTTCGGTTTGGTCAACAAACTGGCAACCCCCATAGTAACGTTTTCCCGGATAACCTTCGGCATATTTGTTGGTCATCACAGAGCCCATGGCCTCCATGACTTGCTCACTAACAAAATTTTCCGAAGCAATTAATTCGATTCCGCTAAGCTGACGCTGGCGTTCTTTTTCAATAATGTCAAAAACAAGTTGATCTCTTTCCATCTGATGTAATTTTCAATAATGAATTAAAGCGCAAAGGTAAAACTTTTTGTGGCTATCAGAAACGAATAGAAATTAACAAATACTTGTTTTTTTGAACGTTTAACATTGGTTGCTCATCCCATTACGACTCTCCTAAGCAGTAACAATTTTTAGAAATTTGCAGTATTAGAATATGGGACCCCGTCTTTCTTTTGGGACCAAATGAACGATGCTCTTTTTTTCGCTTCGCTTTTGAACCGGTTGAAAAAACGGTCAACAAAAGACAGAAGTGTACGATGCAACAGCAGTATTTCTGATTTTTATTTTAAACGATTGAAGTCATGCCCATTCAAAGACTCAAAGAATTTCTGGACAAAAACCACATCGAATACATTACCATCCGCCATTCGTTGGCATTTAATGCACAGAGAATCGCAGCAACCACCCATATTCCGGGAAAGGAATTGGCCAAAACAGTCATGGTAAAACTGGATGGCAAAATGGCCATGGCGGTATTGCCTGCCTCCTTTTTAGTCAACCTGAGTTTACTCAGAGATGTAACTGGTGCCAAGAAGGTTGAATTGGCCAATGAAATGGAGTTTAAGCGCTTCTTCCCCGAAAGTGAAATAGGTGCCATGCCACCGTTTGGAAACCTTTATGACATGGAAGTTTATGTCGCCGAAAGCCTTTCGCACGATGAGGAAATTGCGTTCAATGCCGGAACACATGTTGAACTGATCCGGATGGCGTACAAAGATTTTGAACGCTTGGTTCAACCCAAAGTGCTCCGATTTTCAACGGCAAGAACTGCTTAAAGGTGGTAAAATATTCATTGGTTAAAAGAAACCTCGCTGATTTGGAGGTTTCTTTTTTTTAGATGAAATTTGGGAATGACGCGCATCAAATTTTTGTTCATGTTTTAATCCATTCTCATGAAGTTGAAAGACCAACCTTTACTTTTATCATCAGCACTCGTTCTCAGTTTGATTGGAGGAATACTGGGTATGCTGCTATTCTGGGGATCGGCCATCTTTTTTGATCCCGTTAAAGAATTTGTTATCGGTGTAACCAACCTCACAAGCATGGACAAAATTACGCCATTCTATTTCGTGTTGTTTGGAGCACTTTGCCTGGTTTCTTTTGTTGGTGTGTTGAAAATGAAACGATTGCAAAAAGCCGGTTTTTTCTTTTACCTGGGGACGCAGTTGGCCATGCTATTCCTTCCGGTCGTTTGGCTAAACTGGAATGCTTTTTCGGTAAACAATACCATTTTTACGCTGCTTTTTGTGCTCATTTATCTCTCGTTCTATCGAAGAATGAATTGAGCTTTCATTCGTCTTTCAGCCCAAAAAAAAATTGAAAATCTATACCAAATTCTTATTTGCATAATGTGGAACCGGCATCAAGCTCGTCCCAGCGTCTTTAGCATTTTCTGATGATTAATCAACGCCTTTAAAAAGGTGTCCTGAACATGGTATGGCAAATTATATTTTTCTGCTGTTTCCTTGACCACTTCCGAAATTTTCCGATAGTGAATATGACAAATGGCTGGAAAAAGGTGATGCTCAACCTGGTAATTTAACCCTCCAATAAACCAGGAAAATAATCGGTTCTTTGGCGCATAGTCGGACGTGGTAAGGATTTGATGAATGGCCCAGTTATTTTCAACTTGTCCATCCGGATCAGGCTTTGGATATTCTGAAGTCGGCATGACATGAGCGGTTTGAAAAATAACCGTCAAAATAAAACCACTGATAAAATGCATCCATAAATAAAGAACCAGTACCATCCACCATGAAATTGGCAGAACCAACATGGGAATAATCAGGATATACAGGTAATAAAACACTTTAGATACGATTAATTCTGTCAGCAAACTATTAAACGATCGCTTTCGATCTAAGACAATCCCTTCTTTACGATACCGAAATAGCTGTTTAAAATCTTTATCAAAAGTCCAGGTGACAGTCATCAATCCGTAAAGAAACCAAGCATATAAATGTTGAAAACGGTGATACTTCTGAAGTGGTTTATTGGGCGAAAGTCTCAAAATCGGACCGGCATCTATGTCTTCGTCAAACCCATCGATATTCGTATAATGATGATGTAAAGTGTTATGTTGATACCTCCATGTCCGTGAAAATCCTCCTAATAAGTTCAGGGAAAAAGACAAAATTTTGTTCACCTTTTGATTTTTTGAATAGGAATGGTGATTGGCATCGTGCATGACAGATAAGCCAATGCCTGCGGCACCAAATCCCATAATGCTCCAAAGCAGTAAAAGGATAGCAGTACTCGTTATCACCCCTGAAATCATTAAAAAATAAGGAACCAGAAACAGGGCAAACATGAAAATGGTTTTAAAAACCATGTTTGTATTGCCATACCGGGAAATCCCGTTTCTTTCGAAATATTCCAGTACCTTCTTCCTCAACTCGATAACGAACTCTTGATTTTCCGTATTGGGAAATTTGATTGTTTTTGTATCCATTGTGTACTATTTTCTTAATTCAAACCTTTAAATACTTTCCTAAAATGATAACCATAAATGCTGTAAGTAATTGCCAAAGGAAGAGACTTAGGCTTGTTAAACAGGCACCAGAAAAAAAGGTTCCAAAAATATTTCTGATTCTTCTTCACAATGCCGATATAATAAATTGATTTTAGAAAAGCCAATAGTTTATTAAAAGACATCTTCCCCTTCCCTTTGATTGGAGGACGGTATTTTTTTAAAAATACCATCACTCGTTCATAATACGATTTACTGGAATAAATATCATGAATAATTTTTTGATATCCATTCATTAATAAGTCCTTGTCCATGGATGGTGTAAAATTCATCGCATAATTGGTATTATCTCCATGGAATGTATCCACAATTCGACCTTCCTGCTGCAGACGTTTGTATAATTTTGAATGCCTTGGAGCATTGAGCAAACCAACCATTGCCGTTATGATTCCGCTTTGTTGAATAAAATCGATCTGCCGTTGAAATATGGAAGGAGGGTCATTATCAAAACCAACGATAAACCCGGCAAACACTTCGATACCTGCTTCCTGAATTGAATGCACACTCTGTAATAAGTTCCGCTTCTTATTCTGAATCTTGTTGCATTCAATCAAACTGTTTTCTTCAACTGTTTCAATGCCAACAAAAACCTTGTCAAAACCAGCTTGCACCATCAAATTCATCAACTCATCATCATCAGCCAGGTTAACCGATGCTTCCGTTATAAAATGAAATGGGTATTGATGAGTTTTCATCCATTTTATCATAACAGGTAATAATTCCGTTTTGAGGCTTTGCTTATGACCGATGAAATTATCATCGACAAAAAAGACACCGCCTTTCCATCCTTGTAGGAGAAGGGTGTCCAGCTCAGCAACAATTTGGCCCGATGATTTTGTACGAACTTTTCGTCCGAATAAGGCCGTAATGTCGCAAAATTCGCAATCGAACGGACAACCACGTGAGTATTGAATTCCAGCAGTAACGTAATTTTTAAGCTCGATCAATGAATAATCCGGCAAAGGTGTATTTGACAGATCGGCAAATTCCTCAGTTTGATATATTCGGTGTGCCTGGTCACGTTGAAAATCCGCTATGAAGCGGGGTAACGTAATTTCGGCTTCATTCAGCACCAAATAATCAATATCAGGGAACAAATCATATTCTTCCGTAAACAAAGGTCCTCCAGCAACTATTTTCATATGAACTAATTTGCATCGCTGGATTGTTCTTTTTACGGAATCCATCTGAACTGACATTGCACCGATAAATACTAAATCAGCCCAAATAAGCGAGTCATCATCAAGCTCCGTCACATTCAGATCGATCAATTTCTTATTCCAGTCTGCCGGCATCAATGAGGCAATTGTCAACATTCCCAACGGGACATTGGAGGCTTTCTTGGAAACGAACTTTAAGGCATGTTTAAAACTCCAGTACGTATCCGGATATTTAGGATAAATCAATAAAATATTCATTTGGAATTAACTAATTCTTTCGACAAAGATATTTGACAGATTTACCAACATGAAAAAATAGGGATTAATACTGCTGATACAGTGATTAATCAAACCGGACGGGGATAAATCCCGGATTATGCCTGCGACTGGTATTCGCCCCTAATCCCTATGCAAGGATCTCTTTAAACTTAAATAAATATTGCCGTGACACCGGAATCGGTTCTTGATATCCCCTAATGATCAGAAAATGATTGTTTAATTTTCGGCTTAGTTTTTCAACAAAATAAGTATTGACAATACTGGTACGATGACAACGAACAAAGTTTGAATATGGCTTGATCTGGTGTTCGATGTTTTTTAGCGTATTTCGAATCAGCTTCCTATTATACGTATTGCCATCACGAAAAATAATTTCCACATAGTTATCAGCTGATTTAATCAAAGCAACATCACCGATCAATAAACGGAAATTATCCTCCTTGTAATCAGAAGAAAACTCAACGGTTCTATTTTGATAATCTTCTTTATATTGCTCTATTTTACTTAGAATTGTTTTCTTTTCTGACTTTAGCAATTCATTTTGCTTGTTAAGTTTCTGAAATTCATCGTATATCTTTAAAGCAACAGGTGGAACCAGGCAAATAAAAACTACCTTAAACATGATGTAAAAAGTGATACTAACATGTCCTACGTAGCGAAGATAGAAAGCCATAGCTACTGCGCTTAACACCAAGATTAAAATAGAGCTGATATAGGTAACTAAAAACGACTCATCGTTCAGGTAGTCACTTTTGGAAATCACGGAATGGAACACAACTCTTACTAAAACCAAAAACACAAAAATGATAGCTACTAATCCAACTAAAAACAAGAGTCGATTATTAAACTCGAACTGGTCAATTGGGAATGGCTGGAAAAACAGAACAAACAAAAATAATCCTAAAGTGATGCTCAAGAAGAGCCTCAGGTTTTCCTTTAATAAATCAACCAATAAATTCAATTTTCTATTCATCTTTGAAGCCTGTTGTGCTTATATAATACAAACATATTACTTCAAAGTTACATGATTTTAATTGGTATCGATATTTCCTGAAAGTCTTTTTTAATCGTGCGAAAAGGTGCGCACCGTGCGCCGATAACTTGAAAATACTTTTGCACGAGAAATAAAACCAATGTATTTGCCATTATCGATGACTGCAAGGTTGAACCGACCACTGCTTTCAAATTTTTCGGCTACTTTATGCATTGTATCTTCCGGTGAAATGAAGTGCTCTGGCATGTACATTAAATCCTTGACAAATACGGTATCGTACAAATCCTGATTGAAAATGAGGTGTCGGATATCGTTCATTTTCACCATTCCTCTCATAATCCCCTCTTTGTCAACAACCGGGAAAAGATCGCGTTTTGAACGAGCAATTGCTTTTGTCAGATCCCGAAATGATGCATCGGGCGAAACAACTTCAAAATCAGTCTCAATTAGTTCAGCTACATGCATAAAATGAAGCACCGCTTTATCTTTATGGTGGGTCACCAATTGCCCATCCAACGCCAAACGCTTTGTATAGATTGAATGCGGCTCAAAACGCATAATGGTCATGTAAGCCGCCAAAGCTGAAATAATAAGCGGAAAAAATAACTCGTAACCACCCGTTATCTCCGCCGTCAGAAAAATTCCCAACAGCGGCGCGTGCATCACTCCGGCCATCATAGCCGCCATTCCTGCCAGGGCAAAATTATCGAGTGGAAGATGCAAGCCAAACGTCAAGTTAACAAAGTAGGCCAGAAAGTATCCTCCAACAGCTCCCACAAACAAAGTTGGTGCGAAGATCCCGCCAATACCGCCACTGGCGGTGGTCACAGACATTGCAATTACTTTGAAGAGTAAAAGAAGTCCCAGGAATATGACAAAAAACCAGGGATTATCACGTAAGCCGTAGAAAAGCGAAGTATCCAGTAAATCAAGGCCCAGGCCATTGAACAGCTTATTGATCGAAATATATCCTTCTCCCCAAAGTGGTGGAAAAAGGAAAATTAAAACGCCAAGTATAATTCCACCTAAAATTAACCGTTGCCATAGCTTGCTGATTCCACCTAAAAGGCGCTCAACCGACATAGCCATACGCGTAAAATAGAGTGAAAAAAAACCGGCAAACACACCAAGCAGAATGTAGAAAGGAATATTATCTGCATTGAAAGCGTTGACCAAATGAAATTTAAACATGACGACATCACCCATAAAATAGTAGGTGATCACAGCCGCTGTAATAGCTGATATCAACAATGGAACCAATGAAGCCATCGTCAAGTCGAGCATCAGCACTTCCAGTGTGAAGACAATTCCGGCGATGGGAGCCTTAAAAATTCCGGCAATGGCCCCCGTTGCTCCGCAGCCAATCATCATCATAATGTCGACCTGACTTAACTTGAAAAAACGTCCTAAGTTAGATCCAATCGCCGCGCCTGTAAGTACCACCGGTGCCTCTGCTCCAACCGATCCCCCAAAACCAATGGTAAAAATACTGGTTAACATGGATGAATAGGCATTGTGCGGCTTGATTTTTCCCTTTTCATTCGAAATGGACGCTAAAATTCTGGCGACTCCATGTCCAATGTCATCTTTGATAAAAAAATGAATAATCAAAACGGTAATAAAAATACCGATTAATGGAAAAGCCAGTAACCAGTAACTTTCACTAGTAATCTGAAAATGACCAACCAACCTTTCCTCAATAACGTGGATTAAACTTTTTAAAACCAGGGCCGCCAATCCACTGACGATACCAATAAAAAAACTAATCCAATAGAATTTCTTATCACCGGAAAGCTCTTTGATTAGTGAATTCCACTTAATTTGCTCAACGCCTTTCATGTTAACCGTTCTTTATTAGTCGTGTGAAAACTGGGCCATTTCTTTTCTGTAATAAGAAAACACCCGTGCTCTCGAAATAAAACCAATGTATTTACCATTGTCAATAACGGCAAGATTATACCTGTCGCTGGATTCGAATTTCTCGATCACCTGTTCCATGGAATCTTCCGTAGAGATAAAATGCTCCGGAAGATACATCAGATGTTTCAAGTGAACTTTATCGTAAAGTTCCTGCTTGAAGATCAGATGACGAACATCATCCATTTTTACCATCCCTTTGAGAATCCCGTCCTTGTCAACGATTGGGAACAGATCCCGGTGAGCCTTTGAAATAGCGTCAGTTAAATCGCGTAAGGTAGATTCTGGACTAAGTATCCTAAAATTAGTTTCCACAAGTTTTTTCACTTCCATCATGCGAATGACATACAAGTCTTTATCGTGTGTCATCAACTCTTTACGCTTGGCGAGCTGGATGTGATAAACTGAATTTGATGTAAAAGCTTTAACGGTTAGATAGGCGAATGTAGCAGTAACCATCAATGGTACAAACAGTTTGTAACCACCAGAGATGTCGGCTACCAAAAATATACCGGTCAGTGGAGCATGCAAAACTCCGGCCATTAAGCCGGACATACCAATCAGTGCAAAGTTGTTTGGATTCAACTGCTTGATTCCGGTTGAATTTATAAATTGAGCAAATAGCATTCCGGCATTGACTCCTGTAAACAATGTGGGGGCAAAAATACCTCCAATACCGCCGCTACCAAACGTGGTTGATGTGGCCACCACTTTGAATAAAATCACGGCAGCCATTAATATGAGAACAGCCCACATTTGGTCGTTTAATCCATAGAATATCGAATCATTGAACAGGTAGGAAAGATCGCCTTTCAGGCACATGTTAATGGCTTCATACCCTTCGCCATAAAGAGCAGGAAATACAAAAATCAAAACACCCAGAACGGCTCCTCCAACGCCTAATTTGACGCGTTTAGATTTAAAATGATCAAAAACCTTCTCAACTAACAAATACATTTTAGTGAAATAGGCCGAAACCAGCCCGGCAAATATTCCCAATAAAATGTAATATGGTAGATCAGTCAACTCGAAGCTTTCATCAACACTAAAAGGATACAAGACATCCTGTCCCATAAAAAAGTAGGAAGTCAGCACCCCAGTTGCAGAAGCCAAAAGCAACGGCACCAATGAAAAAGTCGTCAGA
>Ga0102953_1002142_pt1 | contig 11998 bp, 9 predicted proteins | sample SalPon2A_C_D2_MG_FD_78509 | JGI IMG/M metagenome (GOLD analysis project Ga0102953, IMG submission 78509) | Soil microbial communities from South San Francisco under conditions of wetland restoration - Salt Pond MetaG R2A_C_D2_MG | ecosystem: Environmental > Terrestrial > Soil > Wetlands | place... | reverse complement strand
GCGGCATCGGGGCCGATGGTGACGGCCACGATCTCGGTATCGGTGCCGCTCTCGCGGATGCGCAATGCTTCTTCGAGTGCGATCTCGTCAAACGGGTTGATCCCCATCTTGACGCCTTCGGTGGCGACGCCGCTGCCGTCGCGGTTGATTTGCACGCGCACGTTGTAGTCCACGACGCGCTTGATGGCAACCAGTATTTTCATGTTCCGTGTCTCGCTGCTTCGACTTTCGGGCTGTGGGAGCCGGTGCCCGCCTTTTGCGGCCCGTTGGATTCGCCGGGGCCTTCTTCGCATCATTTTACAAGACTTGCCGATTTTTCCGGCCCGGGCAGGGCGTTGACAGCGCTTCAGCGGCTTTTCTTATAAGCTGTTTCGCTTCCCGCCCTCGACAGGAAGCCGATATGTCGCGGAACCGCGAAAACACACGGGACGTTTCCGGATCCGCGGCGGGACTCATGCCCAATTCGCCGCTGGTGCTGGTCATGGCGGTGGCCACGGGGGCCGCTGTTGCCAACCTCTGGTACGCGCAGCCGTTGCTCGACACGCTGGGACACTTTTTCGGCGTATCGAACGGAACGGCCGGGCTGATCGTCACCCTGACGCAGCTGGGCTACGCCGCCGGACTGGCCTTCCTGGTTCCGCTCGGCGACTTGCTGGAACGCCGGCGGCTGATCGTGGCGATCACCCTGGGTACGGTGCTGTCGCTGGTGCTGGCCGCGCTGGCCCCGGGCGTGGGCGTGTTCCTGTTCGCCTCGCTGGCGATCGGCGTGACCTCGGTCGTGGCCCAGGTGCTGGTGCCGCTGGCCGCGCACCTGGCGGCGGAGGAGCAGCGCGGGCGGGTGGTCGGGCGCGTGATGGCCGGACTGTTGCTCGGCATCCTGCTGGCGCGTACCGCCTCGGGCTACGTCTCGGATGCCTTCGGCTGGCGCGCGGTGTTCTGGGCGGCGGCCGGACTGATGCTGGTGCAGGCCACGGTGCTGTGGCGGATGCTGCCGCGCAGCCGGGGCGAATCGCGCCTGGCCTACGGACCGTTACTGCTCTCGGTGTTGCACCTGTTCAGGGATGAGCCGCTCCTCCGGCGCCGCGCGGTGTACGGCACGCTGGGCATGGCCTCGTTCAGCGCGCTGTGGACCGCGCTCACCTTCCTGCTCGCCAATCCGCCCTACAACTACAGCGACGGGGTGATCGGCCTGTTCGGCCTGCTGGGCGTGGCCGGTGCGCTGTGCGCCATGGTCGTCGGGCGTCTGCACGACAAGGGAGGCAACCGCGCCGCGACCGGGGTGTCTCTGGCGCTGATCGCGGTGGCCTTCGCGGTCATGGGCCTGTTCAGGAACCACCTGGCGGCGATCATTGCCGGCGTGGTGCTGCTCGACCTCGGCCAGCAGGGCGAGCATATCCTCAACCAGAGCATGATCTACCAGATCCGTCCCGAGGCCCGCAGCCGCATGACCACGGCCTACATGACGTGCTTTTTCGCCGGCGGCGTGATCGGTTCGGCGCTCGCCGCTTCGCTCTACGGGGTTGCGGGCTGGACCGGCGTGGCCTGGCTGGGCGGCGGTTTCGGCGGCCTCGCCTTCCTTTACTGGTTGACCGGGTCCGCTGAGGCGAAGTAGGTCACAGGTTCTGGTAGTTGGGGCCGGAGCCGCCTTCGGGCGTGGTCCAGGTGATGATCTCGTAGGGATCCTTGATGTCGCAGGCCTTGCAGTGCACGCAGTTGGCGGCGTTGATCTGCAGGCGCGGCTTGCCGTCTTCCTCGACCATCTCGTAGACGCCGACGGGGCAGAAGCGGGTGCAGGGGTTGCCGTACTCTTTCGCGCAGCGGTCGACGCAGATACTGGTGTCGTGGACCTTCAGGTGTACCGGCTGGTTTTCGTCGTGCGCGGTCTGGGCGTAGTACGCCGAGGCCAGGCGGTCGCGCGGCGGCAGGTCGCGCTCGCCCCAGTCGCGTTTCGGCGATTTGTAATCCGCGCGTTTCTCGAGGCTTGCCCAGTCGGCCTGGTTGGACAGCGTCCACGGCAGCTTGCCACAGGTGAGCGTTTCCAGCGCGGCATTGGCGAGGCCCGCCCACAGGCCGCGGTGGAAGCCGGGGTGGATGTTGCGCACGCGCTTGAGCTCGCGGCCCGCGGGCGAGGCGCGGAAGCGCACGTCGTACCCCTCGGGCGCGTCTTTTTCGGCGACGTGCTCGGCCGCGCTCATGGCCGATTCCAGCGCCATGTGGATACCCTTGATCTTGGGCACGTTGAGCGTACCGGCGGCATCGCCGACCAGCAGCGCGCCCGGCATGTCCATCCGGGGCAGGGCCTGCCAGCCGCCCTCGATCAGGGTGCGCGCGCCGGAGGAGAGGATTTCGCCGCCCTCGAGCAGGGCGTGCATGTCCGGGTGGTGCTTGAATTGCTGGAAGGCCTCGAAGGGCTTGAAGTCGGGGTCGCGATAGTCGAGGCCGACCACGAAGCCGACGTAGGCCCGGTCCTCGTCGAGGTGATAGACGAAACTGCCGCCGTAGGTGGCGTTGTCGAGCGGCCAGCCGACGGTGTGCTGGATCAGGCCCGGCGTGACGCGGCCCTCGGGCAGGCGCCACAGCTCCTTGAAGCCGAGGCCGTAAGTCTGGGGCTCGCGATCGGCGTCGAGACCGAAACGGCGGATGAGCGTCTTGCTCACGCTGCCGCGGCAGCCCTCGGCGAGCACCGTCAAGCCGGCGCGGATGTCCACGCCGGCGGCGAAGTTGGGGCCGGGCGAACCGTCCTTTTCCAGGCCCATGTCGCCGCAGCGCACGCCCACCACGCGCTCGTCCTCGATCAGGGCCTCGGCGGCCGGGAAGCCGGGGAAGACGTCCACGCCGAGTCCCTCGGCCTGTTCGCCCAGCCAGCGGCACAGGCTGCCGAGCGAGATGATGACATTGCCGTGGTTTTTCATCTGTGGCGGGGTGGGGAGACGCACACTGCCTTTGCGCGTGAACAGGCGGAATTCGTCGCGCCCGGCCGGCACGCAGATGGCCGGCGGGGTGTCACGCCATTTGGGCAGGAGCCGATCCAGCGGGCCCGGCTCCATGACCGCGCCGGAAAGGGTGTGTGCGCCGATTTCGGCGCCCTTTTCCAGCACGCAGATCGAGGCATCAGGCTTGAGCTGCCTGAGCCGGATCGCGAAGCCGAGTCCGGCGGGGCCGCCGCCGACCACGACCACGTCGTATTCCATCACGTCGCGCTGGATGTCCACCTGTTCTCCACGTGCGTTTACCGGTTCCATTCTATCGAACAGGCGAATGCCGAGGAGCGCCGGCGTCCCGCCGGCTTTCGAAGGCAATCAACCGGGAGCGCCGGCATCCTGCCGGCTTTTCAGTGTTTACCTGGGCTGCATGCGGATGCCGCCGTCGAGGCGGATGGTCTCTCCGTTGAGCATGACGCTCTCGCAGATCTGCTCTACCAGTTGCGCGTATTCCTCGGGCTTGCCGAGGCGCGAGGGGAAGGGCACCTGGGCGCCCAGCGATTGCTGCACTTCCTCCGGCATGCCGGCCATCATCGGCGTCCAGAAGATGCCGGGCGCGATGGTCATCACGCGGATGCCGAAGCGCGAGAACTCGCGGGCGATGGGCAGGGTCATGCTCACCACGCCGCCCTTGGAGGCGGAGTAGGCGGCCTGGCCGATCTGGCCCTCGAAGGCGGCGACCGAGGCGGTGTTGACGATCACGCCGCGTTCGCCCTCGGCGTTGGGTTCGTTGTGCTGCATCACGTTGGCGCCGGCCTTGATGAGGTTGAAGGTGCCGACGAGATTGATGCGGATGGTCTTCGCGAAGTAATCGGTGGCCATCGGGCCTTCACGGCCGAGCGTGCGGCCCGCGCCCAGGACGCCGGCGCAGTTCACCACCAACCTCACCTCGCCCAGGAAGTCCGTGGCCTGTTCCACGGCCGCGCTCACGGCCAGCTCCTCGGCGACGTCGGTGGCGATGAAGCGGGCGTTGGCGCCCAGCTTTTCGGCCGCGGCCTTGCCCTGTTCCTCGTTGAGGTCGAGCATGGCGACCTTGCCGCCGCCGTTGACGATCCGCTCGCAGGTGGCCAGGCCGAGGCCGGAGGCCCCACCGCTGATGATTGCATTGATGCCCTTGAATTGCATTCCGGATGGTCTCCCGTTGCGTGAAATGATGCGCGAATGCGCGCTGCCGCCATTATAAAGGGCGATGGGGGGAGGACTCTCGCAACGCCGCAACGCCGCCACGAATAAGCGAATAAGAGATAACTCTCGCAAAGGCGCAAAGGCGGAAAGAAAGAAGAGACTGAACTTGATAAGAAGAGGTATCCGGGCGAAGTCCCTAGTTGAGTCGTCATTCCGGACTCGATCCGGAATCCAGTCCAACTAATCGCGGGCAGGGCCCGCTCCTACCCTTTATTGCATTTGGGTGTGCCGTTCGCCGCGCGGAGAAGCGGAGCCCGCAACGGGGGAACAGGGAGGAGTGTCTGAGGCCGTAGCCATATATGGCGTAGGCCGAGTTGCCGACCGGCCCGTTGCGGGCGAGCATCGCAGGGAAGCCCCAAGGCCAACGGCCTTGGGGCCGCGAGCGCCCGGCACGATGCTTTTGGCTACTTTTGGCGAAACAAAAGTGGCCCCGCCGGGAGGGCCAAGAAACAAACGCCGGCAGTAGCCGGCGCTCTTCATATCGCGGCTGAAGCCGCTCCTACAGGGGATTCACCGCAATCCGATGGGGGAATAACGGCGAAGTACCTTAAAATACAGGGAAGGAAACCAGCATCAAGCTGGTGCCGAGGAGAGGACTCGAACCTCCACGAGGAAACCCTCACTAGCACCTGAAGCTAGCGCGTCTACCAATTCCGCCACCTCGGCTCAGGCGCGCATTTTCGTCACTGGGAGTCTTTTTGTCAACGCAACGCAAATCTAGAAAGGGTTCGACCCGCCGTTCACGTGGCCGCCAGCGCGATTGGCGCAAGTGGCAGACGTTCGATCCGGACGCCAAACGCCAGGCCGAGCGCTACGATCTGCCCATCCCCAGCCGCCGGCTGTTGCGCGAGTACTTCGAGCAGCGCGGGGCGCCGCTGGCGCTCGACGCCGTGGCGCAGGAGTTCGGGCTGGACGGCGAGCGCAAGGATGCGCTGGGACATCGCCTGGGCGCGATGTGCCGCGACGGTGACCTGGTATCCAATCGCCGCAACGAGTTCTGCCTGACCCGGCGCCTGCCGGTGCAGACCGGCAGGGTGCTGGCGCACCGCGACGGCTTCGGTTTCCTCTCCCCCGACGATGGGAGCGACGACATCTTCCTGCCGCCTCGCGTGATGCGTTCGTTGATGCACGGCGACCGCGCCTCGGTGCGAGTGCAGAAGAATCACGACGGGCGCAGCGAGGGCCGCCTGGTGGACGTGCTCGAGCGGGCACGCACGCACCTGGCGGGGACCTATTTCCGCGAGCATGGGCTGGGCTTCGTGCGGCCCGCCGATCCGCGTTCCCCCGACGACGTGGTGGTGCCGCCGGAAGCGGCGGGCGAGGCCAAGCCGGGGTTGATGGTCACGGTGGAAATCACCGCCTACCCCGACCAGCATTCGCCGGCCGTGGGACGCGTGATCGAGGTGCTGGGCGACCGCGACATGGCCGGCATGGCGAGCGAGCTGGCCGTGCGCAACCACGACCTGCCGCATGTGTGGCCCCGGGAGGTGCTGGGCGAAGCCGATGCGCTGCCCACCCACGTGCGCCCGGAGGATTGCGCCGGGCGCGAGGATCTGCGCGACCTGCCGCTGGTTACCATCGACGGCGAGGATGCGCGCGATTTCGACGATGCGCTGTATTGCCGGCGCGAGCGCGACGGGTTCCGCCTGTTCATCGCCATCGCCGACGTGTCGAATTACGTGCGCCGCGACTCGGCGCTCGATGTCGAAGGGATCAACCGCGGGAACTCGGTGTATTTCCCGGATCGCGTCATCCCGATGCTGCCTGAAGTGCTCTCCAATGGATTGTGTTCGCTCAACCCGGGTGTGGACCGCCTGTGCATGGTGGCCGAGCTCAAGGTGCGCAAGGACGGCTCGGTGACGCGCAGCCGGTTCTACTCGGGCGTGATGCACTCCCGGGCCCGCCTGACCTATACCGAGGTCGCGGCGATACTGGTCGACGGCGACAAGGCGGCGCGGCGCAAGCGCGAACCCCTGATCGAGCACCTGGAAGCACTGCACGGGGTATACCGGGCGTTGGCGAAGGAACGCGCGCGGCGCGGCGCGATCGATTTTGACACCGTGGAGCCGCGCTTCGTGTTCGGCGTGGACGGCCAGGTCACCGGGCTCAAGCCGCTGGTCCGCAACGATGCGCACCGCCTGGTCGAGGAATGCATGATCGCGGCCAACAGCGCGGTCGCGCATCGTCTTTCAGGCAAGAAGATACCGGCGCTCTACCGGGCGCACGAACGACCGCCGGCCGACAAGATGGCCGAGTTGCATGAGTTCCTGGCCTTGCACGGGCTGAACCTCGGCGGCGGCAGTGAACCGCAGCCGGCGCACTATGCCAAGCTGATGAAGGCGATCGCCAACCGGCCCGACCGGTTGCGCATCGAGACCATGCTCCTGCGTTCGCTGGCACAGGCGGTGTATACGCCCGATTCCACGGCCCACTTCGGGCTGGCGCTGACCCATTACGCGCATTTCACCTCGCCCATCCGGCGTTACCCCGACCTGCTCGTGCACCGGGCGCTCAAGCACCTGTTCACGGGCAAGCCGGTGTCCGAGTTCGCCTACGGCGAGGATGACATGGAGGCCCTGGGGCGGCGCTGTTCGATGACCGAGCGCCGCGCCGACGACGCCACGCGCGAAGTCGCCGATGCACTCAAGGCCGAGTACATGAGCAGCCGCGTCGGCGAGGAATTCGCGGGCGTGGTGACCGGCGTCACCGGCTTCGGGCTGTTCGTGCAGCTCGAGGACCTCTATATCGAAGGGCTGGTGCACGTGACGGCGCTCAGCTCGGACTATTACGAATTCGATCCCGCCACGCAGCGGCTGAACGGGGCGCGCAGCGGCGTGAGCTACGCCGTGGGTGATCGCTTGCGCGTGAAGGTCGCGCGGGTGAGCATCGAGGACCGCAAGATCGACCTGGTGCCGGCAGTGGTGGAGGAGCCGGCGCCCGCAAAGGGCAAGGCGCCTGCTAAAGGCAAGAAGAAACGGCGCCGGCGGTGAGCGACATCGTCTGCGGCGTGCACGCGGTGCGCCTGGCGCTCGAACGGGGGCAGGTGAAGCGCTTGGTGCTCGACCAGCGGCGCAAGGACCGGCGGCTCGACGAACTGCGCCGCCTGGCCGTGAGCCGCAATGTCGGCGTGAACGAGGTAACGGCGGCCGAACTCGAGCGCCTGGCCGCCGGGGTGCGTCACCAGGGCGCGCTGGCCGAAATCGAGGGCGCGGCGCCCTTGACCGAGAATCAGCTCGAAACCTGGCTGGCCACGGCGACCAATCCGCTGGTGCTGGTGCTCGACGGTGTGGAAGACCCGCGCAATCTCGGCGCCTGCCTGCGCGCCGCCGACGGGGCGGGGGTGGATGCGGTGGTCATCCCGCGCCGCCGTGCTGCGGGACTGACGCCCGCGGCACGCAAGACCGCGGCCGGTGCCGCCGAGGCCCTGCCGATCTATACCGTGACCAACCTGTCACGCGTGCTGGATACCATGGGCGCCTTCGGGTTGCGCCGCGTGGGTGCGGTATTGGCCGAGGGTGCCGGCCCGCCCTGGCAATGCACGCTCAGCGGCCCCCTGGCGCTGGTGCTGGGCGCGGAGGGCGAGGGCGTGCGCCGGCTCACCCGCGAGCACCTGGACGAGATGGTGTACCTGCCCATGCACGGCGTGGTGGAGAGCCTGAACGTCGCGGTGGCGTGCGGCGTGCTGCTCTACGAGACCCGCAGGCAGCGCGACGAGACGGCTTGAGTTCGTTATGTCGGGGCAGTGATCAGAAATTCAGCGTGATTGTGATGACGTCGGTGTATGTGCCGGGCGAAACGTTCTGCTGCGCGGGCAACTGGCCATAGACCGTTGCGTATCCCGAACCGCCATGCCTGGGAAAATATCCCCAATAGCATGTCGTGGCCCCGGTGCAATCGCCGACGACGGTTGTGTGAGTAGCGCTCGAGTATAGGTTGTAGTCGAGGGTATCCGGGCCGTACGTCATGGTGCGGTTGGTATAGGTGCCGCTGCTGCCGGTGCTGAATGTGACAAGCACATAGCCACCTTGATAGCCCTGGCCACATGTCACGGTGAAGGTCATGGTCGACGTCAGCGCCGTCGTGGAAAAAATATCGTACGTGCCGAAATTCATGCTGGGAGCGGTGATATTACAGCCATTTTGCCCGGCAAGCGGTTGGAATTGCTTGAGCCCGGATTGAGGATTGGGCCGTATGGTGAGGGGGGTTGCATTGCCGGGCGACGAGGGATTGGCCGCCGCCGGGTACAGGCTTGCGGCGCCCGCCAGCAACAGCACGCCCACGACAGACGTGATGCCGGAAAAATGCTTCATGCTCATCAGAAGGACACCGTCACGGTTATGACATCGGAGTACGTGCCTGCAGGCACAGGCTGCAGTGCGGGGACTTCGCCGTAAACGGTTTCGTTGATCGTATTCGCAGTCCCGGGACCGGTGCCGGTACCGCTGACGTCTCCGGTACCGCTCGTGCCGTCGCCCCATACGGTCGAATGCGAGCTGGTCGTATACAACTGGTAGCTGAGCAGGTTGGTGCCGTTGGCCATTTTTCTATTGAAGCCGCCGCCTGCATTCTGTCCCGCATTCAATTTCACAGTGAACGGCGTGTTCTTGGAGCAGCTGACGCTGATTTGGCTGGTCGAAGTCAGCTTGGCCGCTGCCAGCGGGTCATACGTTCCGAAATTCAGGTCCTGGCTGGACGTGAGGCATGCGGCCGCGACGTTCACACTGATCGTCGTGTTGACCATCGTGGTGGCCGCCGGAATCGACGGCGCGAACAGGAGCAGGGCGGTTGCGCAGAGTCCGGCAAGCAGCGGCATGAATCCGCGGAACGGGGGACGTAATCGCGCTTTTCCGATGGTTCGGGGCGTAATTGGCTTCGTATGCCGCGATAAATTGTTCTTGTGCTGCTTCATCGGCCTGCCATGCAAGATTCCATGCGAGGCCCCAGTATAGTCAAACTTATGAGAACTTGGCGGACGGCCTATAATCGGGGCGGTGTCTTCCGGAGAAATCGTGTGGAAATCAGCCTCGAGGGCAAGCGCGCTCTGGTGACAGGCGGCAACATGGGTATCGGCCGCGCCATAGTCGAGGCGTTCGCCGCGGCAGGCGCGCGGGTCGCGGTCAATTACATGGCCCACCAGCGCTCGGCCGAGGATCTGTGTCACGAGATCAGTGCCCGCGACGCCCGGGAGGCGATGGCGATCGAGGCTGACGTCTCGGACGAAGAGGAAATCAGCGCCATGTTCGCCCGCGTCGACGAGGCCTGGGGCGGGCTCGATATCCTGGTGAACAATGCCGGCATAGACGGTGCCCGCGAGTTGGGTTGGGAAGCGCGCAGCGAAGACTGGCAGCATGTGATCGAAGTCAACCTGGGCGGCGCCTTTCACTGTGCGCAGGAGGCGTTGCGGCGCATGGTGCCGGCGGGCACCGGTGTAATCATCAATATAACCTCGGTCCACGAACTGATCCCGTGGGCCGGTTTTTCGGCCTATACGGCGAGCAAGGCCGGGTTGGCGATGCTCACCAAGACCCTGGCCCAGGAAGCGGCGCCCTACGGGGTGCGCGTGGTGTCGCTGGCGCCGGGTGCGGTCAAGAGCCCCATCAACCGCAGCATCTGGGAGGATCCGGAACAGCTTGCGGCACTGACCTCGAAGATACCGGTCGGCAAGCTGGGGCAGCCCGAAGACGTGGCCAACATGGCGGTGGTGCTGGCCTCCGACGTGGCGAGTTACGTCACCGGATCCACGGTCTTCGTGGATGGCGGCATGGCCCTTTTCCCCTCTTTTACCAACCTCGACTGAACTGACCGGGGACCGGACTCGCAATGGAATTGACACAGGAATACAAACCCGATGCCATGCCCGATTACAAGCCGCTCTCGGCCTATGGGCTGATCGGCGACAGCCGCGCCGCCGCACTGGTAGGCGCGGACGGTTCGATCGACTGGGCCTGCCTGCCGGATTTCGACAGCCCGGCGGTATTCTCGGCGATTCTCGATCCCGCGGCCGGGCACTTCTCCATCCGCCCGAGCGAACCGTTCCGCGCGTCGCAGAGCTATGAACATGGCACCAATGTGCTGGTGACCCAGTTCATTACGGCGAGTGGTGTTGCGCGCATCCGCGATTTCATGCCGGTCATCGCGGAACGCCGCTTGCCGGCGTCGGAAATTCATCGCTGCGTCGAAGGGGTTTCCGGCCGGGTGCCGATGGAGATCGTATTTGCACCGCGCTTCAATTTTGGAGCGGATTCGCCCAACCTGGAACGGGGTGCGTACGGTGTGCTTGCGCGCCACGATAACGACCACACCCAGGTGTTGGCGTTGTCCAGCCCGATCTCGCTCGAGATAGACAACGATACAGCGCGCCAGAGCTTCGAAGTGGAGGGCGGCGATCATGTGTGGTTCGTGGCCGACTGGGACAGCCACCTGACCCAGCCGGTCGGCTCTTACCGCTCGGAGCGCCGCATCGGACTGGCGCGTGCCCACTGGCGCGACTGGGTGTCGCAGTTGTCCTACCAGGGCAATTACCGGGAGGAAGTCGAACGCAGCCTGCTGATATTGAAAATGCTTACTTTCGGCGCCACCGGCGCGGTCATCGCGGCGCCCACCACCAGCCTGCCCGAATGGCTGGGCGGCGGACGCAACTGGGACTACCGTTATACCTGGGTGCGCGATTCGGCGTTCATCATGCAGGCGCTGTTTACCGCCGGTTACGTGCCGGAGGGCACGGCGTACTTCGATTGGCTGCTCGAGCGTTGCGTGATCGAAGGCGAGGATCTGAACGTGATGTACAGCGTGCACGGCGACAACAAGTTGCCCGAACGCGAACTCGACTTGCGCGGGTATGCCGACTCGCAACCGGTGCGCGTGGGCAACGCGGCCTCGGACCAGTTCCAGCTCGACATCTACGGCAGCCTGATCAGCGCCGCGCTGCATTACCAGGAAGCGGGCGGCGTGCTCACCATGGTCGAGGCCGAGCGCCTGTCGGCCATCATCAGCCATGTCGCCAAATCCTGGCGCAAGCCGGACGACGGTATCTGGGAAGCGCGCGGGCAGCGCCAGCACTACACTTATTCCAAGGTGTGGGCGTGGGTGGCGCTGGATCGGGGCGCAAAGCTCATTCACGAATTGGGCATGGACCTGCCGTGGGAAGAGTGGGCCACAGAGGCCGAGGAAATCCGCCGCGAGGTGCTGGAGCGCGGATACAACGAAAAGCTGGGTTCCTACGTCCAGTACTACGGCAGCGAGGTGCTCGATGCGGCCGTGCTCGTCATGCCGCTGACCGGCATCATTTCCGCAACCGACCCCCGTTTCCGCTCCACGCGCGAAGTGATCTGCGAGCGACTGGCCGCCGGGCCCTGGCCGCTGCTCTACCGCTACGACCCGGAACTGGCCAAGGACGGCGTCGGTGGACCCGAGGGCGCATTCCTGCTGCCATCCTTCTGGCTGGTCGAGGGCCTGGTGCTGGCGGGCATGCACCAGGAAGCGCGTGCCGCCTTCGAATCGCTGCTGCGCCACAGTTCGCCGCTGGGACTGTTCAGCGAGGAAATACATCCGAAGAACGGCAGCCTGCTCGGCAACTTCCCGCAGGGCTTCAGCCACCTGGGACTGATCAACGCCGCGCTCAAGATCGAGCACGGGGCGGCCGTGCATATCGGCTAGGAGCGCCGGCATCCTGCCGGCTTTCCTGTTCGTCATTCCTGCGAAGGCCGGAATCCAGTGAGAAAAGGTATCCCGACCCGAGGTCGGGATACGAGCTGATCGCGGTCGGGACGACCGCTCCCACAGACGATGTGGTGCCGGGGTTGGACGAAGGGCTGTAGGAGCGGCTTCAGCCG
>Ga0102953_1002141_pt1 | contig 11999 bp, 7 predicted proteins | sample SalPon2A_C_D2_MG_FD_78509 | JGI IMG/M metagenome (GOLD analysis project Ga0102953, IMG submission 78509) | Soil microbial communities from South San Francisco under conditions of wetland restoration - Salt Pond MetaG R2A_C_D2_MG | ecosystem: Environmental > Terrestrial > Soil > Wetlands | place... | reverse complement strand
GGCCTGGTCGTGGGCGGCGCCATCGGCTGGTGGGCGGCCGCGGCCATCAAGATGACCCAGATGCCCGAGATGGTGGCCCTGTTCAACGGCTCGGGCGGCCTGGCCTCGATGCTGGTCGGTTGGGTCGAGTACCTCCGCAACCCTCACCCCGACCTGGTCACCTCCATCGCCATCTTCTTCGCGGTGCTGGTCGGCGCCGTGGCGTTCACCGGCTCGGTGATCGCCTGGGGCAAGCTCTCCGAGACCATGCCCGGCAAGCCCATCCTGTTCAAGGGACAGCAACCCGTCAACGCCCTCATCATCGGCGGCGCCGTGGTGCTGGGCATCATCTTCATCATCACGCCGCCCACCACCTACCCGCTGCTGCTCGCCATCATCGGTCTGTCGCTCGTCCTGGGGGTGCTGGCGGTCATCCCCATCGGCGGCGCCGACATGCCGATCGTCATCTCGCTGATGAACAGCTACTCGGGCATCGCCGGCCTCGCCGCCGGCTTCGTGATCCAGAACAACGTGCTCATTGTGGCCGGCACCCTGGTCGGCGCGTCGGGCCTGATCCTCACGCAGATCATGTGCAAGGCGATGAACCGCTCGCTGGCCAACGTGCTCTTCAGCGGTTTCGGGTCGGTCACCACGGCCGGCTCCATGAAGGTCGAGGGCGAGGTCAAGCCCATCACCGCCGAGGACGCCTACTTCGTCCTGGAAGCCGCCAGCAGCGTGATCTTCGTGCCCGGTTACGGCATGGCCGTGGCGCAGGCACAGCACGCGGTCAAGGAGCTGGCGGACCTGCTGCAGAGGAACGGCGCGGAGGTGCGCTACGCCATCCACCCGGTGGCGGGCCGCATGCCCGGCCACATGAACGTGCTGCTGGCGGAAGCCAACGTGCCCTACGAGCAGCTCGTCGAGCCGGACGACGTCAACCCCACCATGGAGATGGTCGACGTCGCCGTCGTCATCGGCGCCAACGACGTGGTCAACCCGTCCGCGCGCGAGGACGCGTCCAGCCCGCTCTACGGCATGCCCATCATCAACGTCGACCAGGCGCGCACCGCCTTCGTGCTCAAGCGCTCCATGAACCCGGGCTTCTCGGGGGTGGACAACCCGCTGTTCTTCAAGCCCAACACCCGCATGCTGTTCGGGGACGCCAAGACGAGCATCCAGACGCTGGTCTCGGAGTTCAAGGAAGCGGTGGCCGCCTGAGCCGCGCCGCCTGATCCCTCCGCCATGCGCTCACGCCGCGCCGCACCCGCCACCGGGTGCGGCGCGGTCTCGTTCGGCGGCGCCCAGGCAGCCCGGCATACGCTGAGAAAACTTGACAAAGGCACACTCAGGTTTCTATCATCAGTGACATGGACGCCGAACGCTTCACCGAGACCGCGCTGCAAGCCATCGCAGGCGCGCAGGAGATCGCCCGCGCGCGCCAGCACCAGCAGGTGACGGCCGCCCACGTGGCGGCCGCCCTGCTGGCCGATGCCGAGGGGCCGCCCGCCCGACTGGTCGCGCGGGCGGGCGGTGACCTGGGTCAGGCCCAGGCCGCCCTCGACACGGTGCTGGGACGGCTGCCCAAGGTGTCGGGTGGCGACGGTCAGTACATGGCGCCGGAGATGGGCGGCGTGTTCGAGCGCGCGGAGGCGCTCGCCGCGCAGCTGGGCGACCAGTTCGTCGCCGCCGACGCGCTTCTGATCGCAGTCCGCGAGAAGGGCGGCGAGGGCGTCAAGGCGCTTCCGATCGGGAGGGCGCTGCTGGAGGCCGCGCGTGCCGTGCGCGGCGGCCGTACCGTCGACAGCCGCACCGCGGAGACGAGCTTCGAGGCCCTGGAACGCTACGGCATCGACCTCACGCAACGCGCCCGCGAGGGCAAGCTCGACCCCGTCATCGGCCGCGACGACGAGATCCGGCGAGCGGTGCAGATCTTGCTGAGGCGCACCAAGAACAACCCCGTGCTGATCGGTGAGCCGGGCGTGGGGAAGACCGCCATCGCCGAGGGGCTGGCCCAGCGCATCGTGCACAAGGACGTGCCAGAAGGACTGCAGGGCAAGCGCATCATCCAGCTCGACATGGGCAGCCTGCTGGCGGGCGCAAAGTACCGCGGCGAGTTCGAGGAGCGCCTCAAGGGCGTGATCCAGGAGACCGTGCGGTCCAAGGGCGAGATCCTGCTCTTCATCGACGAGCTGCACACCATCGTCGGGGCCGGCAAGGCCGAAGGGGCGGTGGACGCGGGCAACATGCTCAAGCCGCCGCTGGCCCGCGGCGAGCTGCGCATGATCGGCGCCACCACCCTGAGCGAGTACCGCAACATCGAGAAGGATGCCGCCCTGGAGCGGCGTTTCCAGCCCATCCTGGTGGACGAGCCCAGCACCGAGGAGACCATCAGCATCCTGCGCGGCCTGAAGGAGAAGTACGAGGTCCACCACGGCGTGCGCATCAGCGACCCCGCCATCATCGCTGCGGCCGCCATGGCGCACCGCTACATCGCCGACCGTCGCCTGCCCGACTCCGCCATCGACCTCATCGACGAAGCGGCCAGCCGCATCCGTGTGCAGTTGGACAGCCTCCCGGAGGAGCTCGACGGCCTGCGCCGTCGCCGCCTCCAGCTGGAGGTGGAGCAGGAGGCCCTGAAGCGCGAGGACGACCCGGACTCGGCGCACCGGCTGCAGCGCATCGACGAGGAGCTGCACGCGCTCCAGAACCGCATGGAGCGGGCCCAGTCCGACTGGGAGGCCGAGCGCAGCGTGCTCGAGGAGCTCAGAGCCGCGCAGGAGGAGCTGGACGGCGTGCGCACCCGGATCGACCGGGCCGAGCGCGAGTACGACCTCGAGAGGGCGGCCCAGCTCCGCTACGGCGAGCTGCCCAAGCTGGAAGCGTCGCTCAAGGATCTCAGCGAGCGCCTCGAGGGGGCCCGATACGTGCGGCTCGAGGTGGGTGAGAACGAGGTCGCCGAGGTGGTGAGCCGTACCACCGGCATCCCCGTGTCGCGCCTGATGGAGGGCGAGCGCGAGAAGCTGCTCGAGCTGGAGACCGGCCTGCACGGGCGGGTGATCGGCCAGGACGAGGCCATCACCGCGGTGGCCGACGCCATCCGGCGCTCGCGCGCCGGGCTCGCCGACCCCCGCCGCCCCATCGGCTCGTTCATCTTCCTCGGCCCCACCGGGGTCGGCAAGACCGAGACCGCCAAGGCGCTGGCTCAGCAGCTCTTCGACACCGAGGACAACATGATCCGCCTCGACATGAGCGAGTACATGGAGCGTCACACCGTCGCCAAGCTCATCGGGGCGCCTCCCGGGTACGTCGGTTACGACGAGGGCGGCCAGCTGACCGAGGCGGTGCGCCGCCACCCCTACAGCGTCATCCTCTTCGACGAGATCGAGAAGGCGCACCCGGACGTCTTCAACGCGCTGCTGCAGATGCTCGACGACGGCCGGCTGACCGACTCGCACGGGCGCACGGTGGACTTCCGGAACACGGTCGTGATCATGACCAGCAACATCGGCAGCCCGCAGATCCTCGAGGCCGGCCGCGCGGGCGCCGACTACGATCAGCTCAAGGCCACCGTGTTCGCACAGCTGCAGGAGCACTTCCGGCCGGAGTTCCTCAACCGCGTCGACGACATCATCGTGTTCCACGCGCTGGCGCGGGAGCAGGTCGAGAGGATCGCCGAGCTGCAGCTCGAGCAGGTGCGCGGCCGGCTGGCCGAGCGGCACATCGCGCTCGAGTTGACCTCCGCGGCCATGGACGAGCTGGCACGGCTGGGGTTCGACCCCGTCTTCGGTGCGCGCCCGCTCAAGCGCGCTGTGCGTCAGCACATCGAGACACCGCTGTCCCGGCTGATCATCGCGGGCGAGGTAGGGGATGGTGATACCGTGCTGGTCGAGCCGGGCCCGGCGGGCTTCCGCTTCACCAGCAAGGGCACCGAGGAGCCGGCGGCCGCGCTCAACTGATCGAGACCTGGAGGTCGCGGCCGTGTGTGGCATCGCGGGATGCTGGGGAGGGGGCGACGGGGCGCGCTGCGTGGAGGACACGCGGGCGCGCATGCGGACGCTGCGCCATCGCGGCCCGGACGGCGAGGGCCTGAGGCGGTTGGAGGCGGGCGTGCTCGGGCACACCCGCCTCGCCATCATGGACCCGGCCCACGGCGAGCAGCCCCACGTCAGCGAGGATGGCCGTACCACCCTCGTCGCCAACGGCGAGATCTACAACCAGGCGAGCCTGCGCGCCCGCTTGCCGGGCCACCGGTTCCACAGCCGCAGCGACACCGAGGTCGCGCTGCACCTTCTCGAGGAGCGGGGAGACGCCGGCGTGGAGGCGCTGGACGGCATGTTCGCCCTGGCGCGCGCCGCGGGTGGCGAGCTGCTGCTGGCGCGCGACCCGCTCGGCATCAAGCCGCTCTACCTGGCGCGGTCGCCCGGCGGCGGCGTGCGCTTCGCGTCCGAGATGAAGGCGCTGCAGGACCCTGGCGACGATCTCGAGGAGGTCCCTCCCGGCTGTGTGTGGAGCAGCCTGCGCGGGCTGCGGCGCTACTACCGGGTGCCGGAGGCGAGGGCGGAGTTGGGCGACGCCGAGGAGGCGGCGGCGGCCGTGCGCCGGACCCTCGAGCGCGCGGTGCGCAAGCGTCTCATGAGCGACGTGCCCCTGGGCGCGTTCCTCTCCGGCGGGCTCGACTCCAGCGCCATCGCCGCCCTGGCGATGCGCGAGCTGGGGCGCCTGCACACTTTCTCGGTGGGCGTGGCGGGGTCGCCGGACCTGGCCGCCGCCCGCCAGGTGGCGCGCCACATCGGCAGCGACCACCACGAGCTGGTCTTCGGACGGGACGAGGTCGAGGCCGAGCTGGAGCGGCTGATCTACGCGCTCGAGTCGTTCGACCGCGATCTCGTGCGCAGCGCCGTCCCCACCTTCTTCGCCGCACGTCTGGCGGCCCGTCACGTCAAGGTCGTCCTGACCGGCGAGGGCGCCGACGAGCTGTTCGCCGGCTACCGCTACGTGCGCGGCCTGCGGGGGGAGGCGTTGGCGGCGGAGCTCAGGCGCAGCCTGGAGGGCATGCACAACCTCAACCTGCAACGGGTCGACCGCCTCACCATGGCACACGGCCTGGAAGCGCGGGTGCCGTTCCTCGACCGCTCGATGGTCGCGCTGGCGCAGCGCATCGCCCCGGAGCTGAAGGTCCGCGAGGTCGGCGGACGGCGCGTCGAGAAGTGGGTGCTGCGGCGCGCCGTCGAGGACCTGCTGCCGCAGAGCGTGGTGTGGCGGGACAAGGCGCAGTTCGACGAGGGCTCGGGCACGGCGGACTTGCTGGGAAAGATCGCCGCGTCCGCTTCGCCGCCGCGCCCGCGGCTGGGGGTGACGCCGCGCTCCGCCGAGGAGGACCTGTACCTGCAGATCTTCGCGTCGTCGTTCGTGCGGCCCCAGGCGCTGGTGCCGAACCTGGGCCGGTGGCTGCCGGGCGAGGGCTGACGGGGGGCGCGAGGACCCCGGGGCCGCGGGTATCATGCGGGCCATGACCGACGTGCTGCTCATCGTTCCGCATCCCGATGACGAGGTGTTCGGGTGCGGCGCCCTGTTCGCGCGCATGGCGGCGCACGGCCGGCGCGTCGCCACGCTCACGCTCACCCGGGGCCGGGCCGGGCGCTCGCTCGACCTGTGCGCCCGCGAGGACGTGCCGGCCGTGCGCGAGGCCGAGCTGCGTGGCTCGCTCGCCGCGCTCGGGGTGGAGGACGTCACCGTCTTCGACTACCGCGATTTCGTGCCCGACGCCGACCGCGGCATCGCTCCCGACCCGGGCCTGCAGGCCGTGCCGGAGGCGGACATCCTGCCCCGCATCGTGGAGGTCGTGGAACGCGTGGCGCCGCGCGTCCTGCTGACCTTTCCGCCGAACGGCAGCAACGGCCACCCCGACCACGTCACCGCCCACAGGCTGGCGCTGAAGGCGGCGGACGCCGCGTCCGGCACGATCGAACGTGTGTACTACTTCGCCGGCGATGCCCCCCATGGCGGACCCGCCCGCCCCGGCTTCCTCAGCCCGGACGCGGTGCGAGAGGCGTACTTGCCACCGACGCACGTCGTCGAGGCGGGGCCGTTCCTGGAAGCGAAGCTAAGGGCGATGGCCCAGCACCGCACCCAGGCGCTGTCGGTCCTCAACTTCATGGAACGCTTCACGCGGCGCCTGTTCGTGGAGAGCTTCCACCGGGCGCGCCCGGAGGCGCCGGCCGGCGAGGGCCCCCGGACGGTCTCCTGGCTCTAGCGGGTTGTCCTGTGTCGGCGGTTTAACAGCGTCCGGGACGCAGCTGCGTGGTAGCCTGGGGTGTGATGTTCCGCAGGTCGCGGGTCGTGGATCTGGAGCCGGCGCGACGCGCCCTGGCCCAGGGTCAGTACGACGTTGCCTTCGCCATCCTCGAGGATGCGGCGAGGGGCGGCTTCGCTCGGCCCGCCCAGGCGCAGTACTGGCTGCATCTGGCGGCGGTGTACGCCCTCTACGCCGAGGATGGCGTGGAGAACGGCGTTCCAGCGCTGCGCAGCGCTGTGACGGCCGACCCCAACCTGGCGGACGACGCGCTCTACCGAGCGCTCTACTGGGAGTTCGCCGCCTATCGCGGCGGCTCCGTCGGTGACGTGAAGCGCGGCATCCGCCAGGTGCCCGCGCGGGCCGAAGCGGTGGCCGGCTACCACGCCGCCAGCGCGTTGCTCGCGGCCGGAGCGCCCAAGAGCGCCGCCAAGCGCCTGTTGCTGCTGCCCGTCGCGGAGCTTCCCGTGTACCTGGTGTGGCGGCGCTGGTCGCTGCTGGGGCAGAGCCGCGAGGCGCTGGGCGATTGGAGCGGGGCCGCGGAGGCCTTCCGCGACGCGGTCGAGCTGGCGCCCGAGGCCGAACGCGATCCCGAGCGTCTGAGCCTCGCGGGCGCGCTGCTCGAGCTCGCCGACCCGCAGGCTGCGCTGAGCGAGCTGGCGCGCGTGGACGAGGAGGCGCTTCGGCCCGAGGAACGGGCGGTGCTCCGCTACCTCTCGGGACGCGCCCACCTGGAGAGTGGCAACCCCAACCTGGCGCTGTCGCTGCTGCGTGAAGCCCGCGCGTTGGAAGGCGACCGGCCCGGTCCCGACGCCGGCTTCCAGACGGCGCTGGCGACGGCGCAGGCGCTGGTGGCGCTGGGACGCTTCGGCGAAGCCACCGAGGCGTTCGCCGCCGCCCTGGCCGTCGCGCCCGCCGAGGACAGGCCCTACGTCCAGCATGAAGCCGCCTACGCGCTGATCGAGAGCGATGCGCTGACCGCTGCGGAGGCGATGCTCTCCGAGGTGGTGAGCGACCCCACCTACCCGCACCGCGCCGAGGCGCTCGCGGACCTGGCGGACACCCGCCTCAAGAGCGGCGAGCTCGACGGGGCGGAGGTGCTCGCCCGGCAGGCTCTGGAGATGGGCGCGACCGCGGCCGCCTGCCTGTGCCTCGGGAACATCGCCTACGAGTACTTCCGGCTCGATGAGGCCATCAGCTGGTTCGAGCAGGCCGTCAGCGCCAGCCAGCCGGGCGACCCGGTCTGGGTCGGCGCGCAGCAGCTCCTGGCCGACGCCTACGCCTGGAGCGGCGAGGCCATGGCCGAGCGCGTGCTCACCCACGCCCGCCTGGCGCTGGACCACACCGAGCCCTCCAGCGAGTGGTACCTTCCGCTCCGGCGCCACCTCGCCGCCGCCCAGAAGATCCTCGGCGGCCACGACCGGCTGCTGAACTGAGACCTGCGTCCGCGGCGTGGAAGGGCTCCTGCTCGCCGAGGCGGTGCGCCCGCTGTACGCCAGGCTGCCCCTGGCCGGCGGGGCCTGGCGCTTCCCCGACGAACGTACCGCGGTGCTCCCCCTCCCGGGCCTGGACGCCCCCGGCGACGCCTTGTGGATCTTCAGCCGCCCGCCCACACCGCGGTTGGCGCTCGGCAAGGCGCCCGAGGACGGCACCCCCGCACGGACCTCGTTCCAGGAGCAGCTCGCCGCCCGCGCCGTGGGGCCGCTCGAGGCGGTGCGTCAAGCGGGCCTCGACCGTGTGCTGGAGCTGGACTTCGGCGCGGGTACCGGTTTCGTGCCGCGGCCGGCCGTCACGCTGGTGGTGGAGCTCACCGGGCGTAACGCCAACCTGGCGCTGCTGAACGGGGCACGGACCATCCTGGGCGTCGAGCGCGTGGTCCTCGCCGATCGCAACCGTTACCGCGAGCTCAAACCGGGCATCGCCTACCGCCCGCCGCCCCCCTACGCCAAGCTCGACCCTCGCCGGGCGAGCGCCGCGGAGTTGGAGGCGGCCCTGCAGGGTGGCCGCCTCGACCAGGTCCGTCGCGTCCTGGACGGTATCGGGCCCGAGCTCGGCGGAGCCTTGATCGCGGGATGCGGGCTCGCGCCGGAGACACGCCTCGAGGGCGAGGCGCTGGCGCGGGTGGTGGCCGCCATCCCCGACCTCGTCCGTGCGCCGTCCGCCTGGCTGGTCCGGGCGGGCGGCGCCCCCGGCCTCGATGCGCGGCGGCGTGCCGACCGTCGCGAGCGGGAGGCCCGTGTCCTCACGACGGCCTACCGGCACCGTCTGGAGGTCGCGCGGAAGCGGCTGCAGGACCTCGAACGGGCGGCGGAGCGAGAGGCCGAGGCGGGACGCCTGCGAGAGGAGGCGGATCTGCTGATGGCGTACGGCCATCAGGTGCCGGTAGGGGCGGCGCAGGTGCGGCTCCCCGGCTTCGACGGCGCGGAGCGGGAGCTCGCCCTCGACCCGCGACAGGACGCGTTCGGCAACGCCCGCAAGCGCTACGACCGGGCGCGCCGGCTGGAGCGGCGCGCGGAGCGCGCGCATGAGGGGCGCCCCGCCGCGGAGGCGGCATGGCGACAGGCCCGGCAGGCGGTGGAGGCGGTGGACACGCTGCCGGATGAGGAGCTCCACCGCCGTGCGGCCGACCTCGCGGAGGCGACGCGGCGACGGCGGCGCCCGTCGGGGCCCGGCATCCGCTTCGCGGGCCCCCACGACTTCGAGGTGGTGGTCGGGCGCAACGCCCGCGAGAACGATGCCGTCACCTTCCGGCTGGCTCGCAGCCGTGACCTGTGGCTTCACGTCCAGGGGTTCAGCGGCGCGCACGTGGTGGTGCGTTCAGGCGGCGCCGAGGTGCCCTTCGACACGGTGCTCTTCGCCGCCAGGCTGGCGGCCGGCTTCTCGCCCGCCCGCCACTCCGGCAACGTCGCGGTGGACTACACGCTGCGCAAGAACGTGTGGAAGGTGAAGGGGCAACCGGCCGGCGCCGTGAGCTTCAGCCATCAGAAGACCGTCTACGTCACCCCGGCGCGGGACGAGACGGCCGCCGCCGCCGGCGAGGACCGGGGCGAGGACGCCTAGAGCGCGGGGGAGAGGGCCGTTCTTCGCTCCGGCCCGCGGGGGTTGCCCGCCGCTGCGCGCCGGCGGCGCCCGCCGGGTAGACTTGGCGCCATGCCCGCGCCCGCCCGCCGCCCGCTGCTCGCCTCCGCCGGCATCCCGCTGCTCCTCATCGCCGTCCACGCCACCAACGACGCCTTCTCGGCGATGCTGGCCGCGTTGCTGCCCACGCTTCAAGCGCGTTTCGACCTCTCCGAGGCGATGCTGGCGGTGTTCGTCGCCACCTTGTCTTTCAGCTCGGCGGTCACGCAGCCGCTGTTCGGCGGCGTGGCCGACCGCGTGGGCCGCCGCGCCATGGCAGCGATCGGGATCGTCACCAGCACCGCGCTGCTGAGCCTGGTGGCGGTGGCGCCGAGCCCGGTCGCGCTGTTCCTGCTGCTGCTCGTCGGCGGGCTGGGCTCGGCGGCGTTCCACCCGGCGGGCACCAGCCTGATGCGCATCATGGGAGAGCGCTTCAAGGAGCTGGCCGTGGCGGTGTTCAGTAGCGGCGGCACGCTGGGCATGGCCTTCGGGCCGGTCGTCATCCTGCTGATCGCGCGCACCGTCGGCCTGCGTTTCTCGCCGCTCCTGATGATCCCCGGTCTGGTGCTGGGGGCGCTGCTCCTGGTCGCGCTGCCGAAGGTGCACGGGGTGAAGCAGGCACGGCGCATCAGCTTCCTCGACCCCAAGCTGGTGATGAGCCCCGTCGGTGCGCTCAGCCTGGCGGGGATCCTGCGCAGCCTGGCCTTCGTGAGCTTCAACAACGCCATGCCGCTGTGGCTCGCCCAGGCTCGCGGCTTCGCGCCCGACGCGCCGGTGATCTCCTGGACGCTCGCCGCGTTCGCCCTCTCGGGCGGTCTGGGCGGCATCATGGCCGGCGCCCTCTCCACCCGCATGCCGCGGCGCCCGTTGATCGTGGGGGCCATGCTGGTCGCGCTGCCCGCCATGCTGTCCGTGCTGGCCGTCACGCCGGGGAGCCTCGTCTACTACCTGCTGGTGATCGTCAGCGGGGCCAGCGCCAACGCCGCCGTACCCTTGCTGATCGTCAGCGCTCAGGACATGGCGCCCGGCTCCATGGGCGCCGCCACCGGGATGCTGATGGGCTTCACCTGGGGCACGGCGGGGGTGCTCTACCTGGGCGAGGGGCTGCTGCAGCAGGCCCTGGGCCTCACCCCGGCCATGGTGATCGCCTTCCTGGGCCTGGTGCCGGCGGCGGTGCTCGCCTCGGTGGTGCTGGCGCGCCACCGCGAGGTCGTGGTGGCGTAACGCCTTGGCGCGGGCGCGGGGGTCCGGACGGACGCGCGCGGCACGGCCGGACCTCAGGCGCGCCCCACCGAACCGAACAGCTCGAGGCGGTCCTTGACCAGCATGCGCATCTCGTCGCGCGCGGGGCCGAGGATCTTGCGGGGATCGAACTCGGCAGGCGCGGCGGCCAGCACCTCACGCACGCGGGTCGTGAAGGCAAGCCTCAGGTCGGTATCCGTGTTGATCTTGGCGATGCCCTCGGTGACCGCCTGGCGGACGTCGTCGACGTGGATGCCGCTGGCGTTCTCGAGCAGGCCCCCGGCGGCGTTGAAACGCTCCACCAGGCTCTTCGGCACGCCGCTGGCGCCGTGCATCACCAGGGGGCCGGGCACCCGCTGCGCGATCTCGCGGATGCGCTCGTGGTCGATGTAGGGCCGGCCCTTCCCCTTGCTGGCGCCGTGCGAGGTGCCGATGGCGACGGCCAGCGTGTCGGCGCCGGTGGCCGCCATGAAGCGCTCGGCCTCCTCGGGGCGGGTGAGGAACGCCTCCTCGGCGCTCACCACCACGTGCTCCTCCACGCCGCCGAGGCGGCCGATCTCGGCCTCGACGCTGACCCCGACGGCATGCGCCGCGTCGACCACGCGCCGCGTCTCCCGGACGTTGACCTCCTCCTCCTCGTGGGACTTGTCGATCATCACCGAGGTGAACCCCCAGCGGATGGCGCGCATGCACGACTCGAACGACGAGCCGTGGTCCAGGTGCACCGCCACCGGCACGGCGGCGCCGGCGGCCATCGACGTGACCAGGTCCACCAGGGCGTCGCCGCCGTAGCGCAGCGCGCCCTCGGAGAGCGCCAGCAGCACCGGGCTGCGGGTCTCCTCGGCCGCTTCCAGGACGGCCTGCGTGATCTCCATATCGTTGGTGTTGAAGGCACCGACCCCGTAGCCGTGGACGCGGGCGGGGCCGAGGATGTCGAGTGCGCTGACCAGAGACATGGGCGGAGTATAGCCTGCCTCCGTCCCCTCGCGGCGCCGATCGGACCGGCGCGAGTGCGTGCTGGACGGTGCCGGAGCGCGCTGTTGGAGCGCGGTGTTGGAGCACGGTGTTGGAGCGCGGTGTTGGAGCGCGGTGCTGGAGCGCGGTGCTGGAGCGCGGTGCTGGTGCACGGTGTAGGAGCGCGGTACGGCGGTAGCGTGCCGCGCTGGGTTGCTGCTGTGGGTTGCTGCTGTGGGTTGCTGCTGTGGGTTGCTGCTGTGGGTTGCGGCGCCGCGCGTCCTGTCAGCCGCGCCCGGCGGGCGGCTCCTCGTCTTCGGCTCCGGCGCCGGCTGCCCGCCCGCGCGCTTCGCGTTCGGGCGTCTGCTGTTCGGGCGTCTGCTCTTCAGGCACCTCCGGTTCGCGCGCCCGCCGC
>Ga0102953_1002139_pt1 | contig 12004 bp, 9 predicted proteins | sample SalPon2A_C_D2_MG_FD_78509 | JGI IMG/M metagenome (GOLD analysis project Ga0102953, IMG submission 78509) | Soil microbial communities from South San Francisco under conditions of wetland restoration - Salt Pond MetaG R2A_C_D2_MG | ecosystem: Environmental > Terrestrial > Soil > Wetlands | place... | reverse complement strand
CGTACCTCAGGTGGAATAACTTACGTCAGATATATACACCTGCCTTCCGAGTAGTCATTACAGCAAACAGCCCCGTAAAACTGAATGGTTTACGGGGCTTTGTTTATATTATGGTAAGGGTCAAAACGGTTCTAACTACTATAATTTTACTTGTTGCAAATTTAGTGTTCAAGAATGATCACATAGAATCATCTCCAACTATAGTCATCAAGAAAACGTTGCAAATCTCTTTGTAGAATCCTCAAAAATCCCTAAAACGCAACAATATATCAGCTCAATAGCACAGGACTATCTAGATTGATTCGATATTGTTATTCCCTCCTCAACCGCTTCCTCCCAAGCCGTACCTGTAAGGGAATCTCGAATGATCAAACAAAGCACTTCATTTAACGAAAACTCCTTGCCATTCATTTGTTCGAACCCCTGCTTGGCAAATAATACATCTTGTTTCAACTCGGCACTCATGTGTAGTTGAATTGCCTCCGTGTTTGACATTGGTCTCACCCTCCTTGATTAATATTTTAAAAAGGTATCCCCAAGAACACAGTTTTGCAATATCCTTTTGTTTTCAAGTACTTATAATGCCATATTGGTCGGCGACTATTATAGAAACATACTCGGATCAATCCTTTGAAATGATCTTCTGAAATAAAATAAGGTTTGATGGAGACACGCACTATAAGTTGAAATTGACCACCGGCTTTGCTTATTTGAAAAATAAAATCCATAGTCATGAACGTTGCTTGAAATGTAGGACGATCACCCCTACTCTCGGATTGAGAGTGTAGAGGGGGGGGGGAAGCATATGGGCATGAAGATTCCAGCACTAGCCGTAAAGCAATGGCTAATTCCTGAATGGGATGAGATCAGCTTTGGAGAGCCCCCCCGAACTAGGCCGGAACCTCACTTTTACATATTCTCTATCAGTGCCCGAACCCTTAAAAAACTTACAGGCGTCTACCGCCGAGATCCAAGTGCACCACCTGCAGAAGACATGGGAATTCAACGGCGCCACATGCCAGAACGATCGGAAGAGATCCTAAGATACATTCAGGATGGTTTCCCTCTTTCTAGGATAGACCGTAAAAAATTAGTTAATCAGTCAGAAGTCTCAGACTTGAGAATGCCAGGTTGGCTGCCAACATCCGTGGTAGTAAATATTTTGACTCCAAACGATCACGTTGGAGCACATGGAACCCCGGTTGCAACCGAACATCTTGTTAAAGTAGCAAAGCAAGCTGAAAGCTCAATTTCAGAAATTGAGATCCCCGATGGCTGCTTAGAACCCGAGTGGGCACCGGCAGTTCATCCTATTGAGGTCATTGACGGCCAACATCGGCTGTGGGCCTTAGAAGAACCTGAAGAAGAGGGAAGTCAATGGTCGCAGGAATTCAGAAATAAAATTGACGATATCGAGATCCCCGTTGTCGCTTTTTATGGCCTTGATAGGACTTGGCAGGCATATCTTTTTTATACGATCAATCAACTTGCCAAACGTATCGACACCAGCATGGTTTTTGACTTGTATCCCCTTCTAAGAACAGAAGATTGGCTTCTTAGATTTGAGGGGCCGAACATCTATAGAGAGTCACGAGCACAAGACCTGACCATTCTACTGTGGTCTCAACCTGAAAGCCCATGGAAAGACAGAATCATCCGCTTAGGGGGCAGAGAAAAGGGCAAGGTAGCGCAAGCAGCTTTCGTGCGAAGCTTGGCGGCATCATTCATCAAGAGGTGGGATGGAGGAACAAGAACAGGAATCGGGGGCCTTTATGGCGCTTTAAAAGGGGAGCATCAAACAGTCCTAAATTGGGGACGCGAACAACAGGCCGCATTTCTTATCATGGCATGGCAAGAGCTTCGGACCATCATCATCAATTCACAGGCTAAATGGGCCACAGATCTTATTGGATCCCTTCCACCGTTTGATGAATGCGATGATGATAATAAAGCAACCCGAGAAAAATTATTTTCTGGACCTGATTCACTTCTGGCCAGTGACCAAGGTGTAAGAGGCTATCTATGCGTGATCAATGATATACTTTGGCAAGCGCATGCAAATAATTTTATTTCACTCACTGGCTGGGCATGGGAGCGGGGCTCAAAAATGTCCGACCAAGAGGCCATTAGTAATGCATTGGAAACACTACGCAATCAGCTACCCCAACCAATAGAAACTATTCAATCCCTTTGCACATGCTTATCTGACTTCGATTGGAGAATGTCATCTGCACTCTCCCAGAGTGACGCACAGTATACGCAGCAAGCGGCTTACCGTGGTAGTGGCGGATATAAAGAAATTAGAAGAAAGATGCTCGCTCATATCCGTGAGTCCGCCGATCCTAGTTTGGCTATCCTTACAGCTGAAGTTATTGATGCCCTGAACTATGAGCCAGACGAAGACTAACCATGCCCACTAATCTAAGTGCCGCTGTAGCCAGCTCGTCTGATGAACCTGTGATCGCAGCGGGATCTGCGCGTGTTGGGGGTCCCCAAGCAACTTGGCCTTGCTTGCCTGCAACAAGCTCAATCATCAATGGAAATATTGAAACATTTATACATCAACATTGGAACTCAACCGTCTCTCCACGGACCTCAGAAGAACTAGCAGATTATCTGGCGCTAGCAAATTGTGGCCATCTGTTCGACGGTTGGCGTTACCTTTCCCAAGCTACATTAGCATTGCTCAATGGCTCTAGAGGTCAAGCTCTTCACTTGGCATATTATGCTGAGCTTAGGGCTGCATTATCTATTCTGGCTGGCTCAGGCATAGGAATTGTAAATAAGAAAAACTTCGCTTTGACACAAACAGGCGATGTTCATTGGTTTAGAGGCCCCACCCATAGTGCAGCCTGGGAAGCTCTAGTGGAATGGGCTAAAAAACCAACCCAAGCGGTAAAAGTAATGAGCTGTTTTGAAGCACTAGACTTGCCAGCATCAAGTTGGGGGGAAGCATGCAATGTATCCCCATCCCTTCCGGATATTGCCAGCAAATGGCTTCAGGAATGGAGCGTTGACATAAACACAGTTGGAAAAGATCAGTTTTTGCGAAACAAGGCGTCCTACCAACCCAACCTTAGTGTAAATGGCTTTAACCAGCTTGATGAATCAGAAGTCAAATTCATTTATGGAATAAGCTCTAGCTGTAACCCCATTAGCAATGGCGGCTTAGAATTTGTCGATCAAATGTTGATGCTAGACCTATGCAAAAAAGCATGCCAAATCCGCTTTGAGGATGTTAATCAGTCCAACATGGATGAAGTCTGGAATGATGTATCTTCATGGCTTCAAAACAGTGGGCACTTAACCGAAGCGGACTCCAACACTTTAATTGGCAATTTAAAGAATTGTGCTCAATCACCTGCAAGCCAAATATTTGCGAATGCAGCACCAACCGTGGAAAGTTCTGTAGGAGTTATTAGCAGAGCATTTCTTCTATTACGTCTCGCTAGTGCTCTTACCCGCAACCAATGGATTGAAGTCCAATTGCGAGGAGGCACGGCAGCCCGAAGCTGGCATACGAATTCACTTCATTCTTTTGGAGCATGGGCAAATGTCTGGAGTGTTGGAACTTCGCCAGGAAGCTTCGGCGGACTTGATGCTGATAGAGTCGATGCTGAAGATGATTTGTACAACTGGTTGCAGAGCAATCGTCCATTTATTGCTAGAAAAATGTGGGATGAGATCCCTAAACCCTTAATTGCATTATGTCGTTTTGAGCGAGTTGCTCTTCTAGCAATAAACCCATGATGTGGCGAAGAACCTCGCCAACTCACCGCACCCACCTAGAGGTGCCCATTTGAAGTTACGAAATTGGAAACTGTTCGTAGTAGAGTGGTAAATTAAACATATCCCTTAGAGATTTAATATATGTATCGGCTTCATCCGTGATTGGCAACTCAGATACAATTATTAATTTATCCACGCCACCCTCGATTTCTTTCCAAAATGCATACTCCAACAGCTGAGGCAATGCTTGTCGGATACATGCTTTAACAGTACTAGCCGTCTTTATTTCATAGAACCAACAAAAGTCTTTGGTCTTAACAACGACATCAATATATGTTCCTTGTCCGGTTGGCTGCTCAGATCCTACCGCATTTTTGCCATATCGTTTAACCAAATAACTATACAGTTCATTTTGGATATGATTGTGTAGCAAATTTACTTCGGTTGTTTTTTCTTTGTGACTTCTTGATGATCCACCTGTTTTTCTTTCATTATGACCAGGAGCAAACTCAAACTCACCCTCACTAGGCTGATCCGATGCAGTCAAGAAAAACTCATCAAGCTCCTTTTCGTCCCATCCGCCATTAAGCCATGAGCGAAAATAGTCTTCTTCAACGCTAAAAACCTTATGAAAACCAAGAGATACCAGCTCATCAGCAATCGAATTTTTTCCATCCCATTTCGCCGTTTTCAACTTGATTCGAAGAAGCTTTAGTGCCAATTCATTAAGCCCTGGAATTTTAAATAACGCCTCAAGGTTGTAAGAAACTTGTTCACTAGTGTGTTTTGTTGCGAACCCAAATTCGTCGAGCAAATGAGCGAAGTTTGTATAAGCCTTTGTTGCTAACTCCTTACCCTCAACGAGGGTACCCGAAAAAGGCTTACCATCAGAACTTGCTTTCATCGCTTCTATCAATTCGTGATGGCTTGAGATAATGGCTATAAGAACCAGCCCTTCAGTGGTATTTTTACCTCTGGCTTTAGCTTCTTCCCATACCTTGGGAATGTTACCCTGTTTATCTACTGACAGATTCTTCTTGGCTTGAGCACCGTCAATTTTCACACCACGAATCGTGCCCCACAAGTTATCAAGCACATCGCGCAACTCACATTCCCCAAGAACAGTTGCGATTTTATGGGCGCCATGCTTCGTTAAAGAAACGCTTAATTTCGATAAGTCTGTCATACTGAAGCCCCCTCCATTAATTTCAGAAGGCTATCAAGATGGTTTCACACTTGGAACCGAATCAAGCTACTTAACAATAAACAGACATTCTTTAACTTCACGATGTCTGTCCTTTACTCGCCCTAGAGTCATATGTTGATGATCCATGGTGAGCATGTTGATGCTCATTCCCTTAAAAGACGCATCTAAGAGTCCCGCCAGTGCATCGACAGAAATCATTCCTGTATTACTGTAGCTTAGAACTAAATTCGAATCGCATTTTTTGACGCCTTCGAACATGGAAACAAAAGCATTAGTTACCTGGCTTCTGATTGAGAATGGGGACTGATGACGATTGTCTCGGTATCGTCCTTTTACCATCTCTCCACCTTTTACTTGAATATCCGGATAGTCATACAACACAAGAGTTTCAAGCGCATGATAAAATCGACTATAGTGAACAAAACAGTATGGTGGATCAGCATAGACCGTTCCGCCACTGAATTCTTCCAAACAATCTTTATAATCTAAGCTAGTAATATCGTAACGATGTGACTGCTTGTTGCTCTCCAATCTATTCCTAGATTCGTCCATTTTTCTTTGAAAATAGGAGACAACAGATCTCCTTCTGTATATTGAAATATCCTTCATAGAAGAAGCCGATTTAGCATCTCTGTATTGAGCGTAGTGGCCTGTGCCTTGGCTTGTATATGCCATCGCATACATCAATGATGCTAATATAATGGAATAGTTTGGGGTCTCTTTATATGATTCTGCCACCTGCCTAATCGCATCTATCCAAACACACTGTGAAGCAGTCCACCATGTACCAGAGTAATACTTTGTAAACAGATGCCACTGACCTTCAAATTCAGTGTTGATCAGATTCTGTTGCTTCTTCTCAAGCACATTGAACTGTTTCAGTGACATTGATTTATCATAATTGAATTGATTGAAATCAAAGCTGCAAAGTTCAACGAACTTAGCAGCACTCTCAATCACTTCCTGAGAAGTAACAATGTCACTTTTTTTGCTTTGAGTGAGGTACGCTTTAGCAAGAATTGCTGAATAATTTTGTATATCATTTGAATGAAAATCCGTTTGATGCCCTATAGCGCCGGCCAATGAGCAACTTCCAGCAAATAGGTCACAAACAGCTCTACCATCATATGCTTCGTTTATGCCTTCAAGAACAAGGCTCATTACCTTGGATTTTGATCCCATATACTTGATGTACTGAGAATAATCCTGTTCGACCAATTGCCCTTGGCTAAAAATTTTCATTTTTTCTTTAGTCACAATAATCCCTTTGCTGCGATAATTGTTTCAGCCTGACAAATTCGGCGGCATTTGCATGTAAGAGCACAATCTAGAGTCAGTGGCCAACTCATCGGAATCGACAACATCTGCTCACTCCACAACATAGCTCAATACATTGTCCAAGTCGCTAAAAGAATGTAATTCAGGAACCTGTTTCTTGGCATTACATAATGAAGCATGGGCCCCAAATGATTCTGTCAGACTAAGGCTTCAAGTCGGTCAATTTAGAAGTTAACCCCATGACCAAGCTCAATCTGAAATACGAATATTTTGAGGGGGGCTTACTCTGTATTGCCTCGGTCAATGCCAGGCAATGCCCTGTTAAGGTCAACATCCGTCAAACCATGAATGTGAGCATTGTACTGCCAAACAACAAATTGCTCTAATAGAAGGTCATTCTCGTGTTTAAGGCGGCCATTCTCATTTTCAAGCCGTGCAATCCGTTCAGCTGCCGATTTTAATGTCGGTGGTACTTTCAGCTCCGAAGCTGCATCTCGCAGCCTGTTTTTTGTTTGCTTGAAAGCGTGCCTGATGCGCGCTGAGCGATATAAAGTCTGCCGGACAGGTGCTGTGCCGACTACTTGCCTGCAAGCCTCACAGAGCGCATCCCATGTCAGATTGCCTGACCAACCATCTAGCAACTCAATAATTCGTTCATTATCTGTATCACTCAAGTGCTTAGCCATTTCCAATCCCCATTAATCCGCGCAATTCGTCAACTAATTGCTGTTGACCACCGGACGCGTTTCCCGCATTTGATTTGGCCTCAAGAGCTCGCCGTAAAGGACTAAATTCATGTTCATTTCTCAATCTAACAATCGCCCCATCCGGGATAGACGGATCTTCGAGAATTTCCACCATCTGCTTAAGCCTCTCTTCAGTCATGGAATGAACTTCATGCCACCGGTCAGCACCTGCGGTTCCGGCTGCAATTTCAGCCTCTGCTTTATCCCTCAATTCCTTGACTTGCTTATACCGTTTGCGAATACGATCGAGCCTTTTGTCACCCTTAATGCAAACTTGCTCGCTGCAATTGAGACAGTCCCGGAACCGCTGGCATGGAGACATCACAAAATCATGAATGCAAAATCCATATTCTGTAACGTGAGCCGTTGGCATTGTCAGTGTATTGAACTCCTGCCGGGTCATTGGAATAACTTCTGCTATCTGTGCGGCAATGTCTTCCAGAGGCTGACTTAAGCTAAGTGCCGAATCATGCTCCCTGAGCATCGCCACCAACTCAAATTCAGACATATGATCATAAGCTCGATTCTGCTTCATGTCCGCACGCCCAGACCAACGTGCTATCTCAGTTTGGCTAAGTCCCCCACGTTGGGCGATGGTGTTCAACAAATGACGAAATTGATGTGAAGTAACCTTGAGCGGATTGGAACGATTAAAATTATGACCATGACGGTCAAATATGGTTGATTGAATGTAGCCTGGACTTGTTTCCCTAGGCCCAAGATCATTATTGAACACATTGTTGGTTGGCTTCCAAACCATCCATGGACAGGAAGGCATATCCGTTCTTAGTTGTTTTGCTTGCATGCAAAATAGAGCTTCCGAGAAACGAATTTTTCGCTCCTTGTCAAACCAGGGAAAATCGTTCGGCAACCTTTTATGCACCCATTGGTTTAGAGTAGCCAATGTGTTTTGACCATCTTGGTCAGGCAACCCGAACCGCCTTATTTCACTTCTGGCATAGCGCATGTCCTTAACTGGTATCCCTAATGCTTCAGCCACCTGCTTAGCACTGAGAGGGGTTTCTTCTTCCACATCTGGGCAGTTTGGGTGCCGGTAAAACTTTTCATGGTGTTGTTCAAGCCAAGCAGCAAGTTTTCTTGCTTCCTGGCTCATTACCTTCACCCTGTTAATTGCTTCCTGAGCTATGGATACCATGACGTCAGGTATCCACTTAATCATGGGGTCGCCACCTTTGCCCGGCATGAACCGCCAACCATAGGCTTGCTCACCATTGCGCTTTGTCTCCCATACTTCGCAATCCACTGGCAAGGCCAGAACCTCTGAAATGCGGGACGGAGCAGCTAATAGCATGGCAGATACTGATGTTGTAAACACATCGCGATCAGCCGTTGGATTTCGAGAAAAAATATCTGCAAGCGCATCTAGCGCATCTTGTACTGGGAGCTTTTTCTCTCTCTGCTCTTTTGCTTTCTTTCCCGTCCTAACTGTATCAATGGGCCTCTTGTTCGGGCTCTTCCAATCAAGATTGGAGGCAACCAAGCGTCTTTCACATACAAATGCCGCAAGCCGAGCAAGCTCGCGTCCGGCGTGATAGGCCATGCCAGGAGAAAAGTTTTCGCGTGCCAAGGTAGCTGCCAAGTCGAGAATTCCAGCATTAAGGTTCTGAACATCGGGTGGAGAACCATTCATCGATAGCGCACGCTCTAAACATTTAAGGGCACGCATTTCGGATTTGGACTTGGTTGGGTTGAAACCTTGTTGGTATCGAAAATATGCCTTTGCAAAATCCTTGAAAGGGGGCTTCATTACATTATCCGGATTAAGCCTTGGCCCCTTTTGATCAAGATTGCCAAACGCGACTCTTGCAGCAGGCCAGTAGTCTGAATCCCAATCAAGATCTGACCCGAATACGCTTATTTTTCCTCTGCAAAGCAACATGAACTTCTCAAGGTTTTCTTTCGCTGTCAATTCGTGGCGGGGAGTGAAGTGGATAATATCAGCCATTCAGATTCAGCTCCCTACGCCTGGCTTCACACCTCAAAATAACTTCTGAAACAGCAAATATTGTTCGGTCATTAGTCGTCGTAATTGCATTGTCTTGGGTAATTTCTTGAATACGCGCCCGTTCAGCCAGAAGACCATCTAAAACCTCTTGATGAGGCCCATCCAGCCACGGCTGGAAGAGTTTACATGTATAACAAGCAATTGGAGCCAATGCTCCACAAAAACCATGGTGCCCGCATGTTCCAGCCACTTCGCCACTTTCTATCCGCACCCGACTTTTTAAATCGTTACCGCGAATTGCATCCTTTTCATCATCAACAAGCACTCCAGCAAAGGTTTGCGCCAATGGTGCCAATTGTCTGGCAACAGCTTCGTTAATCGCATCAACATGCTCAGGAACGTTTTCAGTATATACTCGAGCATTTTGATCATCCGTATGGTCCAGCAGTTCAGCAATAATCAATGAGCCATAGCCCTCTCGCGCTGCACGGGTTGCCAGAGTCCGGCGCAACCTGGTTGGAAACACACGCAACTGCTGGCCTGTGCGTTCAGAAGCCACCGTCAGCCCTTTAACAATCGTATCCAACTTGGTTCTTAGGGAAGTAGATGGCCGATGAAACGATTCGCCTTTCAATAGCAATAACAGATCAGACGATAGCTCATCTGCACTCAATGCCTTTATTGCATGCCAGTTAGGAAATACAGGGAGTTCGCCCATTGATGTTTCAGGTAAGTATGGAAACATCTCCTTTAACTTCGCCTCATTCTCCTTGATTATGCCATATACAGCCATGCCATTTTCTGCTGTAAGCGCAACTGGCTTGAATTCCCCGCGCCAACCAGTTGCCCGCTGCTTACGCCGGGGCACATTCAACAAATACTCTCTCAGGCGATCTGCTGATTCTCCTATGATCAAATCTTTTGCTTTCAAGTCAGCGAGTTGTGCAGGACGCCTACCTGTAGCCATGAACAATGTGACCAAAACAAAGTCTTCTAAATTGATTTGATCTACTTCAAAGCTATCGACTAAAGCCTGCTGCAGGCTTTCATATTCCAAATCGGTTAGTGGCCCTTTAAGAGGGTCTTTCGTTTGGACTGCAACGCCTTTTTCATTGCCCTTAAGGGTCCATGATTTTAGTAGATGAGGTATGTCAGAAGACAAACCCGAGATTCCTAGTTCACCCCACTTCTTCAATAGGGATGCAATTGAACCTAAGTACCACTCTCTATCACGAGTCAGATAAAACCTGTAGCTAATTAGATCTTCAACAGTTACTTCGCTGATTAAGCCAATCTCTTGAGACCGCCATACCAAAAACACACGAACCCTCTCCATTAAATTGAAGGTATAATCAGCCGAATAATTAACCGCATAATAACCTAGAGCTTTTCTCAAACTTGCGAGAAAATATTCTGACAGAATTCCATAAGCCCACGAAAATTTAACTTTACGTTCGCGCGAAAGAACCCATGTGTCAGATTCCAGATTAAACTCATATCCATTCTTATTAGAGAGAATCGATACTTGTTTCAAAGCGTCATTACGAACTGGCTTCAATGATTGCTCCCTTTTTTGTGATCCTGTAACTGCAAAGACACTTCTCTTGCTTTGCTCTCAATATGTCTGCGAGTGTACGTGGCTGCAGAACCAGATCCCTCTTTCCACCCCATGAGATAAGAGCGCATTTTCTCTTCTTCAGCTGATGAAACACCTTTCTTGTCCATTAGGACTGAAAAGTTTTCATTGGCGGTATGCCTTAGAACATGAGGGGTGAGGTTTGCCAATTCAGATGAACCAGCATTTCTTAATTCTGTAAATATCTTCGCTAGCCCCTTTGATGTGAGTGGCGCCCCATGGTAAGGGCCAGATCTGTGAACCACTAGCAGAAATTCATGCTTCTGAGCTCTCGGGAATTGGTTGCGATCCTGAACCACATATTCATAAATCAGTTTTGCCAGTGATTGGGTTAAAGGAACTCTTCTATCAAGCGTTTTTGCTACAGGCTGATTTTTCCTCGGATCGTCGATGTCGCCATGGCGACGTGCAATCACAACCTCATTATTCTGGAAATCAAAATCGCTAACCTTTAGGGAAAGTAACTCGCCTGCCCGTACACCCAAGTGATACAGAATCAAAATCAAAATTTCATTCCGAACCTGAACGGGCACTGAGAAAGGATTGTTCTGAGAACCCGCTCGCACCAACTCAAGCAGCTCATTCTGTCCATTCTGCGATAGCCCTTTCCTCTGGGAGAGCCGGGACCGGTGACTCTTTTGGGGGCGCCTAACCAGTATGCTTTTTTCCATAGCCTTGATCGCGACCGAAGCAAAAGCATCAATAGCTTTTGCTTCCCGCTCTACAATTCTGGATGCATACCAACTTAGAAAATCCGCGATATAGGTAAGTCTGTTGTAATGCGTTGCGCTTGAAACACGCGAAGGAGGAACAGAAAGGTTTGCTCCAAAAACTCGCTTTCGCGTTGGCTTATTTTGAGGCACATCTCCAGCAGACTTTTTAGTCTGTGTATATGCTCTTAGTGACTCAACTTCTGAAGCAGTTAGAAACCTTCTTTGGGAGAATCGTGATTCGAGGTCAATGTCGTTTTCATCAGCCCAAGAGAAAAGAAGGTTTATCCCGCCTAGTACAGCCTGGATGGTGTTGGGTGCTTTGCTTGCGTTCCGCACCTGGGTTGTCGCATAAAGAGTTGCAAACCAATGCGGTGAGCCTGACTCATCCACCAATAGTGAGTACCGCTCACCATCGGAGAGTACAACAAGCCTGTTCTTGAATTTAGGCATCCCCTTTGCTATCCATGTATAAAATTAACATTTATACATGGTAGCATTTAGCCTTCCAATAGTCAATGTAAAAGTAACGCAAAATAAAAGTAAGGGCCCTTATAAAATAAGAGCCCTCACCTTATACGCAACGATTTATGTTGTGGTAGAAACTAAAACGGAATGTCGTCATCAACCGGTACATCGCCGAAATCAGGTGAATCGGCAAACGGATCGTTTTGCTTGCCTGCTCCACCGCCACCCTTGGACGGGAAGCTGCCTGCATCATTCGATGAGCTG
>Ga0102953_1002138_pt1 | contig 12009 bp, 11 predicted proteins | sample SalPon2A_C_D2_MG_FD_78509 | JGI IMG/M metagenome (GOLD analysis project Ga0102953, IMG submission 78509) | Soil microbial communities from South San Francisco under conditions of wetland restoration - Salt Pond MetaG R2A_C_D2_MG | ecosystem: Environmental > Terrestrial > Soil > Wetlands | place... | reverse complement strand
TCTCCTTGTTATTGTTAACGTTTTCGCAAAAACAGTATAACATCAAGAAGCTCTCCGGGCCTTTATTTATATGATTTTACTTACAATTTTATGAGACAGCAGTGATTCCAGACAGAACATGTTAATAGCGAGTCGGTAAACGTTTGTTTACAACAATGCCGGACGGGGAAACTTCCGCCTGGCAGGCCAGGGCCAGCACGCCTTTTGCGGTGACCTCGGCCAGGATTTCAGCGTAGAGTGGGTCGATTTTGTTGGCCGGAGCAAAATGAGTGACATTGTCGAGCTGGATGCAGAAGATGATGGCGGCGCGGTGCCCCTGCTGGTGCAGACTCAATAGTTCCCGGAGATGTCTGGCGCCCCGGTCGGTGACGGCGTCTGGGAACCTGGCGACTCCCTCCTGGGCCAGGGTGCAGTTTTTTACTTCCAGATAAGTCAGCTCTTTACCACTCTTAAGGAGGAAATCGAGACGGCTCTGACCGGTCTTGACCTCTGCCTTAATCTCTTCGAAGCGTCCCAGTTCTGGAAATAGCCCCCCTTCCAAAGCTTCGCGGACCAGATTGTTGGTCAGTGAGGTGTTGATCCCCACCCAGCTGCCGTCGACTTCGACCATTTCCAAGGTGTGGGGATATTTGCGTTTGGGGTTGTCCGAACGTGAGATCATTACCGGCGCGCCCGGTGTGCTGCAGCCCAGCATACTGCCGGTATTGGGGCAGTGGACGGTAATGAATTCGCCGTCCTGCAGCTCTACGTCGGCCAGAAATCTCTTATAGCGGCGCAGCAGCCTGGCCGGTTTCAGGGGCTGATTGAATAGCATGATGATCTTCTCTGTTTATGGTAGATTCGGGAAAATGTTAACGTCATAATGGATGTCGTTAAATTACTTAACCAAAGATTAAAACATAAGACCATAGACGGAAAATGACAAAATCGGAACCGGTTTATCTGATCGACGGCAGCGCTTACATTTATCGGGCCTACCATGCCATCTCCCCGCTGACCAACAGCAGCGGCCTGCCTACCCATGCGGTTTTCGGGTTCATCAACATCCTTTTGCGGGTGATCCGGGAAAAAGAGCCGCGTTACCTGGCGGTGGCTTTCGATCTGAAAGGGCCGACCTTTCGCCATGAGATGTATAAGGATTATAAGGCCAACCGGCCGGCGATGCCGGAGGATCTGGCCTGCCAGATCCCATACGTAAGGGATGCGGTCTCGGCCTATAATATCCGCTTTCTGGAAGAGGCCGGTTTCGAGGCGGACGATCTGATCGCCTCGGCGGCCCGTCAGCTGGAAAAGGAAGGCCATGAGGTGGTGATCGTTTCCGGCGACAAGGACCTCCTGCAACTGGTCGATCAGAAAACCAGCTTCTGGGACCCGATGAACGACCGGAAATTCGATCGGGAAGGAGTAGCGGAAAAATACGGAGTTTCGGTCGATGCCCTCCTCGATTATTTCGCCCTGATCGGCGACAGTTCCGACAATATCCCAGGGGTACCGGGGGTGGGGCCGAAAACGGCCGCCAAACTGATCGGGGAGTTCGGTTCCCTCGATAAACTTTATGAAAAACTCGATGAGGTCGGCAGCAAAAAACTGGCCGAGAAGCTGGCGGAAAATCGCGAGTCGGCCTTTCTCTCCCGCGACCTGATCCGGCTCAGGGAAGATTTGCAGGTACCCAACGATCCCGACGCTTATCTGTTGCCGAGGCCCGATAACGACAAGCTGCGCGAGCTTTTCACCTTTCTAGGCTTTACCAGGCTTCTGAAAACCCAGGTCGAGACCCCGGCCCTCGATCGCAGCGGTTATCGATTGGTGAACGATGTCGACGAGTTGCGCGAGCTTGCCGAAAAATTGGCGAAAAAGCCGCAGCTTGCCGTCGATGTTGAAACCTCGTCCCTCGACCCCCTGACTACCGAACTGGTTGGGATTTCCCTGGCAACCGAGATCGGCTCCGCCTGGTATGTGCCGATCGGCCATCTCGATGAAGACGGCAACCCGGTCTCGGGCCAGTTGCCGCTTGACAAGGCGCTCAAGATACTGAGACCGCTTCTTGTCGATAATAAACTGCCGAAGATCGGCCATAACCTGAAGTTCGATTACAGTGTTTTCCTGAACCACGGGGTGAAGCTGGAAGGCAGCCTCTGGGACACGATGCTCTGCTCTTACCTGATCGCGCCGGCGAGACGTTCCCACAAGCTCGACGATCTGGCCGAAGAGCTGCTGGAGGTCAAACCGACCTCGTTTGCCGAGGTTACCGGTCAGGGCAAAGGCAAGGCCAAAAAAGATGTGAACTTCGCCTTTGTCAAACCGGAGGCGGCCAAGGATTATTCCTGCGAGGATGTTGATGTGGCCCTGATGCTCTGGCAACATTTCCGACCCCAACTGGAAGAGCTTGATCTGTGGGACCTTTTTGAACAGGTCGAGATCGAGATTATCCCGGTCCTGGCCAAAATGGAAAGGGCGGGGATCACCGTAGATCGGGAGGAGCTTAAAAGGCTGGCCCGGGAATTCGACGATAACCTGGCCGCACTGGAAGTAGATATCTACCGGCTGGCCGGTGAGAAGTTCAATATCGGCTCTCCTAAGCAGCTTGGCGAGATCCTTTTCGAAAAACTCAAGTTGCCCCAGGGCCGAAAGACCAAGACCGGCTATTCCACCGATGCCAAGGTCCTGGAAAATCTGGGCCGCTATCATGACCTGCCGGTCCTGGTGATCAATTATCGAAACCTGGCCAAGCTGAAATCCACATATGTCGACAGTCTCCTGGAGCAGATCCACCCCAAAACCGGACGGGTTCATACTTCATTTAACCAGACGGTGACGGCCACCGGCCGATTGTCGAGCAGCAACCCGAATTTACAGAATATCCCGATCCGCACCCCGGAAGGACAGAAGATCAGGCGCTCCTTTATCGCCGCGCCGGGCCACGTTTTCCTGGCCGCCGATTACTCGCAGATCGATCTGCGGGTCATGGCCCATTATTCAAAGGATGAGGCCCTGATTGAAGATTTCCGGGAAGGTAAGGACATCCATCATCAGACGGCGGTGGAGATCTTCCGGGTCAGTTCCAGCTTCGTCACCCCGGACATGCGGCGGGTCGCCAAGACCATCAATTTCAGTATCGTCTATGGAATCAGCGCCTTCGGCCTTTCCTCACGGCTCAACCTGAGTCGGAAGGAGGCGGCTACTTTTATTGAACGATATTTCGAGCATTATCCGGGGGTGAAAAAATTCATGGAGACGGTGGTCGAGGAGGCCAGAGAGAAAGGTTATGTGACCACGCTCCTCAAGCGACGCCGCCAACTGCCGGACTTGAAGAGCAGCAACCGGATCCAGCGGGAAGCGGCCGAGCGGATCGCTGTCAATACCCCGATCCAGGGCACTGCGGCCGATATCATCAAACTGGCCGCCATTGAAGTGGACCGGCAATTGAAGAAAAAAGCATTGTCAGCCAGGGTGCTGTTGCAGATCCACGACGAACTGGTCCTGGAAGTTCCCGAAAGTGAATTGGCCAAAACCGAAAAAGTGGTAAGGACGGCAATGGAGTCGGTGATGAAGCTCGCTGTGCCGTTGGAGGTAAATCTATCGACCGGTCATAACCTGGCCGAGACCTAGCTGTCCGGCAGCGACGCATCTGCTTCGTCATCGTCCCGCTCATGTGCAAGAGCACACTTCGCGGGTCTCTTTCTCGCATCTGCATCGCTGCCGGACAGCTAGGCAAGATAAAGGTGACAGGGAAAAGGGGGGATAGTATCTGATTGCCGATTATACAAGTAGGGCGGGGCAACGGCCATCTGCTTCGTTATCGGCTTGCCCATGTGCAAGAGTACACTTCGCCGGTCTCTTTCTCACATCCGCATCGCTGCCGGACAGCTAAGCGGCTGGTGTGCTGGTATGGGTGGTTAGCAAAAACACGAGGGAGAATATGTATATTGCCCGGATAAAAAAACACGGTTCAATCAATTTTATTGTCCGAGAATCGGTACCCGCTGCGGACCTGGATTATTTTGTCAGCCGGGACCTGTTTGAACTGGGCCGCGATCCGAGCCGCTTTATCCAGTATTCCGACCGGGATTCGTTTTATCTGGACCCGGAGCTCGAAGCGGCAGTCAACCGCGAACTCGTCGGCACCGACGACACCGATCTGGAAGAGCTTTTCTGGCCGTTTATACGGGCGGAAGTGCGTCGGCAGGCCGAGTTCTTCGGCGGCAAATACCGGAACTTTTCGCCAAGAAAACTGTCCGAGGCCGATATCGCCTATCTTGACCAACGGACCCACCTTTTTGACAAACGACGGCTCCATTACCTGCGTTACGCCTCCATAAGCCAGGCCAGGCTCCACAAGGCCCCACGCAAGATGTTTCTGCCGCTCCTTTACAAGTCCAGGGATGAGTTGGAGCAGTATTTTCTGGCCCAGGAGGCGGTTCTCGAACCGACGGAATATCGGCAATACGTTTACGTGATATTCGATCTGCAGAAATTCTTTTCGGAAACCGCGGCCCAGGTAATGCCCGAAAGTCTCGATCAGGAAAAGCTGGATGCGGTCTTCGAAAAAGAGTTCTGTGGCCTTTTCGACGATGCCTCTTTTTCTCTCGGTCTGGACGAGTCGGACCTGACCGGCTATCTGAGCCGTTACCCCGTAATGTTTTTTGACTATGGTTTCCAGACCGGCTCGTACGAGGCGGACTATGCCCGACAGTTCATGAACCAACGCCGCTCTTTCCGCTTTCCGGAAAAAAAGGTGGTGATCGATGATCAGGAGGCCGCCGGGTTGTTCGGGGTTGAGCGGGTAGAGCTCGAGCGGATGAGCAAGGCCGAGCTGACTGCTTTATACCGGAAGCTCGCCCATGAGCATCACCCCGACAAGGGCGGCGAACATGACGATTTCGTCAGGCTGACTGAACTGTACCGCCATATGCGCAAAAACAAAAAATAGCAGTTTCCCCCGCCTCAATCCATTTCAGCTTGACAGCCCTTGTTATTAAAAGCGAACATAATAACAGATCAGTTCACTTGTTATTAAATAAAGATCAATACAGTTTAAGGAGTGTCCATGGAAATTCATGATCCGAATCTGCACCAGAAACTTATCGAGATGTGCGATTGCTATCTCGAAACCGATTTCAAGACCCAGATTCAGCATGCGGCTCAGGCGCCGCCGACAGATCTGGAAGAAGACAGCATGAAATATCTGGCCCTAACCATCATGTATGCCGTAACCGAAAAGGCCAGGAAACTTACCTATAAGAAAAAGAAAGGTCAATTGACCGTAACAGTCAATGCTGGTGGCGAGAAAAACTCCGTGCCTGCTCCTTCCGAGGAGATCTTCGATAAAATCATCGAAACGATCAGGGCCATTCTTCATCTTGAAGAGGATACCGCCTCTATGCCATTAGAGCTTGGCCTGCGGAACGGTCAAGTCGAAATACAGGTCAAGGTCGAACGGAAGGACGACAAGGAAGCTCTCAAATTCAAATTTCCGGATCTGGGCGAGTGAACCCGGTGATCATCGTAATTGATGGAGAAATATCATGAAAAAATGCAGTCTTAATGATTTTATGGAGGAGCTGAAGCCCTGGCTGGATAACGACCATATCAAAGAGGCCTTTATCGACAATAAGGGCCATCTCGCTTTGATGTTCAGGGACGGCATGAAGAATGTCTATGCGATTGACGATTGCAATCAGGCCCAGGTCGAGGGCGTGATCAAGGAACTTAAGGATAAGGGGATTCCGGTCGCAGGGTGAATCCGGGTGGCGATCTAGCCGCCCGGACCGTTTAGTTTTATAGATGCCGCGGATAGTGTTGTAAATCCGCGGCATTTGTTTATCCGGAGACCGCCGGGTTTAACCGGTAATAGATTCTTAAAGAAACAGGCTTGGGTTAGCGCGAGATTAAGCTGCCTGTGGGGCATGGATTTCGAGAAGCACCGATTCTATTTTCCCCCTGCTTTATCAAAAACATTGACGCTTTTTTAGAAAAAACTTAGGATTACTCCCCTGTTCATTAATATATATTCATCCCAAATAACTTGAGGAGAATTTTCGGCATGCTTGAATTCATGCGGCAAAAGGCACAATCAACTGTCATCCAGGTGATTATAGTAGCGATTATCCTGGTCTTTGTCTTCTGGGGCGTGGGCGGTCAGCAAGGCAGTGGGGTCAACGCTGTGGCTACGGTCAACGATGAGCCGATTACCTATGTGAGGTTTCAGCGCACTTATGATGACCGCATCAACCAGTTACGCGACCAGCTCGGCGGCAACATCCCTGACGGTCTTTTGCAGACCCTCGGCGTTAAGGACCAGGTTCTGGAGGGATTGATTCAGCGGACCCTGATCAGTCAGGCCGCCGGCGAAGTGGGGTTGATGGTCAGCGATAAGGAAGTGCGTGACAAGATCCGGAACATGGAGGCATTCAAGAACAACGGTGTCTTTGATGTCAGCTGGTATAAGCAGATCGTTGCCGGGAACAGGATGAGTGTTGCCGAGTTCGAGGCCTCGATGAAATCGGATATGCTGGTCAACAAGGTTACCGAACAACTGGCCCGTTTCGGCGGGGTAGCAGATTCCGAACTGCGGGACCGTTTTGAATATGATAACCATCAGAAGAAATTTTCCTATGTGACCTTCACGCCCGAAGATTTTGCGGAAAAGGTAAATGCCGACGATAAGGCGCTGGCCGCCTTTTTCGATGAGCGCAAAGACAGCTACCGCGGTGAGCCGCAGATCAAGTTGAAATATGTGCTGTTCCCCTTTGACGAAACAGCCAAGCTTGATATCCCCGAAGAGAAGATAGCTTCCTATTTTGAAGAGAATCGAGACAAATACGTGGTGCCGGAGCAGCGGCGGGCTCGGCATATTCTGGTCATGATCGGTAAGGAAGACAGTCAGGAGGCCATTACCCAAAAAAGGGAAAAAGCCGAAAGTATCTTGAAACGAGCCCGCGAAGGCGAGGATTTTGCCAAACTGGCCAAGGAATATTCCGAAGATCTGGGCTCAGCCTCGCAGGGCGGAGATCTCGGTTTTTTTGGGCGCGGCCAGATGGTCAAGCCGTTTGAGGAAGCCGTTTTCGGCCTGTCCGAAGGAGATATGACCCTGACCCGCTCGGATTACGGCTACCATGTGATCAAACTGGAAGAAATTAAGCCCCCGCGGTTGAAAAGCCTTGATGAGGTGCGTGATTCAATAGTTGCCGCCATCAAGGCGAAAGAAATTAAAAACCTAGCATTTAAACAGGCCAATAGCGCCTATGAGCAGATTATTCTGTCCGGCAGCCTGGAAAAGTATGCTGAAAGTGGCGGCGAGTTGAAGGAGACGAAATCATTTACTAGAAGTAAGGTTGTCGAGCCCTTGAAATCAAATCCCGGTTTCAAAGAGGCCGCTTTAAAGCTTAAACAAGGCGAGTTGAGTTCGCTGCTTGAGGGCATTAACAGCTATGCGATCTTTTATGCCGAGGAGATCAAGCAACCAGAGGTGCCGGAGTTGGCCGAAGTCAAAGACAGGGTCAGGGCGGATTTTGTCAAACAGCGTTCCCAGGAATTAGCCAAAGAGACCGCCGAAGCGTTGCTTGTCGCCTTGAAAGAAGGCGCCACCCTTACGGATGAGGCGAAGCGTCTGGATCTGGAAGTCAAGGAAACGCCGTTTGTCTCCAGGGCTGAAAGCGCAACGGCCGGTCTGCCCGCGGCTATGCTTGAGGCCGCGATGGGACTTACCGCAGCTGTGCCGTATCCCGATGCGGTCATAACCTCAGGCCAAACCCTGTATGTTGCGGCATTCAAGGCTGAACAAGACGCCTCTGACGAAAAGTTTGCCGAGAAGAAAGATGAAATCCGCAAGGAGCTGCTTGCCGAGAACAAGAACAATATCCTGGGCGACTGGCTCGCATTTTTGAGAGATCGCGCCGAGGTGGAGATCGACAAAAATTTCTGATTGACTCACCGTTCACGATGTACGAAAGGGGATGATCGCAAAAGGTTATCCCTTTTTCCTATTTACGTCTTTGTTATGTTTTGTGAATATGCAGACTGGATCGCATCTTGATCGTTCCAAGCTTGAAGAAGCATTCCGATCGTGTCAAAAGTCGCTCACTCTGAGCTCATCAAAATCAGTCACGCTGAGCTTGTCAGAGCCGGTCATGCTAAGCTTGTCGAAGGATCGTCCAATCACCATTCCCCCCCCCCAGTCATTCCGGAAGCTAGTAGGCTGGAATCCAGAACTATTTATCAAGTGTTGCCTAATCCCGGCCTTTGCCTGAATAACGATTATCCTGCGCAATCAATTAACCGATAATATATCTAAAAAAGGTTGAAGGCCTTTACTCTGAAGTGCATCTGTTAGACAGGCTAGGCTGTTTTAATGAAGAGCGTACGAAAAAACTTAAAGATTAGTAGGAAACAATGAAGGGATTGAGAATCGATCACTACTCGTTCGGTAGAATGACAGTTGGCGGTAAGGAGTTCACCTCCGATCTTATTATCCATCCGGATGGCCGTATCGAGAACAACTGGTGGCGGAAGGAGGGGCATAATCTGGTACCGGAAGATATCACCGGGTTACTGGAAGCGCTTCCCGACAGAGTGATCATCGGTACGGGTAACAGCGGAGTGATGGCGGTGTCGCCCCGGGTTCTGGAACTTTGCCGCAAACGCGGCATCGAGGTCGAGACTTTACCCACCAAAGAGGCGGTAAAAAGTTTCAACGAGGCCGTCAAGGAAAACGTTTCGTTGGCCGCATGTTTTCATTTGACTTGTTGAGTATGGGAAGAGGTCAGCGGCCTTAAGTTTAGTGCCTGGGAATATCCCGATTTATTTTAAACCGGAATTAATCAGCATGCTGATTAATAACAATGTCAGGTGCATAATAAATATGACTACATGATTGCCCAGCATTCGAAAAACCATTTATACCAAGAGACAAACCGAAGTCATGGGTCTGTTTCATCATGTCTGTATTTACTGCATTATTATTTGCAGCCCCAATATTGGTTGTAGGTAAAATACATGAAATCAGTTTGTTTGAAAGATTTGGATATCTTGTATTTATTTCGTGCTGGTCAATCTGCGCTATTATGTTCGTTATCTCTGCGGTCAGATCAATCACTGGTCAATATAAAAACATTGCGGAAAAAGACTGGAAAGATCAGATCTGGTAATAATTTAAAACTACAAAAAGCACATAGCAACCCGGTTGGGTTCGGCGATACCCCCCTCCCCTTATTTCAGATGTTCAGCGGTGGGAATAAAGCACATGCAAAGAATCAAAGAGCCAGAGCATGATATTATATCCTGGAAATATTGGGCTACTGTAAAGAAATAATACCTTTTCGCACTTGTGGTTTGGGTTTTATGTGGAAGATACTGTTGACACATTCGAGAAGCCTTTATACTGGAAGTAGTTGAATAGCATCAGAATAGTTTGGATGGAGTAACCTCATGGAATAATTATGAATATCATCCTCCTCCTCGGTACTCTATTGGTTGCTGCCTTGGCAGCCGGTCATCTTGCCAACCGGTTCGGTGTTCCTCATGTGGTCGCCTACATCATAGTTGGTTTGATTTTCGGGGAGTCAGGGCTGCAGATTTTCTCGGGCCCGATCCTCGATGCTTTTTCTCCCGTCGTTTATGTTGCTCTGGCCATGATTGGTTTTATGGTTGGCGGCGAACTAAAACACGACGTTTTCAAAAAATATGGCGCCCAATTTGTCGGGATCCTCTTTTGCGAAGGTCTCTTTGCCATGGCGCTGGTGAGCGGGCTTGTTTGGTTATGGACCGACAATCCCGCCGTCGCTATCCTGCTCGGGGCGCTCAGTTCCGCCACTGCCCCGGCCGCTACGGTTGATGTCTTGTGGGAATATCGGGCCAGGGGTCCTTTGACCACAACAATTCTCGCCATCGTTGCCCTGGATGACGCATTGTCTCTATGCTTATATGGCTTTGCCTTTGCCTTTGCGGAAATGTCTTTGACCGGCGTTGCCGATTTTTCCTCAATGCTTTTGGGACCTTTGGTGGAAATCTTTAGTTCGCTGGCCTTGGGATGCGCAGTCGGTTTTTCCCTGGATATGGGGCTAAAATTCATGAGGCAGGAAGATGACAGCTTGCTTCTCAACCTGGGCGGGATCTTCCTGGGGGCCGGGCTTGCCGTTTATTTTGGTCTCTCATTGATTATGGTGGCCATGGCAATCGGAGTCTGGCTAACCAACTCCCATCCCCATCGCAATGAAAAGAGTTTTGAGGCGATCAAGAAATTTGCCCCGCCGATTTATACGGTTTTCTTTGTCTTGGTCGGCGCCCGGCTGAGAATTGATCTCTTGCCGCAGATGGGCGTAATAGGGTTGCTTTATATATTGGGCCGGACATCCGGCAAATGGTCGGGGGCGTATTGGGGAGCACGTTTGTCCAGCTCCCCCGCTGTAGTGCGAAAGTATCTCGGCCTGGCGCTTTTTTCTCAGGCTGGTGTCGCATTGGGGCTGGCGCTTGATATCTTCCAGCATTTTTCACAATACGGTGTTGCCGGGCATGAGTTGGGCGGTATTATTCTTAACGTGATCGCCGCCACCACCGTTATTGTCCAGATTATTGGCCCGCCTGCTGTCAAAACGGCCATCAAGATGGCCGGGGAAATCCCTGAAACAGCACGATAAACAAGCTGCAGCGCGCTCGCCGAGTGCTGCCGATTATAGTCCGGATTCAAGGAGATAGGGAATGCGTGGGAAATTGATCAAAGACTTGAGGCCATATGAGACTGCATCGCTGGTGACGGAAAAGGCAGAGCTTGTCACCATATTGCGTGAGTTTATTAACAATCCGTCACTTCATCATGTCTGTGTGGTGAACGAGGACGGCAAACTGCTTGGCCTCATCAACCGCAAACGTCTCTTCAAGACTGTTTTCTCACACCATGTCGCACCCGACACAATGATCAACAAACTTCTTCTTTTCCATGATGCCCAGACTTCGGGAGACATCATGTTAACCCACATCTTGACGGCGACGGAGGATGACTCAATCGACGATGTTATTCGCTTGATGATTGAGCACAATATCAGGGAGTTACCCATTATCGGTCCAAAAGGTAAAGTTATCGGCTTTTTGACTGTTTTAATTATCATGCAGGCCTGGTTGCGGGAACAGGAGGGGAGATAAGTAAAGGTGCTGCGGCTATTCATCATTTCGGAGAAAAAGACTGGGATGAGATTGACTTTATTGGCTGTGGTATTTTCCAGAGGGAACTGGGCACATCAACCTCTACTCCTTGTTTTTACCCCATAACGGATCGTTGCCGAAACGGTTCATCCACCATTCGTTGTCGTCGAGGGGGATATCCTCGTCCGGGATCAACGGGAAGCGATAGTTTTCGCAGTAATCCAGGAGAATCCGGTAGGCTTCGGTCATCCGGTGCATGACGTCATCGTCTTTTCGGTCGGAATCGGCCGTATCGGGATGGTGGATTTTCGCTTTGGCGCGATAGGCTTTTTTGATCTCATCCAGGGTCGCCGTCTCACCCAATTCCAGCAACTCTCGGGCAGCAATTATCGCATTCCGTTTACTTGTCTTTTTCATTGTCCCGGCTCTTCCAGCTTTTCTCTTCACCTCGCCGCAGCCGGCCGATATTGTCACGATGCTTGAAGACGATCAGCGCCGCGATGATTCCGGCTACCGTAAACAGATTATTGGTGCCGCCGCAAAGGCCGATCATTAGCGGCAGCGAAGCTGCAGCTGTCATCGAACCTACTGAAACATAGCCGCTCAGCCGGACGATTACGATAAATACGACTATCGCGGCCAGGGTTTGTAGTGGGGCCAGGTAAAGGAAGATGCCCAAGGCAGTGGCCACCCCCTTGCCGCCGTTGAACTTCAGGTATATCGACCAGCAATGGCCGATAAAGGCGGCGAGCCCGGCCAGCATGATCCAGAGAGTGGCATCGGGCCGGTCGCCGAGGAGTTGCGCGGCGATCAGCATCGGCACCAGGCCCTTCAGCAGGTCGCTGACCAGGGTCATAAGGCCCAGTTTTTTGC
>Ga0102953_1002137_pt1 | contig 12017 bp, 11 predicted proteins | sample SalPon2A_C_D2_MG_FD_78509 | JGI IMG/M metagenome (GOLD analysis project Ga0102953, IMG submission 78509) | Soil microbial communities from South San Francisco under conditions of wetland restoration - Salt Pond MetaG R2A_C_D2_MG | ecosystem: Environmental > Terrestrial > Soil > Wetlands | place... | reverse complement strand
GGAAGAGCGGGCGCGCCTGGGCATGTTCCTCGCCTTTCAATACCCCGTGGAAATCCCCGGTATTTCGAACAGCTACTTCCTCAAGGCGGCGGTCAACGAAATCCGCACCAGCCGCGGCCTGGAAGAACTGGACGCCATGGACTTCCTAACCCTCATCAAGGAAAAAATCAAACTGCTGGAGATGGACGAATCGTTGTTGAATCGCCCGGTGAACGAAGGCTTTTCCGGCGGCGAAAAGAAGCGGAACGAAATTTTCCAGATGGCGGTGCTGGAGCCCAAGCTGGCCATCATGGACGAGACGGATTCCGGCCTCGACATTGACGCGCTTAGGATTGTGGCCAACGGCGTCAACTCGCTTCGCGGCAAAGAGCGTTCCATCATTGTGGTGACGCATTACCAGCGGCTGCTGAATTACATTGTGCCCGATTTTGTCCACGTGCTCTCCAACGGGCGGATTGTAAAGTCCGGCGGTAAAGAGCTGGCGCTGGAACTGGAAGAGAAAGGCTATAGCTGGCTGGATGAGACGGTTCCGGCAAACGAGAAAGCGTAACAAGTTCTGGGTTCTTAGTTATGAGTGCCGAATTTTGAACCCGCGGCCCCTCAGCCCGGCCAGTGATATTTGCGGCGAGCGGCAGGGCCCATGAGAAGAAAGCGAAGATTGATGGCGATTGCACTGAAAGAAAGTGAAGAGCTTTATCTGAAGGATTTCAGGGAGTTTGAGAACCGGCAGTCTGCAACGGCCCCGACGTGGCTCAGCAAGCTGCGGACGGAGGGCATGCAGGCCTTTGCCGAACTGGGTTTCCCAACCACCCGGCTTGAAGACTGGAAATATTGCAACGTGGCACCCATCGCAGGGATGCGCTTTCAACCGGCGGCTTACGAACCGGACGACAGCATTCAGGAACGGGTTGAAGAGATTTCATTTACCGGGCCTGAGGGCACGCGGCTGGTTTTTGTGAACGGGCATTATGTGAAAGAGCTTTCCACCGTCGGCGAGCTTCCAGCAGGCACAAAGGTCACAAACCTTTGGAAAGCGGTACAGCAGGACGGGACCGTCGCAGAGCGCCTGGGGCATTACGCAAACCACAAAACACATCCGTTTGTGGCGCTCAACACAGCTTTCATGGAAGACGGCGCATTCATTGAGGTCCCCAAGGATGTTGTGGTGGAAAGCCCGATTGAGGTCCTTTATGTCTCGACCGGCGGCGAAGAACCATGGGTGGCACATCCACGCAACCTGGTGATTGCTGCACAGGGAAGCCAGTTGTCGCTGGTGGAATCCTATGTAGGGCTGGGCGGCGGAGTCTATTTCAACAACGCGGTCACAGAAATCGTGGCCGAAGACAACGCCCACGTCGATTACGCCAAACTCCAGAGCGAAAGCGAGGCGGCGTTCCACGTGGCCACGGTGCTGGCTCACGCCGGACGTAACGCGGCCGCGCGGACCAATTCCATCCAGTTCGGCGGGCGCCTGGGCCGCGAGGAAGTCACCACGGTCCTGGATGGTGAAGGGGCGGAAGGATACCTTTACGGGCTTTACGTCACCAACGGCCAGCAATTGATTGACAACCACACGACCATTGACCATGCCAAGCCGCACTGTTCGAGCCGCGAATTCTACAAGGGCATTCTGGATGACAAATCAACCGGAGTCTTCAACGGCAAGATCATGGTGAGGAAAGACGCGCAGAAAACTGACTCCAGGCAGAGCGACAAAAACCTGCTGCTCTCTGAATCCGCCACAATCAACACCAAGCCGCAGCTTGAGATTTTTGCTGACGATGTAAAGTGCACTCACGGAGCGACCGTTGGCCAGATTGATCCTGAGTCGATTTTTTATCTGCGTTCGCGCGGCATTGGCCTGGAAGAAGCCCGCAACCTGCTGATGGTGGCGTTTGCCGGCGAGATTATCCACCGCGTGAAGGTTGGGCCGTTCCAGAGGCAGCTCAAGGCGGCGTTGCTGGCCAAGATGAGAGGGTGATCGGGCCCCGCGCAGGCTATTTGGAATTCTCGTTTGGAGCATGGAAACGAACCATGGCTATCACCTCGCATCACATCACCGAAACAACCGGTCGGAATTCCTCGCTGAAATTTGACGTCGAGCAAATCCGGAAGGATTTCCCCGCCCTCGATCAGACAATCCATGGAAAGCCGCTGGTCTACCTGGACAACGCCGCCACCAGCCAGAAACCACTGGAGGTGCTGGAGGCGGAAGAGCATTTCTACCGCCGGGACTGCTCCAACATCCATCGCGGCGTCCATGAACTCAGCGAGCGCGCCACCAAATCCTATGAAGACGCACGCATCACGGCACAGCGGTTCCTGAATGCGCGCGACAGCAAGGAAATCATTTTTGTCCGCGGCGCCACGGAAGCCATCAACCTGGTGGCCAATACGTTTGGGCGGAAGAATGTGCAGGCGGGCGACGAAATTCTGATCACCTCCATGGAGCACCACTCTAACATTGTTCCGTGGCAGATGCTGTGCGAGGAAAAGGGCGCAAAGCTGCGTGTAGCCCCCATCAACGATCGCGGCGAGCTCCTGCTCGACGAATTCGAAAAGCTGCTGGGACCAAAGACGCGCCTCGCGGCCGTGGTGCACGTTTCAAACGTGCTGGGGACCATCAACCCCATCCGCGAAATGATTGAAGCCGCGCACCGCAAGAACGTCCCGGTGCTTCTGGACGGCGCCCAAGCTGCGCCACACATTCAGGTGGATGTTCAGGATCTCGACTGCGAGTTTTATACGTTCTCGGGGCACAAGCTTTACGGACCCACCGGAGTGGGCGTGCTTTACGGCAAGGCGGACGTGCTGAACGCCATGCCGCCTTACCAGGGCGGCGGCGACATGATCAGTTCCGTGACCTTCGAGAAGACGATTTACAATTCCCTGCCCTACAAATTTGAAGCCGGAACGGCGAACATCGCCGGAGGCATCGGACTGGGTGCAGCCATCGACTATCTGAACAAGATCGGGATGGAAAACATTTCCGTTTATGAAGACGAGTTGCTGGCTTACGCCACTGAGGCACTCAGTAAGATTCCCGGGCTGAGGATTATCGGCACAGCTGAAAAGAAAGCCGGCGTGATTTCGTTTGTGCTGGAAGGGATTCATCCCCACGACGTAGGGACCATTCTGGACCAGGAAGGTATCGCCGTCCGCACCGGTCATCATTGCGCACAGCCGCTGATGGAGCGCTTCAAAATTCCGGCCACCACCCGGGCTTCACTGGCGTTTTATAATACAAAGAGAGAGATTGACGCGCTCGCCGCTGGGATTCAAAAGGTAAAGGAGTTGCTGGGCTGATGCCGGATTTGCGCGGACTCTACCAGGAAGTGATTCTCGACCACAGCAAGAAGCCCCGGAACTATCGGGTGCTGGAAGATGCCGATTATCACGCGGAGGGTTACAACCCGCTGTGCGGCGACCGGGTGACCATTTACATCAAGCTAGAAAACAACCGGATTAGCGACCTGAGCTTTCAGGGTTCCGGCTGCGCAATTTCGACTTCCTCCGCCTCGCTGCTGACCGAAACGCTGAAAGGAAAGACTCTCGCTGAAGCCGACGCTCTTTTTGAAAAGTTCCACGCTCTCGTAACAGGCGAGACGAACGGCAACCTGGCGGAAGACCCTTCGTTGGGCAAGCTGGCGGTCTTTTCCGGTGTGTCGGAATTTCCCGTGCGGGTCAAATGTGCAACGCTCTCCTGGCACACGCTGCGGTCGGCGCTGAAAGGCGAGGAGAAAACTGTAACCACCGAATAGGATTGGGTTCAGCATGGACGAAAACAACAAGAACAATCAGCAGGAGACCACGGAGAGCCCCTCCACCAGGACAGAACCGGAAGTGAAGGCACCAGGCGCACAGGAAACTGCCGGGGCCTCAAGCGAAGAGCCCGAGGCCCTGAAGGAAAAGGTGGTGGAGGCGGTCAAGACGTGCTACGACCCGGAGATTCCGGTAAATATTTACGAGCTGGGGCTGGTGTATGACATCAGCGTTACGCCCACGGCGGAAGTTGCCGTGAAAATGACACTCACCAGTCCCGCCTGCCCCGCAGCCCAGTCGCTGCCCGGCGAAGTGGAAGACAAGATTCGCATAATGGCCAAGCCAAAAGACGTGACAGTTGAAGTGGTGTGGGATCCCCCGTGGAATCCGGGCATGATGTCGGAAGCAGCCAAACTGCAATTGGGCATGATGTAGGTATCGGCCAGGGAGTGCGGTTGCGCGCAAGCGCACGCCAGGGAGAATCATCATGAAACTGACATCCCAGGAAGAATACGGATTGCGTTGCCTGCTGCGGCTGGCGCGGGAAGGCGAAAGTCTGACGATTCCCAAGATTGCCCAGAAGGAAGGCATCTCCAATTTTTATGTCGCCAAGCTGATGCGCATTCTGCGGCGCGGCGAATTGGTGAAAAGTGTCCGCGGGCAGGCCGGCGGCTACGAACTGGCGCGTCCGGCAGACAAGATTGTGGTGGGAGAGGCTCTGGCGATTCTGGGCGGCAGGCTCTACGATCCGGCGTTTTGCGAGGAGCATTCCGGCAGTGAAAGCTCCTGCGCAAATTCCGTGGACTGCTCTGTCCGTTCGTTGTGGCGCGCGGTGCAGCAGGTGATCGACCAGGTGCTGAGCAAGACAACGCTGAAGGACCTGCTTTCCAATGAGGCCGAAATGACGTCATGGACGGGGCATCTGGTGAAAGTGACTCCGGCGCCGGTAAGGCCGGTGGCCATGTCCGTCCACGTCGAAGAGTAGGAATCTATCGCAAGGTTCCGGCCGCCGTTCCCCTGCGTGTGCCCACCCGACTTTCAAATCCACCCTGATCGAGGATTGTAACCAATGACAGCAGACCTGATGCGGAGTCCTCTGGCTGACTACCACGTCTCACAGGGCGCAACGCTTGCCGCATACCACGGAGCCACGGTCCCCGCCCGATTCACCCAGCCCACTGAGGAGCACCTGGCAGTGCGCGCGACCGCGGGACTTTTTGATTTCTCGTTCCGTGCAAAATTTTCGCTGTCCGGGCGCGACGCCTCAAAGTTCCTGCACCGCATCGTCTCCAACGATATCAAGAATGTGGCCGCTGGCCAGGGCACTTATGCAACGCTGCTGAATCCCCAGGGACAGATTCTGGCCGACTTGCGCGTTTACGCCACGCAGGACCGGCTTCTGGTGGATACGGACGCTGACCTGCGCTCTAAAGCCATGGAAACCCTTCGCCGATACATTATTGGGGACCAGGTAAACATGGAGCCGATGGAAACCTTTGCTATGGCTTTTGAAGGACCAAAGGCCGTTGGATTGGTGGAAAAAACCTTGCATGTGGACCTGCCTCCAATGAAGGAATTCGAGCATTTCGCCTCAAATTATGGTGGATTTCCGGTCCGTGTGGTCCGCATCAGCAATACGGGCGAAGACGGCTACGAAGTGTGGGTGGGTGCAAAAGGCATGATGGGTTTGTGGGGCGCGGCGTGTGGACAGGCGCCCAGTTACGGGATGCGACCCTGTGGAACGGAAGCCCTGGAATCATTGCGGATCGAGGCCGGCATTCCCCGCTACGGTTCAGAACTGGGCGAAGATACTTTGCCGCTCGAAGCCAATCTGATGAACGCCCTCAGCTTCAACAAGGGCTGCTACATCGGGCAGGAAATTGTGGAGCGGGCCCGAAGCCGCGGCAGCGTCAACTGGAAACTGGCCGGGGTCATCATCCAAAGCGCCCGGCCTCCTGTCAGCGGCGAGAAATTGACCCTCGACGGGAAAGAGGTTGGCGAAGTCACCAGCGCCTGCGTTTCGCCCACTCTGCGAAAAAACATCGCCCTGGCCTATCTTCGCAAGGAACACCTGGAGGCAGGCACACGGCTCCGGACGGCCTCTGGTGCAGCGGCGGAGGTGGCAACTCTGCCGTTCTACCACAGCGCGGCCCCGGCCCGCGGGGAATAGACTCCCATGCCACTTGAGCGATCGACAACCACGAGCGGCTTCACAGTGATGGAGCTGATGATCGTGGTCACCATTGTGCTGATCCTTGCGGCCATTGAGATTCCCAATCTGATGCGGGCGCGCATGGCGGCCAACCAGGCTGCGGCAGTGTCGAACCTGAAAACGATCGAGGCGGCAGAAATCACCTACGCCGTCACGTATAATCGCGGCTACACCTCCAATCTCTTCGAACTTGGTCCTTCCGGGCAGTCTGCATCAAGCCAGGCCGCGGCCCTGATTGACGGCATGCTGTCGCACGGCGAAAAAGGCGGTTATTCCTACCTTTACATTCCGGGACCCGTGGTCGACGGCAAGGTTGAAACTTACACGCTGAAGGCGGTTCCTTCCATGCCCTGCACCACCGGCGATCAGTACTATTCGATTGACCCCTCAACCCAGTCCTCTGTTCTCAGCCAAAACTTCCAGGCGGTGGTCCAACAGGACTTCATTTCACAGGTCCTGAAAGGATCGATGGGGCACGGGCAGACAGCCTGCGCACAGTAGGCCGCAATTCGCATTTCAGCCCTCAAAAGGATTCGGCTGGAATCCCTCCTCAGCGCACGTTTCGCGAGCGCACTGTTCCGCTGCCTGCTACTCATGGTCCGGGTCTGTCCTGACGATTCGAGTACTAATAGGCGGGGAGCCCGACAGGCCCGTTCCCGCAAGGATCGGTCAACAATGGTGTTTATGAAGGATTCGCGGAAGCGCAGGACCGACCGGCTGATGGTCAGGATCCCGCTGCGCGTCTCGGGCCGCACTGAAACAGGAGAGTCTTTTGAGTGCCGAGGACATGCCGTTGATGTCAATCGATTTGGAGCCCACATCCGGCTGGAACGGCCGGTTCCGCTGGCTCGCAAAATCCTGCTGACCAACCTGGAAAATAACCTGCAAGGCGAGTTCCGGATCGTCAAGGCTCTGGAAAGCTCCCCGGCGGGCAAGACGGCTCTGGGCATCGAAGCCCTGGGGAATTATCCCACTTTCTGGGGAATCGACTTCCCGTCCCGCCCCAGGAAGCCCACCGAATCGCGCGGCCTGCTGGAATGCCTGCAATGCCGCTCCGCGACGCTATACCCGCTATTGCTGGACGAGATCGAGGTGCTGGAATCGGGCGGGACGGTGCGAAAGCCCTGCACTTCCTGCGGCGCCAAAACCGAGTGGAAATTCGCGATGGAAGGCGCGCCCGCCGCTCTCCCCGAAACAGACCTGGCCACGGGGGAAAGCCAGGCTGCGAGGAAGCAGCCGGGCAGGAGCACAGTCTTTATCCAACACCCGGTTTCAATCCGGACCGCCACGGGCAAAGTTGAAACGGTGCAGACCGAAAATCTGTCAAAAGACGAAGTCCGCTGCTCCAGCGAAAACAGTTATGAGGTGAACCAGTTGGTCACGCTGGAGTGGGAAAATTCCGGCACGGGCAAGAGGCTCCAGGTACAGGGACGTATCCGCCGGCGCCAGAGTATCGCGGGAAGCAGGCGGGTCGTTTACAGCATCCGCTATGAGGGAACACCCGCTGTGCTGCCTCCGGCGCGGCTGAAACCGGCCGGAAAGCTCTATGCCCTGACGGCGATGCTGACGGTCACCGCCTCCGTTCTGTTGGCTCTCAACGTTCGCAGAATTGTTTTTAGTCTGACGATTCCCTCCGGCTCCACGGCCCGGCCGATCGCCTACCTCGGGGCCGCACTTCTCCTGGTCGCCCTGGCACACAAGGCTTGGAAAACCGTTCTGGCGCGCGAGCCGGAGAGCCGGCAGGCCTTCAGGAGGCGGCACATGATGGCGGCATGGACCATCGCGGTTGTCTTCCTGGGTTCGCTGGGCTTGGGGGTAGCTACCGGCGTCGCGAGCGGCCATCAGCGCGGACGGAAACTGAAAGTCCTCCGCGACTTTGCAGTGGCCCGCGTCTTTGAAAGCAATATCGACGCCGCCGAGAACCGCGTGGTGGACAGTCCGGAAGACTATGCCGACGTCTGCGCGACCTTGGCGCTGCTGGCCACGAAATGGCAGGCGCAACTGGACGCGCTCTCCGCCGATGCGTTGGAACTCTACCGCTTTCAGTTTTGGCAAAGCGCAAAATCCCGCGAAGAGATGAAGGGCCTTGAAGAGATCCTGTCGCTCGACCGCCGGAAGCTCCGCGTGGTCGAGGAACAGATTGCCCTCAAGGCAGCAGCTGAAAACGTCAACCCCGACAGGAAGCTGGCTTTCTGGCGCTCCAGCTTCCCGCCCCTGCAGCAGAAAATCGCCGACCTGGACGCGCAGAAAAAGCTGGTGGTTAAAAATATGATTGCGGAAAAGTGATCACGTCCGCAGTTGGCAACGAATGAGACTCAGGCAGAGTGAGCGGGCCAGAGAGCAATCTGACCCGCCCGCCTACCCCCGCTCCCGCAGACTTTGAAACCGCGTGGTGTACGCACCAACTCCGCGAGACTCGTCCTGCCGGTTCCACCTGCTGCCCTTAATTGACGGTATATGGAAGCATCGATGTTGCAGGGTTGGTCGGACCCACTATACTGGCCGGCGAGTAGGGCGTCGCACAACTCGATCCGGGGCTGTAAATTGTTGTCGAGAACGCAAAGTTGCCACTGCTCGGATTCGGAAGGTCCGACTTGTTCGCGGCCGTGATTGCCGAGTGGACCGTGGCGAGGAAAGAGTCGCCCGCTCCGAGCGTGACATTGCTCAGACAAACCTGTGTCCCTTGTCCTGCTCCCGTCCCGAAGGCACTGAGGCTGTAGGTGCTCGGGTCATACTCACCGGTCGTGGTGTAGATGAAGGTGGCATTGCCAGGACCGCTGGGGTTTGTTCCGAAGTCTGGATCGAGGCCAATCTTCACATCGAATGTCATCGAACCGGAACACGTATTTGCGACCAGCCCGTCTACAGAGATTTGTCCGGGGTTAGTGTTGGTGATCTTTCCGCTTGGGTTTGTCCCGACGCCAACACTGGTAATCCGATCACCGGTGTCCTGGTTGGCCTCGAACAAGTAAAGAAGCAGGCACGCGGCAGTGTTGGGGACCACAACGTTGACGTGAACATGAATGCTGGTGATTGTGTTCAGGTGAGACGCGGAGGGTGTTGTGCTTGCGTTCAACTGGCCGTCGAGCGTGGCCCCGTCAGCAAAAGTGTCACATCTGGCAATCGCAATAGTCACCAGCGAACTACTGCTCCATCCCACGCCGCTTACACTCAGGCTGGAGGGATCGGCTGACAACTGCGCTGGCGTCCCGCTCCCGCTATCCTGCAGTGTCAGAAGAACCGGGTAATCAGGGTGCGTGCCCGTGCCCACCTGATCAAGGAGGTTCAAATTGAACTGTGCGAACTGGCCCGTCGTGCAAGAGGATGCAACCCACGTGTAGTTGAGCATGATGGTGCCCGAGGCCGTGCCGTCGTTCACGATGATCGGCACAGGCTGCCCGCTGGGGATGTTCACACTGGACTTAATACTATCATTGGCCCACGCTGTGCTGACCAGGCCAAGCAAGAGAATCGAACTCAAGACAACTACAAACTTTTTGAAGCTCGTCTTAGAAATCCTCCTGGCGGCCCGATTTTACGGGCGCACCCTTCGCCAGATTTTTCCACAACCACTTTCTGGCTGCTCTCCAAATTGCCGATCTAATCAGGCCGGTATGAATAATAAGTTCCCGAATGGCCACTAAGGGGGCGCACGTCGCTAAGACACGCTGTCCGTGCCAGCGACACGTTCAGACGCGCCATGCTCCGAAGTTGGCGTTATAACTGAATCCCTGGTTTTTCCGATTCTGCGCGTTTCAGCTCAAAAGGCCAGGAACCGAACTAATCCTCTCCCCGTAGCAACACCGTCCGCCTCCTCATCGTGCCCGGAGTTCCGAACACTTCAGTATCACGGGCAAGGACCTTCCCGGGGGGAACTGACAAGTGCGTGTTTCGGCCTTCATCCTTCGGCTCTTCCTCTACGCTCGCCATAGGTGTGTGTAGTGGTAAGTTGTGCGGCATAAACCTCAGTGGCAGGCCATTCCGATGGGCAAGTGAGAAACAGCTAAATGAACCTGAGCCCCATTGGAAGCATTGGGAATCCGACCATCGATGACTAAAGCCGTCCCCTTCATATCAGCGGATCATAGGCCCAAGCTGGTCGCATACCAATCGGGTTCATTCCGGATAATGAGACGGTGACTATCGGGCACATTAACATTCATTGATTAGAAACAAGATATCCACAAACCGTCTCTTCCCCAGAACCTGGGGCGGAGGCGTTCCTGGCAACGCAGGGCGGACAGAACATGAGCGAAGACCTTTATTCTTGACATTTCGCCTTTTATTCGCCTACCATAACTGCACCCGTGCAGGGCAATTTCTGACAGGAGGATCTGATGACCATCACTGAAGCGCTCTTATCCGAGTTCGACCATGAAATGGCAAATACACGCAGGACGCTGGAGCGGGTTCCGGCCGATAAGGCCGACTACAAGCCGCACGAGAAATCCATGCCGATGGGAAGGCTGGCGTCGCACGTGGCCGAATTGACCGGCTTCGGACTCACGGTGCTGACTACACCGGAACTGGATTTCTCCGCCGGAAGCTACCAGCCGCTAGCCTTTGAGTCCGCAGAACAACTGATCAAGGAGCTGGACGAACGGGCTGCCAAAGTGCGCGTAGCGCTGGCCAGCACCACCGACGAAACCTGGCAGCAAAACTGGAAGCTGTCATTCCAGGGCAAAACCATCTTTGAAGGGACCCGGTTTGCAGCCTATCGCGCGATGTTCCTGAACCACGTGGTCCACCATCGCGCGCAACTCGGCGTCTACCTGAGGCTGAACGGCATTCCTGTGCCCAGCATCTATGGCCCGTCGGCCGACGAGCCGTTTAAGGGATAAGGACCGCTGCAGCGCAAACCGGGGCAACGCAGCAACCGGGAGGAATCGTTCACCGCAGACATCGCAGGAAGCGCCAGGCCTGCATAATCCAGGGCTATCCGTTGGCGCTTCGTGATCTGAAAAGTTCGTGCGTAGCCGCAATGACCGGCATCACCAGGGGAACCAGCAGGAGCAGCGAGACATTGCGGTACGTGGACGTGGCCTTCTTTTTTCCCTGATCAGCCAGCTCTATAGCGATTTCCGCCTGGGCATTCTGCCTGTTTCCGATCGCTATGGTATAGATCAGCATCGGAACATAGTTAGTTCCCAGGCACACCAGGTATACTCCCAACGCAAGGGACCACACCGAGTGGCTGCGAAAGAGCATAATGAAACCAAGCGCCAGCCCCAGGACAACCCCTGCAAGATATTCAAAATAAATAAACCTGTACCCGTGCAGTGCAATTTCAATAGCAGCAAGCCTTCGAATCCTGGTGGCGAAATTGAAGTCCTGCACGGGCAATCGAATAATCCCTCAGAAAGCCGGCCAACCATGCACCGAATTTGGGCGCAACGCCGGAACAAATACCGCTGCGGATGAATTCAAAGTCAGGGAGACTTTTTCTCCGCAGCGCGTTTTAGCTTCACTCCAGGCTCCCCCCCCACGGCGCCGCAAGATAAGATCCGCAGCAACATTGCGGGGAGAATAGAACGCATCGCTGTCGCTGTCCCCCCCCTTGAGGATTTCGGGTCAGCCCTATCAATAACAGTGGTAACGGATGGTACCATGAGATCAACCCAATTGCCATGCCACCGCGGCGGCCCGCGCAGTTGAAATTGACCGGAAGTTTCGATCCTTCCAATGGCATATACCACAGGGCGCGAGTTGATCTGGAGATTGAAGAAACACGGGTTGACAGGTGAGACCATTCGCAGGTATAAGGAGAAACCGAAAAATTAAAATAGCAATTCCAAGTGAGACTCCAGGTGGAAAGAAAAGAACATCCCTCACGGCGCACCTTCCTGCAGACAGCTTTCGGAGCCCTGGCGCTGGAGGAAGCCTTTTCGGCCTATGGTGAAGGCTCCCAAACGGCCCGTCGCTCGCCCAATGTGACTCGTCTGAGCGCGTTGCCCGAGTTTCTCAGGCCCGGTCCCTTTGGCGGCATTGTCACGCCCGACCAGGCAGGGGCGGAGCAGAATGCAGAACTCGCAAAATGGCGGCG
>Ga0102953_1002136_pt1 | contig 12020 bp, 9 predicted proteins | sample SalPon2A_C_D2_MG_FD_78509 | JGI IMG/M metagenome (GOLD analysis project Ga0102953, IMG submission 78509) | Soil microbial communities from South San Francisco under conditions of wetland restoration - Salt Pond MetaG R2A_C_D2_MG | ecosystem: Environmental > Terrestrial > Soil > Wetlands | place... | reverse complement strand
GTCGGATGTGCTGGTCCGCAAGGACGGGCTCGAGGTAAATGGTAAAAGCATCAGGGGGATTTTGATGCTGGCAGCACCAAAAAGCTCACGAATTGAAGTGGTCATCCGTGGCGATGATGCCGCAGAGGCGATGAACGCACTTGGAGAATTGATTAATGACGGCTTCGGTGAAGACTGATCTTGCAACCAATACCTTCCTGGTTGGTCTCGGGGTTTCACCCGGAATCGCGATCGGCGAAGTCCATCTGGTCAACCGGGCCCGTATGGCCGCTATCGAACGACCGATATCAGCCGATCAGGTCGAGCGTCAGATTACCCTGTTCCGTGAGGCGATCCAGTTATCTAAAGAGCAGCTGGAAGCCATCAAGGCGAGTGTCACCGACCAGAGCATCAGCGACCACCTTTACATTATCGATACCCATCTGTTGATCCTCGAAGACCAGATGCTGGTTGATGGTACGATTGCGCTGATCAGGGGGCAGCTGGTCAACGCCGAAGGGGCCCTCAAGCAGACCCTGAAGAAGCTGCGCGGGATCTTCGACCGCATCGATGACGAGTATTTACGAGAACGCAGCTCGGATATTGAAAATGTCGGCGAACGGGTCTTGCGTAACCTGATGGGGGAATCGCTGCAACCGATTAACCACTTCGACCGCAAGGGAATTATCGTTGCCCATGACCTCTCTCCGGCGGACACTCTGCAGATTGACCGGAGCTGTATTCTCGGCTTTGTCACCGATCTTGGCGGGCGTACGTCGCACACGGCGATTCTGGCCAGATCGCTCGGAATTCCCGCGGTCATCGGGCTCGAGTCGGTGACCTCTCTGGTCCCGGGAGGGACACCGGCCATAATCGATGGCTCGAGTGGGACGGTGATCCTGAATCCGTCCCCGGCGACTTTCAAGGAGTTCCTGCAGAAAAAGCAGGAATACGAATATGCGGAATTGGGATTGCAGGCTTTCCGGTCTCTTCCGGCCGAAACCCCTGACGGTCACGCCCTGACCCTCCGGGCCAATATTGAGCTGGTCGATGAGATCCCCTTAGCATTGGAGCAGGGGGCGGACGGGATTGGCCTGTTCCGCTCCGAATTTCTCTATCTGGGCTCTCCGGTTCCTCCGGATGAAGACACCCAGTACCAGCTTTACCGGCAGATTCTGCAACAGATCGCCCCGCGCGAAATGACCATCCGCACTCTTGATGTCGGTGGTGACAAGTTCGTTCAGGAGATTAATCTCGGTGACGAGTCCAACCCGGCGCTTGGTTTACGGGGGATACGTTTCTCCCTGGCGGAGCGGGTGCTGTTCAAAACCCAATTGCGGGCGATTCTGCGCGCTTCGGCCCATGGTCCGACCCGGCTGATGTTGCCGATGATCTCGGGAGTGGCCGAGTTGCGTGATAGCCGGCAGTTGATCAACCAGATCATGCAGGAGTTGGCTTCCGAAGGGTTGGCATTTGACCGGAAGATACCGGTTGGCATTATGATCGAGACCCCGGCGGCGGCATTGATCGCCGACCTCCTGGCGCAGGAAGTCGACTTTTTTTCTATCGGCACCAACGATCTGATCCAATATTGTCTCGCGGTTGACCGGGCCAACGAGCATGTCGCCTATCTTTACGAACCGCTCCATCCGGCGATCCTGCGCGCCCTGCGGACAATTGCCTCAGCTGCGCGCAAAGCCAAGATTCCGGTCTCGATATGCGGTGAGATGGCAGGTGACGCTTTTTACGTCCCGATTCTGATCGCTCTTGGCTTCACCGAACTCTCCATGAATGCCAATTGCATCTCCCGGGTCAAGCGGATTGTCCGCCAGTTCACTCTTGATGACGCCAGACGGCTGCTTGATGAGTTGCTCGCTCTGCCGACCGCAATGGAAGTTGCGCACCGACTGGAGGATATCATGGCTGAGCGGCTGCCGGAGCTGTTTGGCAACCCGAAGATCTAGACCGGAGGCAGACGGCTCTAGAGTTTACTTGACATTCTGGTCGCTGCTTCCTAGAATGCCCCGCTTGTAAATACCCTTAACCAAGGAGGACGCCTCCCATGGCTATGACTGATTTTCTGTTTACATCCGAGTCGGTAAGCGAAGGACACCCCGACAAGGTTTCCGACCAGATTTCCGATGCGATCCTCGATGCGATCCTGGCCCAGGACCCCAGGGCCCGGGTGGCTTGTGAAACGCTAGTGACTACCGGCATGGCCATGATCGCCGGCGAAATTACCACGACCGCCTATGTCGATATGCCGCAAATCGTCAGGCAGACGATCAAGGAGATCGGCTACGACGATTCGGCGATGGGTTTTGACTGGGAGACCTGTGCCGTACTGACCAGTATCGACCGCCAGTCCCCGGACATTTCCCAGGGGGTGACCGAAGGGGAGGGGATGTTCACCGAACAGGGCGCCGGCGACCAGGGGCTGATGTTCGGTTATGCCTGTGATGAGACCCCGGAACTGATGCCGATGCCGATCACTTTTGCCCATAAACTGACCCAGCGCATGGCGGAGGTCAGAAAAAGCGGCCTGCTGCCATTTTTGCGCCCGGACAGCAAGTCCCAAGTCTCGATCCAGTACATTAACGATAAGCCGATCCGCATCGACACGGTTGTCGTGTCCTCCCAGCATGCTCCCGACGTCACCTACGAGAACCTCAAGGAAGGTATCCTCGAAGAGATCGTCAAGAAGGTTTTGCCGGCCGAGCTACTCGATGACAAAACCAAGTATTTCATCAACCCGACCGGACGTTTCGTCGTCGGGGGGCCGATGGGCGACTGCGGACTGACCGGGCGCAAGATTATCGTCGACACCTACGGCGGTCAGGGGAGCCACGGCGGGGGCGCTTTCTCCGGGAAGGATCCCTCCAAGGTCGACCGCAGCGCGTCCTACATGGCCCGCTACGTAGCGAAGAATATCGTTGCCGCAGGGCTGGCGAGCAAGTGCGAAGTCCAGCTCGCCTATGCGATCGGTGTGGCCGAACCGGTTTCGGTGATGATTAATACCTTCGGCACCGGCAAGATCCCATCAGACCGGATTGCCAAAATCGCCCAGGAAGAATTCGATATGCGCCCGAGCGGGATCATCAAGACCCTTGATCTGCTGCGGCCGATCTATCGCCAGACGGCGGCCTACGGCCATTTCGGTCGTGAGCTTCCGGAATTCACCTGGGAGCGTACCGATCGGGCCGATTCACTGCGGAGTCGCGCCGGCTTGTAACAGACATCGAATAATTGCCGAAGGCGGGTCGTTTGACCCGCCTTTTTTTGTTATGCTGTCTGCCATGTTTGCTATCGAGCTGAGTCTGATCGTCCCGCTGCTCAACGAGCGGCAAGTCGTGCCAGGATTTCTTGAGATGCTGGCGCGCCAGACCGGCGTTCGCTTCGAAGTTATCCTGGTCGATGGCGGTTCGGTCGACGGGACCCGCGAGCTCATCCTCGACAGCCAACAAGCCGCAGTTTTCCCCATGACTTTGCTCGAATCCGCTGCCGGTCGGGCCAGGCAGCTCAATCTTGGGGCGGAACACGCGGCTGCCGAGCTGTTGCTGTTTCTGCATGTCGATTCGGTCTTTCCCGAGGCCGATGCGCTCTGCCGGGCGGTCAGTCTTTATCGTAATGCCTTGACGAACAACCCTGGGGAGCAGTTTGGTGGACACTTTCAACTGGAGTTCCTGCGCGAACAGTCTCCCTACAGCTTCGGCTACTATTTCTGGGAGTGGAAGGCACGGCTCGATCGCAAGGACTGTACGCACGGCGATCAGGGCTTGCTGCTGAGGCGCGAGACGTTCAATCAGGTCGGGCCGTTTGATGAAACTGCCGTGCTTGCCGAAGAGAGTCGGTTGGCCGAGACGTTACGGCAGACTGGGCGTTGGCTGCTTCTGCCGGGACGGATCCAGACCTCGGCGCGGCGTTTCGAAACCGAGGGGCTCGCGGCCAGGCAAACCCTGAATGCGCTGCTGATGAATTTTGCCGCGCTCGGCTGGGCCGCCTTCTTCACCCGGGCGCCCGATGTCTACCGCAGCCAGGACCGGACCGCGAAACTCCTGCTGGAGCCTTACCTTGCCCTGATTGATGAATTGCTCGCCGAGATGCCGCCTGCAAGTCGACGCAGGTTCTGGATTAAAACCGGTGCCTATGTCAGGTCTCATGCCTGGCAAATCCCCTTTTCACTCGATGCCCGCCGTGCGTATCTGCTGCAGAAGCCGGTTGGAACCGGAGCGCTACCGATTCTGGCGTTTCACGACCGCTGGTTTGACTTGTTGACCGATCATTCCGTTGGCCGGCTGCTTGCCGCCGGTTTAACCTGGGGCTGGTTCCAGTGGCTCAAGTGGCGCGTGGCCCGCGGCAGACTCTGAACCTGTGGCATTCTGCCGCCTTTTTTTTGAACTCAACGCTTCGCCTGCTTTGTCCCCGACTCGACTTGACGCGGGATCAGCCCTTGTGATATATCAAGAAAAATTGATATTATTAAATTGGCGATCTTGATCTATGCTGTTGTCACTGTTTAAATCTCTGGCGGATGAAACCCGCCTCAGGCTGCTGAACCTGCTGTCCAGGGGGGAGTTTACCGTTCAGGAGCTGACGGAAATCCTGGCCATGGGACAGTCACGGATTTCGCGTCACCTCAAAATTCTGCATGATGCCGGCCTGTTGGCCGTCAAACGCCAGGGAACCTGGAGTTATTATCGGGTTGCGCCGGCTTCTGACTGGATCGAACAGTTCTGGCAGCTCCTCATTCCTCAGTTGCAGCAGCTGGTTGCCGGTCCGACCGATCTGGTGCGGATGACCCAGTTGTTCGAACGGCAGAAATCGGCCAACCGTGAATTTTTCGATCGCCATGCCCGCCAGTGGGACCTGCTGAAGCAGAATGCCCTGCCGCTGGTTGCCTACCGTGATGAATTGTTCCAGTTGCTCGGGGCCGGGCAACTGCTGGTCGAGGTCGGTATCGGAACCGGAGAACTGCTGGCCGGTTTGACCAATAACTGGCAGAGTCTGATCGGTATCGACCAGTCGCAGGCGATGCTCGATGAAGCTCGCAACCGATTCCGTGCCCAGCCGGAATCAGCGATCGAACTGCGCCTCGGCGAGATGACTGCGCTACCGGTCGCCGACTCCCAGGCAGATGCCGTTCTAATGAATATGGTGTTGCACCATGCTCCGCAACCAAGGCGGGTCCTAGCGGATGCCGCACGGATTCTCGTGCCGGGAGGACGGCTGGTGATTGCCGAGCTGCTTCGGCATAACCAGGACTGGACACGCGAAGCCCTGGCCGACGTCTGGTTGGGCTTTGCTCCGGAAGAGCTGACCGGCTGGTTGAATGAAACCGGCTTTACCAATATCGATATCAAGCGATTGCCGCCGCAAGGGCAATTGAACGGCATATTGCTGGCTGTTGCCAGCCAACCGAAGACCAACTAAGGAGAACCCGGTTATGAAAGTAGATTTTAAAGTTAAGGACCTGAAATTGGCCAAACTCGGCCGCAAGGAGATTGAGCTGGCTGAAGTCGAAATGCCCGGCCTGATGGCACTGCGTGAGGAGTATAACGCGACGCAGCCACTCAAAGGGGCGCGGATCACCGGTTCGCTGCATATGACGATCCAGACCGCAGTTCTCATCGAGACCCTGACCGCCCTCGGTGCCGAGGTCCGCTGGGCCTCCTGTAACATCTTCTCGACCCAGGATCAGGCTGCCGCTGCTGTCGCCGTGGGGCCGCAGGGTACCCCCGAGAATCCGCAGGGGATACCGGTGTATGCCTGGAAGGGGGAGACTCTCGCCGAGTACTGGTGGTGTACCGAACAGGCACTCTCCTGGCCCGACGGCGCTCTGCCGAACATGATTCTCGACGACGGCGGCGATGCGACCATGATGGTCTTGAAAGGGGCTGAGTGGCAGCAGGCCGGCGTACCGGCCCTGAACGATGGAGATCCCGAAGATTGGGCAGAGCTGGTCATGTGCCTGAGCTCGTCACTCGCCGAGAAACGTAACGATTGGATCGCCATTCGCGAGGCCATTAAAGGGGTCACCGAGGAGACCACCACTGGAGTCCATCGTCTCTACCAGTTGGCCCGCGATGGCCAGCTGCCGTTCCCGGCGATGAATGTCAACGACTCGGTCACCAAAAGTAAATTCGACAATGTCTACGGTTGCCGCCACTCGCTGGTCGACGGCATCATGCGTGCGACCGACGTCATGCTCTCGGGCAAGGTTGCGGTGGTCTGCGGCTACGGTGACGTCGGCAAGGGGTGCTGCCAGTCCTTGCGCGGCCAGGGGGCCCGGGTGATTGTCACTGAGATTGATCCGATTTGCGCCCTGCAGGCGCTGATGGAGGGTTACGAGGTCAAGACCCTGGAGGATGTGATCGCCGATGCCGATATCTTTGTGACCACCACCGGTAACTACAACATCATCCGTGCCGAGCACATGCAGGCGATGAAGAACAATGCCATCGTCGGCAACATCGGGCATTTCGACAACGAGATCGATATGGCCGGCCTGGCCAGGGTCCCGGGGGTCCAGAAGATCAACGTCAAGAATCCGCTCGAGCACGGCAATCAGGTCGACCAATGGCTGTTCGAGGACGGACACAGCGTCATTGTTCTCGCCGAAGGGCGTCTGCTGAACCTCGGCTGTGCCACCGGGCACCCGTCGTTTGTCATGTCGAACAGTTTCAGCAATCAGGTGATCGCCCAGATCGAGCTCTTCGTCCGTGGGCAGGAATACGAGAAAAAGGTCTATGTGTTGCCGAAGATTCTCGATGAAAAGGTCGCTCGACTGCATCTGGGCAAGCTCGGGGCCAGGCTGACCGTGCTGACTCCGGAACAGGCCAAATATATCGACGTGCCGGTCGAGGGACCCTACAAGCCTGATCACTATCGGTATTGATCGGTAGGAATAGACAACTCAATTAAAAAGGCCCTGCACACGTGCAGGGCCTTTTTAATTAGTATTCAGGCTGATGCTGTTGCTAACCTGACCGTCGGGATTCTGCACCTGGAACTCCAGGTCCTGCACTTGTCCCGATAACGGATAGCGCTGGTAGAGGAGGGTGCTGCAGTTGAGGTAACTGATCCGGTCGTCGCCCTCCTTGAGAAGGCCCGGATGATTGATGACCTCCACGCCGTTGACCAGCAGCCTGGAGCGGGGGGAAAAATTGACGCCGAGGATGCGGATCTGATAGCTGAGAACCTGGTCCCCGCCAATCTCCAGTTGGTCGATCTGAGGCTGCCCTGTGACTTCGAGATTGGCTGGTAACGACCGCTGGCCATCCGGGTTTACCAGCTGAATGCGTTGCAGGCCGGCTGCGACCTGCGGCAGCAGGAAGGCGATACTGCCGGAACTGCGGGACTTGACGGCGAGGGAGCCGTCGTTGAGCAGGACCTGGGTAGAGGGCCCGATATTGCGGCCATGGATGACGACCTCACTTGCCGCATTGCGGCAGGCGGGGAGCTGGTCAGGGTCGATGCTCTCGATCTGCGGGGTCGGCGCCGCAACGCTCAGGGTGAAGCGTGACTCGGTGCGGGTTGTCGCATCGGCGGGTAGGATTCCGACCACATATTCACCGGTTGGAAGGTTCGGGACCTGGAAGCTGACCTCCGTTGCCGAGACCCGTTCAAAGGGGATGACCCGTTCACCCAACAGCAGCTGGAAGTCTGCCGGCCAGTTGCTGCCGCCAAGCGTGATGATTTCGCCGGGAACAGCCCTGGTCGGTTGCAGCGACGACAGCTGGAGGGCGGTCGCGGCGCGGGGCAGGGTGAGCAGGATGATCAGCAGTAGGTAGCAGAAGACACGTGGCATGGTTCGTTCTCCAGTTTCATTTAACCACAGAAACCGGGGATCACAACTCGCCGCCTGCCAGCTAATGCCGAATTGACAAGAGCATCACCAAGCCAAGCAGGGTGAAAAGAATGTTGCCGGCCCAGGCGGCAACAATGGGCGGCAGAACCTCGGCATAGCCGAACGCCATCAGGGCGGAATTGGCGACATGGAAGATCACCCCGACGGCAACGCTCAAGGAGATACCAAGGGCAAAGCTCGAATCGCGGCCACGACGCAGCGCAAAGGGAATGCCGAAGATGGCCATCACCAGGCAGGTAAAGGGGGCGGCGAAACGCTGGTTCAGATCGCATTCGAAGCGCAGGGTGTTAAAACCCTCCTGCTTCAGTTTGCCGATCAGTTCAAAGAGTTCGAACAGTGATTTTTCCTGGCTGAGGTTGTCGCGGATTTGGATGAAATCCTCGGGCGACTTGTGCAGTTCGATCGGCATTCTAGCCAGCTTGTGGAACTCGACCTCGTTGCTTCCCGGCTTGAATCTGTGCACAGCTATGTCTTCTCCCAGCCATTCTCCGCTCTCGCTATACCGGGCGCTAAGCGCATCGATCCGTTCGATCGGCCTTTGTTCCTGGTCAACCATGAACAATTTGATCTGCTGCAGAGAACGACTCTCCGGATCGGCCATCCCGACCTGGATGAAGCGACCCTGCTCCCTGATCCAGATCCTGTTTTGCGACACGGTCGTCTGTTTGTTGTCACCCAGCTCAACTGTCCAGATGTGATTGGCGGTCTTCCCTCCCAGCGGGACCAGGGAGTTCTCCAGCAGCAGCAAGGCCGCGCAAACCAGACTGGTCGCGAGAAGGAAAATGCTGATGATGTGGCGTAGACTGATACCGCAGGAAAAGATTGCGGTTAATTCGTTGCTGCGTGACAGCCGACCGAGAATGACAAAGGTCGTCAACAGAACTGACAGGGGGGCGATCTGGATCAGGATGGCTGGGGTCTTGCCCAGGAAATAGAACAGGTATTGGGAGGCCGTGGCCCCCTTGTTCATGAAGTCACTGGCCCGGTCAAAAAATTCGATCAGTAAGTAGAGACTGACAAAACAGGACATGGTCAGGGTGAAGACCTGGAAATACTGGCGAGAGATGTAACGATCGAGCACCTTCATACGGACCTTTTGGCGCCAGTCAGGCTGCTGAACCGGAGCGGAATCTCGCGTGATGCGAACCAGAGCAGCAGGTAACCGCAGAGCATCATGACCAGAGGGGCGAACCAAATGGTTGTCATCGCCGGCCAGCCGCTGTCGACGACTGCCGTTTCAGCAAACGACTGCGTGACGTGAAAGAGGATGAAAATGCCAAGGGCGATGAAGAAGCCGGTCCCTTGGCCGGAGCGGCCCCGTTTGATCGTCAGCGGCAGGCCGTAAAGGGCAAACAACAGGGGGCTGACGGCCAGGACAAACCGCTTGTGAAACTGAGCGAGGGAGTTTTGCCGTACGTCCGGTTTGTCACTGGTTTTCGCCTTCTCCCAGAGATCGAGTGTCGGAATTTCGCCATATTTGAGCAGCCGGTTATTCTGGCCGGTCAACTTGTCGGCATGCAGCTGGATATCGTAGCTTGCAAAGTTGACGACCTGGTAATTCTTGCTGCCGCTGTAGCGGTGGATCTCGCCCTGTTGCAGGCGCAGAGTCAGGCTGTGTTCTTCCGCCGACGAGTAGATGGTTCCCTTGCGGGCGAAGATAATCGCCGGGTCACCGTCGACCCGCTCATCGGAAATAAAGACCGAGTGCAACTCGCCGGAACGTTCCACCTGATCAACATAGAGAGTGATCCCTGGAATGTCGCTGTTAAAGACCTGGGAGGCGATGCCGACGTTGGCCCGTTCCTGAACAATGTCGAAGACCTTGTTGCGGAATTCCACCTTTGCCCGCGGCTCAGCGACCAGGGTCAGGTAACCGGTAAGTATGATGACAACCAGGCTGAGCAACAACGCCGGGCGAAACAGGCTCATAAGGCTGATGCCGGAGGCCTTGAAGGCGGTGATTTCATTTTCCCTTGAGAGCCGCGAATAGCCGATCAGAACTCCGAGAAACATCGACAACGGCAGGGTGATGACCAGGAAAATCGGCACCAGATTCCAGAACAGCAGAAACACCTCGCCTGGCGGCACCCCTTTGTTGAGGATCAATTCGGAGAGAAACAGTATCCGTCCCCCCAGCAGCACAAAAGTGAAAACCACCAGGCTGATCAGGGTCGGCGTAAGAATCTCGCGGAAAATATATCGGTCAATGCGGCTGGTTAGCATGGTCGCAGCAGTTTAGTACAGAGACCGGGGCTTGTAAACTGAATCCGCAGCTGAAAATTGCCTTGCCAATTATGGGCAGTCATGTTATAGAGACGCGTTCATCAACTTCACACGTTTTCGGACTTGAAAAGTGGTCCCGGCCTGCCGGGGTTTTTCGGGGTGGATGAAAGCGGAGGAAAAAACCAAACCAAGGAGAAACACACATGTCCCAGATCAGCATGAAACAACTGCTCGAAGCCGGTGTCCATTTCGGCCACCAGACCAAACGCTGGAATCCGAAGATGAAGCCCTATATCTTCGGAGCCCGTAACGGGATCTACATCATTGATCTGCAGAAGACCGTTCGTTATTTCCGTGCCGCTTACAACTTCGTCAAGGATACCGTCGCCGAAGGCAACAAGATCATGTTCGTCGGCACCAAGAAACAGGCCCAGGAAGCGATCGGTGAAGAGGCGATCCGCGCCGATCAGTATTTTGTCAATAACCGCTGGCTCGGTGGCATGCTGACCAACTATCAGACGATCAAGGGGAGTATCGATCGGCTGAAGAAGATCGAAACCATGGCCCAGGACGGAACCTATGACCTCCTGACCAAAAAAGAGGGCCTGCAACTGGAGCGCGAGCGCGCCAAGCTGGAAAAAAGTCTCGGCGGCATCAAAATGATGACCAAACTGCCGGGCGCCGTCTTTGTTATCGATCCGAAAAAAGAGACTATTGCCGTGCGTGAAGCACGCAAGCTGGGCATCCCGGTTGTTGCCGTGGTCGACACCAACTGTGACCCGGATGACATCGATTACCTGATTCCCGGGAACGATGATGCGATCCGCGCCATCCGTCTGTTTGCCTCCAAGATGGCTGACGCCTGCATTGAAGGTGCTGAAGCGCGCCAGGCAGCCCTGCGTAGCGATGCCGAAGGCGCCGACGAGGATGTCGTCGCTCCGGTCGAAGCCGCTGCTGATGGTCCGGAAATTATCACCAAGGATGAAACCCCTGCTGCCGACACTGCCGCAGAAGTCGCTGAGACTCCTGCCGCGGAAACGCCTGAAGAAGCATAATTACGGTTGTCAATTTACCGGCATCGGGTGGCCGAGCTTACGTCGATCACCCGGTGCCGTAATCAAGTAACGCATTCCAAAAACAACTCAAAAAGGCGTAGAAACTGTTCGGCATGATCAGACTACGCTCTTTCAGTGGAGGATATGGTGGCAAATATTACTGCAAAGATGGTTGCTGACCTGCGCGCCAAAACCGGTGCCGGGATGATGGATTGTAAAAAAGCCCTTAACGAAACAGACGGAAATATGGATGACGCCGTTGACTTTCTGCGCAAAAAAGGTCTCTCCGCTGCAGCCAAGAAGGCCGACCGGGTTGCCGCTGAAGGCATGGTCGTCGCCTCCGGCTCCGGCAACTGCGGGGCGATTGCTGAAATCAATGCCGAAACCGATTTCGTCGCCAAGAATCAGGGTTTTCAAGCCTTTGCCCAGGGGGTTGCCGATGCCGTTGTTGCCTCGGCCGCCGCGGATGTCGATGCACTCAAGGACGTGGCTTTCCCTGGGGGGGCACGGACTGTTGCCGAGGAATTGACCCATCAGGTCGCCACCATCGGCGAGAACATGAATATTCGCCGGTTTGTACGGTTTGAGACGGCTTCAGGGGTGGTCGCGTCGTATGTCCATGCCGGCGGCAAGATCGGCGTGCTGGTCCAGCTCGATACCGAACTGGGCGGCAATGAGCAGGTGCAGGCCCTGGCCCGCCAGCTGGCGATGCATGTCGCCGCTGCCAACCCCCAGTACCTGCAGCGCGCCGATGTTCCGGACGATGTGGTCGCCAAGGAAAAGGAAATCATGAAAATTAAGGCGCTGGACAGCGGCAAGCCTGAGAATATCGTCGACAAGATCATCGAAGGCCAGATCAACAAGTATTTCGGTGAAGTCTGTCTGCTTGAGCAGGC
>Ga0102953_1002135_pt1 | contig 12025 bp, 8 predicted proteins | sample SalPon2A_C_D2_MG_FD_78509 | JGI IMG/M metagenome (GOLD analysis project Ga0102953, IMG submission 78509) | Soil microbial communities from South San Francisco under conditions of wetland restoration - Salt Pond MetaG R2A_C_D2_MG | ecosystem: Environmental > Terrestrial > Soil > Wetlands | place... | reverse complement strand
TTTTTTCTCGTCACGATGCCCCTCTGGACGTTGTTCATGATGCTGGCCGGCTTGCCGCTCTCCTTCATCAGCCCCGACTACCTGCATAACTGGGGGCGGCTCTGGGCCAAAGGCGGCCTGCTCTTGGCCGGGGCGCAACTGAATGTCCACGGGCTGGAGAATATCCCTCGCGACCAACCGGTGATCCTGATGCCGAACCACGCCAGTGGTTTCGACATTCTGGCGATGCTGGCCGGAACACCGATTCAGTTTCGCTGGCTGGCCAAGACCGAGCTGTTCCGCATTCCGATCTTCGGCCTGACCATGCTGCGGGCCGGTTATATTCCCATCGACCGTTCCGACCGCCGCAAGGCTCTCATCAGCATGAAAGAAGCGGCCCAAAGGATCAGTCACGGCACCTCCGTCACCATCTTCCCCGAAGGGACCCGAACCCCTGACGGCACACTGCTTCCGTTTAAGAAGGGAGGCTTCATGCTCGCTCTGCAATCGGGAGCCAAACTGGTCCCGGTTGCGATCAAAGGAAGTTTCGAAGTGATGTCGAAAAACAGCCTGCGACTGCGTTCGGGCCGGATTGACGTGACCTTTTTTCCCCCGGTTGACGTCGCCGGCAAAACGGCCCATGACGTTCCGCACTTGATGGAACAGGTCAGCACCCCGATTGCCGCGCAACTCGCCACCCCGGGCGCCGCATGACCGGCAGCATGATACCCCTTGCGGAGAACACACTCAGGTTGCTACCCCTCGGCGGACTTGGGGAGATCGGCCTGAACATGGCGATCCTGGAGACCGCCAATGACCTGCTGCTCATCGATTGCGGGCTGATGTTTCCTGAGCACTACATGCTGGGCATCGACCTGGTGCTGCCTGACATCACCGCCCTCGAAGGGCGCCTCGACAAACTGCGTGGCCTGCTGCTGACCCATGGCCATGAAGATCACATCGGCGCCATTCCGTTTCTCATCGAGCGGCTTGGATTTCCCCCGATCTACGGTACCCCGCTCACCCTCGGCCTGCTGGAAAACAAGTTGGCCGAGCACCAGCTGGTCGACCGCTGCCAGCTCTGCCCGGTCGCACTCCGCTCAAACATCCAGCTCGGCGACTTCGGCGTCGAATTTTTCCGTGTCACCCACTCGATCGTCGACGGCGCCGGTCTGGCGATCCGCACCCCGGCCGGCGTCGTTATCCACAGTGGCGATTTCAAGCTCGACCCGACCCCGGTCGACGGCGAACGAACCGATCTGGCGCGCCTGGCAGCTCTCGGCGACGCCGGGGTCGCGCTGCTGCTCGCCGATTCGACCAATGTTGAACATCCCGGCCACACCCTGTCGGAAAAAACCGTCGGCGAAGCCTTTCGCGACATCATCCCGCACTGCAGCGGGCAGGTCATCGTCGCCACCTTCTCGTCGAACATTCACCGTATCCAGCAGATCGCCGACGCCGCGGTCACAGCCGGTCGCAAACTCGTAATCAGCGGTCGCAGCATGCTCGAAAATGTTGCCATCGCCAGGCGACTCGGCTACCTGAAGCTGGTCGACGAGGAACTGGTCGACTTAAAACGACTGGCGACCTTGGCCCCCGAGCAGGTCTTGATCCTGACCACCGGCAGTCAGGGCGAGCCACTCTCGGCCCTGACCCGGATCGCCATAGACGATCACAAGCAAATCCACCTCAGGCCGGGTGATACGGTTATCCTTTCGTCCAAGTTCATCCCCGGCAACGAAAAGGCAATCGCCGACCTGATCAACCATCTCTACCGACGCGGCGCCGAAGTCTTTTATGAAAAGACCAGCGAAATCCACGTCTCTGGTCACGCCGCCCGGGAAGAGCTGAAAACCTTGCACAGTTTGGTCAGACCCGCTTATTTTGTGCCGATCCATGGGGAATACCGACACCTGGTCAAACACGCCGAACTGGCCCGGGAACTTGGCATGTCTGCCGAAAATAGCCCGGTCATCGAGAATGGTACCGGCCTGCTGCTGTCGCCGAACGGGATTACCATCGAGGCGAAGATCGAGACCGGACGTATTTTTGTCGATGGCAAGGGGGTCGGCGATGTCGGCAACATGGAACTGCGTGACCGCCGTCACCTGGCCAATCACGGTATCGTTACCGTCATCTTGGCCCTGAACCAGGCGACCGGTGAGATCGTCTATGGACCGGAGCTTTTCACCCGGGGCTTTGTCCCCGAGGAAGCATCCCAGGACTTCCTGAACCAAGCTGCCGCGGTGGTACGTGACACTCTGGACGAACACAGCCTGACGGCCATTTCGGACTGGGAAGAATTACGGGTAGAAGTCCGCAAAAACCTGCGGCGGTTTTTCAACCGGACGATAGACCGACGACCGATTATTCTGCCGATTATTATGGAATTGTGACTTATTCCGGCACTGAACTCTGCAGGAATCGTCCGATCCGAAACGGTCACCGCGGTTGTCGTCGTCCTGGCGACCGTCCAGATGCTGACGCTGGTGGTCAAGCGCAAGCGGCTGGTCTGTATTGCGGTTTACTGCTGGTTGGCGGGAGGGGGTCTCGTATCTGACCCCGTGAGGAATATTTCTCTGAATGATTGCTAATATCAGTGCAAATCAGGTATAGTTGCAGACCTTATGAGCCAGGATTCAACACCATTTTTTCGCGAGCATCTTAAAAAGGAAATTGCCGGAGTATTCTGGTTGGCCTTTGGCATTTTCGCCCTGCTGTGTCTGCTCTCGTTTGAAAACAACGATCCCTCCTTCAACAACAACCTTGATCCGAACATCATCCGCAATTATGGCGGGGTCGTCGGTTCCCACCTGGCCGATCTCCTGTTTCAAGTCATCGGCATCCCGGCCTTTTTAATCCCGCTGGCCTGTTTCTTGTTTGCCTGGAGACTCTTGAAATTCCGCGACATCAAGGTGCGTTTTTACAAGATTGGCGCATTTATTTCGCTGCTGCTCTCCCTCGACGGATTGATCGCCCTGCGCTTTGCGAAAGTCACCCTGTTCGGCCAGTCGATTGCGGAAGCCGGTGGTGCCGTCGGCCGTATTCTTGCCGACCCGCTGGTGCGCTATTTCAACCTGACCGGAGCATTCTTACTGCTGCTGGTCTTTTTCCTGGTCGCCTTAATGCTGGTCGCGCGCTTCTCCATGGTTCTGTTTCTCGAAGGGATCTTGGAACGGATCGGCCAATATCTCGAACGCCGCCGCGAAAAACGCCAGGCCGGCAAAAAACTGAAATCCAAGGAAAAAAACCTCAAGATCGAGGCACCACCGATCATCATCCAGGCCGAGACCAAGAAACTGCCGGCCATCACTGGCCTGCCAACCGGGAAAAAGACCAAAAAATCCGCGCCGCCGGCAGATCAGGTTGCCTTTGAGTTTCTCGAACCAAGCGGCACCTACCACCCGCCGACCCTGGCCCTGCTCGATCACGAGGGAGAGACGGCCAAGCCGATCGACCGGGACGTGCTCACCATGAACGCCCGGTTATTGGAGAAAAAGCTCAAGGACTTCGGGGTCGATGGCGAGGTCGTCGAGGTCAAGCCCGGTCCGGTGGTCACGATGTACGAGTTCTCCCCCGCCCCCGGTGTCAAGGTCAACAAGATCGCCGGGCTCTCGGACGACCTGACCATGGCCCTTTCGGCCCTGTCGATCCGCATTGTCGCCCCGATCCCCGGTCGCGGTGTGGTCGGGATAGAAATCCCGAACAAGGAGCGGGAAACGGTCTATCTCAAGGACATCATCCAGACGCAGGAATTCCAGAAATACGGCGGTCGGCTGCCGATGGCGCTCGGCAAGGACATCTTCGGCCATACCGTCGTCTCCGACCTCGGCAAGATGCCACACCTGCTGGTCGCCGGCTCGACCGGCAGTGGCAAGTCGGTCTCGATCAATACCATGGTCCTCTCGTTGCTCTACCGGGCCCGCCCGGAGGATGTCCGGATGATCATGATCGACCCGAAAATGCTCGAACTGTCAATCTACGAAGGGATTCCGCACCTGCTGTTACCGGTGGTCACCGACCCGAAAAAAGCCGCGCTGGCGCTCGGCTGGGCGGTGCGCGAAATGGAACGCCGCTACAAGTTGATGGCGGATAAGGGGGTTCGCAACATTGACGGCTACAACAAAAAAATCGATCGGGAGGAAAAGGACCGGGAAGCGCAACGGAAAAAAGCCCAGTTCACCGTCGAGGCGGTCGAAGAAACTATTGAAGAGGCCCTGCCTGAGATCGAACTTAACCCGGGTGAAGAGCTCGACCATGGCCATCTCCCCTATATTGTGGTGATCGTCGATGAACTGGCCGACCTGATGATGGTGGCCGGTCGCGATATCGAGGAGTCGGTCGCCCGCCTGGCCCAGATGGCCCGCGCCTCCGGTATCCACCTGATCCTTGCTACCCAGCGACCGAGTGTCGATGTTATCACCGGCTTGATCAAGGCCAATTTCCCGACCCGGATTTCATTCAAGGTCTTCTCGCGGACCGACTCACGGACGATTCTCGATTCGATGGGCGCCGAATCACTGCTCGGCATGGGCGACATGCTCTATCTGCCGCCCGGAACCGGGTTCCTGCAACGGGTCCACGGTGCGTTTGTCTCCGAACTCGAAGTCCAGAGAGTTGTCGATTTCCTGAAAAAACAGGGCAATCCAGAATACGACAAGTCGATCCTACAACCGCCCGCCGGATCGGACGCGTCCGGCAACTCGCTAGACGATGAGTACGATGAAAAGTGGGACGAGGCGATTGCGATCATTTCGGAAACTCGCCAGGCGTCCATCTCCATGCTGCAAAGGCGCTTGCGCCTCGGTTACAACCGGGCGGCACGGATGATCGAAAAAATGGAACAGGAAGGGATCGTCGGCCCTTCAGACGGGACCAGTCGGCCCCGCGAGGTTTTTGTCAACCGAATCGATCCGGTCTAGTCGACGGATTCTGCCCCCCAATGGCGCAACCAAGCCTCCTCATCTGATCCCTCTAGCAACTCCACTGCGGCCACCGCGTATGCACGTCAAACCTGTCAAACGATTGCACGGACCATCGTCAACTGGTTGACTCCTCAAACCGTTTATCCCCTCAACTCAGAACTCGACATTTACGTTCTAGCGACAACTCATCACAACGGAAAACTTAATCCCAGTTCACATTTTTTGTCTTGTTCACAGTTGGTGAACAATCTATAATATTGAACAAATGGGAAAAAGATGACCAATGCCGAAGCTGAAACGATCGAAAACTGCTTGCGCAACCTGAACACACTGGAAGGCTGCCAAGCCGAATTCGTACCTGCCGAGCCACCAGCCAATCATGCCGGGGAGGTAAGCCTCAGGGGTCACTGGGGCACCCAGCACTACCAGGCCATGACCTTTCTGAGGCTGTCTGCCGGCTCGGCAGAGGTCGCTATTCATCGGCTGAAATCTCATACTGGAAATCAGCCTCTTCTGCTCTTCAGCGATTTTCTAAGTGAAGAAGTCGGTGGCAGACTCAGAGAGTCCGGCATCGATTTCGTCGACTCAGCGGGCAATGCGCACCTGGTCAACCCGCCGCTCTATCTGGAAATCTCGGGACGTAAGCGCCACCACCGCCCGCCACGCAGCGGTCGTCTCTTTCAATCAACCGGACTCAAGCTGCTCTATTTGCTGCTGTGCCAACCCCAGTCAACCCGCTGGACCTATCGCGACCTGGCCCAGAATGCAGGGATCGCGCTCGGTGCGGTGGGTACAATCCTTCAGGAACTGATTAACCTGGGGCATCTTGATCTCGACACCCCTTCCGGCAAACAACTGTTGGCGCTCAATGAGTTATTGACCCGCTGGCAGATCGGTTACGGCGAGAAGTTACGCCCCAAGCTGTACCTCAAACGATGCCGTCTTGGAAACAGCAGTTCGCTGGAGGACCTTTGCCAGCTCATCTGCCGCAACAACTTGGGCGACAAGGTCCTGATTGGTGGCGAGCTGGGGGCCAGGCTGCTGCTTCAGCTCCCTCCGGGAGAAACGACAACCCTGCATCTGACTGGAGGCCCTCTGCGCACCATGTTGCAACTCCACCTGATACCGGACGAACAGGGCCCGATTACCTTGCTGAGCCAGTTCGGAAACACCAATCGCTGGCAAGGATGGCAACCCGAAGGGTGCAATCTGGCTGATCCACTGTTGCTGCATGCCGAAATGCTCACCGGCAGAGAGTATGACGAGGTCCTCATCGGCAAGCTCTACAAACGCTATATTGAACCTCGCCTGGCAGGTGAACATCCTGAATGACGGGCGGCTACAGAAGTTGACTTGAACCTTGAGCAGGTGACAGACCCCGCCAAGGCTGATCGCCTGGCTACGGAACCTAGCGGCCGCACCACAAGATCCGGGGCCCCGCTTTGTACTTGCAGTCAGAGGTCATTTCCCGTGCGGGGCACCGTGAGTACTATTTCAGTGCGCGGCAGGTAGCTGTTGCCGAGGATTGACAAAATCTTCGGGTCGTCAGCCGGAACAAGCGAATTCCGTTTCATAACTCCCCTTTCTGAACGCCTCTCTCATTGACGCCCATTCCAAGATTGACAGCAGGGCTCCACACCGTATCCCGCCGTCGGACCGATGACGATCAGTAATGTGTCCAACTGCAGGTTTTGACTTAAGAACCCGCCATGACTGGCCGATAGATGCTATGAGCAACTCGTCGCAACAGGAGCATCCGAAAAATGCCCTTAACCTCGAGCATTAAATCCAAATTCATGTACGGTCTGGCGCTCATGCTTTTGCCGATCGTGCTGATCGCGCTGATGTCGTTCTACGCCCTGCAACAAAACGCAGCGTCCTTCGATAGCATCGTGACAGAAGTCGTCGAAGAGATCCCGATAATTGACAAAGTCAAGGGGCTGATACTGCTGGCCCGGATGCCGCCCAACGACTACCTGATCAGTGGGAACAAGGCCGGACAAAACACCTTCGGTTACTACGTTCAGCAAATCGACGACGCTCTGTTCGAGCTCGAAAACGCGCCCTTTTCCCACCCACAGGAAATCCAGCTGGCGAAACTGGTTCAGAACAACTGGCGACAGACAAAGATCCTCGCCCTGCAGATCTTTGCCCGGGACAATCCTCAGGGTGACCAACGTGCTCATGAACTCATGGAAGAATTCGACGCTAAGATTGGCAGGGCGGAATCGTTGCTCACCCAGCTCGAGCTCAAGGCTTTTCACGAAATTGAAAAAGAAAAGGATATTGTTGGGGCCTGGACTTACCGCCTCTACCTGGTGATTAGCATCAGCCTGATCGGGGGCCTGGCTATAGCCATGACAACCGGCTTGCTACTCGCCAGGATGGTCCTGCGACCGCTCCGAATGCTCTCGCTCAGGGCCGAGATTATCGGCCGAGGCGAATATCCGGAACCCATCACCCAGGAAAACCATGATGAATTTTCACAGGTCATGGACGCCTTTAATTCCATGGCGCTGAATCTGAAACAAAACCAGGCAGATTTGAAAAAAATGGCCATGCGCGACGGGCTGACCGGGCTTCTGAACCGCCGGGAAATCCGTCGGCTGCTCGGGCAGGAACTCGACCGAGCCAAGCGCAGATTCAGCGAAATGAGCGTGATGATGCTCGACATCGATCATTTCAAGAGTGTCAACGACACCCATGGCCACCAGGTCGGTGATGAAGTGCTGAAAGGAGTCGCCACCCTGCTCGGTCGGCAAATCCGCACCATGGACACGGTTGCCCGTTATGGCGGTGAAGAGTTTATTATCATCACCCCGGAAAGGACCGAGGGGGCGCAGATCATCGCCGAACGGATTCTCGCAGCGGTTGCCGAACAGCCCTTTTCAGACGGCAGGGGGGGCGAGTTCAATCTCACCATCAGCATCGGCTTGGCCAGCTATCCGCTCCATGCCGTCGAAGAGTATGAACTGGTCAACAAGGCCGACACGGCTCTATACCAAGCCAAGGAGCAGGGCCGCAATCAAGTCTGCCTTGCCTCTGGCCCGCCACTCCAAAACAGCCACAACAATGTCATCCCTATCGACAAATCATCGTCAACCAAACAATAGCAAAACCCGGCTGTCCTTGTCCTGCCATCCGGTCGTGCCGTTTCCGAGCCAAACCCTCTCCGGACAACCATCCATCCGGGGAACGGACCATACCAATGAATTTCCACGCACGGCCGGACAGTGAGGCACGAAGAAGCCGCTGGAGTACACCTGGACAGAGCATTTTGACCGGGAGCTCCGCGCCTCTGTACAATTGGTAATTGACTATTAAAATGCTATAGTCCAATTTTGCGTTGCTGGGGGCGGCATGAATCAACAAGCTTTAAAAGAACTACTGCTGCAATTCTCTGCCGGGGAACTCTCGCTGGAAGCGGCTCTATCCACCCTGCGTTCACTCCCCTATGAGGATGTCGGCATTGCCAAACTCGACCATCATCGGGAGCTGCGCCAGGGCATACCGGAGGTGATTTACGGCGCGGGGAAAAACTTCGAGCAGCTCGAGATCATCATCGCGGGGATGCTGCGGCAGAAAAAAAACATTCTCGCTACCCGGATCGATAGCGACAAGGGCACGCAACTCACCAAGCAATTTCCGCTGGCCAACTATGATTCCGTCGCCAGGGTATTGACCCTGGAGTCTAAACCGGTTGCCCCACTTGGCCTGGGTGAGGTCCTGATCGTTTCGGCCGGAACGTCCGACTTGCCGGTTGCCCGCGAAGCGGCCATCACCGCGCGGATGCTCGGTAACCAGGTCCGCGAACTGGTCGATGTCGGGGTAGCCGGCCTGCATCGACTGCTCGCCGCCGGCGACATCCTGCAACAGGCCGCGGTGATCATCGTGGTTGCCGGCATGGAAGGGGCCCTCCCCTCCGTGGTTGGCGGGCTGGTCGCAGTACCGGTCATTGCGGTGCCAACCTCGATTGGCTACGGCACCGCCTTTGGGGGGGTCGCCGCCCTGCTCGGCATGCTCAATTCCTGCGCCAGCGGGGTCACCGTGGTCAACATCGACAACGGTTTCGGTGCCGCCTTCGCCGCAACCCGCATCAACCGGCAGACAAGCTGATGAAGCTGCTCTATCTCGACCCGTTTTCCGGCATCTCCGGTGACATGTTTCTCGGCCTGCTCGCCGATCTCGGCCTTGATCGCAAACTGCTGGCGAGTGAACTGGAGAGACTGGCATTGCCGGGCTGGCACATCGACTGGCGTCTGGAAACACGCATGGGCATTGCCGGGACCCGCGCGGACGTCTGCTGCCAGAGGGAGGTCCGGCACCGGCACTGGTCAGAAATCGATCGGCTGCTGGCCGAAAGCGGGCTCCCAAACCAGGCCGCCGTCATCGCTCGCAAGATCTTCCGTGCGCTCGGTGAAGCCGAGGCCCGCGTCCATGGCCAAACGCTGGAAGAAGTCCATTTCCACGAGGTCGGCGCCCTCGACGCCATCATCGACATTAGCGCCGCTGCGCTCGGCCTCCAACTATTGGGCATCAACCGGGTCATCTCCGCGCCACTGCCGATCCACCACGGTTTCGTCGCGACCGAGCATGGCCGGCTGCCGCTGCCGGCCCCCGCCGTGGCCGCGCTGCTCGAGGGTCGGCCGATCTGTCAGACCTCGGCGGAAAAAGAGCTGGTGACCCCGACCGGTGCGGCGATCGCCGTCACTGTCGCAGAGTTCGCTCCGCTGCCCGCCATGCAGTTGATCCGGGTCGGCTACGGCGTTGGCAACCGCGAGCTGGACGACCGCCCCAATCTGCTGCGGGGCTTTCTTGGCGACACCGATGACCAGGCGAGACTGGACCGGGATGAAATCAGCATCCTCGAGTGCAACCTCGATGACAGCAACCCCGAGTGGCTCGGCCAGCTGCTGGACAGCTTAATTCAGCAAGGCGCCCTCGATGTCTCGCTGACGCCACTGCTGATGAAAAAAAATCGCCCCGGGCAACTGTTGACGGTCCTCGTCCACCCGGAGCAGGAAGCTGAACTGGCCTGGCAGATCATGCGGGAGAGCAGCGCGATCGGCGTGCGCAGTTCCCGCAGCCGGCGCTACAAGCTGCAACGTTCCTCAGCGGCGGTTGCCACACCGGTCGGGACGATCGCGGTCAAACTGATTTACGCTGGCGATGAGCTGCTCCGCGTCACGCCGGAATTCGAATCCTGCCGCGCCCTGGCCGAGCAAACCGCCCTGCCGCTTCCTGAGATCTATCGCCTGGCGACCCTGGCGGCCGCTCCGCTGCTGGAAAAAACTGAACATGGCAAGGGTGACAACAGATGAAAAGATTCCTCGTCCTGGCACTCGCCAGCAACTGCGGGCTGGGCTACGTTCCGGTCGCATCGGGGACCTTCGGCACCCTGGCCGGGATCCCGCTCTATTACCTGCTGGCCGGGCTGCCACCAGCTGCTTTCACCCTGGTTTGGCTGGCCCTACTGGTTCTCTCGTTCTGGATCGCCGAACAAGCTGGCAACTATTATCAGGTCGTCGATGACGGGCGGATCGTCATAGACGAGCTGCTCGGCTACCTGGTCACGATTGCCTGGCTCCCCTTCAGCTGGCCGGTGGCCGTCCTCGGTTTTCTGCTGTTTCGGCTCTTCGACATTACCAAACCACCGCCGGCCAACTGGCTCGACCGCCGCTTGAAAAACGGGGTCGGGGTCGTCCTGGATGATGTCGCCGCCGGAGTCTACGCCGCCTGCGTACTGCGCCTGCTGCTCTGGATATTCGCATGAGCGCCGATCTGCCGAGAATTGCCGTACTGGCAACGGGAACCGAGCTGCTCAGCGGGGAGCTGAGCGACAGCAATTCAGCCGTGATTGCCCGGCAGCTGGCCAGGGTCGGCTTGCAACTGGCCGAGGTACGCGTTGTCGGGGACTCTGAAGCGGACATCTCTGCCGCCCTGCAGCAGCTCGCCGAAGGCAACCGGGTCGTCATTTGCACCGGTGGTCTCGGTCCGACCAGTGACGACCTGACGGCGCGGGCGGCAGCCCGGGCCTGTGAAAAAAAACTGGTCCTGAACGATGAAGCCCTGCAGCTGATCAAAAACCACTTCCGGCGCATCAACCGCCCGCTGCAGCCGGGCAACGAAAAACAGGCACTGCTGCCGCACAAATGCAGGCTCCTGGAGAACCGCCGCGGCACGGCACCCGGCTTTCACCTGCGCCGCAACGAAACCGACCTCTACTTCTTGCCCGGGGTTCCCGATGAAATGGCCACCATGTGTCAGGAGCTGGTTATCCCCGACGTGCAGCGATTCATACCTGAACGACTTGCACGGCTGGAAAAGATTGTTAAAGTTTTTGGCCTGGCAGAGCCGCAGGTTGAGACGCTGCTGCATCAGGCCGCGCTCCCGGGTGAGGTCGAGGTCGCCTATGGGGTCGAAATGCCGGTCGTCCTGGTCAAGCTACGCAGTGCAGGCGAACATGCCGAACGACTTGATCGAGCTGAACTGTTGGTCAGAAAAGCCCTCGGCGATTTTGCCTTTGGCGGCGCTGACGCAACCCTGTCAGGGGTCGTCTGCCAGCTGCTGGCTGACCATGGCACCACCTTGTCATTGGCCGAATCCTGTACCGGCGGCATGATCGCCAAGCTATTGACCGATACCCCGGGCTCTTCGGCGTTCCTGGAACGGGGCGCGGTCACCTATGCCAACAGTGCCAAACACGACTGGCTGCAGGTCCCGGCCGAGGTTCTGGCCCGTCAGGGGGCGGTCAGCCGACAATGTGCCGTGGCTATGGCAGAAGGAATTCGCCGCACCGCCAGAACCGATCTCGGGCTGGCCGTGACTGGCATTGCCGGTCCCTCGGGTGGCACCGCTGACAAACCGGTAGGAACGGTTTTCATTGCTCTGGCCGGCACCGCAACCACCCGGGTTGAAGAATTCCGTTTCGGCGGCAACCGCGAGCGGATTCGCACCCTGACCAGCTATACCGCCCTTGACTGGCTGCGTCGCTATGCCATGCAGCGGTTTGAAGAACCGGAGCATGCCTGATTCCAGCTAACCCTGTTCGTGAGTCGTCGATGTTATCGCTGAAAAACTGGATAACCAGACTGGTACTGCTTGCCGCGCTGGTTTTACTG
>Ga0102953_1002134_pt1 | contig 12026 bp, 11 predicted proteins | sample SalPon2A_C_D2_MG_FD_78509 | JGI IMG/M metagenome (GOLD analysis project Ga0102953, IMG submission 78509) | Soil microbial communities from South San Francisco under conditions of wetland restoration - Salt Pond MetaG R2A_C_D2_MG | ecosystem: Environmental > Terrestrial > Soil > Wetlands | place... | reverse complement strand
GCTTGGCTGGCGGCCCTCAATCGTGGTACTTGCGGCGGTGCCTGTCACCCTGGCCTTAGCGCTCTTTATCTTCTATATCTATGGCTACACGCTGAATCGTGTAACCCTTTTTGCGCTGATTTTTTCCATTGGTATCCTGGTGGACGACGCCATCGTGGTGGTTGAAAATATCGCGCGCCATTTCCATCTGCCACAGAACAAAGGGCGGCCGCTGGCTGACGTTGCCGCCGAAGCGGTGGATGAAGTCGGTAACCCGACGATTCTGGCCACCTTCACGGTGATTGCTGCGGTCTTTCCCATGGCGTTTGTTGGAGGGCTAATGGGCCCCTATATGCGGCCCATTCCCATTGGCGCATCCATGGCGATGATCTTCTCCTTGCTGGTGGCCTTTGTTGTTTCGCCCTGGGCCGCTTTGCGTGTTCTGGCGCACACAAAAGGTCAGGGACATGAGGTCGAGCACGGAGGCCCGGACCGTCTGCAGCGAATTTATCGGAAAATGGTGGCCCCGCTGATTGCGAGCCGCAGGAAGCGCTGGTATTTCCTGGGAGGCGTGATCGTGTTGCTCCTCATTGTCGTGGCCCTCCCGCTGGCCAAGCTGGTGCTGGTTAAAATGTTGCCCTTCGACAATAAGAGCGAGTTCCAGGTGATCATCGATATGCCAAAAGGAACCACGCTTGAACAGACGGCGTTGGTTACGCAAAAAATTTCGCGCCGGATTGCCCAGGAACCTGAAGTGCTCAACTACGTGGACTATATCGGCGTCGCAGCTCCTTACGATTTCAACGGCCTGGTCCGGCATTACTTTTTGCGAAAAGGACCCACTGACGCAGAAATTTACGTCGATCTCGTACCGAAGTCTGATCGTTCAATACAGAGTCACGAAATCGCAATGCGCGTGCGTCGTGCAATTGATCCCATCGGCTTCAAATATGGCGCCAGGATCAAGGTCGCAGAGATACCCCCAGGGCCTCCGGTACAGGCAACTCTGGTTGCAGAAATCTACGGCCCCAGCTTCAAAGGACAAATGGACGTAGCTCGCAAGGTCCTGCACATCTTCGAACATACGCCGGGTGTGGTGGATGTTGACTGGAGTCCCGTAGCTCCCCAGCGCAAGCTCCGCTTTGTGGTGGACAAACAAAAAGCCGCCTTAAATGAGGTCTCCACCCAACAGATTGCTCAGACGCTTCACCTGGCCCTGCACGGAGACGTGATAGGCATCGCACATCTCCCTAACGAACGCGAGGACGTTAACATCCTGCTGCGGGTCCCGCGCGCCAGTCGGTCCAGCGTCAGCAACCTGGGAGAAATCCGAGTGGTCTCCCGAACCGGGAAATTGATTCCGCTCAGTGAACTGACCCACGTGGAAGACGAAACCATCGAGCAGCCTATCTACCATAAGAACCTCAAGCGCGTGGTTTATGTCACCGGTGATGTGGCAGGCAGAGAAGACAGTCCAATCTACCCCATGCTCACGATGTCAAACAAACTGGACAAAATCGAAGCGCCCAACGGCACGACCATAGAACCGTACCTGACACATGAGCCGTTCATGACCAGCAACTATTCCATGAAGTGGGGTGGCGAATGGCAAATCACATATGAAACCTTCAGAGATCTGGGTTTCGCCTTTATGGTGGCGCTGATCCTCATCTACGTGATGGTGGTGGGATGGTTCCAGTCCTTTATTGTCCCGCTGGTCATTATGGCGCCTATTCCGTTAACACTGATCGGCATCCTGCCGTTGCATGCGATACTGGGCGCCTTCTTTACGGCAACGTCCATTATCGGGGTCATCGCTCTGGCGGGCATCATCGTTCGGAATTCCATTCTGATCGTGGACTTTATCGATCTGCGCCTGGCGGAAGGGATGCCGCTCGAAGAATCCGTCGTAGACGCCGGGGCCGTGCGCTTCCGGCCTATCCTTCTTACCGCTGCAGCCGTTGTGGTGGGTGGTTTCGTGATCCTGCCGGACCCCATTTTCCGGGGCTTAGCTATCTCCTTGATCGCTGGGGCCGTTGCATCCACTCTTCTTTCACAAGTTGCGGTTCCCGTTTTGTATTACATGAGCGCCCGCAAGAAGCACGCGCAGGAAAAACAAGAACAACCGAGCGGAGGTGGCGAATGACATCCTTTAGCCCAAAGAATATCCTTTGCCCGGTTGATCTCAGCCCGGTTTCGGATGGCATTCTCAGGTGGGCGGGACTTTTTGCTCGCACATTTGAAGCTCTGCTGGAAGTCCTCCATGCTGACTGGTGGGAGCCACCACGCTACTTCACCGAAGCGCAAATTCAACGGCTGTCACGCCAGGAGTCGGAAGGCGGAAAAGTTCTCAAGCGCGAACTGGAAGTTGTGGCGAAATCGGCTCTGGGCAGCTTCAGTGATTATAAGGTTACAGTCTCAGAAGGCTACCCGATCGAACAGATCCTAAAGCGGGCAAAAGAGTTGACGTCCGACCTGATCGTAATGGGAAGCCACGGCCGGACCGGAATGGCCAGGCTACGCATGGGTTCCGTGGCTGAAGATGTTGTCCGCGCGTCCCGCTGCCCCGTCCTGATTGTAAAGCCGTCAAAGGAAGCCGGACCTGCGCCCGCCATTCAAAATATTCTGTGCCCCGTCAATTTCACGAGCCTGTCTCAACAGAACCTGGAGATATCTTCGGAGCTTGCCAATGCGTTCGGAGCAAGGCTCTGGGTGGTTCACGCCACGGACCACGAAGAGATCAAGGTGGAAGAAGTTCACCAGCGCATCTGCGACTGGGTGCCACAGGAAGTCCGCGGACGCTGCGAAGTGTCGGAGGTGGTGCGCCGCGGCAACCCTGCCGAGCAGATTATTCTCATGGCCCGGGAGCACTCTGCTGACCTCATCGTCATGGGCGCGCAGCATCGGCCTTTTCTGGAATTCACAACGTTGGGAACCACAACTGAAAGAGTGATGCGACACAGCCTCACTTCTGTTCTGGTGATTCCAGCGACGAAGACTGATGACGAAAAGTAACTGGGGAAGGAGACTCTTATGGACTTGAATCGATGGCTCAGGCTGATTGCCGGAACATTTGTTTTCGCCACCGTTCTGCTGGGGCACTTCGTCAATGAATGGTGGTATGTGTTTACAGCTTTTGTGGGCTTGAACCTGTTCCAGTCGGCCTTGACCAACTGGTGCCCGATGATGGCATTCCTACGCAAGTTGGGAGTGAAGCCCTAGCACGCTCCTTGCATCTGTCTGCGCCCTCTATTCTCAGAGCTACCCAATACACCGTCGGCACCCGCCAGGGCTTATAATGTCGGGTAGGTGGACATGATGCGGCGGAAATCTTCTCTTGCGCTTCTGATGCTGCTGGCGGGGACCGGTGGAGTTGTTTCGCTTTACGCATGGGTCTCGTATCGCACCCGGCCCCTGAAAATGAACCTTGCCCTTCCACCGGCTCTGCCTGTTGTCAAAGTGGAAGGCAACGCCCTGGCCGTGCAGCTCCGCACAGACGCTCTGCTTGCACAAGTAGGCGAATACAACTCAGAACTGGAAGCCTATCTTCATTTTGAATATCTCAAATCTCACTCCGGCCTCGGCAGTTCACGTGTCCTGCTGACCGTAAGGAATTCCGATGCAGGCCCCCGGTATGAGATTTTTCTGGTGCTCGACAACAACTTGCTGTCAGACTTTCCCTTCCTGGGGCGATTAAAAGCGAAAGGTTACATTCCCGACTTTAAACTCGACCCCATTACCTTCGAACGACTGGCTCGTAGCCGCCTGGAGACATCCGTCTTTCTGGGCAGCTACAATCCCACCACGACTCTCCGGCTGGCTGATTTGCCCGCTTCGCGCCTGATCCAACCGCTGGCCAGTTTTCTGCTTTTCAAATCCAGGACGGATCGGCGTGTCCGGGAACGGATCAAACCGGTGCCCACACCACTTTCTATGGGCCAGGCCACGGCACTGGCGACAGACATCCTTGACGTTGTGCATTTTTATGACCTGCCTTTGGATGTTTTCCTGGGAATTGGCGCCATGGAAAACGACTACATGAACGTCCGTGGCGATCTGGCCCACTCCATCTGGAAGCACCACGCGCAACGTGGCGACATTATCCTGAGGCGTTCACGCAACCGGGTACTGGTCAGCGACTACGCCATGGGCGTATGGCAGATCACACGGGAGACCTTGCGCCAGGCTCACGCTCTCTATTTGAAAGACAAGCGGGACTATTCGATATTGCCACCTCGGCTTCGCCCGTCAAGGCACCTGAGCTTTGATCTGGACAACTCTGAGGTGCTCACCACCTATGCCGGCCTGCTGCTCCGCCATCTGCTGGACAAAACCGACGGCGACATTCCCAAAGCAGTCGGGGCTTATAACGGGAGCCTTCAAAAGCCCAACTACCAGTATGCCGCCGGAGTTGAGGCAGTCGCGCTCTATGCGCGGGACTTTCTGGAACGCGCCGCACACCTGGACGGATTGAGCGTTGCCAAATCCTGGCTGGGACGTTCTTCAACGTTGCAGCGTGGCAAACAGCCTGCGAGCGACGTGTTGGCTGATCCACCTAAGACCAGGAAGGTCAGTCCGGAATAGAGGTGCGCTCGGAGTGCACGCGCACAAGCGGGGCCGTCCTTCCGTTATGCATTGTTCGAAACGACCCAGTTCCGGCTTTGTCTTCCCCCACTTGCCCATAACCCACTAAATCTTAGGAGCCAGAATCACTTGAAACCCCCGCGCGTCTTTGACATTGCATGCCCACGGGCGTACGATTGAGTTTCGGGGCTTCCTGATAAGCGATTCAGAATTCATTAACAACACGAGAGGGAGGTAACCGTTGCGGGTTCTCTTCTATGTTCCTGACAATCGCATCACACACAGTTACATGCCTACTCTGTGGCCCTTCGTCCTCAAATCGCTGACTCCTCCCGGCCACAGCGTCACAACTCTCGACGGCAATGTCGTTCGAATGAATCCCGACGAGCTCGCGGATTACGTCCGGCGGGAGAAGTTTGACCTCGTCGGCATTGGCGGCATGACACGCACCATTCACCGCTCCTATGCGGTTGCCGACAGCATTCGCGCCCTTGGCGTGCCGGTGGTGATGGGAGGCCCGCACGTCACCGAAGAGCCGGAAGAGGCCCTCGAACACTCCAACAGCGTTGCCTGCGGCGAGGCCGACGACTTGTGGCCGCAGATGGTAAAAGATTTTGAAGCCGGCAAGCTGCAGCCCATCTACCGCTCCTGTGAAAAACCCACTCTTGAAAACTACCCGCGCATCCCCTGGGAGCAGACCGATTTCAATCAGTTCAAAGTCCTCCCCAAATGGGCCTCCAGATTGTTGCAGACGTTCGGCTGGGAACGCTTTGACGTCAGCATCTCACCGGTTGAAACCGGCCGCGGGTGCCCTTACCGTTGCGATTTCTGCACCGTCAGCCCGTTTTTCGGCGAGAAGATCCGCTTCCGCACAAACGAAAGCGTCGTCGAAGAACTCAAGCTGCTGAAAAGCCTTGGGCGCAACCTGGTCTTCTTTGTCGACGACAATTTCGCAATCAATCCGCGCCGCGCCAAATCCCTGATGCGAGCCATGATTGAGGCAAACGTTCGCATTTTCTGGGTAGCGCAAATCTCAATGAATCTACTTCGCGATCAGGAATTGCTGGATTTGCTGAAAGAGTCCGGCTGCGTCTGCGTGTTTATCGGACTGGAATCCGTGCTGCCGGAGAGCCTGAAGGAAGTGAGCAAGACCTTCAACAAGCCCCAGGAATATGGCCAGATTATCGGCCAGCTTCAGCGGCGCGGCGTTTACTGCGTCACCGCCTTCATAATGGGCATCGACGCGGACCGCACCGGCGTGGCCCGCAAGACCTGGGACGTGGTCCAGAACTGGCCTCCAGGGTTCTTTCCCGTCTTCAGCCAGCTCACTCCCCTGCCTGGAACGCCACTCTCGAAGTCCTTGCACGATCAGGGGCGGCTTGAGGAACGCCATTGACTGAACTACCGGCCCTACGGTGCCGCTTTTACTCCCAAACACATGACGCCCGCCGAGCTTGAAAACGAAGTTCGCAGCGCCTGGGGAATGGCTTACAGCCCTTCAGGAATCTTCCGGCGCGTCAGACGCATGCGGGACGTACGCTTCGTCTCTAAACTGATCTATGTGTTTGCCACTCTGGCCTTCCGCGGAATCTATTTCCGCCAGATGACTGTCGGCGCCTGGCTGAAACTGATCTGGCAGAACCGCCGCTCCGTGCGCGAGGTCTTCTCCCTGCGTTCGTTCACGAACCATGAAATTGCTCCTATTGCAGAAATCACGTCCCCGCAGGTGCAGGATGCATCGCCCTCGGCAATGACCGGCTCCTGAAATCCAGTTTCCTTTCATCGAGAGGCGGTTCTGCTGAAGCAGGACCGCCATTTCCGGGATGACCGGGAAAACTGCCCCGCCCCTCAGATTGCTCCGCAGCTGACACTAACATGCTCGCTACCGAAAAGGATAAAATAGAGATGTAAGGACTTACAGGCTGGAGGTGAGCTCATGAAGACAAGCATCGGTCTCATCATTTGCCTTGCGATGTTCAGTGCCACGCTTTCCGCAAAAGGGGCAAAAGCACCCGCGGACTACCAACCTCCCCAGGTCATCTCGACTGTGGAACCCTCTTATCCGGCCAATACAGTAGCTGGCGGAACAGTGGTGCTGAAAGTAACGGTTGGTTTCGGTGGCGAAGTTAAGGACGTCAAGGTATTGCAGGGAGCCAGCGGCTTCACGCTGCAGGCGGTTGAAACCGTAAAGAAATGGAAATTTGCACCGGCAACACTTGACGGCAAACCCGTTACGGCCTCGCTACCGGTGGCGTTTTCTTTCAGTCAGCCCATCGTGTGGTGGAACCGGAAGGGAAAGTAGAGATCTGGTCGCCTGACAGAAAACGCGGGATGCAGGTTACATTATTCAAAGAGCATTACGCTGCCATGGCGCGAGAAGTCAGGCACGTCTCCGCTGCGCGAATCATGTCCTGTTCCGGAACTGGTTCTTCCAGGTAGTCTCTTGCTCCAAGCTGCATGGCTTCCAGATAGCAACTCATGTTCAGGACGCGGGCCACCACAAGGACCTGCCCGGCACGATCCATTGCCATCGCCTTTTCCAGGACGTGGCGTCCTTCGAATGCAGAGCTCCCCTGGCTCAAAACGACTAAATCAAAACGCTCGGCCCCCAGACAGTCCAAGGCTTCGTCATATGAGTTGCACGTCACCACCGCGCACCCGGCGCGCTGGAGGACGGTCCGGTAATAGACAAGATCGGCAGTATCCTCGTCAACGACAAGAACATTGCCCATCGGCGCCAGGCGTTTCTTCTCGATGTGTCTTGGCACTCTGGAAGGATATGGCATATGATCCTCCGCAACCTCCCCGATTCCCACAAACTTGAAGAACCGGGTAGGATTAATTCTCGTCTGCCCTTGCCACCGCCATGATGGTAGGGGCTCGAACAGGCAACATTCCTAAATCGAATGTGAGCAGCAACGGCGCGGTTGTCGAATTGCCGAACAAGCGATCAGCAGGAGAAACAGTTTCAGATGCAGCGAACACCAGTCAGCACATTAAGGAGATTGAACGATACTCAAAATTCTCTGCTGAAACAGGTTCTTCAGTTGGAGGAAGTGTGATAGTAATAAGCTTCGAAGCGAGCGAGGAAGAACCCGGAAATAGTTTCCTTAACTCCTCTCTGCTCTACACTCACGATTGTTCTATCAACTGAATCGTAGCACAGCGGCGGGCCAAGTCAAGTTTATAAATGAACACAAGGAACGGAGTCCGTCTGGACGGGTTTATGTGCCCAAAAGTCAGCAGCATAATCCTCCGTCCTTCGTGCAACTAGCAGCTTGCAACCCACCTCCCCGCCCTATTCCTTCTTCGAGAACAGCGTAGGTCTTGTCAAGGGTTTCCGCCGTACCTGCTGACAAAACAGGCAAAATAGCACCGGGGAGAATGGCAAACAGGGGACCTCAAGCCAGGAACTGAAGGGCTTCGCATCCGGAAGGAGAGATTCTCCAACTGGGCAGGCCGTTTCATGCGAACCGCCCCTCGTGCCACGTCGTAAACCCATTCCGACTCATCGCCCCGGTCTGTCTTTTGAGTTGATCATTCTTCTTTAGGCCCAAACAAATTCTTGGGCTTCAGCGCCACACGCATCATTGCCAACCCGGCTCATGGGCAGAGAGTGTTCGGACCTGCCAGGGCGCCTGAGGAATTACTTCTTTAGGAGAGCTCCGGCCCCGCAAGGGCACAAATCAACTGAGCTATCCCGCTCCCAACAGCCGCGAAGTCGCGCACATCGTAAAAGGCAACATCGTTGCCATCAACGAATTACCTTGACACGCAGTGTGTGTACGCTCAGACTAGCAATTGAGACATTTCCTTCCATTGCGTCTCCAGACAACCTGAACTAAGTCGGGTTACCTGCAATCGCATTTCTTAGACAATAACCAAGGAGGTTGGCATGTACGCGCGAAGTGTCTCCATGCGTCTGAAGGCAAACCTCTTGGCAAGGCTTAACAGAACCATCGAAAACGAGGTTCTTCCATTGCTTCAAAAACAGGCAGGCTTCCAGGGTCAATTCACGTTTGCCGTTCCGGGCGGGACGGAAGCGGTGACCATCAGCTTGTGGGAGAAGAAGGAGTACGCGCATGCCTGTCGTCGCGAGACCCATCCACAATTGCCGAAGGCCATGGAGAAATTCATCGAGGGCTCTCCTGCAATCCAAACCTGCGAAGTCGTCAACTCGACATTCCACCCGCTTGCTGCTCAAGGAGCAGTTTCTTCCATTGCCATGGGTGTCCGTTAACGGGCGGTAATTCCGCCCTTTTCCTTCTCCGGCAAAGGACAATCCGTCGATTGCCGGAAGATACGAGGTGTACGATGTTTACAAAAATCATGAAAGTTGTTTGTGTTGCGGCGTTAATGTTGATGGCATTCTGGCAGGCATCGGCAGGCGCAGAGATCGTGTTGGACATCCTGATCTGTGTAGGCGCCCTGACGGTTGCTACGCAGGCGGTCGCCCGACCGAAGTACGTCTGGACAACAGGGTTTGTTCTGATTGCCGTGCTATTCAATCCCATAGTGCCCGTGGGACTCTCCAGGAATCTATTTCTCCTTCTGGACTTGGCCTGCCTGGCAGCATTCTTGATTTCGCTAGAGGCACTGAAGAATCAGCGGCCCATCTCCATTCCTTCCATCACCAATCAAAGACCAAGGAGCGAGTCGCTGTAAGCGTGCAAGCGCGGTGTTTGCCATTCCCGGCCGAAGGTCTTGCTGACAGGCGACGAGCATCGCCATAGGACCACGGATAAGCCCGGCCTTGAGTTCACAAAGGAGTCAATGATGTCGGAAAGAAATGGTGACAAGTCAAGGTTTGGGCGGCTGCGACGGCAGAAATTGCTGCAGCGAAAGCGCTCTCGCGAATTGCGAATGGCATTGGAGACGGGGCGGCAAAAGGCTGCTGTGCAGGCAACTCCGAAAAAGTCATAGCTTGCCGGCTGAGGGCAGGCCAACGCCACTATAAAAGCTGCCCAAACAACCTTCGCACGGGCGGCGAAAGGACTCAGACATGTACATCCAGTATCGCGGATTCTCTATTGAAGCAACTTCCCGTGTTTATGCTTATCACGTGATTGACCCGCCCCAGGGGAGCCGTGAATTCACTGTCGATGTTCAAACCGACGAGTTCCGCTTTTCTTCTCTAAAGATTCAGGACGGCCCGGGAATTTGCTACGCGCGACTGAAACAGGAGTTGGACTGCGAAACGGATGAGTCCCCGGCAGAGATTCACCTTCGCATCACTCAGCGCGACATCCAGGTTTACATGGAAAAAACCTACCCCAAGCCCGTCAAAAAGAGGGCCGCCATCACAACGCAGTAGAAGCACCAGCCAACGGATGTCAGCACCCCTTTCCCCATCAGATACGGCGCAAACGGGAACGCCAACAATAGGCGGACAATCCACATCCCAAGAAGAGAAGTATGATCCCCAGCCTCAGGCGGCGGTCATAGCTGAACTGATTCCTGCCAAGACCTTGGGAACCCACCTGAAGGACATAGACCAAGACTGCGCACTCTGCGGTGCAAAACAGAAATTTCGCGGAACGGAAGATCCACGAATAGAAAACCTTTGGCCACCGTTTCCCACTCAGACTATGATGGGGCGAGAAATCGGGGGCGGCAACCTTCCTGATGAGATTGTGCAATCCCCTGGAGGAATATTTGACAGACACAACAGAACCGCGAGCGGCCCTGGGGGAAATGCCCGCACCGTGGATTGTGGGCATGGCACTGTTTCCTTTCGGTCTGGTGGTGGGCTTCACCATTACCGCCCTGCCCTTCCTGCTGACCCACCTGGGCGTGCAGCTGGATAAAGTAGCTGCCGTAAGCGCCACGGTGATGACGCCAACCTTCTGGGGATTTCTTCTGCAGCCGCTGATGGATACAGGTCTTACCCGCCGCACTTATGCATGGATTACGGCCTCGAGTGCGGCCATCTGTGTGGCGATGGCGCTTTTCCTGCTTTCACCCACCCACCTGGGACCAACCACGGCACTGCTGTTGTTGGGTGAACTTTCAATCGTTCTCTATTCGGGAGCGGTTGGTGGTTGGACTGCTCAGTTTACCCCGGACCATCTGCGCGGCTCAGTAAGCGGCTGGACCAATGTCGCCAACCTCGGCGGGGGCGCATTGGGGTCAATGGCCATTATGGCTCTGGTGCCGCACATTGCCCTCCACTGGCTCGGAATGGGCCTTGGTATCATCATCATCCTCGGGACCCTGCCAATCCTGGTCTTTCCTGAAGCCAGGAAGTCCTCCTTCCGCCTCCGGCAGATTTTTACCGATACGTTGAAGACGACCTGGCGCGCCTGTAAAACCAGGCAGGTGCTCATCGGATTTTGCCTCTTCCTGGTGCCGGCCAGCGCGGAGGCGGCCATCAATCTGTTCTCGGGCATGGGCAATGACTTCCATACCAGCACCTCGACGGTGATCTGGGTAACGGGCGCAGGGTGCGCCATCACGGCTTCGCTGGGAGCCCTGCTGGGCGGGTATGCCGCGAACCACGTTTCGCGCGGTTATCTCTATCTTGGTGCAGGCCTCACCACCAGTATCGTCTCGCTCACCATGGCTGTTTCTCCGCACACACCCTTGACCTTTATCCTGGGAGTCCTGGCCTATAACGGCCTCGCCGGAGTCTCCTATGCGGCGTTCAACGCGCTGGGCTTTCAGCTGGTCGGACAGGACAGCCCTGTGGCCAGCACCCAACTGGGACTGTTTGCCGCAGCCACCAATTTCGCCATTGTTTATATGACCTGGGCGGATGGCCTGGGATTCAAACACTTTGGCACGCGTGGCCTTCTGCTTACAGACGGCCTTGCCAGCATGATTTCGGCCATTCTACTGTTGACCCTGCTGGGCGGTCGCCTTAGGAAAAAGCAGTTTGATAAAGAACCCCAGCCTGTGGCGGCAGATTGATGTTCCTGGTAAACTTCCTCGGAGAAGAAATCAGTCTCAGCACGTTGGTGCTGTGGTAAACTTCGGTTGCTCATGTCTGGCAATTTTTTCTTAATGGGGAGTGGCTTATGCGTACTCGATCTGTTGGAAGAAGTCGCCTCTGGCCGATGGTTGCTGTCGGGGCGTTTCTTTTGGGCATCGTGCTCTACCCAGGCTGCAGCGCTAACAAAGGGGGCGGCATGACCGTCACCGTCGGCCCGGCCAACGCGGATGTGATCGGCACGGACAACGTCGCCATCCAGAAGGCCGTCGACCGGGTGGCGGCCGCCGGGGGAGGCACCGTCCTCGTCAAGGCCGGCACCTACACGCTTTCAAACTCCGTGCGACTGCACAGCCACATCACCCTGCGCGGCGAAGGTCCCGGCAAGACCATTCTGAAGAAGGCGACCGGCGTCCAGAGCAAGCTGGCGATTGACGCCGACTACGGCGAGTACAAGGCCACGGTGGAAGATGCCAGCGGCTTCCGGCCTGGAATGGGCGTGACCGTCGTTGACAAGGACCAGCGCAGCGGCTGG
>Ga0102953_1002132_pt1 | contig 12035 bp, 8 predicted proteins | sample SalPon2A_C_D2_MG_FD_78509 | JGI IMG/M metagenome (GOLD analysis project Ga0102953, IMG submission 78509) | Soil microbial communities from South San Francisco under conditions of wetland restoration - Salt Pond MetaG R2A_C_D2_MG | ecosystem: Environmental > Terrestrial > Soil > Wetlands | place... | reverse complement strand
GGAGATCGGGCAAATCAATGGTCGATTTGTCAAGGAAGAACGTTCTTATCTTCTGGCCGGGCCGGGGCGTTGGGGGTCGAATGACCGCTGGCTTGGGATTCCGGTGGGCTGGCAGGACATAAGCGGGGTGCGGGCCATGGTTGAGATCCGTAACGAAAAAATGCAGGTTGACCCCTCCCAGGGGGCCCATTTTTTCCAGAATATAACCGCGATGGGCATTCACTATATCACCATAACTGAAGGGCGGGACCGGTTCGATTGGCAGTGGCTGGCCGCCAGGCCCGCCTTCGCCGAAACCGGATTTTTACGGCATATTCGCCTGCCGAAGCCATTTGTGATCAAGGTTGACGGCCGGGAGTCGAGATGTGTCATGTACGAAGGTAATGTAACGGGGAAAGACGATGGATGAAATAATGGAAATTGTCATCAGCAGGGATCCGGGGCAGCGCGAATTTCACCAGGCGGTCGAGGAGGTGGTCGCCTCGGTCAAGCCGGTGCTGGACCGCAATCGTCTTTTCCGCAAAGAGGCGGTGCTGGAGAGGATCATCGAGCCGGAACGGGTGATCATGTTCCGGGTGCCCTGGCAGGACGACCAGGGCCAGGTCCATGTTAATCGAGGTTACAGGGTCGAGATGAACAGCTCCCTGGGGCCGTATAAGGGCGGATTGCGGTTCCATCCCTCGGTCAATCTCGGCATTATGAAGTTTCTCGCCTTCGAACAGGTTTTCAAGAACTCTCTAACCACCTTGGCCATGGGCGGCGGTAAGGGCGGTTCCGATTTTAATCCCAAGGGCAAGAGCGATCAGGAGGTTATGCGTTTCTGCCAGGCGTTCATGGCCGAACTGTTCCGGCATATTGGTCCCGATACCGATATCCCGGCCGGCGACATCGGGGTGGGGGCCCGGGAGATCGGCTATCTTTTCGGGATGTACAAAAAACTGGCCAATGAGTTTACCGGGGTGTTGACCGGTAAAAGTCTTAACTGGGGCGGCAGCCTGATCCGGCCCGAAGCGACCGGCTACGGCTGTGTTTATTTTGCTGCCGAAATGCTGGCGGCAAAAGAGCAGACCATGGCCGGCAAGAGTTGCCTGGTTTCCGGTTCCGGTAATGTCGCCCAGTTCACGGTTGAGAAGGCCACCGAGTTGGGCGGCAAGGTGTTGACCGTATCGGATTCATCTGGATATATCTTTGATGAAGAGGGCATCGATTCCGACAAGCTCGCCTTTATCAAGGAGCTGAAAAACCTTCGGCGCGGCCGGATCGGGGAATACGTCGAGCTTTATCCGGACGCGGTCTATACGGAAGTCGAGCCGGAGCGTAAATTCAATCCGCTCTGGAATCACAAAGCCGATTGCGCCTTCCCATGCGCCACCGAGAACGAGATAAACGGCTGTGATGCCCAAAATCTTGTGGATGGCGGAGCGAAGCTGGTCTGTGAAGGGGCGAACATGCCGTGCACTCCTGATGTGGTCGATATCTTTATAGATAACGGGGTCTTGTTTGCCCCAGGTAAGGCGGCCAATGCCGGAGGGGTAGCGGTTTCCGGACTGGAAATGGCCCAGAACAGCATGAGGCTTAACTGGCCGAAAGATGAAGTTGACACCCGTCTCCAGATTATCATGAGTTCTATTCACCAGACCTGTCTGGAGGCCGCCGAGGAATACGGGGCGCCCGGCAATTATCTGGTCGGCGCCAATATAGCCGGATTCGTCAAGGTGGTTAATGCGATGTTGGACCAGGGCCTCGTTTAAATGGGCAAGAGATTCCATGCGACCGCGATTATCTCCCCCACCTGGAATAGTTTGGCGAAATAGTAAGCAGCAACCGAAATCTGATTAATATCAAATCTCAGAGCGTTTCATAAACATGCTTAGGATGATCGGTATAATATTAATTTTGGTCATCCAAGCCTGTCGAAAAGGTGTTTGCCTGATCTTGATTGTTGAATGGAATTGAGAGGCAATAAGTATTTGAAGAGTGGAAAATTAATTATACATTGTTAATGTAATTATTGTGGATGCGATTTTCAGTCCTTCATCACATGATTAAGATCCCAATACGAAAGGATATCCAAACCGTATGATCATAGTAGCCCAGGTGTCTTTTCCCAGAGAGAGTGTGAATCAGGCTGTTAAGGTTTATGTCGGTCTGGAAGGTTTGCCGGGTGGTGTTGAAAAGACCGGGCCTTTTTCAAGTCAGGATCTGATCGGATTCGGGCCATAACCCTCTATCATCTTGACCGAATCGACGATAAGGAGTGTCTCGGCCTTATCGAAGAGCGTTACCGGGCCTTCGACGGGGTGTCCGGTTTTACTAAGAATATCGAGCGTTGGCATAGTTTCGATAGTGCGATTGACCGCTTTCTTCGTTGAGATTTCCAACTGTCTAACCTCGATTTTTTTTGCCTCATATGGTCCTTGACTGCTTCAATAGGCACTTCTTTCCTGAGGAAGATGCCTGCGGCCAAGGTTCCCCCCAAATCGGTTTCTTAAAATGCCTCGGAAAGGAATTCGAAACATCCAGTTCCGCTTGAAGCGATGACCGGAATGGTCACATTCCCCTTTAACGTTTTGATCAGTTCGATGTCATAGCCCGTATTGGTCCCATCTTTATTAATACAGTATAAAAATATCTCAACGCCCTCCAACTCTTAGAGGTTTTTGGCTAGTTGGGCCACGTCGAGATCGCGTTCCTCTCAGATGTCTTTGGCGGCACACTGGTACCAGCAATTACTGCAAAGGAACTAAAAGAGATGATTGTTCCCGGGGTATTTCGGTTGTTGTATGAATAAGTTTTCTCCTCATCGACATAATGTCCAACTGGTCAAGGTATGCACTGGCGCATTTTCCAAACTAAAATTTTAAGTTTAGTTGAGGCGACCTATTTTGCCCCGCCACCTGTCAGCTATGGTAACTGAAAAGGGGGATTGTAAATCTGAGGGGTGGCCTTTTCATCATGTCGGCTTAATTTTGACACGGATGCATTTGAGATAATATTAATAATCTTACGTTTGGGCGGACCTGAGATGTCTGTTAGATGGTCTTAAATGTTCCACATAATTTATGTCTATTTATCTTAAAGTGGGGATGACACATTGTTCTTGTCAGAAATGGTCAAGATGGTAAAGTGGTATCGTTAAAATGGAGTGAAATCTATTTGGTATTTGTTGTTTTAGGGATTATTTATATTAATAAATTAGATATTTTAAATGATCTTGGTAATGCCCGCGATCGATTCTCTATTAGGAAGCGTCAGGTAGATAGTAAGTTTAAATAAAAATTAAGACTCGCTAAACAGTCTAAAGACACTTTACCTTGTTTTATCCGCACTGACTTTGGATATATACAAGACCATTACTATACAAAAAACAAAATGCCTTTTACTGATTCATTTAGCTTGAGATTCTTGGTGGTTCAGTATAAAAAATGTCATTACTCTTTTTTTCAAATTGATCATTGATTGGATCAATGCATCAATAACCTCAAACTGTCTAGATGGCAGAAGTTTTATCTTTTTAACAAGTTGGTTGTGGATAAATATATGATCGTTTCACAAAAAAACTCTTATGCGTAAATTAAATTAGAAATGGTATGTCATTTTATTTGCATTTTAGTATAGGTAAACATCTAGTGGTATTAATAATCCTTTAAATATTTATATTTAATATAAATTAGATAAAAGGATCATATTGAGATATAATATTAAAATAGGAGGATGGTTATGAATCCATTTAAGGATAAAAAGAAAAATGGGGATGGGAATATCGGCTTTGATCGATATTACGCACTTGTTGCTTTGTTCCTCGGTTCTGTCCTGACTATTGTATTTTACAAAACGATAACTACTGTATTTGTTGGGTCATATTATGATGATATATTTACAAATAGAGGGTCAATCCCTTACATAACAACCTTTTTGTTCTTCTGGGGTGTTGCTCTGCTGTTATTCTCATGGTTTGGACTACATAAAGAGAAATCTACATTTAGTGAGATTAGGAAAACCTTAGAAGAATTTAGGATTATTGATAAAGAAAGCGCTCAAGTTGCAATTGATAAGCTGAAAATTATAAGACAAAAAGAACATGGCAACATAGCTTCAAACAGGTTTATTCGAGCAATGCGCAGGATCAGAGATGGAATAAAGCAAATATCTGAGATAGCGGAAATGCTGCGCGACCAAGCCGATATTGACAGCTTGGTTATAAGCAATAAATATGCTGCCGTTAAATTTTTCATCTGGCTTATTCCTGTTCTTGGTTTTGTCGGGACAGTATTAGGCGTTAGTTTTGCCATAAGCGGCTTTTCAGATATCATAATGGCCGGCTCTGACTTCTCAACGATCAAAGGAAACCTTGGTGGGGTTACCAACAGTCTGGGCATAGCCTTTGACACAACGCTTCTTGCCTTAATTAAAACAGCCATTTTGATGTTTGCCTACTCGATGCTTCAGAAGCAGGAACTATCTTTTTTAATAACCATGGATGAGTTCTCGGTTGATGATCTTACCAAAAAGGTTGTGACTGATGTAAAAAGAGAAGACATGAGCGAAACCGCTCAACTAACTGATTCGATTGACCTCTTAACAGAAAAGATTACCTCTTGGGACCCGCGCTTTGCCGAGACACTGGAGACGTTTTTTACCCGTCTGGAACAACAGGGCCATGAAGTGATGAGCTCTGTCACGGACCTGGTCGATCGGGGAGAGCAGATTGCCCAGCAAAATTCACAGACTGCGACCGCAATCTCTGGGTCCATGGACCGCTTTAAGGATTATAGCGGCGAGGTTGAGCAGTCTGTTCAGGGATTGTTCGACCAAGTCAAAGAAACGACCGGACAGAATGCTCAGACCGCGATTACAATCTCTGAATCGATGGATCGCTTTAAAAATTACAGCCGCGAGACTGAACAGTCCGTCCAGGAATTCTTTGCGCAAGCCAAAGAAACTTCCGGGCAAAATGCTCAAATTGCAACTGAAATATCTCAAGCCATTCAAAAACTTGCCACGCAAATAAATGAATTTAACTCTCTACAGTCATCCCTCCAGAATAATATTAAATGTATCACAGATCTTGAGGAGTTTAACCGTTGTCTCGAAGCGTTAAGTATCTCCCTCAACCAACTTCCGGCCATCCTGACTGACATGAAGCGCCCGCGTGAGATTCGCCTGATGGAGACTATTCTGGAGGAGAATAGATGAAACACCGTCTCAATGAAGAGATAAATATTTTTAATTTCTCCTTTCTTGACATACTTTCCTGCACTATCGGAGCGCTCATTTTTATTCTCTTAATGATTGTCCTGTCTACCGCCAATCTCGTTGAAAAGAAAATCGTTGATGAAAGCAAAGATCCTACCACTGAATCAACTAAACCTGAAAAAGATCTGGACGAGATAAATCCCAAAATGGACCCCAGGCAGATTTTTTTATCCAGTATGGAAATGAAGACTATTAGGGTCGCGGAAGGTCAAATATATCTTGGGAATAGTCGCCAGTCTGTGAGTATCCATAACCCCCAATCAGTTAAAGATGCCTTGAGGCAATTCCTCCGATATTACGACGACAATTTCGAACAACTCTATTGGACTAGAAGTGAGGAAGATAACGAGGCATACAATAGTGCTCTTCTCTTGGCGTCGTCTCTAAAGAATGTTCATTCCGAGGGGCTGAAAGCGGCGGTAGAAAGGGACCTTCCCGCTTATTATAAGGCTAAAAATGGCAAATATGCTGTTGATCTTGAGAAGGACGGCATAACGGATATCTTATATGCCGACAATGATGGCGATAACAAATGGGACATTAAGTATGTCAATACAGATCGGGATTCTTTCTGGGAAGAAATATATACCGATTATGATTATACTTCAAAATCATGGCGGAGAAAGATAGTCGATACCGATTCCGATATGACATATGACCTTTTCCTTGAAGATACAATTCCGGATGATAACGATTGGGAGATAAAATTAATTGAGCCAAATCTTAAAACCAATAAGGCGAAAGAACGCTATGAGGACAACGATAATGACGGAGTTTATGATAGCAAACTGATTAATATTGATTTTAAAGATGAGGATTGGGAACTGAGTAATTCAAAATATGACCCAAAATTCAAGAAATGGAAGGTGGCCCTGGTCGATATAAACGGTGATGGCAATCCGGATGTTATGTGGGGAGACACTGATATGAATAATGTCGATTGGGAGGAAAAGTATGTTGACCAGGATTTTGATGGTAAATGGGATGTCCGGTATCGTGACCTGGAGCCTTATGACAACGACTGGGAAGCGCGCTATTCCAAGCCGATTCTAAATAAAGATGTCTGGCAAGAGGTATTGGTCGACACGGATGGTGATGGTTTATGGGACAAGAAGATGATTGATGGAAATGGCGATGGAGAATATGAAAAAGAGACTGTGCCGGACTCCATGGACCAGACTGATTGATATAGTCGGTTGAAAATTGAATCCCTCTACCGGAGTAAGGACAAGGCGCAGCAATACGCCACTGTAATTCTACATACAGCTAAAAAGACGGTGGTTAAGGGCAAAATGAATTCAAGTTGGGCATCGATTAAAACATTCCCGGGCCCAAGGTGAAACTGATGACGGTTATTAAAAAGGCGTACAGGAGAATTGCCGCCCTTATCATCGCAAACGTGATTTTTGGTTTCCTTTCTATAATATCTACCGGGAATGTACTTGCTCAAGATCTAAAAGGTATAGAACCTGAAAAGGCAGCAATAATAAAACTTATCAGCCAAGGTGAAACTGACGAAGCATTAAAAGAATATGAAAAGCTCGTGATGCTTTCTGGAAAAGAGGACTTGTCTCTCCTGCAGAACATTATCAGCACGATGTTAAAAAGAAAGAACCCGTTGACCATTGCGGTTTTAGGCAATCTGAGAAATAAAAATGCGGTTCCCTTCGTGGTTGAGGCCCTTTTGGGGAGCGATAATCTGGTGTCAAAATCCGCGGCCGAAGCCTTGCGTAATCTTAATGATGAAAAGGCCATTCCTCCCCTAATTCAAGTCGCTTTATGCCATAGTGAGCCAATGGTGCGAGAGGCGACCCTTGAAACACTGAATTATTTTCGCAGTAATGGTCTCCTATATAGGAGTCATGTTCCTGCTATACTTGAATCTTTGCAAAATTGCATCGATATCGATGTGGGTGGCGCGCCACTGTCTTTCGCGGTAAAAAGCTTAGGTGAACTGGGAGACGCGCGTGCTATTCCTGTGCTGCTGGAACTCCTCGAACAGGTTAATAATCCTATCTTTTTGGGCAATCTTGACAATGAACACCTACCGGAAGAGATAGCCGGATCGCTGAATAAACTGGGCGATTACAGCGCCAGGTTATCTCTTGTGAAATTACTTGATCGAGGAACTGAAAAGGAGCGCATTAAAGCAGTATTGGCCTTGGGATCTTTAGGTGACAGGAGAGTTGTTCCCGCGCTCATAAGAATTCTGGAAGACAAAAACGCAACTGACGATGTTAGGGTTAAGGCGGCCAGGGCCTTAAGATCGCTCGGAGACAGAGAGGCTGGACCAGTCCTGCGGCAAGTTTTGAAGGATAAAAGTGGCTGGGTTCGTGAGCAGATGGCCGCAGCCCTATACGGATTGGGCGACAGGGACATCTTTCCTGTAATCATGCAAGAAATAGTAGCCAGCCGCACAGGCATTGATTCAGTCATTGAGAGTTTGGAAAACAATGCCGCGCCATTTCTTATAGATGTCCTTAACCAGGAAGGTCTGGCCTCCGCTCTTTATATAAGAGCGGCGGGTCTTTTGGGTGAGACGAGAGATATGAGGGCTGTTCCGGTGCTGATCCAAATACTCGACGATCATAAATCAATTCGGCGTCAGGCTCAAAAAAATGCCGCAATATCATTAGGGAATCTGGGAGACAGACAGGCGGTTCCCGCTCTTATTCATGCGGCTGGCGTCAAAGATGATATGGATTTGAGCAAGGCTGCGCTTGAAGCTTTATATAAGCTGGGTGATAGGCGGGCAGTATCCGCTCTCGTTAGGGACCTTGAAGATGAGGAGGGATTCTACCTGCGAGGTGACGAGATTATGATGACCTTCAACAGCGGCCAAAATCTTGTAACAAAAGTGGACAAAGATATCCATCGAGGTGAGGTCGCAACTGCTTTAGGAAAATTAGGAGATGCTAGTGCTGTTCCAATACTTGTCAAATGCCTTGCCGATAAACGTTATTATCGCTCACGTTTGAAAATCGCAGCAGCTCTTGGCGAATTGAGAGATAAGAGGGCAGCCCCGGCCCTCCTCAAAGTTATCGAAGAAAAAGACAAAGAGTTAAGTAAAGAGGCTGCAATGGCATTGGCGAAATTGGGTGATGAGCGGGCCATTCCCCTCCTCATTGAGAGTTTTGCGATCAAAACGGACGACGATGATCGAATGCAGATGGTTCGTAGTATAAGTGAATTCGGTCACATTGCGATTCCAACTCTTATTGATGCACTTGAAGAAAAAAATAATTTGATCCGCACATGGTCGGCACAGACCATCGGCGAGATATACTCGAGGACAGCGGCTTCCCTTGATGATGACCTGGTAAAAATTAAGCCGTCTGTCGCAGGCAAAGGCCCCCACCTCAATACAGAAGCTGAGGCATTAAAAGACAAATCACGAGATGAGCTCAATTCGATTTTGAGTTCAAACAACTCCGGCTTACCCATCCATACCTCCAGTTTACCGCTGAATATGAATGACAATACCGGTTTGCCCAAAGTACAAGCGGCTCTGAGTGCTAAAAATGCAGATATGCGCTTAAGCGCAACTGATACTTTGGTCAGGATGCAAGATGGAGCAGCCCTGCCTAATCTAAAAGAACGACTTAAGAGTGAAGCTTCATTGGTCGAGTCAAGAGCTAGTGAGTTGAAGAGGTTGGGAGATGACTCGGATACCCCTAATTTAAAACAGATGATTGGTGATCTCAACCCCAAGATGGAAAGCAACCCTATGGCTCTTGTGGGTAATGAGGCAGGGTTGCACGAGGCCCTTAAGGTGCTGCGAAAAAGGCTCACGGACTCTTTGGATAATGTCCAGATTTCATCTGCTGAAGCATTATGCAGAATTGTCAGCAATGCCGAGTAATGATCTAATCAAGGCTTGGATTTTTTGTGGTCTGAAATCATCTGTGAGGGCGGAGGATTTTCGTTCGGAAATCATGAGGAAAATGGGGCGGAAAATGAAGTGGATTTGGGCGCATCTTTGTATTTTACTTATTATTTTATCTATGTTTTGCCGTCCGGCCTTTGCCTTTCTGATCGAAGAAAAGATATGCGCAAGTGATGGGAAAAGAAATAAGCCCAATTATTTTGGTGGAATCAATGGAGAGGGGGTCTCAATTTCCGGCGATTTTGCTGTAGTTGGTGTCACAGGGGCAGAACCAAGCGGATCTTATTCCGGGGCTGCCTATATTTATCGCTACGATGGGGAGCGTTGGTCGGAACAACAGAAGCTTGCTGCAAGTAATGGTGCTGCTTCTGATAAATTTGGTACATCTGTATCAATATCAGGCACCCGTGCCATTATTGGAGCATACTATGGTGATGGGAATATAGCCAACTCCGGGACCGCCTATATCTATAGTTATAATGGCAAAAGGTGGGTTGAAGAAAAGTTGATGGCCAGTGATGGAGATAGTTATGACCATTTCGGCTATTCAGTGGCAATCTCAGGAGATTTCGCCATTGTTGGCGCTTTTGGGGCCGGTGATTATCCTGTTAATTTTGGCGCCGCCTATATTTATGGTTTTGATGGCACAAAATGGGTAGAGCAGCAGAAACTAGTTCCTAGTGATGGCTATCCCGGCGACCAGTTCGGCCGTAAAGTGTCAATAAGCGGTAAATATGCTATCATCGGCGCCCCTTTGAACGATGATTTTGGAATGATGTCCGGTGCGGCTTACATTTTTCATTATGATGGTACAAAATGGATAGAACAACAAAAACTTCTGCCCAGCGTTGGAGAAAAGGGTGATCGTTTTGGCTGGGCGGTTTCAATCTCTGACACCAACGCGATTGTTACTGCTTATCTTGGTGATGGTGCTGCTGAAGATTCTGGCGCATCTTATGTTTATCACTTCAATGGTTCCAAGTGGATTGAGCAACAGAAATTGTATGAAATTGATGGTTCTACTTTTGACAGGTATGGCTTTTCAACGGCCATTTCCGGTAACTATCTTTTAGTGACCAGTAAAACAAGATGGCCTGCCGGAGGAGTCTATCTTTACCATTATGACGGTACTTCCTGGCATAAAGCAGACAGATATTGGAGAGCGGGTGAGTCGGTATCTTTAGATGGCCACAGAGTCATCATTGGTACTCCCTTTGACAATAACGACTGCAATGGCAATTATATTACGGGCTCAGCAATAATTCACAACATCCTTGAAAAAAACAATCCCATCTCAAATATACCGACTATTGAAGGGGCGATTGGTAAAATTATTCAAGATCTCTCCAAAATTATTATGTCTAAACAAGACATGAAAGCCAATATGTCCAACCTTAAAAAGGTTGGGCAGTTAATTGTTGAGGGCAAATATAATCTGGCAGTTAATCAACTAGAGGTATTTATCACTAAGATTGAAAAGGGGATTCCGCATAACGATGTAATGTCCTCTGATGGCCAAAAAATTATAAAGTTAGCAAATTCACTAACCCTTCTTCGTCAGACTATCATCTTGCAAGCTGAAAGCAATTAGGTACCCTGCCGACTTATCTCTTTGGCCAAGAGAATTATGATGTGTCTGGGACGTATTATATTATCAGCCCCCCCCATACAATCCAACCTTTCTGCTGTATATATTAAATCAATTAAATCGATTCATTCACTATAAGAAAAGTACGCTGTTAGGGTATTTCTATCCCTTCCTCTTTAAGATGTTTCTTGACTTCAGCGATCTGCACCTCCCGGCGATGGAAAATGCCGGCCGCCAGGGCTGCCTCGACGTCGGTCTTTTCGAACACTTCCGAGAAGTGTTCAAACTTGCCCGCTCTGTTTGAGGCGATGACCGGAATGGTCACCTTATACTTGACCATCCGATCGTCTTTATCCATGCAGTTCAGCAGTATCTCTCCGGCTCCGAGTTTCTAGCATATCGCCCTACTTGTTGTCCCCTCTGAGGGGATATCTATAGGAGGGTAATTGTTCAGAATCGAAGAAATATTCCGCAAAATTGATAATGATTCTAAGTTGCAAAAAAGCAGCGGTAATGTGAAAACGTATATTTCTAGTTCATAGTTTAACCGGCTGTTTAGACGTTTCATTGTTCTGGCTTACTAATTTTCCTGAATAATTGTTGCCATTTTCTCGTTGACAGGTTTTCTGCTACATTGTAGTAGTTTTCGATGTGATCTGGCCCGGAATTTCCGTCGCACCATAATTATCTGCAGGCGATACGAACTGGCCTCGGAAATCCGGAAAAATAAGAGTTGGGAGAGTCAAATTTTATAAATGAAGATTTCGGGTTCGTTTTGTCGGGCCGGAACAGGGGGAAGTCGTTCAGGTTTGCTCACGTTAAGCCTTTCTCGGAAAAGGGTTTCTTATTTTTATCACCTCACCAAGTTCAAACAATTCAGGAGGTACAGATATGCGTATCAAAGTTATGTTTGCTACTCTGGCTATCGTACTCGGTTTATTTGGTACTGCGATCGCCGATAACGTGTCTGACAACTTTACCGGTTTCGGCACTATCGACAACTGCTCTTATGGTGCGTCCATAGACGGCAACTATGCAGCTGTTATAGACGATAATGGCGAGTATGCGCTGTACTTGTATGATTTTCGCACCAGGACCTTGCAACCGGCAGATACAAGAACGGATATAAGGGTCTTTGGTGCCAGCCTGAGCGGCACCAAAATAGCCTATCTTTATTCGCTTAATTCTGCCGGCTGGTCCGGAGGGAAAAATATCGCCATCTATGATAGGCTTACCGGCCAGATAACCGAGACCGGCATAACCACCGCCGACCTTTGGGACAGTAGTATTCCGATGCGCTTCTTT
>Ga0102953_1002130_pt1 | contig 12048 bp, 11 predicted proteins | sample SalPon2A_C_D2_MG_FD_78509 | JGI IMG/M metagenome (GOLD analysis project Ga0102953, IMG submission 78509) | Soil microbial communities from South San Francisco under conditions of wetland restoration - Salt Pond MetaG R2A_C_D2_MG | ecosystem: Environmental > Terrestrial > Soil > Wetlands | place... | reverse complement strand
TAATGAAACCCAGCGCCAGCATCGGAGAAACCCCCTGCGCCACGGCCAGGCTTGCGGCGGCAAGGCCGAGCAAAGGCATGACCGTAAACTGCGTGGCCACGCCAAGTGCGATGCGCCAGGGCTTTTGCAGTGCGTCGCGCGCCTCATCGGGTTGCAGCACCACACCGAGGGCGAACATGGTTGCGGCAAACAGCCACAGGAAGTAATCCCGGAAAACAAGGAACAGCGACGGATAGAGGTAGGCGGCTATGGCGCCGGCCAGGGTCAGCGGTGCCAGATGGCGTGACAGAAGTGTCCAGATCATTGCCCGGCTCCAGCCATGCGGGTGCAGGCAGATACTTTCATGATTCAGGGCCCGGGCCAGCAGGCGGAACAGGAGGGTCGTTCATCTTCCCTGTCTGACGATACTGCATGATCGTCTGCAAAGACTGCATGTAGTGATAGTTGATCTGCTCCTCGCTGTAGCGATGTACGACCGCTATCGGGCAAGCCAGACGCGACAGGCATTGCGCCCGGCACTGCGAATCATCCTGCAGGCGGTAGTCGATGCAGCTTTCCAGCAATAGTTCACTACTTGTGACAGCCGAAGCAGGACAGGCTGCAAGACAGGGCTTGGCCGCGCATGCTTCGCATGGGGAGCCCGAAGCCATTTTCGCCGTCGGTGCCAGCTCCGTGTTGGCCAGTACCACCGCCCGATAGGCGAACCACGAGCCCCACTCCCGGTTTACCCCGACACGAAAGGGTGACGGGTAATGCCAGCCGGCCAACTCACCCAACTGTTGCAGTGGCACCATGCGTTCGCCGCCCGGGAACAGCATCCGGTAGTCGGAGCAGCCCAGCGCGACCGAGAAGTATCGGTCCACCAGATTGGCGGAGAAGCGGTCCACCGGGTCGGTGGTGTCAGCCCGGTCGGAATGCTGCATGGCTTCCCACATTCGCCGGCCGGCATGGCCGAAAAGATGCAGCTGCCGGTAGCGGTTAAGGTCGGGATGTTGCGAACACAGTATCGCCAGCAGTCCTTCAGGTAGCGATTCGATATCGAACACCGCCTGAAGGTTCAGGCCGTTGTCGATCAACAGCCTGTTATGCAAGGGCGCGACTCATTGCCAATGAGGTGCTCCGAGTGTGCCGGAAAGGACGAGTTCCGGTTGGTCTGTTGCCGTGCGCAGTGTGCCGCGCAGCAGCCACTGCCGGATATCCGGTCCGCCGGCCATGACCTTTCCCTGTCCGACGATCATCTCCGGTTGGCTGGTAAGCTTCCAGTTCCAGATTTTTTCACCCTGTGCGTCGGCGGCGGCAAGCGTGAGCCGGATCTGATCCAGGCCGGGGGGCAACAGGGTTGAGGAGGGCTTGTTCCAGACGAGATGGATATCGCCATCCAGCGGCAGCCCGTCGGTGGCTTGAAGCTGCATACGGCCATGCAGCTTCACGTTTCCCTGAAGCCCAAGCAGCAGCAGGCGCGTATCGAAGCGGGACAGCGTGGAGGCATCGGCGCGAATTTCACCATCGCTCAGATTCGGCCCGGCATTGCCCATGTTCACGACGGCTTCGGCGCTCATGCCTTTACCCTGAGTGCGGGCGAACAGCGCCGGGCTGCCCTTCAGCAGGGATGATAACGCGGGACGTAGCAGCAGGGTGTCGAGGTTCAGTGTATCGATGCCCGGTGCGCTGATCTGCACCCCGTCCAGCTGCAGGCCGGGGAATGCCTTGTGCAGGCTTTGATAATGCAGTCCGACGCGCATGCCCTGTGCGGCCAATTGATGATCAAACCATGCCTTAGGTTGCCATTGCAGCCAGCAAAACACCGGCAGTGCGATCAGAAAAAGGGCACCCAGTCTCAAATGCCTTCTCAGGGTTGTAACCATCATGTGCCGCCAACTCCTTGTGCGCTTGTCGGGATGGCTCACGGTATCGCCCTGTCCCCGGCAGACAAGGAGTTTGTTGACTCAGCCATAAGGAAATCCTTGTTTGCCCTTGATTTCAGTCTGGATTTGAGATATCAATAGGCGGTGTGGCGAGGGGCCATGCAATTAAATATTTAGGGAGATTTATGATGAATCACATCCGAATGCATGCACGACATGCTGTTTTTTTGGTTGCGTTGCTGGTGGCTGTTGCAGGCCTTTCAGCATGCGGCGGGAGCGGCAGCACAGGCACCTCTACCGGCTCAAGCCTGACCGGCAGCGGCAATTAGGAGGGGGTCATGAGGATTTACAAGATTATGCGACTGACTCTGGCAGTGTTCATTGCTTTGTGTGTCATGCAGCCGGCGGCTTACGCCCTGACGGCGAGCACCATCTACACGCTGGAATTGGCCAAGGTTAATTCGGACGGTACGACGACGCTGGTGAGCAGCACCAACACCACATCGGATGCAAACGGCAAGATTACATTCACATTTTCCAATGTGCCGACGCAGGCCACGAATAACTTCCTTATCGTGACCGTGAAGGACACTGCCGGAAACGTGCAGATCAAATCATTTGCGCCGGCACCTGCCGCAAGCGGCACAAACACCCTGGGCGTGAATACAACCACGACCGCGCAGGCCAACCTGATGGAACAACTGGGTGTTCTGATTGGTACGGACGACCCGATCGTGGTTTCGTTTGGCCTGATGTTTACCCGCAACCCGAATCTGACCACTGCGGATATCGGGAACTTCGCCACCATCGGACAGCAGGCCATTGTCAACGGCATGGAAACCTACATGACCAGCCCGCCGACCGGTGTAACTGCCGCAACCGCGGCCCAGATGACCACCTTCAAGGCCGCACTGGTGTATAACGCCACGGCCGGCACGACGGATCTGCGCGATTTCACCGCATTGACCAAATCAGCGGTGGATACGCCGGCATCGGCCAAGGCGGATATGGCCAAGGCCTCCGGCCTGATTTCCGCTGCCTTCGTCGATGCCGCCCATGAGGCAGGTATCGATCTCGACCTGATTCTGGCGGCGTTTGATTCCGCCGGGATCAAATTGCAATCCGGAGCTGGATTAACCGCGATCAATGCCCTGTCTACGGCATTCCGGACCAGCATGAACCAGTCCGTGAACAGCTTCTTTACCCAACTGGCATCCGTAAAGGTGCAGCAGAGATATTCTGCAACGCTGACTGCGCTGAATGCCACGACTGCGGAGATAACCAGATTCAATACAGCGGTGACGACGATGACAACGGCCATGGGAGACGGAGACGCCCTGTTTTCATCGTATTTTGATGGTACGTCTGGCTACGATATGACGGAAACCCTGGCAACCGCATTTGCGGCAGGCCGCCTGTCAAACAGCGGAGTTATTGCGACGGGTATCACCGGCGGCAGCCTGACGACAGCCAGTACGGTACAGAACGCCATCGACTACGTTTACCAGCAGGCGTTTACAGCGTTCTCGAGCGCCATCGCGTCCACGAATGCTGAAATAACATCGCTGAAGAGCAGTACGGCGACGGCCCTGGGCATCGCTGTAGGAGCGTTGCCGACGGGGTTCGGAACATATACGGATTTCAACGGATCCACCGTGAACTGGCCGATCCCGCAAACGGTAGCGGTCAATTTTGTTGCTTCGGTCATCACTGCAACCGGCAGCCTGAGCTATACCCGCTCCGGACTGGCGATTCCGACTGCAATGGGCGAGTGGTTCGGCACATGCGCCAATGGAACATCATTTACGCGCACCTCCTGTACAGGCGCCGGATCAACATGGACTGTGAAGACAGCCACGACGTTTGCCACAGGCAATACGTCCTTTGATTCGCTTCTGGGCATACAGGAAGACATTATGATCGCCGAAAATACGCGCTATGACATTTTTGCAGGCGGCACCACTCCGACCCAGACGCAACAGCAAACTGCCAAGGCGGCGTTTATCCAGAATCTGGCCACCATCGCGGGCAATATCGGAGGCACGACGGATGGCACAACCGCCTATACAACGGCACAGAAACAGGCGCTGGTGCAGGCCCAGCAGCAACCAAGTCTGCATTAACGGATTGCGCTCAGGCGGCATTCCGTTCTGCAAGGCCCCGGCCCATGCCGGGGCTTTGTTTTCTCATCCGCTGGAATGTGATCGCCAGGAAAGTGGGGATGCAATTATGCCCATTGCCCGATAAGCTGCGTTCCTATGCCGAGTGTTGCCGTTTCGCCGATAATCATGCCGCACTGGTTGCCGCGCGTTACCGAGGCAGGGCTGGTTCTGCTTGCGGCCTGGCTGGTGGCAGGCATGCTCACCGGAGGCAGCGTCGAAAAGGTTGTGCAGGGAACAGCAAACCCGGATGCAGCCGCGCAACTTCCCGATGTGGCAAAGATTTCAACCTTCCCCCTGTTCGGCAGGCAGGCTGTTGCTCCACCTGTGCCCGTGGCGACCGCGCCTGCTGTGGCGGCACCCACCCGCCTGAACATTCGCCTGCTGGGTACGGTGGTGGCGGGGGATCGTTCGATGGCGGTGATGCAGCTTGGTGCAGGAGAGGAGCAGGTCGTGTTTGTCGGTGAGGATATCCAGTCCGGCGTGATCCTGGAACAGGTCGAGACCGATGCGATTGTGGTGGACAATCGCGGTCGCAGGGAGAAGGTGCTGATGGCCAAGGGCTCGCTCGGACCTGCAGCACAGTCCTTTTCGCCCACCGGCGCGACGGCCCCGGTGGGTAGCAGCTCGCGAACCTTTACCCGCGAGGCGATACAGAGCCAGATTCAGGACCTGCCCAAGCTGCTGACCGGTGCGCTGGCCATACCGCACCAGACCAACGGCAACCCGGATGGTTTCATGATTCGGGATATTGTACCCGGCTCTCTTTATGCCCAGGCCGGGCTGAAGAATGGCGATGTGATCAAGCGGGTGAACGGGCAGGAGGTGAGTAGTCCCGAACAGGGCATTGCCCTTTTTCAGGCGCTGCAAACAGCCAGCAGCCTTGATCTCGAAATCACTCGCGCCGGTGCAGTGCAACGGTTACATTTCGACATCCACTGATGATGGAACAGGGGAGATGTAGTTCGATGAGGGGACTGGTTTGAAGCGTTTTGTACTGGGTTTGATGGCTGTGGTCATGCTGTTGGCGCTGAGTACTTCCTCGGCCCTGGCGCGCGATGTAACGCTGAACTTCAAGGATGCCGATATTCGCGCCTTTATCGAGTTCGTGGCCGGCTTCTCCGGCAAGAACTTCCTGATTGATAATCGAGTCAAAGGTAAGGTAACGATTATTTCACCCACCCCGGTCTCCGAGGACGCTGCCTATGCCGTATTCCTCTCCGTGCTTGAGGTCAATGGTTTCGCTGCAGTGCAGAGCGGTAGTGTGATCAAGATTGTGCCGCGCGCCGAGGGTGTGCAGAAGCCGCTGCCGGTATCCGGAGGGACCGGAGGCGAGGGGGGGGATGCGTTGCTCACCGAGGTCATCCGTCTGAAATTCGCCGATGCCTCGCAGCTGATGGCCATCCTGCGTCCGCTGGTGCCGCCGAACAGCAACCTTTCGGTGTATCCGAACGGCAATATGCTGTTGATGACCGACTCGGCGGCCAATATCCGGCGCATCCGTGAAGTGGTCAAGCTGCTCGACCGCAACGAGGCAATGGGTGTGAAGGTGTTCCCGCTGCAACACGCCTCGGCCGACAAGGTGGCGCAGGCATTGACCCAGTTATACAGCAGTCCGACGCAGGGTGCGATGGGAACGGTCAAGGCCATGTCCTATCAGCCGGGCAATATGCTGATCGTGGTGGCGGCGCCTCAGTTGATCAACGAAGTGGTGCGCATGGTCGAGAAGCTCGATGTGGCACCTCCGAAGGGAAACCAGCGCTTGTACGTGCGCTACCTGAAGAATGCCGATGCCGAGGATGTGGCCAAGGTGATCACCAGCCTGATATCGGGACAGACAGGCGGTGGCGCCGCGCCGGCAGGCGGCGGGGTCGCAGCCAAGGCGTTGTTTTCCGGCGAGGTGAAGGTGGTAGCCGATCCGGCGACCAATGCCCTGCTCATTACCGCCGATGCCGGCGACCGGCCGGGTCTGGACGGGCTGATCGACAAGCTGGATATCCGCCGCCTGCAGGTGCTGGTTGAAGCCCTGATCATCGAGATCAGCGCCACAGGCGCGCAGCAATTCGGTATGGAGTTTCGTGGCCTGGGCGATCCGAACAGTCCGGTTCGTCAGGCCGTAGGCGGTACGCAATTCAGCACCCAGGCCGGGACGAACATCAATACGGTAGCGGCCAATCCACTGGCGCCGGGCAACGGCATCGCCGTCGGCGTGGTGCAAGGAACCATCAGCGTGGGTGGCAATACCTTTTACAATCTGGGCGCATTACTGCGCGCGCTGGAGTCCAAGACCGATACCAATGTGCTCTCCACGCCGAATATCCTGACCATGGACAATGAAGAGGCGGAAATTGTCGTCGGCCAGAATGTGCCTTTCATCACCGGCACCAGTGCCTCCACCGGTCAGGCGAACGCCAACCCGTTCAATACTGTGCAGCGCAAGGATGTCGGCCTGACCCTGCGCGTCACGCCGCAGATCTCCGAGGGCGATACCATACGTCTGAAGATTTATCAGGAGATATCCAGTGTCGCACCGACCAACGCTACGGTGAACGCCAGCGATATCATTACCAACAAGCGTTCCATCAAGACCACGGTATTGGCAGCCGACGGCAATATCATCGTGCTTGGCGGTCTGATGCGCGACGACAATACCAGGGGCGTGCAGCGCGTGCCGTGTATCGGCGCGATTCCGCTGATCAGCGAGCCGTTCAAGTTTACCGAGAACTCGAGCACCAAAACCAATCTGATGGTCTTTCTCAAGCCGCATATCATCCGCAGCCGCAAGGATTTGCAGGGCATTACCGAGGACAAGTATCGCGATGTGCAGGATGTTTACGACCATCAGACATACGAAGGCACCATTCTTTTCCCGCAGAAGGATGCGCCGCTTCCTGAGGACATGAATCCATTGCCCAAGCCCGATGCCCCGGCCCAGCCTGCTGCACCGACCCAGCCTGCTGCACCGGCGGACAGCACCTCGCAAACCGTGCCCGTGCAGCCCTGATGTCCGAACAGGCGCCCGATCAGGTATTCGAGTCGGCGTCCACGCAGGCCGAGTCCGCAACCGTCTCCCTGCAGTTACCCCACATGTCGCGCATCCCTCCGGAGCGGGTGGACAGCCGGCGGGTGCTGCGTTTTTCTCTGCCTGTGTTGCGTATGGGGCCGGTGCTGCCGATGGCCACCTCGGAAGAAATGGCCAATCCGGTGGCCGTGCCCGATGACGGCGACTGGCCATGGATGCTGCTGGACGACATGCGCCGTGAATTGGGTGGTGAGGTGACCCCTGTGCTGGCGCCGCGCGGCCAGATTATGCTGGAGTTGAATCGCGTGTTCGACATGGCCTCGGCCTCGGCCGAGGAAATGCTGGAGGATCTGGGCAGTGAGGGCGAGCTGTCGCGCGAGATCGAGGAGGTCAAGGACCTGCTCGAATCCGAGGATGAGGCACCGGTGATTCGCCTGGTCAACACCCTGATTTCACAGGCCCTGAAAGAGCGCGCCAGCGATATTCATATCGAGCCTTTCGAGTCGAATGTTCTGGTCCGTTTCCGGGTGGACGGCGTGCTGCATACCGTGGTTACGCCCCCAAAGGGCGTGCAGGCAGCCATGACCAGCCGTATCAAGGTGCTCGCCGGCATGGATATCGCCGAGAAAAGGCATCCTCAGGACGGGCGTTTTCGCGTGCGCATTGCCGGGCGGGAGGTGGATGTGCGCGCCTCTGTTTTGCCGACTGCTTACGGCGAGCGCGTGGTGATGCGGTTGCTGGACCGCGGCCGGGGTGTGCTGAGCCTGACGGAGCTCGGCATGGACGATGCCCACCTGTCCATCATGAAGGATGTGGTATCCGCTCCGCACGGCATTGTGCTGGTCACAGGCCCGACCGGATCGGGCAAGAGCACGACGCTGTACAGTGCGCTGATGACGGTGGATCGCAAGAATCGCAATGTGTTGACCATCGAGGATCCGATCGAATACCAGCTTGATCACGTCGGCCAGATGCAGGTGCAGGGAAAGATCGGTGTGACCTTCGCTGCGGGCCTGCGCTCCATCCTGCGGCAGGATCCGGATATCGTGATGATCGGCGAAATCCGCGATCTGGAAACGGCGGAAATCGCCATTCAGGCCAGCCTGACCGGCCATCTGGTGCTTTCCACGCTGCACACCAACGATGCCCTGTCCTCCATCATGCGCCTGAAGGATATGGGGGTGGAGCCCTATCTGGTGGCCTCCAGCCTGCTCATGGTGCAGGCACAGCGACTGGTGCGCGAGCTGTGCCCGCATTGCAAGCGGCCGCGCGCGGCCAGCGAGAGTGATTGGCAGGCCATGCATGTGTCGCCGGATGCCTATCGTCATGTGGCAGAAATCTTTGAGGCTGCCGGCTGCGAGGCCTGCATCCATACGGGCTATGCCGGGCGTCTCGGTATTTTCGAGATGACAAGGGTATCCGATGCCATGCGCGATGCCATCCACGACGGTAAGGGGCTGCTGGAGATGCGCCGGCTGGCGCGGCGCGAAGGCATGAAATCGCTGGCCCATGACGGAGCGCGGCATGTGGCGAGCGGGCGAACCAGCGTGGACGAAGTACTGCGCGTCACGCGCGAGGATGCGGTCGTCGTTCAGGAATGAGCCTGTTTGTCTATGAGGCCGTGGATCGGCGCGGGCGCACGAAGAAAGGCGAGATCGAGGCGGATTCGGAGCGCGCCGTACGCAGCCATTTAAAGGCAAGCGGGTTAATGGCGCGACGTATCGAGCCGGCCCGTCGCACGCATACGGATAGCAGCGGAGAAAGCAGGCTGCACCGGTTGGACGAGGCCCAGACCATTACCTTCATGCAACAGCTTGCCACCCTGCTTGCCGCCGGCATGCCGATGGCCGAGGCGCTCGATTCGATAGCTGACAGCATGGAAAGCAAGCGCGGACGGCAGCTGGTGTCTGCACTGCGCCAACAGGTTCTGGAAGGCAATGCCCTGGCTGCGGCGATGCAGCATTTCGGCTTCGACGAGGTGGCCTGCAACATGGTCGCAGCCGGTGAGGAAACCGGGCAGCTGGATACGGTGGTCAGTCGTCTTTCCCAGATGCTTGAGCAGCGCAGGGAGCTGCGCCAGGAGGTGCTCTCGGCCGTGCTGTATCCGGTGATCGTCAGCGGTTTCGGCCTGCTTGTGATGATCTTCCTGCTTACCGTGGTGGTGCCGCAGATTGCCGGGGTGTTTGCCCGTGCAGGCGGTCATCTTCCCTGGCTGACCACGGCCATTATCGCCGTGTCCCATACCCTGCGCGAACAAGGCCTGTGGCTGATCGGAGCGATTGCTCTGCTGTTTGCCGGCTATCGTTTAGCCATGCGTCGGCCGCCTGTCAGACGGCGACGCGATGCTCTGTTACTTGCCATGCCGGCAATTGGCGGTCTGCTGCGCAAGATGGAAACGGCGCGTTATGCCCGCACCCTCGGCATGTTGCTGGGCGGTGGTGTGCCGGTTCTATCTGCGCTGCATATCGCCAGTCAGGCGCTATTGCTGGAGCCGGTGCGCGAGGCTGCGGTGGCGGCCCGCGAGTCCATGCGCGAGGGAGAAAGCCTGGCCAACCGCCTGCGTCTTTCCGGATATATCCCGCATCTGGCTATCCGGCTGATTGCCGTTGGCGAACAGAGCGGTCAGCTTGATGCCATGCTGTTGCGCGTGGCCGACAACTTCGATGCCGAAACATCGCGCAGCCTGAAACGGCTGGTGACGCTGCTGGAGCCGTTGCTGGTCATGTTGATGGCTGTGATGGTGGGTACGCTGGCACTGGCCATCCTGCTGCCCATCATGGAGATGAACGAGTTGATTCACCGCTGATGTTGTCCAGACTGATTGTCCTGCTGTTCTTTGCCGTGTCGCTGACGGGGCAGGCTGCTCCTGCTGCTGCCGATGCAGCCGACGCCTATCGTCAGGCGATGGCGCTGGCTGTGCAGGGCAGGGATGCACAGGCCGTTGCCATGCTGGCCGGTGCAGCCGAGACGGCGCCCGAGGTGTGGAGCGAGCGCATGCGGGCCGCGGCACGGCTTTTGACCATGCGCGCACGGCAGGGCATTGAGCTGCCTCCTGTGGACGGCCTCAACGGCGCACTGATAGCGGCCTACGGGCAGACACATGCAGCACCGACTGCCGCCGATCCCCGTCTGGCCGGCATCCTTGCAACGCTATTTCCCGGTGCGGGCCACGCCTGGCTGGGTCGCTGGCACGATGCGGGTGTCGCTGTACTGCTGGTCTGGCCGATACTGCTGCTCACCCTGTGGGCCTGGCGCCGCGGCATGGGCCCGCTTACCGTGTTTTTCGTCCTGCTCACCCTGTGGTTGTGGTCGGGCACCGTGTTTTCCGCGGTTTCGCTGGCCGAGCGCGGTGGTTTCGAGGCCTATGTGCAGTGGTGGCAGGGTCTGTGGCAGGCATCGGGCCTGCCGGGCAGGCCATGGTGAAGAAGCCCTTCGCCGGGTATGTCGTGCTGGCGATGTTCAGCCTGGTGCTTGCCGCCTTGTTGCCGCGTTCTCCGGGCGTGGTGGTTTCCGCGGCCGCATCCCCGCTATATGTGTATGAGCAGCTGCTCGGCCCGCATGACGGCAGATCCTGTCCGTCATGGCCGGTGTGTTCGCTGTACGCCCGACAGGCATTCGGGGCGCATGGTCTGCTCATCGGTTCATGGCTGATGCTGGATCGGCTGATTCATGAATCGGACGATGTGCGCCGAGGTCCGTGGGTTCTGGCGGCGGACGGAAAACGTCTTTATGATCCGCTGGCGCGTAACGATTTCTGGCTGCGTTCCGGTGCCTCGGGCCAATCGAATTATTCAACGCACAGGGAGTAGAGGATATGAAGCAAAAGGGATTTACATTGCTCGAACTGATGGTGGTGCTGGTGATTATCGGCGTGCTCGCCGCCATTGTTGCGCCGCGCTTTATCGACCGCGCCGACGAGGCCAAGGTGGAGGCCACCAAATCGCAGATGAGCAGCATAGGCCAGGCGCTGAAGCTCTACCGCCTGCACAACAGCCATTACCCGACCTCCAGCGAGGGCCTGGCGGTGCTGGCAACGCCCGACAAGGAAGGCCGACGCTATATGGACAGTGTACCCAAGGATGCATGGGGGCATGATTTTGTCTACCTGTCGCCCGGCGTGCACGGCGATTTCGATATTCTTTCCTATGGCGGAGACGGGCGCAGCGGCGGCTCCGGTTTCGATGCCGATATCGGCAACTGGTAGGCTGCCGGCCCCGGGCAGCGCTTCTTCCATGGCTCCGCCGCATACGCGGGGCTTCACCCTTCTGGAAATCATGCTGGTCATGGTTGTCATGGCCGCGGTGGCCGCTTTTGTGCTGCCCAACCTGTTCCGCCCGGCCACGGCCACGCTGGACGATTCCGCCCGGCATCTGGCGCGCTTGTTGCGTCTGGCTTCCGAGGAGGCGCAACTGCGCGGTGTTCCGTTGCGCTGGAATGCCTGGAGCGATCATTATAACTTCGAACTGGCAGCCGATGGCAGCGAATGGCAGCCGCTGACCGATCAGCCCTTTGCATCGCAGCCGCTGCCCGATGGCGTGAGCATCAGCGAGGTGAAGCTGGCCGACGGGGTGCAGTTCTTTTCCGGTGCTGTTTCGCAGTTCGATACGGGCACAGGCGATGCCGCGCCGGATGGTGGCGACACGGATAAGCAAAAGACATCCGAGAAGGCGCCGCTCGGCAGCGTGGTGTTGATGAGCGATGGTATGCTTTCTCTGGCGGATGTGCGCCTGCATTCGGCAGCCGGCGAGGTGCATATCGAGCTGCGCCCGGGGCCGGCCGGCATACGTATCGTGGATGGCGGGCCGTGAATCGCTTTCCGCAGGATCGGGGGTTTACCCTGCTGGAGGTCATGGTGGCACTGGCCATTGCTGCCACGGCACTGGTCGTGCTGATGGGCCGGGTTGGTTCATCGGCGGATATCCAGCGCGATCTGGCTCTGCATGCCGAGGCGATGGGCCTGGCGGTCAATGAACTGGAACGCATCGCCATGGAAAAGGTGTCG
>Ga0102953_1002128_pt1 | contig 12051 bp, 10 predicted proteins | sample SalPon2A_C_D2_MG_FD_78509 | JGI IMG/M metagenome (GOLD analysis project Ga0102953, IMG submission 78509) | Soil microbial communities from South San Francisco under conditions of wetland restoration - Salt Pond MetaG R2A_C_D2_MG | ecosystem: Environmental > Terrestrial > Soil > Wetlands | place... | reverse complement strand
TCGACAAAGCCGAGGTGCCCATTCTGACCCCAGTGCTCAATGCACAGTCTTGAATCACAGAGCTTGCCTCGCCGCCAACAAATGATGCCTCATTTATCGGCGTTCACGAGATACAAGGTCTTGCAATGCCACATTCCTGATCTGATTGCAGCATGAAATTGTTTAAATGTTGTATTGCAAGACCTGACACCGGTACTACCGGTACATACTACCGGTACTTATTTCAGCAGTAAGGGCGTGACAGTGCCGGTAAAAATCCGGCAAAGCTGAATCAGATCAGGCTGAGGAAGGACTGAGCGGAAATAACGCGGGCGGATGGCGGTGGGTTGTCCAGCAGGAGTTTGTCGCCGGTGATCAGCACGGCCTCTTTGCGGACGGCGAGCAAATCCCACAGGTGCTGGTCGTTGCGGTCGGGGGCTTCAGTTTCAGCGGTGCCCGGTTCGCGCAGGATGGCATTGACGGTGATGGATTCCAGAATGGCATCAATCTCTGTTTCTCCAAGTTGATGCAGGCGCACAATCGCCGGGCGGAGCAGAACTTCCCTGTATTCCCTAAGTAGTGCGACAGACAAAAGGAACGGAAACGAGCCTTGCAGCATGCCATCCACGCTCCGGCAGGTGGGCGATGCTGGGTTGGCCGTAATCAGGCCGCTGACCAGAATGTTGGTATCGATAATCGCCAGGATGGATTTCATTGCTTGCGGTTGGCGCGTGTCTCCCGAACAGCCAGATCCATCGCTTCGCTTTCGCTGATCTGGCTGTTTTTTCTCGCCAGGGCGACGATCTGGGCGGCTGTTCTCCTGCTCTTGATGCCATTGCGTTCCAGGCTGGTTTCGATGATTTCGCGGATGGATTTACGCTGCCGCGCGGCAGCCTCTTTCAGGGCTTGATAGCGTTCATCCGACAGGGTGATGGTTAATCGGCTCATGCTGGCTCCTTCTGACTCACCGATGCACCATATCACCATATTCCCTGCCAAGGCAAGATGATGGCGGGTGGTTGCAAAAGAAGCTGAATAAGCCCCCGGTGGAAATCAGGGAGCGATGGCGGTGACGGTGTACTTCTGTTCGGCCTGCGGCACGAACCAATGCTCGCTGTTCCAGCCGATACCGGCGGGAGCGGCTTCGATGCCGTGGAAGCGCTTGTGGAAGACGGGCAGCGAGTAGGGGGCGTAGAGGAAGACCACCGGCACATCGTTATGGATTTCCTGCTGCACCGTGTCGTAAAACGCTTTGCGCTCGGTGCGGTCGAAGGTTCTGGTGGCCGCGATAAGCGCCTCGTCCACCTTCGGGTTGTTGTATGTCAGGAAATTGAACTGGCGCGGGCCGGTCTGCGAGGAATGCCAGATACTGTACTGGTCCGGCTCCGGGGAGAGAGACCAGCCGAGAATTACCGCGTCGAAATTCCGCTTGTTGATGAAGTTCTCGATGAAGGCCGACCACTCCACCAGCCGCACCTTGATGCCGACGCCGACATCCTTCAGGCGCTGCTGAATGATGGTGGCGGTATCGGCGCGCTGCTTGTTGCCGTTGTTGGTCAGGATGGTGAAGGACAGGTCCTTGCCGTCCTTGTCCAGCAGGCCGTCGCCGTTGGAATCCTTCCAGCCGGCCTCTGCCAGCAGGGCGCGGGCCTTGCCGGCATCGTAGGGGCGCACCTTGATGTCCTTGTTTACCCAGTAGGTGCCCGGTTTGTAGGGCGTGGCGATGGCTTCACCGAGTCCCAGCAGCACGCCGTCCACGATCTCCTGGCGGTCGATGGCGTAGGCGATGGCGCGGCGCACGCGGGCATCGTTAAAGGGTGCGCGCTTCAGGTTGAAGCCGAGGTAGGTGTAGCCGAAGTCGAGGTATTTATAGCGCGTGTAATTGCGCCTGAGCTCTTCCTTCTGCTCGAACAGCCGGCTGTACTGGGTGGGCGTCAGGCCCATGCTGTCCAGATGCCCGGCGGAGAGTTCGAGGAACTGCGTGGCCGTGTCGGGGATGATGCGGGTCATGCGCTCGCCGATCCACACCGGGCCGTCGAAATAATCCGGATTGGCCTTAAGCAGGATGGACTGCTGCGCCTGCCATTCGGCCAGCCGGTAGGGCCCGACGGTGGCCTGCGGCTTGCGGGACAGCTCGGTGTTCATGATATCCACGCCCTTGAACACATGCTCGGGAAGAATCGCCAGCCCCGTCCACGAGGACAGCGCCGGGGAATACGGCTCGTCGTAGTGCACGATGAAGGTCAGCGGGTCGGGGGCCTCGGCCTTCGTCACCTTCACGTAATCGGACTTGTAGGCGCTTTGCGTGTGTTCATCGAGCAACAGCTTCAGCGTGAAGGCGCAATCGGCGCTGGTCAGGGGCTTGCCGTCGCTCCACTTCAGGTTCGGGCGCAGGTGGAAGGCGATGGACAGGTTATCCCCGGCCACCTGCCAGGAATCGGCGAGCTGTCCGGTCAGGTTCAGGTCCTTGTCGTATTTGAGCAGCGACAGGTACATCTGGCCGGCCACGGCATGGCTGGAGGCGTCGCCGGCAATCATCGGGATCAGGTTGCTGGCATCGCCGATACTGGCCGAAACCAGCCGGTCGCCTCTCGCCGGTTCGGCCGCTGCTGCAGTCTGTAGCGAATTGTCGGCAGACTGTTTCGGCGTCTTTTCTTCATCCTGCGAGCAGCCGGTTGCCGCGATGCCGAGTATCAGCAGGGCGCACAGGGAGATGAGCGAACGAAGCTGCAAGCGGGGCTTCAGGATGAGCGGGCGCGCGCCAGCACCCACAGGCGGTCGCCAGGGTGCAGGGTCTTGTTGCGCCTGATGCTGTTGGCGCGTGCAATGGCCGAAGGCGTGGTGCCGAAGCGCTTGGCGATATTCCACAGGTTGTCGCCGCTGCGCACGCGGTAGTGGATACGCCTGCCCTTGGCCAGCAGGGGGTTGAGTGGCGGGCTGACCGAATTCATCCGGCCGGCCGGAACCAGCAGGCGGTCACCCGGATGCAGCATGGCAGTGACGCCCGGATTGATATGCTTCAGGTCATGCACGCTGGTGTGATGGCGATGGGCGATCACCGAAAGGCTGTCGCCGCTGCGCACCTTGATATGCACATACTGCGGGGCGGCCTGGCTGATATTGGCCAGCAGGGGTTGCATCATCGATTCCGGCACATGCAGCACGATTCCGCTGTTCAGGTACTGGCTGTGGTCCAGTCCGGGGTTGAAACGGTAAAGCTCGTCCCGGTCGACATTGGCGACCGAGGCCAGCTGGTTCACATCGATCGGCCCTTCAATCGTGACCGGATGTGTTTCCCAAGGCTCCGGAAACTGCCATACGCCGCGCTGAATCAGAATCGACAGGCCGAGGATGCCGCGCACATAGGTACGCGTCACATTGGGAACCGGCAGCTTGTCCAGGCCATCGGACGGCTTCCACGGATGGTGACGAAGACGCCTCTTCATGCTTCCGGGGCCGCGGTGGTAGGCGGCAAAGGCGACCGGCCAGTTGCCGAACATGGCATACATGTCCTTCAGATACTGCACGCCGCCGCGCGTGCTTTCCTCGACATGCCGCCTCGGATCAAAGCCCTTCGGCGCATTCATGCCGAGTACGCGGGCGGTTCCGGGCATTACCTGCCACAGGCCGGTGGCGCCGACAGGCGAGAAGGCATACGGGTTGTAGCCGGATTCGGCCACCGGCACGACCTCAAGCTGGCGGGGGGCGCCCATGTCTTTCAGGATCGGCAGGATGCGGGCGCGTACGTAGCGCGAGCGCTCGGCGACATACTGCCAGTGCTTGCGGTAGATGCGCTTGGCATCGGCCTGGATGCGGGCGATGTCGCCCGGACTCAGGCCTTCGAGCAGGGGGTTGGTTTCGATCGCGACCCCTGGCGTGTTGTCGCTATCGGCAGCCTTCTGCTGAAGGGCCTCTTCGGCGGCGCGTTGTTCAAGCGCTACGCTGGCCGGCTTATCGATCCGGGGGGCCTGGCTGTGTATCGGCTTTGCACATGCGGTAAGCATGGTGATGCCGAGCAGGCAGGCCGCGAGGCGGGCCGCGCCGGAGGCGTGGCTGCGCATGGGGTTGGAGGTGCGGGTAAGCATGGTCGCAGACTAGCGGTCTGAGATTTCGGGTAAAGTGCCCTCCGTCACGCCTTCCGGAGGCTTGCCCATGGGCCTCGGACCGGTGCGATTGTGAAATTGTCGCCGGGGTCGTCTGGGCCATTGACGTCGGGCGAGGAATCCAGAACAATGCGGCGCTCCGAAGACGCTCCCATCGTCTAGTGGTCCAGGACGCCGCCCTCTCACGGCGGAAACAGGGGTTCGACTCCCCTTGGGAGTACCATTTTTCCGGGCTTGCCGATGCCGATTGGGCCGGTAGCTCAGTTGGTAGAGCAGCAGACTTTTAATCTGCGGGTCACTGGTTCGAGACCAGTCCGGCTCACCAGTCGATCAGGGTTGCCTCGAAGCAATCCTTTTTTTATGGTATCGGCAGCCCGGAAATTCTGGGGAGAAACGCAGTTCCTGTGCGTCAGGGTGTTTTCACCATGGATGAGATGATTCACCGGCAGTCCATCGCCGATCTGGCTGCAGCGATGAACCTGCGTGAAGATGCGGCAGATCCCTGCATCATGGTGATTTTCGGCGCTTCCGGCGATCTCACCAAGCGCCTGCTGGTTCCCTCGCTGTTCAATCTTTACTGCGACAACCTTTTGCCACCCTCCTTTGCCATCCTCGGCATGGCGATGGACGATTTCACCACCGAATCCTTCCGTGCCAAGATGGATGCGGATGTGCGCGAGTTTTCCAGGCGGGACCCGTTCGACGAGCAGGCCTGGCAGGCCTTCTGCAAGGCCATTCACTACATTCAGGGAACCTTCGACGATGCATCGGCATTCACCCGCCTGCAGAGCGAAATCAAGGCGATCGACAGCGAATACCATACCGGTGGCAATGTGCTGTTCTATATGGCCACACCGCCATCGTTGTTCGGCATGATTTCCTCGCAGCTGGAGGCCTCCGGCCTGAATGACGACAACGGCGGCTGGCACCGCATTATCGTGGAAAAACCGTTCGGCACGGATCTGGCCAGCGCCATTGAGCTGAACCGTGAAATCCTGTCCTTCTGGAAGGAAGAGCAGGTTTACCGCATCGATCATTACCTCGGCAAGGAAGCGGTGCAGAACCTGCTCGCCTTTCGCTTCGCCAACGGCATGTTCGAGCCGTTGTGGAACCGCACGCATATCGACCATATCCAGATTACCGCCACCGAACAGGTGGGCGTGGAATGGCGCGGCGCTTACTACGAGAAGGCCGGCGTGATGCGCGACATGATCCAGAATCACCTGTTCCAGATGATGGCCTACCTGTGCATGGAGCCGCCGGTGTCTTTCGATGCCGAGGCGATTCGCAACGAGAAGTTCAAGCTGCTGTCCGCCGTGCGCCAGATGAGCCACGAGGATGTGGCCGAGAATGCCGTGCGCGGCCAGTACGGCGAGGGCGTGAAGCCCGATGGCAGCCCTGCTGCCGGCTACCGGCAGGAGGTGCATGTTGATCCGCACTCGAACACCGAAACCTTCGCGGCCCTGAAGCTGCGCATCGATAACTGGCGCTGGCACGGCGTGCCGGTTTATCTGCGCTCCGGCAAGGCAATGGAAAACAAGGGCACCGAGATTGTCGTGCAGTTCCGCAGGGCACCCGAATTCACCTTCCGGGGGACTCCGGCATTCGGTCAGCTGGAGGCCAATCAGCTGATCTTCCGCATCCAGCCGGAGGAGGGTATCGAGCTGCGTTTCCTGGCCAAGCGGCCGGGGCCTTCGATGCATATGCGCAAGGTAAACATGCACTTCGAATACGACGAGGCCTTCACCCGCCAGCCGGGTACCGGCTATGAAACCATGCTGTATGATTGCATGCACGGCGATGCATCGCTGTTTTCGCGCACCGACCTGGTGGAAACCTCCTGGCGCATCGTGCAGCCGGTGCTGGACGTATGGCGCGATGAGCGGGCGGTGGAATTCCCCAACTACCCGTTCGGCTCGTGGGGCCCCAAGGCCTCGTTCGAGTTGCTCAATCCCGGGCACCGTCGCTGGCTCGACCCGATTCCGCGCCGGGTGCTCGAATGCGTGCCGATGTTCGAGGGCAGCGACGATGCGATGCTCAAGGCCTTCGCCATGATGCTCAAGCCGATGGTATTCAATGCCGGTGATGAGATCGTCAGCTATGGCTCGGAAGGCGGCGAGCTGTTCATCATCGAGAAGGGCAGCGTCGAGATTGTCGATCCGAAGGGCTGGGTGCGCACGGAACTGGGCGAAGGGCAGGTGTTCGGCGAGGTCAGCCTGCTGATCACCAAGAAGCGGCAGGCATCGGTACGCGCCAGGACCTATTGCGTGGTGTACACGCTGGAGAAGCGCGATTTCGTCAAGGTGTTGAAGGATAAGCCGCAATTCGCCGAGCGGGTGATGCAGATGGCACGCGAGCGCTACAATGTCATCGTGGATGCCAGTCAGCTGATTGCCGGCGAGGCCGACGAATAGAAGCAATACATGGTTAAACGGAGAGAACGATGAAACTGGCAATGATTGGACTCGGTCGCATGGGCGGCAATATGGTCAGGCGACTGGCCGGAGGCGGGCACGAGGTAGTGGCCTATGACGTGGATAGCGCGCCGGGACAGGCGCTGGCCGCCGAATTCCCGACGGTGAGCGCAGCCGGCGACCTGGCCGCGGTGATCGCGGAGCTGCCCAGCCCGCGCGTGATCTGGGTGATGGTGCCGCATCAGTTCGTCGATGCGACGATCGCCAGCCTGCTGGAAGCGGGCGTGGAAGCCGGCGACCTGATTATCGACGGCGGCAATTCGAACTACAAGGAAGGCCAGCGCCGGGCCGCAGGGCTTGTGGAAAAGGGCGTGCTGTTCGCCGATTGCGGCACCTCCGGCGGCGTGTGGGGCCTGCAGAACGGCTATTCCCTGATGATCGGCGGTGAGGACGAGGCCATCGCGCTGATCGCACCGGCACTGACCACGCTGGCCTCCAACGACGGCAAGGGCTGGGGCCATGTCGGTCCGGTCGGCGCCGGGCATTTCGTCAAGATGGTCCACAACGGCATTGAGTACGGCATGATGCAGGCCTTTGCCGAGGGCTTCGAGTTGATGAAGGCCAAGGACGAATTCGATCTGGATATGCACCAGATCTCGCGCGTCTGGCAGCACGGTTCGGTGGTGTCTTCCTGGCTGCTCGATCTCACCGGAGATGCACTGGAGCAGGATGGTGACCTTTCCTCGCTGTCCGACTGGATGGACGACTCCGGCGAAGGCCGCTGGACGGTCAACGAATCCATCGATCTCGGCATTCCCGCACCGGTACTGACCCTGGCGCTGCAGATGCGCTTCCGCAGTCGCCAGAAAGACGCCTTCGCCGGCAAGATCGTCAACGCGCAGCGCGCCGGTTTCGGCGGCCACGCCATCAAGGCGGCGGATAAGGAATAGCCGGCATGGCCGAAGACGATAAATTCGCCTCGCTGGTCGGCAGCCTGCGACCGGAGGCGACCAATATTGTCATCTTCGGGGCCAATGGCGACCTGACCAAGCGCAAGCTGCTGCCTGCGCTGGCACACATGCATCGCTGGAACCTTCTCGGCCACGATTGCCGTATCATCGGCGTGGTGCGCCAGAAATGGACGCATGCCCACTGGGTTCACTACGTGCACGACGAGTTGATGCATTATTTCCCCGAGGCGGTGCTTAATCCGCCATCGTGGCGGGTGATTGCAGAGAAGCTGAACCTGGTCAGCGGCGACCTGGCCGATCCGCAGACCTACCGGGACATCGCGCAAGCCCTGCATGCCCATGACGGGAAAAAGAACGCCCTGTTTTATCTGGCGATCCCGCCTTCGTGGTATGAAACGGTGGCGGAGGGGCTGCATGCCGCCGGCCTGGCCTCGGAGGAAGATGGCTTCCGGCGGCTGGTGATTGAAAAGCCCTTCGGCATGGATCTGCCCAGTGCAAAGCGGCTGAACAGGAACATCCAGAGCTATTTCGACGAGACGCAGATTTATCGCATCGATCATTACCTGGGCAAGGAGGCGGTGCAGAACCTGATGGTATTCAGGTTCGGCAATTCGGTGCTCGAACCGCTGTGGAATCGCACGTATATCGACCATGTGCAGATCACCGTGGCCGAATCGCTCGGCATCGGCTATCGCGCCGGTTATTACGAGAATTCCGGTGCCCTGCGCGACATGATCCAAAGCCACCTGATGCAGGTGATGACGCTGGTGGCCATGGAGCCGCCGGTATCGCTGGATGCCGATGATGTGCGCGATGAGAAGATGAAGGTATTGCGCTCGATACGGTCCTTCACCCCCGAATCCGTCAGGACCCAGACCGTGCGCGCGCAATACGGAGCCGGCCAGGTGGACGAGGAGGCCTTGTCCGCCTATCGCGAGGAGGCCGGCGTCGGGGACGATTCGACCACCGAAACCTTTGCGGCGGTGAAGTTCTATATCGATAACTGGCGCTGGCAGGGCGTGCCCTTTGTGCTGCGCACCGGCAAGCGCCTGCCGCAGCGCGTGTCCGAGATTTGCATCCGGTTCCGCGAGCCGCCGCAGAAGCTGTTTGATCTGCACGAGGGCAACGTACGCAACAATGAGCTGATTTTCCGCCTGCAGCCCGACGAGGGCATGCAATTGACCATGACCGCCAAGCAGCCCGGCCTGTCCATGGACCTGCGCGGGGTGAAGCTCGATGCCACCTACGGCATGGACGGGGTGGGCATGCCCGAGGCCTACGAGACCCTGCTGCACGATGTCATGCTGGGCGAGGCGGGGTTGTTTTCGCGCGCCGATGAGGTCGAGGAAAGCTGGGCGATCGTGGCCCCCATCCTTGAGGCTTGGGCTGAGCAGACCGATATCGCCACCTATACTGCGGGTTCGCAGGATGTGCCGGGTATGGATGAATTGCTTGATGATTGCACCGGTGGATGGCGCGATCTGAGCAAGGTGACCCACGGAGGCGGGGAATGAATCGTCGTATTTTTAATGATGCCGCCGGGTTGGGCCGGGCTGCCGCCGAATTGACAAGGGATGCCTGCGCCGAGGCGATTGCGGAGCGCGGTGCCTTTCACCTTGTGCTGGCCGGCGGCAATACGCCGCGCTACTGCTACGAGATATTGCGCACCATGCCGCTGGACTGGTCGCGCGTGCACATCTGGTTCGGCGACGAGCGCTGCCTGCCGGTGGGGGATAAGGATCGCAACGACCGCATGGCCGACGAGGCGCTGCTGTCCCACGTGCCGATTCCGGAACACCAGATTCACCGCATGGCCGCCGAACTCGGCCCCGAAGAGGGTGCAAGGCTGTATGCGCAGGAGCTGTTCGATGCTCCGGCGACGGGCATGCTGCGGTTCGACATGGTTCATCTGGGCATGGGCGAGGATGGCCACACCGCCAGCCTGTTTCCCGGCCACGACACGCTGAGCGATGCGCGCCTTGCCCTGCCGGTGTTCGATTCCCCGAAGCCGCCGCCGGAGCGTGTTTCGATGGGCCTGTCCGTGCTGAACGCGGCGCGCCGCAAGCTGATCCTGGCCGCAGGGGCCGGTAAACGTGATCCGCTTGCCCGTATCGCCGGGGGCGAGCGCCTGCCCGTGGCAATGATTGAGGACGCCCTGTGGCTGCTCGACGAGGATGCCGCTCAGTAAAAGCGGGCTGCAACGTGCCGGGTTCGATTAATCCGCAGATACAGGGCATGATGTAGAACGATTGACGCGCACGGCCTGCACCAGCCCGGAGCACGTCAGGCCGGCGCGACAGCCCGGCCAGGGAACAAGAGGGATGCGGTGATGGAAATACTCTGGTTCAAGGTTCTTACCATTCTTACCATCTTTGGCGCAGGCCTGTTTGCCGGAAGCGCGCCCACGCGGATGCGCGTATCCGAACGCGGCGAGCGGCAGCTGATGTGGGGCAATGCCTTCTCCGGCGGCATCTTCCTTGGTGCGGGACTGCTGCACATGCTCCCGGATGCACGGGTGAATTTCGCCGTGTATGCGGGGGATATGGATTTCCCTTTCCCGGCGCTGCTGTGCGGCGTGGGCTTTCTGCTTGTGCTGCTGCTGGAAAAGGCAGCCCTGGGCGGCAGCCATGATGTGGGAAAAGGCCTCGAAGGGCGGCCTGCCTCGCCATTCCTGCTTTGCCTGATCCTGTCGGTGCATTCGATCATCGCGGGAACCTCGCTGGGGCTGGAAGCAACACTGGTATCGGCCACGGCCATCTTCATCGCCATCATCGCACATAAGGGTGCGGCTTCCTTTGCGCTCGGTGTCAGCCTGCGGGAAAGCAGATTTCCCAGCTATCGGCATATGGTGATCATCTGCTTCTTTTCCGCCATGACCCCGCTGGGCGTGATGCTGGGCACGGGCTTCTCGGCGGCATTTTCGAGCACCACGAGCGCCGGGATCGAGGCGCTTTTCGATAGCCTGGCGGCAGGGACGTTTCTCTATGTCGCGGTGGTCGACATCATCGAGAATGTCTTCAGGCAGCCCCCGGATCGCTGGATCAAGGTTTCCCTCATCTCATCCGGCTTCGTCTTCATGGCCCTGATCGCAGTTTGGGCGTAAACCGATTGATCACTGTCTCCACCAACTCGGCGCAAGGTAGCTCGACTAGATAGGGATAAATACATACTATTAGGCTTTGGGGAATATACTTGAAGAATATTTCAGCTGTTGATTTGTTTTGTGGCGCAGGCGGATTAACTTCCGGGTTGATTAGCGCGGGCATAAAAGTGATAGCTGGATTTGATGTTGATAGCTCATGCAAGCATCCCTATGAGCACAATAATAATGCTCAGTTTATAGAAAATGATGTAAGCCAAGTCTCTGCTGATGAGTTAAATAACTATTATCCGAAAGAAAGTATCAAGCTATTGGCTGGATGTGCTCCGTGTCAGCCATTCTCAACATATTCACAAGGCCGAGATGCCAAGAAAAACAGTAAATGGCCTCTCCTTTATCAATTTTCTCGTTTAATCAGAGAAGTTGAACCAGAGCTTGTAACTATGGAAAACGTACCTGATGTGATTAAACATGAGGTTTACCATGATTTTGTGAAAGAACTGACGGAACAGGAATATCATGTTTGGGCGGGGAAAGTGTATTGCCCTGACTATGGGGTTCCTCAGATTAGGTCACGCCACGTTTTATTGGCCTCGAAGTTTGGGCGCATAGAAATGTTGCCCAAAACTCACACACCTGACAAATATCTCAGTGTAAAAGAAACTATTGGAAACCTTCCTCCTATCAGTTCGGGGGAACAGAATATACATGATCCGTTACATCGATCGGCTCAATTGTCTGATCTGAATTTGCGTCGAATTCAAGCATCAAGACAAGGGGGATCTTGGAAAGATTGGCCGCAGGAGCTGGTGGCTGAATGCCATAGGCGAAAGTCTGGGAAAACATATGGTGGTGTTTATGCGCGCATGAGTTGGGATAAACCTTCGCCAACGATGACAACCCAGTGTTATGGTTTTGGAAATGGTCGTTTTGGGCACCCTGAGCAAGACAGGGGGATTTCTCTGCGCGAAGCAGCTTTGCTACAAAGTTTTCCTAAGGAATATGAATTTATACAAAAAGGCGAACGGTTACAGATGATTAGAATTGGGAGAATGATTGGGAATGCCGTTCCTCCTCGACTTGGTGAAGTGATTGGAAAAACATTTCTTCAGCACTTAAGTGAATTTTCGAATAACACGAACTACAAAGGGCTTAATATACAAGCTGTATAACAACAAGGTCGGGGCAGGGGGCTGCCTTAGATGAGAGGGGAGAAATGGTAGAGTCAGGGGAACGCGACTATAAAATCAACATTGACCCAAGAATACTTGAGCTGCTGGGTCCAAGTCTTTACACCAATATCTATTACGTATTAGCTGAGTTGATTGCAAATGCTTATGATGCTGATGCTTCAAATGTGTACATCATAGAGAAAGACGATCGTATTATTGTTGAAGATGATGGAATTGGAATGTCTTATGAGCATGGCGACATAGCAAGATACTTGAATGTTGCTGTCGAAACTCGAACCGAAGGCGAGAATA
>Ga0102953_1002126_pt1 | contig 12051 bp, 9 predicted proteins | sample SalPon2A_C_D2_MG_FD_78509 | JGI IMG/M metagenome (GOLD analysis project Ga0102953, IMG submission 78509) | Soil microbial communities from South San Francisco under conditions of wetland restoration - Salt Pond MetaG R2A_C_D2_MG | ecosystem: Environmental > Terrestrial > Soil > Wetlands | place... | reverse complement strand
GACATGATCGCCTACCAGAAGTACGATCCCCACAGCCTGTTCCCGGCGAAGTGGGGGATCGCCGAGGGCATCTCCCAGACCGGCCGCTTCCTGCGCCACTTCCTCTACCAGGGCTTCAACGTGGACGAGGAGGGGCGGAAGGCGTTCGACGGGATCCTGGCCATGGCGGCGGGCGCGGGCCGCGGCAGCTTCGACCACCGCTTCGGGCAGCCCTCGCGCGACGCCCACCGCTTCTCGGCCTTCTTCTACCCGACCGACCTCTTCCCCTTCACCGGCCGGGTGGAGCGCGACCCGCTCACCGGCCGGGAGGACGGCCTGCTGGCGCACACGCCGCCCGAGGACCTCCCGAAGGTGTTCTACACGAACTCGGGCTACGAGTACTGGGGCCGGGCCGCCTCGCTCATCCACACGAGCGCCGATGGGTCCACCGACGTGCCGCCCCTCCCCAACGTCCGCCTCTACCACTTCGCCGGCGGGCAGCACTTCGTGGACCGCTTCCCGCCCGGCACCGACCGTTTCCCCGAGTCGCCGAGGGGCCTGATTTCAAAGCCGGGCCAGCCGGCCGCGTGGCGGGGCGACCCGCTCGACTACCACCCGAACCTGCGGGCCCTCCTGGTGCGGCTCACCGAGTGGATCGTGGACGGCCGCGAGCCGCCACCTTCCGCGATCCCCCGCATCGCCGACGGGACCCTGGTCCCGGTCGAGACGGCGGCGCGCGCCTTCCCGGACATCCCCGGCCTCGGCTTCCCGAAAGTGACCGAGGTGGCCTACCGGGCCGACTACGGGCCGCGCTGGGCGGAGGGGATCGTGGACTTCCAGCCGCCCCGGCTGGGGCCCGCCTTCCCCGCCCTCGTGCCGACCACCGACTCCCTGGGGAACGAGCGGGACGGGATCCGGAACGTGGAGGTGCGAGCCCCGCTGGCCACCTACGCGCCCTGGAGCCTCAGGACCGGGATGCCGGGCCCGCAGGACGAGCTCGCCGACTTCCGGGGGACCTTCATCCCGCTCCCGTGGGACGAGGCCGACAGGGCGCGGACCGGGGACCCGCGGCCGGCCGTGAGCGAGCTGTACGGCTCGCGGGCCGCCTACCTGCGGAAGGCGGCCGCGGCGGCGGACTCCCTGGTCCGCGAGGGCTTCCTGCTGCGGGAGGACTCGAGCTACGTGGTAGGGCGGGCCGGGGCGATCTGGGACTGGATGGCGAAGCGGGCGGCGGCCCGGGAGGGAGGCGCGGGCGGAGGGCAGCCGAGCGCCGCCGGGCCGCGGCGCTCGTAGCGACTACGAGTGTAGTCGGCCCGCCGCCCTCGACCACGACCGTCGAGGACGGGACGGCGGGCCCGGGCGGCGCGCGGCCTCAGCTCCCGCCCGGCCCTCCCAGCGCGATGCGCCCGATCCGGCCCGTGCCCGACAGCGCCAGCCACAGGTCCCCGCGCTCCGGGTCGCTCACCATGTGGCGCACCACCGCGTTCGGCGTCGGGATCTTCAGGGTGCGGACGACGGCCCCGGTGGCCGGGTCCGCGGCCACCATGAGCCCCGTGGCCGTCTCGGCGTACCACACCCGCCCGTCGACCCCGATCGCGATCCCGTAGGGACGGCCGCCCTCGTTGGGCGTGGCCCACTCCTCGAACGCGCGCGTGGCCGGGTCGTAGCGGCCCAATCGACTACGAGCGTAGTCGGTGTACCACACCCGGCCACGAGCGTCGACGACGAGGCGGCGCGGCCGGGCCCCCTCGTGCGGGAGCCGCTCCAGGGTCATGGAATCATCCTTCCGGTCGATCCGGCCGAGCGCGTTGGTGCCGAGGAGGGCCACCCACAGGCTCCCGTCGGGCGCCTCCGCGATCCCGTACGGCCGGGCGCGGGGCGCCGGCACCGGGTACACGGCGCTCTTCCCGGTGGCCGGGTCCAGGCGCCCGTACAGGTTGGCCCCCTGCACGGTGAACCACAGGGTCCCGTCCACCCAGATCGGAGTGTGCGGGTCGGTGGCCTCGGCCGGGAGCGTGTACTCCCGGATCTGCCCCGTCGCCGGGTCCAGGCGCCCGATCTTCCCCACCCGGTTCCCCGTGTACCACACGCCCCCATCCGGGGCCACCGTGATCCCGTGCGGGCCCGATTGCGGCGTGGGCGTCGCCCAGTCCGTGAAGGTCCCGGTGCGCGGATCGAGGCGGCCGATGTAGCTGTTGGCCTGGTCCGTGTACCACACCATGCCATCCGCGCCCACGGCCGGGTCGTGCGGGAAGGCGCCGGCGCGCGGGATCGGGTACTCGACCACGGCGAGGTCGCCGGAGGCGGCCGGCGGCGGCTCCTGGGCCAGGAGCGGCGCCGGGAGGCCGGCGAGGGCCAGGAGCGAGGCGCACAGGGCGCGGGGGGCGGCGGAGGCGGGGCGGGTAGCCGGGAGCATGGCGCACTCTCCGTCCGGGGGTGAGTCGGGGAGCCGCCTGCAAGATAGCGGGCGGCGGGCGTCCGTGCCGCGAAGGCCCGGGTCTGCGGCAAGGCCGATCCGCCCTCGTCGGCACCCCCCCCTTGAAGTTCTCCCGGTCCCGGACCGCGCGGATCAGCTGCCACCACGGCTGGCCGGCGCCGATATCATACGGAGCCCCCGATTGAAGCGGCCTTCGCCTCGCGGCGGAACGAAAGAGGCTGGAATACGACCCTCGAGTCGGAGTACCCAGGTAGGCGAGAGCCTGCGGACCGTCCTGGGCATCGGATCCTTAGGAACACGGCAAGGGCAGCGGGGACGGGCGCAGCGGGCCGGGCAAATTCGGAGTGTCAGCGCACTCGGACTTGCGGACCTGTTGTTCGGACTCCACGTCCTGCCTCCCTCATGGACCACCGCTTCATCTCGGCGGCGCTCTTCAGAAATGCGAGGTTTCGCCTCCTGTTCGCCCTTGCGGTGAACCGAGAATCAGACCCTGTCTGCATCGTAGCGGAGTGCACGAGAATGGGTGCGCCGGGCCCGGATCGTGCGCCTGTCCGCCGAGGGGTTGGACAACCAGTCGGTAGCCGAGGAGGTCGGCACCAGTCGTCAGACGGTCGGCAAGTGGAGGAAGCGATTCCGCTGGATGGCCGACGTGACCGGGCTCGCCAGATCCACGGTCCACCGGCCCTGGAACGCCTTCGGTCTCCAGCCACCTTGCCAGAAGCACGTTCCTCTCTCCACCGATCCGTTCTTCGCCGAATAGGTCCACGACATCGTCGGCCTCTACCTCGACCCGCCGGAGCACGCCATGGTGCTTTGCGTCGACGAAAGGAGCCGGACGCAAGCGCTGGAACGAACTCAGTCCATGGTTCGGCTCGGTCCCGGCTACGTCGAGGGCGTCACCCACGGCTACAGCCGTCACGGCACGACCGCTCCGTTCGCTGCCCTCGACGTCGCCACCGACCATGTTCTCACCCCGTGCACGCCCCGGCACCGTCGCGACGAGTTCCTAGAGTTCCTCGAGCACATCGACGCCAACGTCCCGGACGATCTCGAGGTCCATCTCGTCGTCGACAACGATGCAAGTCACAAGCACGTCAAGATCAAGCCGCGGCTCGCTGCTCGGCCTCGCTATCACGTCCACTTCACGCCGACCTACTCCTCCTGGCTCAATCACGTCGAGATCAGGTTCAACATTGTCACCCAGAAAGCGACTTGCCGCGGGTCGTTCTCTTAGGTCGGCCAGCTCGTCGACAAGATCCGCTCCATCATCGACGCCTATGACCCCGAGGTCCACCCCATCCGGTGGATCGCAACCGCCGACTCCATCCTCCAGAAGATGGAGCGACTCTGTCACGTAATCTCCGGGTGTCGAGATCGCACACATCGTTTCCACGCTGTAGCATGCTGGGATGGATCGCGAAGAGGAGCGTCGCAGAGCGCGGCTAGTTTGGGTGCGTCTCCTCGAGGAGACGGGAGATGCTGGCCTGGTCTGTCGCCGATGTGGGATCTCGAGACCGACACTTCGAAAGTGGTATCGGCGGTTTCGCGAGCATGGAGAGGTGGGTCTGCGACCAGGGAGCCGTCGACCGCACCGCTCACCCGCTCGGAAAGTGGGTACCGCGGAGGAAAGCCTGATCGTCGACCTCCGCCGCAGCCGCAACCTGGGGCCCAAAGGGATCCAGTCCGAACTCCTGAGGCTCGAAGGGTGGACGTTCTCTACAGCGACGATCTGGAAGGTGCTGGACCGCGAGGGGCTCAGCCGCGTCAGGCGGCCCAAGCGCCCGGCAGAGCCCCGCAGCTATAGCCGGCCCACCCCTGGCGACCGAGTCCAGCTGGACACCATGCGAGTGGCCCCAAAGCGCATCCAGTTCACGGCCATCGACGACTGCACGAGGATGCGTGTGCTCGGACTGTGCACGCGGCGTACGGCCGCGAACGCTGTGCACTTCCTCATGGAGAGGGTGCTTGAAGAATTCCCGTTCCCAATCCAGAGGATCCAGACCGACCGGGGTGGTGAGTTTTTCGCTCTGACGTTCCAGAAGGCCCTGCGGCAGCAACGGATCAAGTTCCGTCCCATCCGACCTCGGTCACCGCACCTGAACGGAAAGGTCGAACGCTCCCAGCAGACGGATCGCATCGAGTTCTGGGCCACGGTCGACCTGGAGGCTTCCACGCTCGAGCAGCAACTGGACGAGTAGCAGCACTTCTACAACTGGTTCCGACCCCACTCGGCCCTGGGCGGTAAGACGCCCATCGACCGGTGCTGCGACCTCCTCTGGCACACCCCGTCCAGGGAGGATGTCATCGACGCGTACGTCCCCGAGGAAGAGCACCTCAGAGACCGGGACTACGCCTCCGATCTGGAGGCGCTCCGGTTGAAACGATGTCTGTGATCTTCACACTCCGGGACAGGACGTTATTCGAAGCCTACAACTCTTGGGAGGACCGAGTCTCGACTGAAACAAGTCGGCTAGATACACTGGAGGCTCGCGGGACGGTCTTGAGGAAGGGCCGGCTGATCCGCACTCGCGACTCACCCAGCCGTCGGTGGTTCGAGGGGCGCCTTCAGCCCCCTAGCAGCAATTGTAGATTGGAGTGCATACCTTGTCGCACCAATGTGTCCGATTACTGATCTCATAGATTTGTCTACTCTGCGGCGCTGCATAGGCGGGCGCCGCCGTTGCAGCGGACGCGGACATGAAGGCTGCAGTGCCTCCAATCAGCACACCAAGGCCGAGAAATGCAGAAGCGATTACTTTGCGAATTCGTCGCGGCATTATGTTGCTCCCATTGCAAGAGTCTTGGCAAGTGGCTGGGACGGCCCTGGCGACCCATTCCTCGTCTGAGCGGATGTCTCAGCCCTTCCTCAAGATCTTAGTGAATCCTTTGGTGACCCGACTCGCTCGCCCTGTGTTCGCGATTCTACTCGACGTCGTTCCAGGATCTGTCGCAATACGTATACAAGACTCCTGCGACCTGCGCCCCTCACTCTCTCAGGCATTACTGTATCTCCTGTCACCACGTAAAGGCTCGGCGTCGGGAAGGGAGCACCAGCCATGGCGACCTGACCCTCATCCACTGTTTCGAGTCGAATCGATAACCGATTCCGGTGCAACCAGTCTTTGACGTTGGAGTTACTACGACCAAGAATGACGCCGACTACATTTACACTATCACCAAGTACGGCGTCTACAGCCCTCAACTCGCTAGGCGTGCTCTGACAAACGAAACAATCACCCGCGTGAAGGAACCAGGCAACCGTGGGTCTGGTGACGGTCCCAACCAGCCTACGAACGACCTTCGTAACCTCCGGCGTGGTGTGTCCTACCCCCGAAGACGTTCGAGCAGGCAAACCTGCGCGGCCGTCACCACGCGAACAGGCGACCAATCCGATCGTGCTCGCCACAAGCACCAGTGGGAACGTAGAAGACGTGGCTTGAGAAGGTATGCTCGCACGGTTTCGCAAGAGCCCTCTCTATCTACGTCGGTCTCCTAAGTGTGCCCACAATCCATCTATCCGGAGCCAGTACTGACGGATCCTCAAAGTAGAGCTCTCTCTTCCTTGCCAAGAGCAGAAGTGGTGTGTGGTGCATGTCGAAGTAGGGTCGGCCCTCCTTCGAAAGGTACATGAGATTCCAGATCGGGCCGCTGGATGTCCTCTGCTGATACTGAATCAACCATCCGTCAGGCTCCCAGAACACATTGGTCGGCAACACGAGCTTGCTGAGCCACTGCGTAAAGTCTGCTGCTGAGGCGGATCGGCCCGAGGGTGGATTCGTCGGCGTCTGGTAATCCTCGAATGGAATCTGCACCTTTCTGATAAGCCGGCCGTTGTCGAGAAAGAGGTAGAGGGTGTCCGACAAGGCGAACAGTGTAGCGATGGTGTCGGACTCGACGGCCGAGTTTGTAAGGCCCACTACGGTCATGGCTCGCCCGAGATCGGGCGAAATAGGCGGTGGAAAGAAACTCGCTACAACACTATCCGTCCGAATGTCGAAGACGCTGAGTCGGCCTTGGGAGAAGGAAGGCACTCCTCCACTCAGGAGAACGAGACTGTCATTCAGTATGTCGGCGTCGTAGATTTGGGTTAGCGGTATCTGCAGGGTTGTGAGGGCACTATCACCGCTCGGAGAGAAGATCTCGCCGCGCGCAGCGTGTTGGACTGCTAGTATGCGATTCGATGGGAGACGCAAGGCAACCGCCAGCGTCTGAAATTCACTGGGTCCGTCTCCGCGATCTCCAAACGCGAAACGGAGCTCGCCGGAATGGTCATAGTCCCGGACTTGAAGTTCCGACTCGTCTGCGACGAGAAATCTGTCGCCCGAGTCAGCTCGAACAATAGGCTCGACGTTGATTACGGTAGAGTCTTCCTGAAGCGTGATGGTGTCATGCCAGGCTATCCAGGTGGGGCCGGTAGCCGGAGGGTTCTGGATTCGTTGGCCGGTCCTATGGGCTACCTTGTGTTCGGGGGAGCAGGCCAGCGCGCCGACCAGAACTGCGCACAACGTAGCGCCCAGGCATAGATGCGAGCGTGTAGCGCCAAGGACGGCGAAGGGAGCGTATTGGCTGTCGGAATGAGTGACGGCGATTGCGGCCCGATTACTAAGCTGTACCCGGTTGGCATCGTGTCCCGAATCCGAGCCTGACATCTTCTCCGTCCTGATCCTATTTGCTTCTAGCTACTATTGCGATCATGGACAACCGGGCGGCCACGCTTCAGCAGCGAGCCTTCGTTCGAGAGCATCTCCTGAGCCTCACTTCGATGCTTGCGAGGTCTCCAATGCGTCGGGTCAGTCGCAGCGTCACGTAAGAAGGGTGCCGGACCATGATGCTCACGGGCTCGATCCGGGGCACGGGTCCGACTCTCACGGCGCCCAGCGAATCGGTCGTCGCCGTGTCCGATCCAACGGCGCCGCTCAGGCTTGAGGTGGCCCACGCCACCTCGACATGAGCCCCTTCGATGGCGGCATGGGAAGCGCTATCGGTCACCAGAACTCGTATCGTCGCGTCGACATCACGACCCGTCGCTTGGCCTCTCGCCGGTACTGCCGCTCCACAGAGAAGCAAGCAAAGTAGAGCAAGCGTAGGAACTCCCTTCATTAACCGCCGCAGAAAGCCACGTGACCCTGCCGGTGGTCGAGAGGCGCATGGCTTCAGCAGCCCCGAGATTCGATCGAAGATCAACACTCTGCCACGAGCCTTCTCACGTTGGCTCTTTTCAGCGAGTCGAGGACACCCTCCCACGTTCCAGCCACGGAGCCGTCGGCCTTGATCGCAACGATCACCGGCGACTCAGCCAGCGGGAGAAACGTAAAGAGAGGACTGCTCGCTCCCTGGCTCATGGGAAAATCAAGGGGGTGTCCTCGAAGGAATTCCTTCAGTCTGGGGCCAGGCCCGAGGAAGAGTCCGACGAACCGGAAGTGACATCGCGACACAGGCTGCAGGGAGTCCACGAAAGGCAGCATTCTGAGACATGTCGAGCAGTCCGGATCAATCGAGAAGAGCACTGTTCCCCGTTGGCCATCAGCTACGTTGTAGGAGAGCGATCTACCCTGACCATCCGACCCAACTATGCGCCGAGCGCCATCGCTAAGCACACTGAAGTCGAAGATACTCCGAAGCCGTCGAAGCTGCGAATCCTCACGGTCCATTCGGATTGCAAGCTTCGACTCTTCCCGGGTCTTCGCGGCGAGTTGCTTCAGCGCTAACATATATCTGAGTTGGGAGTGATAGGCAAGAGCCACAGCAACAATAGTGGCAACAATTAGTCCGCCCTCATACACGATTGTGGTTATGGTCCTGTTCTTCATCGCTCAACAATGCGGTAGAGGAACACCTGCGGATGCGGTGAATCACGATAGGTGGCCAGGCGTCCGTTGCGTAAGTCGCCGACAAACCCCGGAATCGTACTTCCTCCTGCGTCACTGGCTCTTCGGAAGGTCAACCGAGCCACCGGCTTCAGCGGCCTCGAGTAGACATCATAGTCAAACCGACCGCTCGAGGGATCCGCGGACGCCAGTACCAGATGCTGCGCGTCGCAACCAAGTCCGAGTACAGCCCCGCGCTGGACAGCCGGTCCAACCTGCGAAGAGGGGGGAGCAGTGGGAGCTAGGATCTGGCTGTGCCCGACAAACCGTTGCACGGGCCGATTTGAGGGCCATGCTACGCGGACGATCTCGTATGCCCATGAGTTAACAAAGTACCATGAACCATCGTCGGTGCCGCACGACCCTCCGGGCTGGGCGAAGTACGGACCATAAAGCTTCCCAGTGACGGATGGCGCGCGCAGTATCAGCGTCGCGGAAAGGTTGTGTGGATCGAGTCCGATCAACGCGGCGGTGTCCGTCACGGCCATGGAACGAGCAAGCGCGATCGTTCCATTCACGCCCCGTGAGAGCCGTGCCTCAGCCACGGCGCCAATGACGACCTGGCGCCTGAAGCCACCGTGCATTCCGAAGATCTCGACGCGCTTTGTGCGCTCATCGAGAACGGCGATAGTCGTGTCCAGTACTGCGATCGAGTAGGGTTCGATGAATTCTCCCGGCCCCGCTCCGGCGCGTCCCCAGGATTCGATGAAATTGCCAGTGCTGTCGAACACGGAGATCTTCTGGAGATAGGGATCCACAACGTACAGATTTCCGTTCGAGTCCAACCCAACGTCGGTGACAAAGCCGAAGATTTGATCGGACTTCCCTTCGAGCGCGCCAAGCGTAACGGTGCGGCGCAGTCGAAGTGGCGCCCGGGCTGGGAACGACGGCAAGATCGAGGGCTTTAGCTTGGGAGCAACAGAGAACTGGGGATCGATGCCGGCTACCGACCCCCCGGCGGGTCGACACGTGGACAGTGTAGCGGCCGCGATTGAGACCACCGCCACCGTTGCCGACCGGCTAGCGAAGGCAAACCGCCTGGCCGCCTCGCAGCACTGCCGCCTCAGTGTCATGAGCGAAAGGCCATCCGAGACAATGGAGACGAGCCCGTCTCGCGGCGACCGAATACGCTACACGATTGCGCAGTTCGGCGGATTGCAGGGATCAGTGGGCGCCCCTACGGGACACGTATCGGCCCCAAGGCTGCAAACGGGTACACAGCCACCTACTGGACCGTTGCAGCAGTAGCACCAAGGATCCGCAGCAGACAGTGCAGGGAGCGGTCTCACAAGCGGCTTGACCACGAGCGATAGGGCGGCGAGCATGGATAGGGTGGCGAACACGCGCAGAGTCGAGACCATGAGTTCCTCCACCGATAATGGGAAACACCGTCGAGTACAGGATGGGCAAGAAAAGAGAAAATGTCAAGGCGCTGACATCGATGGAATTGGGAATTCACTCTAGCCGTAGATGAACGATAATGACCCGACACTCGGCTCTCGCCGGAACGCGGGTCAAGCTTCTGCTAATTCCTCGTGGTGGAGGTTCTCCCGAGCTGGCTACCGTGGAAGTGCTCGGTGAAGCCGTTCGACGGCGGACGCCGGACCCTGGTCGTCTGGTGCCGCGCGCCCTCGAGCTGTTCCGACACGGGAAACTGGTCTACCGCGCATTGAACGTCCGAGGCCGTACGAGCCCTCTACTGCGGCGTCTCCGATCTGAGTCGTTGCTAGAGTTCGCTAACTCGCCACCCAGACCCAACTCTGACTAACTCCTCGCTATCTGATCGCGGAACTCAGAGCCGCAGCCCGCTCATCCATTGCCATGAAGGGGGATCCCAGTGAAGAGCCTCACCCAGAAGCTAGGCTTGGTGGCCGTCGCAGCGGCTCTGGGCTTCGGCCTCACGATGGTCGACAGCCATCCTGCTCGCGCCGACCTACATTTTTCCCGGTTCATTGGTGACTGCCAGGGCGGGTGCAACGGCGTCAGTTGCTGCTACATCGCTCCGCCAATCATCGTCCCCGGCGGCTGAGGAGTCGAGGCGTGTGGCCCCGATGTCGTTCTCAGGTCGCGCTCTCCATCGGGATTTCGATCGTTGCGCTGGGCTGCGGGTCACGCGGTGGCGGGCAACACCCGGGGACGGTATCGGGGCCAACCCTTACCCTCATCGACAGCGTGAAGGTCCAGGAGTCCGACTCCATCTACATCGGTCGTCCCTACACCCCGGCCATCGATCCCTATGATGGGACGGTCTACGTCCCGGACTTCTTCTCCAACCGCGTCTACCGATTCGGGAGGGACGGTCAACTCCTGCGGACCTATGGACGTCCGGGACAGGGCCCCGGCGAGTTCCGAAGCGCTGAAATGACATTCGTCCTCGATGATTCTACGCTCGTGGTCGACGATCCGGGGCAGGAGCGCCTCGAGTTCTTCGACCGCCATACCGGCGACTTCCGACGAGAGCGCGACCTGCCGCTGGCTCCGGGAACCTCGGCCCCCGTCGTCACACCAGACGGAATCTGGATGCATGCCGTCTCGGATGGCATGCGCGTAGGAATGGCGGTTTGGCACCCCACCCGGGACACCGTGACAGCGCTGGGCCCGCTCCCCGGTCCGTACAGAGCGTCCCTGGACCACCCACCCTCGATCTTCGCCCAATTCTTCGATGTCGGGGGCGTCGTGATGCGGCCGGACGACACGGTCGTGAACGGCTGGTCCGGCCTGAACTGGCTGTACGTCCACGGACTCGACGGAGCCGTGCTGGACTCGGTCCGGGTCCCCGCCGTCCGGCGCCGAGACGTCCCGCCGAACCTCGAAAAGAGGATGGACAGCGGCGACATGGGCGACCGGGAGCGCTACGAGTCCGGCTCCGGTCTCCTGCGGATGGCGGCCCTGCCGGGCGGAGGCCTGGTGATCGTGTATCACGACCTGCACATCCTTCGCCTCCATCCCCTGCCTCCGACCTTCTATTCGACCGTCTGGGTCTCCGTGGTGTCTCCGGACCTCGAGGAAGCCTGCGTGGACGCGCGGCTTCCAGTCTCCCGTGACGCCGAGTCGGTGGAAGCCTTCCGGGGCGACACCCTGTTCCAATTCGATCGTCGGATCGTCGGAAAGAAGACGGCTCGCCCCCGCCTCCAGACCTGGCTTCGGACGTTCCTGGTGGGGACGCGTGGCTGCGACTGGCTGCCGACCCGTCCCGGGCACTAGTCCGGGCTCCCCACCTGCTCAGTCTGGGACGGCCGCCACCCCCGCCGGCAGCACCCCGCGCAGGTACTCGCCCGTGAAGCTGTCCTCGTGCGCGGCGACGGCCTCCGGGGTGCCCGTGGCCACCACCCGGCCGCCGGCGGCGCCGCCCTCGGGGCCCAGGTCGATGATCCAGTCGGCCGTCTTGACCACGTCGAGCTGGTGCTCGATCACCACCACCGTGTTGCCGCGCTCGACCAGCTCGTGCAGGACGTCGAGGAGGATGCGGATGTCCTCGAAGTGGAGGCCGGTGGTGGGCTCGTCCAGGATGTAGAGGGTGCTCCCGGTGGCGATCTTGGCCAGCTCGGTGGCCAGCTTGACGCGCTGCGCCTCGCCCCCCGACAGCGTGGTGGCCGACTGGCCCAGGGTGATGTAGCCGAGCCCCACGTCGTTCAGCGTGTCCAGCTTCCGCTTCACGCGCGGCACCGCCTCGAAGAACTCGAGCGCCTCCTCCACGGTCATGTCGAGCACGTCGGCGATGCTCTTCCCCTTGTAGAGCACCTCCAGCGTCTCCCGGTTGTAGCGCTT
>Ga0102953_1002123_pt1 | contig 12056 bp, 11 predicted proteins | sample SalPon2A_C_D2_MG_FD_78509 | JGI IMG/M metagenome (GOLD analysis project Ga0102953, IMG submission 78509) | Soil microbial communities from South San Francisco under conditions of wetland restoration - Salt Pond MetaG R2A_C_D2_MG | ecosystem: Environmental > Terrestrial > Soil > Wetlands | place... | reverse complement strand
TCGGCGCTGCGCCCGCCCGGGCTGCGCGAGGCGATCTATGACGGCGACACGCCGCGCGAGGAGCGGCCGGCGATCCGCCGCCGCAACAACCTCGTGCTGACCAACCCCGACATGCTGCACATCGGCCTGCTGCCCAACCACAAGAGCTGGGGCGACTTCCTCGCCAACCTCGGCTGGGTCGTGGTCGATGAGGCGCACACCTACCGCGGCGTCTTCGGCTCGCATGTCGCCAACGTGCTGCGGCGGCTGCGCCGGCTGGCCCGCGCCTACGGCGCCGAGCCACGCTTCCTGCTCGCCTCGGCGACGATCGCCAACCCGGTCGAGCTGGCCGAGCGCCTGGTCGGCGAGCCGTTCGAGCTGATCGACGACGACGGCGCGCCGCGGGCGGGGCGGGAGATCGCGATGTGGAACCCGCCGCTGATCGACAAGGCGAGCGGTGCGCGCCGCTCGGCGCTCTCCGAGGCGGCCGATCTGCTGGCCGAGCTGGTCTCGCAGGGCGTGCGCACGATCTGCTTCCTCAAAAGCCGCCGCGGGATCGAGTTGATCCAGCGCTTCGCCGGCGAAGCGCTGCAGCGCCGCGGCAAGCCGGAGCTGGCCGAGCGGATCGCCCCCTACCGTGGCGGCTACACGCCGCAGCAGCGGCGCGAGATCGAGGCACGGCTGGCGGCGGGCGAGCTGCTCGCGGTGGTCGCGACCGACGCGCTCGAGCTGGGGATCGACGTCGGCGAGCTCGACGCGGCGATCTGCGTCACCTTCCCCGGCACCGTCGCGAGTCTGCGCCAGATGTGGGGCCGTGCGGGGCGTCAGCGACGCGGCCTCGCGGTTTACGTGGCCGGCGCCGACGCGCTCGACCAGTTCTTCTGCCGCCATCCGGACGAGTTTCTCGGGCGGCCGGTCGAGGCGGCGATCCTCGACCACGAGAGCGAGCAGATCGCCGCTCGCCACATGGTCGCCGCCGCCTACGAGCTGCCGCTGAGCGAGGCGGACGACGAGGTCTTCGGCGCCGGCTGGCGCGAGCGGGCCGAGCGGCTGACCTCGGCGGGGGAGTTGCGGCGCGCCGGCGGGCGCCTGCTGCCGGCGAGCAGCGAGTTCGTCGCCGCGAAGATCCCGCTGCGCTCCGCCTCGGCCGACTCGGTCGCGGTGATCGAGCGCGACTCGGGCGAGATGCTCGGCCTGGTCGAGGCCGAGCGCGCCTTCACGACGGTCCATCCCGGCGCCGTCTACCTGCATCTGGGGCGCTCGTATGAGGTCGAGCAGCTCGACGTCGAGGGGCGGCGGGCGGTGGTCAGCCGCTTCGACGGCGACTGGTACACGCGGCCGAAAAAGGAGACCGAGATCTACATCGAGCGGGTGCGCGAGCAGCGCACGACCGCGGGGGTCGAGCTGCACTTCGGCGAAGTCTCGGTCAGCGAGCAGGTGATCGCCTTCCAGCGGGTCTCGATCTCCGAGCAGGAGCCGATCGACATCGTCGCCCTGGAGCTGCCGGAGCAGCACTTCGTCACCCAGGCGCTCTGGTACGTGCTGCCGGAGCGGCTCAGCGGCGCGCTGCCGCCCGACGTCCTGCTCGGCGCCCTGCACGCGACGGAGCACGGCCAGATCGCGGTGCTGCCGCTGATCGCGATGTGCGACCGCTGGGACATCGGCGGCCTCTCGACCAACGTCCACTTCCAGACCGGCCGGCCGACGATCTTCGTCTACGACGGCCACCCGGGGGGCGTGGGCATCACGCTGCGCGGCTACGAGCAGTTCGGGCGCCTGCTCGGCGACGCCGAGCGGCTGATCGGCGAGTGCCCGTGCGAGTCGGGCTGCCCCTCCTGCGTGCAGAGCCCGAAGTGCGGCAACCTGAACGAACCGCTGCATAAGCAGGGGGCGTTGGAGCTGATGCGGTCGATGAGGGGGTCGCAGTGAAGGAGCGCCGGCGTCAGGTTGCCGTCATCGGCTCCGGCGGGTGCGAAGAGGAGAGCGAGACCTGGCGGCTCGCGGAGGAGGTGGGGCGGTTGCTGGGCGAGGCCGGCGTGGTGGTCGTCTGCGGCGGTCGGAGCGGGGTGATGGAAGCGGCGGCCCGGGGGGCGGCCGGAGCGGGCGGAGATGTGATCGGCGTCCTGCCCTGGGTCTCGGGCGAGGACGCGAATCCGTACTGCACCCATGTCGTCGCGACGGGCATCGGCCACGCCCGCAACCTCGCGGTGGTTGCCTCTGGCGAGGCCGCGATCGCGGTCGGCGGCGAGTGGGGCACGCTTTCCGAGATCGCCCTCGCCCGCAACCTCGGCCGCACCGTGGTCGCCCTGCGGAGCTGGAGCGTCTCCGGCCGCGAGCAGATGGAGGGCGGCCCGGGAATCGTCGCGGTCGAGACGGCGGAGGCGGCGGTCAGCGCTGCGCTCGAGGCCATAGCTCGCGAATAGCGAGGATCGCGAAGGCGTGGGACCAGGCGAGGGGCGTGGTCGACGCGGGTGCGCCGGTCTGCGCGTCGACGCGCTCGGGCAGCAGGCCTTGAGGGGTTGCGGCGCGGCGCAGGTCAGCCATCAGGCTCAGGGCCGCGCCGCGGTCGGTTTCAGCCGCGTGCTGCCGGCCGGCGCGGCGATCGATTCGCCAGAGCGCCGCGAGTGACCAGGCGCACCAGGCGGTCGGCGCGGTCCACGGATCGCCGCCGCCGTGCCAGCCCTCGGACGGGACGATGCCGAAACGGGTTCCGCGCTCGGCGACGAGGCGGAGCAGGGTGCGACGCGCGGCCGGATAGAGGGCCGGCCGGGCGAAGGGTCGGACGGCCCAGGCCGCGGAGGTGTCGAGGCCCGAATCGGGATCGCCGGCGACCCGCACGAGGCCGCGCGCCGTCCCGAAGCGCCGAGCGGTCCCATCGGCCCGCACACCTCGCGTACCGACCTCGTGGCCAGCGGCGAATGCTGCCGCCAGCGCGTTGCCGAGGTAGTCGCCGGCGTCGCCCTCCTGGTAGTCGGCGCGATCATGCACGCGACCTGCATCGAGCCCCAAATGGGGGTCCGATGCAGGTCGCGTGTTGGACTTGACGTCTTCGGTACGGCGAATGCCGGCGGCTCGCGCGGCAGCCGCGACCCATCCGCTGGCGTCTCCCTGCGCGCTGCGGCCCTCGACCGGCTCGCCGCCCCGGTAGAAGCGGGCCGCGGCCCCGAGATCGAGGCCGAGCAGGAAGCGAGCGATGCGGCGTGCCTTCGCCCGGTAGCCGGCCGAGGCGAGGGCGATCGCGACGGCGCCGGCGTCGCGCGGCCAGACGTAGGCCCAACCAGGGCGCGCCCCCGCGACGGCCGCGCCGTTGCGATCGACGAGTCCGCGCAGCACCAGCAGCGAGCGACGGTAGAGGCGACGCGCCCAGCCCGGCGCCGCCTCACCCAGGGGCTTCGCCCTTTCCAGCCAGCGCCGGTCCCGCTCGGCTGCCGCCCGCAGGTCGTGCCGGCTCCGAAGCCCGGCGCCGGCCGGGCCGACCATGAACGCGGGCAGCACACCGGGAAAGCCGCGCGGCGCCGGCGGATCGGCGCTCGTCCCGCCGGAGATGACCAGCCCCGCGGCGAGCGCTGCCGCCGCCAAGACGATTCCCGCGCGAGCCCAGGCCACGGGTCAATACAAGCAGCCCGCGATCGGCGCCGTTTGGGCCGCGAGGCTCAGACTTCGAGCGCCGCGCAGGCTCGCGTCGCGCCGGTCTTCTCCACGTTCCCCGGTTCGAGGATGCGGCCGAAGCTGGCGATGCCGTATTTCCACTGCGCGCCGCGGCGCTGCAGGGCGATCTCGTAGCCGCCGGTTCCCTTGAGGAAGGCGTTGATCCACCTGCCGCCCCGCTTGACCTTGGCGTCGACGATGGTCCAGTGCCTGCCGGTGGAGACGCCGGTGCCGTAGGTGCTGTCGGTGGCACGGGCTTCGAACTTGCCGTTGGCGCAGTAGACGTCTTCGACTTCCTCTCCGTCGCCGCGGACGCCGACGAACTGGGAGTCCTTGATCTGGTTGTAGGCAATCCGGTTGGCCTTGTTCTGCTTCTGGCAGCGCTTCTTCTGAGCTTTCTTCTTGAACTTGCCGCACTTCGCGGTCGCCGGTCCAGCCCCGGGTCCGGCGATTGCCGCGGGCGCCGCGAAACCGACGCCGATCAAGCTCGCCGCCAGCGCCGCGGGCAGGGCCACCTGTATTGCCGTCTTCCTCATCCGTCTCCTTCGATCTGCGTTCTTCGGGGAGCAGACGATCTCAGATCCTGCGATAGCTCGTTAGACTCACCGGCAATCGGTTGCCAGTCCGCTTTCCCATGCGGTTTCCGGTTCAGGGCGAGGTAGCTCAGTTGGTAGAGCACACGACTGAAAATCGTGGTGTCGTGGGTTCGATTCCCACCCTCGCCATCGCATCGCAGAGCGGTTTCGGAGTGGCTCGGCCGCGCTGACGCCGGGTTCACGCTCAAGGTCTACGTCCACCTGATGGATGCCGGGGTCGGGGACGCGGCCGTCATGGACGACCTGGTTGTGCCAGTGGCTGACGAAGCTACTGGATGAAATCCTGCACATGTAGCTTCTAAGTGTGTAGATTTTCATCCATGAGACCAAGCGAGGTGATCGACATCGCGCGTCGTGCCGGCGGGATTTCGTCGGCCGCAGAGTTGATCGAGCGTGGCGCACGCTGGGAGGACCTGTACCGGCTGCGAGACAGCGGCGAGCTGATCGAGCTGTCGCGCGGCGTCTACCGAGTCGCTGACGCTCCGGCGACCGCTCACCTCGATCTGGTGGCTGTGTGCCGCCGGGCTCCGGAGGGGATGATCTGCCTCAACTCAGCCGCCAGCTTCTGGGACCTGAGCGACGAGATGCCCGACGCGGTCCACTTGGCGATAGCTCGCGGGAGGCATCGCCCGAGGATCGTCTACCCGCCGACGCGGGTTCATGTCTTTGCCGCAGCGACGTTCTCGCTCGGGCGCACAATGGAGAAAATCGAATCGGGCGAGACGATCGCGATCAGCTCCCCAGAGCGGACGGTCGTCGACCTCATGCGCCTCCGCTCGCGTGTCGGCCGCGATCTGGCGCTGGGCGCGTTGCGTAGGTACCTCGAGGGAGGCGAGGCCAAGCCGGGCGAGCTGCTTGAACTGGCTCGCCGTCTGCGTGTCGGTTCGGTCATGGCCCAGGCGATGGAGCCTCTGCTGGCGTGACCGAGCGGACGCCCGAGCGGGCCTATTTCGACCTGCAGAAGCTTGCCCGTGACCAGGGCCGCAACACGCAGCAGCTTTTCGAGCTCTACATCCATGAGCGCTTCCTCGCCCGGCTGGCCGAGTCGCGGTTCGAGCCGCAGCGGATCGACTACCCGACGCTGTTCGGTGATCGGGGCTTCCCGCTCCTGGGCTACCCATTGGAGAGCGTGATCGCCGAGAAGGCCGACACGATGATGTTCCTCGGCGATGCAAACACCCGCGACCGCGACTATGGCGACGTCTATCTGCTCTCGCAGACTCATGCCATCGAGGCGGACGCCCTGCGTAGCGCGTTACGCAGGGTCGTCGAGCAATCGGGGTCACGAGGTGCGCCCACTTGGCCCGCTCCTGGAAACCCTTCGCGAGAGCCGGCAGCAGCCCTGGGAGGCGTTTCGCGCCCGCGTTGGCCTGGCCGATCTGCCGAACCATTTCGCCGATGTCGTCGATGCGGTCGTCAAGTTCGTCGACGAGCTACAAGACGCCGGCAACTCGACCTGGAATCCAGCCATGCAGCAGTGGGAGTAGACAGCGAACACGCTCCGCCCATTGGGCGACGGCTCAGTATCTCGTCGCCCAAAGCCACCCAAACCCCTGGAATCCATCGGCAACGCCCGCAGCCCGCCCTTTACGAGAGCCCCTGCAACCGAGCAAATCATCCTGATCGTTCGGAGGCTCTGAAAATCGTGGTGTCATGGGTTCGATTCCCACCCTCGCCATTTCGAGGTCCCCTGCACATCGGCGGTTTTCGTCGGCGATCGACGGAGCTGCCGATTCGACGATTTCGGGCCTGGAGTCCATTTTGGAGTCCAAGGCCCGTCGTGTGGCCCACCTCTGGGGCCGCAGGATGTCCGACGCGTAGCCGCCGCGGTCGGCGATCCTCGCCCACGGGAAGATATCCCCGCCGCGAGTGCCCCGCGCCTGTTTGCAATCTGTCCTCGTTCGGTGGCCCCCGGAGGCGATGCAGCCGACCACGCCAAGGAACAGCTGATCGATCCGCTGTTTCGCGGCAAGTCGGCCGACGGGGATTCTGCCGATGGATGAGCAGCGTTCGCGCGCGCGTCGGCAGTAGGGGGGACCTGACTCCGACGACCTCGGCCTCGCCCATTTTGACTCCAACGGCCCCTCACCGCTGGAAGCCTGGAGTAACCCTGCCGTTAGGCGGTTCGCGGCGGCCCAGGCAGGCTCGATCCCGCCGGAGAGATTCTCCGGGCCGGCTTTCGGGGCGCTCCATCGGTTCGCGTCCTTCGCGCACCAGGGCGACTACATCGAACACCTTGGTCTGACTCGCCCGCAGGGTGGCCGCCCGCTGCAGCAGTTCGGCCATCTTCGCCGGGTCGCGCTTGATCACCCGCACCCCGGCGAGCTTCAGCGACTCGCGGACGACCTCGCTCTTGGTCTGGCCCGTCTGTCTGACCCGTGCCTCGATTCCCTCCGCCAGTTCGTCGGGAAGCCTGACTGAGAGGCGGCGATTCACTCCAGGGATCGTACGGCCGAGGGGCGTCGCCCGCCGAGACAGAAAGATGGCAGACGCTAAAGTGGCTGAGAGATGACTGCCAGGGAGAAAGCCCGCGAGGGTGCCCGGAGGTGGAGCGAAGAGCAGGCGCAGCTCGCCCTGTAGGCGGTAGAGGGCATCCACTCTCCCCCGCCGGAGGGTCGCCTGGAGCGGCACCGCGCCGCGATGGAGCGCGCCGCCGCATTGCGGGCAACCCAGACCAAGGTGTTCGATGTGGTCGCCTTGGTGCGAGAGGGCCGTGAAGAACAGGAGCGTCGCGGCTCATAGCCTCCGGCGTCGTCATCGATTCCAATGTCTTGTTGGCGGTTGTCCTGCAAGAGCCCCATACCGAAACGGTCACCGATCTGCTGAGCCAGTGGGCGGAAGAAGGGGTCAAGCTGCATTCGCCGCTGCTTGCCCACTACGAGATAGCCAACACGCTGACGCGGAACCGTTTCGACGGCGACCTCTCGAAGGCGGGGACCGATGAAGCCCTGATCGCGATCAGCGATATCGATGTGGAATACCACACGACTCCGAACAAGTCCCGCTCGATCGAGATCGCGGCGGACCTGCGACGGCGTTCCGCCTCAGATGCCGTCTATCTCGAGCTGGCCGAGCTCAAGTTGGATATGTGGACGCTCGACGGGCCGCTTTTTCGCAATGCCGGCGATCACTACCGGGTGAAGCTGATCGACTGACGCGGCATCTCCGCGATGCTGATCGAGGGGCACGGCTGGAGGCGTCGGCCGCGCCGCTGCACGAGCCCGCGGCTCGCCGGCGCCTACCTGGAGATGGGGGCTGGAGTGGGGAGACCGGATCGCCTCGCTGATGCCCAACCGGATCGCGCTGCTGGTCCACTGCGGGTCGAGGACCTGGGGGTGAGCGAGCTGGTCGGCTCGTTGCCGCGGGGACCGATCGCCTACAGCGACGCCTCGACTGAGGGCGCACTCGCGTTACGACTTCTGGGTCATGTCCGTCGCCGGCCCCTGAAGATCGTGGCTGGTCGATTTTGTTAGCGTCGCCCGTCCCGCGCCGATACACGGGGTCGCGCTGAAGTCCGGTCATTCGCGCGCCCGGTGAGTCGGGTCGCGGCGTGCGCCCGCTCTTGCGGCGAGGCGTCTACGGACTCGGTTTCAACAACGTGAGAGGGAGTTGACGCAGCTTGCAGACGAGCAGGATCAGCCATGTCCTTCGACGGATTTCACTGCCCGCGCTTTGCGCCGGGAACTTGGCGGCGATCGCGGCCACGCCGGCAAGTGCGGCGTTCCCAGGCCAGATCGGCGCGATCGCCTTCGAGCAGCTCAATTCCCTGGCTGGCGGGACCGTGATCGGCACCGTCGAGCCCGACGGCTCCGGACTGCGCACGATCACCGCGCCGCGGGCCGGCGCCCGCCAGCCTTCCTTCTCGGCGGATGGCAGGTGGATCGCCTACGTCGCTTCGCCGGGCGCGATCTTCCGCATGGGGCCCGACGGACGCCGCAGGCATCGCCTCACCCCCAACCGCGGGCTCGAAGAAAGTCCTTCCTGGTCGCCGAACGGAAGTCGCCTCGCCTATGTCCATACCTCGGGCGTCGGCGCCAGGGAGATCTTCACCGCGCGTCTCAACGGCCGCGGCAAGCACCGGGTCACCACGGTCAGCGGAATCGGCGCTCTGGGCGACCTCCATCCGGGATGGTCGCCTGACGGCAGGTGGATCGCCTTCGCCCGCGACGCCGAGGCAATCTGGCTGGCCCAGCCGAACGGCGGCGACGCCAGGCAGCTGGTCGAAGTCCAGGGCGTCGGGGGCCTCAGCTGGCAGGCTCGCTGAGGCCCCCGCTTCGCCGGCGCGGTAGAGGTTCGAGCCGCATGGCGGTCCAAACCTCTACCGCGTCAGCGCCGTGTCGAGCGCCGTGTCGAGCGCCGCCGAGATCAGCTCGGGCTGTTCGATCTGCGGATAATGGCCGGCGTCGGGCAGCTCGATCGCCTCGACGCCGGGGCGCAGCTCGCGCAGGCCGTCGAGCACCGCCGTGCGGGCGACCGGGTCGTGCAGGCCCCAGGCGAGGGTCAGCGGCCCCGGCCAGTCGCGCAGGGCGCCGTGCCAGCGCTCGGTGAAGCGTTCGCGCTCGTCCATGTAGTGGATCGTCCTGTGGGCGATGCGCTGGCCGCCGCCGTGCGTCAGCAGCGACCACTGGTCGGCCGCCTCCTCGGCGCTCAGCGGGTGGCCGGGGGAGAAGATGCGGGCGAACTGGGCGCGGAAGCTGCGCTCGTTGGTCAGCCGGGCGAAGAGCGAGCCGAGCGGGCTGCGCAGGAGGCGCTGGCCGACGGTCGGCTTGGCCAGGTGCAGCAGCATGCTGCCGTTGAACAGCAGCGCGCCGCTCAGCGCGAAGCCGAGCTCGCCGCGCAGGTCGCGCGCCATCAGCTCGGTCGTCACCGAGGTGCCCATGTCGTGGCCGACGACGAAGACGCGCTGCGCCGCTGCCCGCCGCACGACCTCTTCCGCCGCGTCGGCCTGCCAGGCGAGCGTGTACTCGTGGTCGCGCGGCTTCTCCGAGAGGCCGAAGCCGAGGAAGTCGAAGGCGACGCTCGGCTCGCCGGGCGGTCGCAGCCCGAGCAGCGCCCGCCAGTCGTAGGAGCTCGAGGGGAAGCCGTGCAGGTAGAGCAGCAGCCTCTCGCCGCCGCCGCGTCGGCGCACGAACAATTCGCGGCCGAGAACCTCCTCGATCGCCCCCTCGTCGCGCCAGCTCCGAACCCGGTCCGTCAACACGGCGCGAAGCCTTCCACAGCCTGGGGTCGTCACAAAGTCGTAAGCAATCCGTCACAGCGGAGTAAGAACCGCCGCCTAGCATCGGCTCACGGGCAGGAAGTCCGTGACCAGTAGGCAACTTTCTCTAGGAGGAACCATGAAAGCCATCGCACGCCTGGCCGGCGTCGCCGTACTCGCGCTCGCGCTCGCGGCGCTGTTCGCGACCGCCGCCGCCGCTTCGTCCGGCCACCACAAACCCCACCATCCAGCTCATCCGCCGCACCCGCTCCCCGCCGCTGTCTTCGTGCAGACGAACGACCCCGCGGGCAACGCGGTCGTCGCTTACGAGCGGGGATCCGACGGCGGTCTTGGCGAGGCTGAGACCTACCCGACCGGCGGGCTTGGAGGGGCGCTCGACGAAGCGGTCGTCGATCGGCTCGCCTCGCAGGGCTCGCTCACTCTCGACCGCGAGGCCGGCCTGCTCTACGCGGTCAACGCCGGCAGCGACACGGTGACGGTGTTCGCCGTGCGCGGCAACAAGCTGCTGCGGCGCCAGGTCGTTCGCTCGGGCGGCGACTTCCCGGTCAGCGTCGCCGTGAATGGCCGCCTCGTCTACGTGCTCAACGCCCGCGGCGGCGGCTCGCTCCAGGGCTATATCCGCTTCGGCACGAAGCTGTACCCGATCCGCTTCTGGCACCGCGACCTCGGCCTCGATTCGGAAGCGGCGCCGGAGTTCGTCAACACGCCCGGCCAGGTCGCATTCACCCCCGACGGGAGCAAGCTCCTCGTGACGACGAAGGCCAACGGCCACGCGGTCGACGTCTTCGACGTCCGGCGCTCGGGTGGCCTCTCGCGCGACCCGGTCGTGAACGAGCTGCCGGAAACGGTGCCGTTCGCGATGTCCTTCGACCCGCAGGGCCGGCTGGTGCTCGCCGAGGCGGCCGGCAGCGTCGCGACCTTCGACGTCAACGGCGACGGCACGCTCGGCGCCGTCGATCTGAAGGAAACCGGCGGCGCAGCGACCTGCTGGATCGTCGGCATCGGCTCGACCTTCTACGCCTCGAACACCGGCAGCGACACGCTGTCGGGCTACGACGTCGACGGGGGCGGCCTGCTGAGCGCCCTGGGCGACACGTCCACCGGGCCGGCGCCGATCGACGCCGCGGCCTCCGCGGACGGAAGCTTCCTCTACGTCCAGACGGGGGCCGAAGGCGGCGTCGACGAGTTCCGCGTCAACGGCGACGGCTCGCTGACCCAGATCGGCTCGATCCTCGTCCCCGGCAGCGCCGGCGGCGAGGGCATAGCCGCGTCCTAACCCAAAACCAACCGCCGACGGGACGGAAACGGTCGATATTTGGCCGTTTCCGTCCCGTCGGCCCTTTCAGGCCGGGGCGAGGTAGTCCTCCGGCTCCTCGACGACCGTGTTGGCCAGCTCGCCGATGCCCTCGACCTCGACCCGCACGGTCTCGCCGACATGCAGCAGGTTGTCGCGCACCGGCTTGCGGCCGAGGCCGACGCCGGCCGGCGTGCCGGTGGCGATCGTGTCGCCGGGCTCGAGCGTGAACGCTTCGGAGAGGTGGGAGACCTGCTGGAAGCAGTCGAAGACCATCTCGCTCGTGCGCGCGTCCTGGCGCAGCTCGTCCGCGACGTAACAGCGGATCGCCAGGTCCTGCGGGTCGCCGAGCTCCCCGCCGGTGACCAGCCATGGCCCGAGCGGCCCGTGCGTGTCGAAGGACTTGCCGATCGTCATCGTCTGCGCTTTGCCCTGCCAGTCGCGGACGCTGACGTCGTTGGCGCAGGTGTAGCCGGCGATCACCTCGTGCGCACGCTCGGCCGGAACATGCCGGCAGCGTTTGCCGATCACAACCGCCAGCTCGGCCTCGTAGTCGAGGAAGGTCGAGACCTTCGGCATGTGGATCTCGGCGCCGGGGCCGACCACGCAGCTCACCTGCTTGTTGAAGAAGACCGGCACTTCCGGAGCCTCCATCCCCATCTCGGCGATGTGGTCGCGGTAGTTGAGGGCGATCGCCAGGTACTTGCGCGGCGTCGCCGGGGCGAGCAGCCGGACCTCGGCGAGCGGCACCCGCGGCGCGTTCGCGGCCAGCCCGGCCAGGCCGTCCTCACCGGCGGCGTCGAGCGCCCGGGCCGGTTCCTGCGGCAGCTCGGCGGCCGAGAGGTCGACGATCTGCTCGCCCTCGATGACCCCGAGCGCGGCACCGTCCTCGGCTGCGAACCTACAGAGCCTCATCGCGGCCGAACTCTGTCACAAGGCCGCCGCGAGGACGTTCTAATACCGTCGGCGGGGAAAGCGAAGAAAGCGGAGGTAACGGCATGGAGATGGATCGCGACGCCTATCGAGAGCAGAGCCGCGAGACCTGGGCGGAGATGGCGCCGGGCTGGGAGGCGCGGAACAAGTGGATGAACGAGGTCGCGGGGCGGGTGAACGAGTGGATCATCGAGAAGGTCGACCCGCAGCCGAAGGAGACCGTGCTCGAGCTCGCAGCGGGTCCGGGGGACCTCGGCTTTCGCGTCGCCGAGCGGGTCGGCGACGGCGGCAGGGTGCTCTCGACCGACTTCTCGCCCGAGATGGTCGGCGTCGCGCGGCGGCTCGGCGACGCTCGCGGCCTGACCAACGTCGAGTACCGGGTCCTCGA
>Ga0102953_1002122_pt1 | contig 12056 bp, 7 predicted proteins | sample SalPon2A_C_D2_MG_FD_78509 | JGI IMG/M metagenome (GOLD analysis project Ga0102953, IMG submission 78509) | Soil microbial communities from South San Francisco under conditions of wetland restoration - Salt Pond MetaG R2A_C_D2_MG | ecosystem: Environmental > Terrestrial > Soil > Wetlands | place... | reverse complement strand
CCGAAGATATTTATAAATGAGAATAACTTAAACCGTACAATATTCCTTAATGCTATTTTTAAATAATTTCTGATCATGTTTTCTCCAGGTAATTATTTTGTCTTAATTTTATTCATATCTCAATGATTTCACGGGGTCAGAATTTGCAGCTTTTATTGCCTGTGAGCTTACGGTAATTACTGCAATTAATATTGCTACTAATGCAGCAGAAATGAATACCCAGTAGGGCATATCAATTCTGTAAGCAAAATCCTGGAGCCAGTTGTCCATAAAATAATATGCTACCGGCCAGGCAACTGCGTTTGCCAGTAAAACCCAAAAGATAAATTGCTTTGATAAAGTATATGTAATACCGGCAGTAGTTGCACCAAGTACTTTTCTAATTCCTATTTCTTTAGTTTTCAATTCGGCAACGTAAGCAGCCAGGCCTAAAAGGCCGAGACATGAAATAATAATTGCCAAAATTGCAAACGAGTTGAATATTTGTCCTAGTCTTTTCTGAGATGTATAAATATTTTCATAGGTTTTATCAAGAAATTCGTAATCAAATACAAATCTGGAATCAAATTCTTTGCAAGTTGATTTTATGAAATTAAGTGTATTGCCAATGTCGGCATTATTTAATTTTATTGATAAAATTCTTGGTGTAGGATCCGGCCAAATTATCAAAGGTCCAATATCTCTTTGCAGCTGAAGGAAATTAAAATCCTTTACAACTCCAATTATTGTTCTGTGGAAGCTTTCCCCGGCGGACAAAATTTTTCCAACAGGATTATCAAATCCCATTAACTTTGCAAATGTTTCATTGATTACAAGCGACAATGTATCATCGGCGGGAAATTCTTTGGAATAATACCTACCCTCTTTTAATTTTATATCATAAGTTTTCAGAAAATCAAGATCTGCTCCCATAGAACTGACAAGTTCATCCTGTTCAGGATCTTTCCCTTCCCATTTCCATCCGCCGCCATTGCTATAAACTGAGATTGGCAGATGCGTACTAACAGTTGCGCTTTTAATATTTGTATTTCTTAAAAGTTCTGTTTTTAATGACTCGGTATCCCTTTGGAGCTGATCGGAAAGATTTATATAAATAATATTATCTTTATCAAGCCCGAGGTTTTTATTTAAGATAAAATTCATTTGCAGGTAAACTATTATAGTCCCAATAATTAGAATTATTGAAATAGAAAACTGGATTACTACTAAAATTTGCCTGAGTGAAAATTTAGATGTTTTACCGGGCAATTTGCTCTTCAAAACCTCAACAGGGTTAAATCCTGAAAGAAATAAGGCGGGATAAATACCGGAAAGTATTCCTGTAACCAATGTTACAATTAGAATGAGAAGCATAGTGTCCCCATTTACCTGTTTTAACGCTAATTCTTTACCTGACAAGTCATTAAATAGTGGCAGAAGCACTTCGACTAATAAAATTGCAAAAGCAAGCGATATAAAAGTATACAGCAGAGATTCACCGAAAAACTGTTTTGCTATTTGGGGACGTGTAGCGCCGACTGCTTTTTTAATCCCTACTTCCGTTGCTCGTTTTGCAGACCGTGCTGTAGCAAGGTTCATAAAATTTATACAGGCGATTATCAGTATGAAGAATGCAATAATAGAAAAAATAATAACTGTCTCAATCCTGCCTCCTTTTCCAGAAATTGAATAGAGATGAAGCTTAGTTAAAGGATAAAGAAACATCTTACCTGCAGTAGAGGCCTTAATTTCTTTTTTTAATCTTCCCTCAATTTTTTTTGTAACCTCACCTGATCGTTCAGGATTATTAAGCATGACATATGTGTGGAGCATATTCTGGCCCCAGTTGTTCATGTTATAGCCAATGTCCTTAAGTAATGCTATAGGAACTAGCATATCAAATTTTATATCAGAATTATCCGGAGTATTATAAACAACACCACTGACAACCATGTCAAATTTATCATCCATTTTAATTATTTTACCCACGGGGTCCTTTCCATCAAAAAATTTTTCTGCCATTTCCTGAGTAATTATTATAGATGATTTATCTCTTAATGCATTTTCCTTGTCTCCTTCAATAAAATCAAAACTGAATATTTTAAAGAAATCAGGATCAGCAAAATTCACCTGCTGGTTAAAGGTTTTTTCCTCAAAAGTAATTTTCCTTTTCCCCAGGTAGGAAGCATACCTTGTTGCATATTTTATTTCAGGAATTTCTTCTTTGAGCGCAGGCGCCAATGGTATTGGCGTAGGCATTACAGTAAAATCACCCACAGTTTGATAATGCTGCGTTTGAGGTATTACAAAAATGCTGTCAATATTTTTATTGAACTTATTATAACTAAGTTCATCGGTTACCCATAGTAAAATTAAAATGCAGGCAGACATACCAATTGCCAGCCCGGCAATATTTACAAAGGAATAAAGTTTGTTCTTAAACAGGCTCCTCATTGCGATTTTTAAATAACTTTTAATCATTCCTTTTCCCCTTATTCATATTTTAATGATTTTACCGGGTTCTGCAATGCAGCTTTGATTGATTGATAGCTAACAGTCAATAAAGCAATAAACAATGCTAAAAATCCTGCGGCTATAAATAACCAGATATTTATGCTTGTTGAATAAGCAAATTCTGATAACCATTTGTTCATTCCATAATATGCAATTGGCCATGCTACAATATTTGCGGCTATTATAAGCCAGAGAAATTCTTTTGATATTAATAATGTAATATTAGAAACCGTGGCTCCTAATACTTTTCTTACTCCAATTTCTTTTGTCCTAACCTCAGCTGTATATGAAGCTAAGCCGAACAATCCAAGACAGGCAATTATTATAGCAATCACTGCAAAAATACCAAATGCAGTACCGAGTTTTTGATCTTTCCTGTAAAGATTATCAAGACTTTGATTGATAAATTCATAATCAAAAGGATAACCAGGTCTGTACTGTGCCCATTTTGACTTTAGAAAACCAAGTGTACCGGCAATATCAGATCCGCTAATTCTTACTGTAACCTGGTTGTTTCCCCTATGCGTGATTAGCATAATTATTGGAATGATTTCATTATGAAGAGTTTCGAAATTAAAATCTTTTACTACACCGATTATCCTTCCCTCATGACTTCCATAATCAAGTCTTTTGCCAACAGCATTTTCATTTGTCCAGCCTAATTTTTTAACAGCAGTTTCATTAAGTATAAATGCTGCGCTGTCATCAGTTGAATAATCTTTTGAGAAATTTCTACCTTTAAGCATCTTTAACTGATAAGTATCGATAAAATCGTAATCAACTTCCTGTACAGCAAGTCGAAAACTTACGGCTTCTTTTTTGCCGTTGTCATAAATATCCGCTCCCCAACTATTTAATAGCATATCGGAAGGAACAAGTCTTGAACTCGTAACCATTTTTATTTCCGGATTTTGTAAAAGCTGGCTTTTAAATGAATCAAGGTTGTCTTTTATTTTTTGACTTGAAGGTAAAACGATGAGATGATCTTTGTTATAACCGAGATCTTTGCTCTGAACAAACTGAAGCTGTGAATAAACAATTCCCATAGAAATAATAAGTGCAATTGAAATTGTGAATTGTAAAACTACAAGGATAGATCTGAACTTGGATTTTCTGCTCATTGATAATTTATCATGCAGAGATTTAACAGGATTGAAGGACGATAAAACAAATGCAGGGTATGCTCCGGCTGCTAGACCAACAAATAAAGTAATGCCAAGAATTATTCCGAATAGAACGGGATTTCCAGTTAAACTAAAACTCAGTTCTCTTTGCATAAAATCACTGAATGGTCTCAATGCAACCTCAACAATTATCAATGCGAAGAACAATGATATAAGAACAGTAATCATTGATTCACCGAGGAATTGTTTTATTAGCTGAGTTTTTTCAGCACCCATTACTTTTCTTACACCAATTTCCTTAGCTCTTTTTGTAGACCTTGCAGATGCAAGATTCATAAAATTAATACAGGCGATTAGCAGCATAAACAATGCGATAGCAATAAGAAGATAAACAATACTGATATCACCATTTGGTTCTACTTCTGAAGTTAAATGTGAATATAAGTGTATGTCCGTTAGTTTCTGAAAATGTAATGTTGTATTGGTATGAGGAGGATTTTCCGGCAAATCCATATTTAATTCCCGCATTACCTGGAGCATATGCTTATCAATAAATTCGGGAACTTTTGATTTTAATTCACTGATTGGGAAATTTTCAGGAAGCATTAAATATGTAATATAATTGTTGCTGCCCCAATTAGTTTCAAGAGTTTTTCTTCCTATTATGTCCGGATCATAAAGTGTTATAAATGAAGCCAAAAAATCATAATGGAAATGAGAATTTTCCGGAACGTCTTTAATAACTCCGGTAACTTTCATATCAAGCTGATGCTCGTACTTTATTGTTTTCCCAAGAGGATCCTCGTTTCTAAAATATTTTTTTGCAGCCGATTCCGTTAAAACCAGGCTGTTTGGCTCTTTCAGCGCGCTTTCAGGATCACCTTCTAAAAAATCTATTGTAAAAATTTTAAAAGCTGATTGTTCTGCCCAGTAAAAATTATTTTCAATTATAGGATTATTGTTAATTTCCAGGAAAGCATTATCGTGTAAAAATCTTACTTCTTCCCGAATTATTTGAGGGAAATCATTTTTTAATAAGGGACCAATGGGAGGTGCTACTCTTGCAAGATGGAAACTGCTTTCGCCGTTCTTATTAAACCATTCGCGTGTTACTCTATAAATTCTATCGGACTTTTTATTAAACTTGTCGTAGCTTAACTCGTTTTGAATAAAAGTAATTATTAGAATTGCGCATGCAAGTCCAACTGCAAGTCCGAAAATATTAATGAATGAATATCCCTTCTGCTTCCAGATGTTCCTGAATGCTATTTTAAAATAGTTTTTAAACATCGTACCTCCGGTTTAATAGGCGAATCAGCTGGCAACCGGGAAAGACTAAACATTATCCGGCTGCCATGGCTAACGGGAAATAATCATTTTGCAAAAAGAAAATTATACGTGATAACCTTCTTTAATATTTTCTGTCACTACCTGTCCGTCAAACAGGTGAATTATTCTGTGGCTGTATTCTGCATCGTGGGGTGAGTGAGTTACCATTACAATTGTTGTTCCGGTATCATTCAGTTTTGTAAGGATGTCCATTACCTCTTCGCTGTTTTTTGAATCGAGATTTCCTGTAGGCTCATCCGCAAGGATTAATTTTGGTTTTGCAACAACAGCTCTCGAAACAGCAACTCTCTGCTGTTGTCCACCAGATAACTGCTGAGGAAAGTGATCCTTACGATGCATAATCTGCATTTTTTCAAGAACTTCATTTACCATTTTTTCCCTGTCAGCAGAAGAAATGCCGAGATACAAAAGAGGCAATTCAACATTTTCATAAACTGTCAGTTCATCAATTAAATTAAAACTCTGAAATACGAATCCAATGTTGGATTTTCTAAGATTTGCTCTTTCTCTCTCACTGTATTTAGAAACTTCGTGATCGAGGAAATGATATTCTCCATCGGAAGGATTATCAAGCAAACCGAGAATATTAAGCAAAGTTGATTTTCCGCAGCCGGAAGGTCCCATAATTGCTACAAACTCTCCTTCTCTAATTTCAATGTTTGCATTATTCAAAGCAGTTGTTTCTACTTCATCAGTTGTATACAACTTTTTCAAATTGACAGTTTTTATCATGTTATTTCCCATTAGACTACCCTTATATTAGTTAATGTTATGAATCAATTTTTATTTAAATACCAGTTTATCTATATCTCCATAAGTATCATATGAAGATGTTACTACTTTATCTCCCGGTTGCAGACCATCCAAAACTTCAAAGAAATCCGGATTTTGTCTACCTAATTTTATTTGTCTTTTTACTGCATAGTTTCCTGCAGGATCAACTACATAAACCCACTGTCCGCCGGTCTTTTGATAAAACCCGCCGCGTGATAGCAAAAGAGTTTTTGTAAGATCGCCAAGTTCCAACCTGATCTGTAAAGTTTGCCCTCTTCTCAATTTTGATGGAGCTACATTATCTTTAAAAAACATATCTACCTGAAATCGTCCGTTTGTTACCTCCGGAAAAACTTTTTTAACAACGAGCCTGTATTCCTTTCCATTTATATCAACTGATCCTTCCTGCCCTGTATTTACTCTCGAGATATAAAACTCATCAATGTCGGCTCGTACCTTGTATCCATCCAGTACATCAATTTGTCCTAATCTTTCACCTACGGATTTAGATTGTCCAATTTCAGCATTTAATGCAGTCAATTGCCCTGTAATCGGAGCTCTTATTGTCAGATTCTCAATGCTTTCTCTAATTAGACCAAGGTTCTGTTGTAAACGTTGTATTGATTCATCAATTTGAATAAGCTGTGAAGCACTTTTTAATGAATCTTTCTGGAAATTTTCTTCCGCTAATTTCTTTTGTTCAATTGAATTGAAGTAATTGTCTCTTGCCTGCTCATAGCTTTCTTTTGAAGTTAGCTTTTTTTCCCAGAGAGCCTTTTCTCTTTCATAATTTCTTTTGTCCTGCTGAAATGTCAATTGGACAGCAAGCAAATTTCTTTTTAAGCTAATTGAATTTTGTTCGATAGATAGCCTGCTGTTCCTTGCTTCATTTATCTGTTGGTATGTCAAAGCCTCCTGCTGAAGAGCACTTAATTGAACGTTGGTATTTGAAAGTTTTAATATCTTATCCCCTTTTTTCAGCATTGCTCCTTCTTCAACAAATTTCTTTTCAACTGCCCCGCCCTGAACTGCATCAAGGAAAACAGTTGTGATAGGCATTATATTACCTGTAACAGGAATGAATTCCTGGAAGTCACCTTTTTTAACTTCGGAGATTGTTATTTTTTCTTTTTCGACATTTAGTTTGGATCCGGTATCACTTAATATTAAGATGATAAGAATTAAAAATATTATTCCACCACCGATACCAATTTGAATATTCCTTCTTTTGTACCAGGCTTTTTTTTCTATTTTTCTATCCAATTTTCCACCTTTATTGCATTACAGTATATTTTATTTAGATAGGGCAAATTCTTATTTGGTTACTCTTAGCAACTCACGTGCCCGAAAATTATTTATTATTGTAAGTTATTTTGATTATCCATTGATTTAGATATTTTTCCGTAAATCATTGTTTTTTGCTGATTGCCAGAAATCGGCGCATTTTCCAATAATCTGCTTGGTAATTAATTTTTTTTTCAATATGTTCACAAGCGGACAGTTTGTTACGATAACGGACACTAATCAATTTTTATTTTATTACCAGGTGATTGAAAAATAATCCTTAATAATAGGAATAAAAGTTGTTGTAAAGAAATAAATTATGATAAGAAGAAAAAAACAATGACGAAGAAAAGCGGGAATATTTTAATTGTAGATGATGACGAAGATGTTCTTTATTCAGCAAGACTGCTACTAAAACCATTTTACCCTATTGTTCACATTGAAAAAAACCCCGATGTAATTCCTAATCTTCTGACGAATAACAGCTACGATGTAATTCTCCTTGATATGAATTTTTCCGGTGATGCAAATGGAGGAAAACAGGGATTTTATTGGCTAAAGAAGATACTTGAATTTGATCCTTCAATGGTAGTGATTCTTATAACTGCTTATGGCAATATTGAAATGGCTGTAAAGGCTATTAAGGAAGGAGCCACGGATTTTGTAATAAAACCTTGGCAAAATGAAAAACTAATAGCAACCATTTCTTCAGCGATGAAATTAAGCAATTCGAACAAAGAAATTAATAGCCTGCTTTCACGGCAAAAACTCTTAACTGATGATCTTGATAAAAATTTCCACAATATTATAGGCTCTTCTGAAGCAATCCGGAGCATATTTAATATAATTCAGAAAGTATCTAAGACGGATGCCAATGTTCTGATTCTGGGAGAAAATGGTACCGGTAAGGAATTGGTGGCACGTGCTATACATAGGAATTCTAATAGATCTGATGAGATATTCTTAACAGTAGATATGGGAGCAATTTCAGAATCACTCTTTGAAAGTGAATTATTCGGATATATGAAGGGATCATTTACTGATGCTAAGGAAGACAGGGCAGGAAGATTTGAAGTCGCATCCGGAGGCACTCTCTTTCTTGATGAGATTTCTAACATTACACTTAACTTTCAATCGAAGTTGTTAAATGTATTACAAAACAGAGTGGTAACAAGAATTGGTTCAAGTATACCAAAGCCTGTAGATTTCAGGTTAATATGTGCAACAAATGCTTCCATAGCTGATTTATCTCAGGAAAAACAGTTCAGACAGGACCTTCTTTATAGAATAAATACTGTTGAAATTAAGCTGCCACCACTTAGGGAAAGATCGGAAGATATACCTTTACTTTGTGATCATTTTTTGAATATTTATTCAAAAAAATACAATAAGGGGAGCATCTCTTTATCCTCTTCTGTATTAAGTAAATTATCTACCTACCACTGGCCTGGGAATATTAGGGAATTACAGCATGCTATTGAAAGAGCTATTATTATGAGCGAATCCGATGTTTTAAATCCTTCAGATTTCTTTTTTAAAAGTCAGGAACCCAGTTCAGGTTCTAATATTTCCCTGCCTAACTATCACATTGAAGAAGCGGAAAAGCTTTTGATTATAAAAGCAATCGGAAAGCATAATGGAAACATTACAAAAGCTGCCCGCGACCTTGGACTTACGCGTGCCTCCCTATATCGTCGACTTGAAAAATATGGTCTTTAGGCTACAAAAATCAGGTTTTGACTAAATTTTTAATGCTTAATAAATTTTGTTTTTTATAATATGTTAGTATATTACACTACATTAAATAAGCAATCCAATCCTTTATTAAGCGCATAAACACAAAGCACAATAATTACGTATTTTTTTAGTGCTTTATTGTAGGGAGAAAAATGGATACAGATCAAATTTCACTTCAGATAAATCGCCTTCAGGATGAAAATCAAAAACTCAGACTTGCAGTTGAAGAATTATCCGTATTAAATGAAATAGCTACAGCAATTACTTCAACTCAATCAATTGAAAAAATTGTTGATCTTATTGTACGAAAATGTGTTAAACATATAAAAGTCGAGCAGGGTGTTGTAATGCTGCTTGATGAAAAGGATACACAAAATCCTTTCCACACTATGATTAGAAAACAGGATAGTACAGCTAATCTCCTCCCCTTTCGTCTGGATACACAACTAACCGGATGGATGCTGATGAATAAGGCCCCATTATTAATAAATGATTTTCATGCAGATAAAAGATTCAGTTCTGTTAAAGATGTGGACTTTCCTATAAAGTCTTTGTTAAGTGTTCCAATGCAGATGAAAGGAAAAATGATTGGACTGGTAACTGTGTTTAATAAACATGGTGATTCTGGTTTTACAATTAATGACCAAAGATTGCTAGGTATTATTGCTGCGCAATCTGCACATGTTGTTGAAAATGCAAGGCTTTACCAAAATGAGCAGGCATTAATAAAATTGCAGGAAGAAATGCGACTTGCGTACGAAATACAGGTAGATCTTCTTCCAAAGGCACAACCTAAAATTAAAGGTTACTCAGTTGCTGGAAAGAGCATTCCCGCCAAAGAAGTCGGAGGTGATTATTACGATTTTATTGATCTTGAAGAAAATCATTTAACATTTTGTCTTGGGGATATAACCGGGAAAGGTATGCCTGCGGCAATTCTAATGGCGAACCTACAAGCTTCATTAAGAGGTCAGGCTATATCCGGAAAACCCTGCAAAGAATGTGTTGGCTTAACAAATGATCTTTTATTTTATAATACTGCACCTAATAAATTTGCAACATTATTTTATGGCGTTATTGATAAGGTAAATGATGAAATCACTTATGTAAATGCAGGCCATAACAATCCTATCCTAATTTCTGAGGATAATAAAATTACCCGACCTGATGTTGGAGGTTTGATTATTGGTATTGCACCTTCAGTACAATATGAAGAAGCTAAATTTAAATTGAAGAAAAACGATTTACTCGTGGTTTTTTCTGACGGTATTACCGAGGCCATGAATTTGAAAGAAGAAGAATTTGATGAGCCGAGATTACTTGACCTGATAACTAAGAATAAAGAAAAAAAGGCTGATGAATTAATTGAATTAATTTTTAAGGAAGTTAATGATTTTTCAAAAGGACAGCCTCAGAGTGATGACATGACAATGGTAATTATTAAGAAAGAATAATTTAGCGGGTATTAATTAATAATAATTCCCAACATGCAGGAGGGAAAAATTATGTTTATGCGAATATTAGAACTCAGGTTAAATCCGGATCATATAAATGAATTTAAGAATTTTTATGAAGAAACAGTTGAACCAAGGTTACAGAGTGTTGACGGTTGCCTGTTTGCAAGTTTGATAAAAAGCAAACCAGAAATGGAGGAATTTATTTCCCTTACATTCTGGAAATCCCAGCAGCAAGCCGAAAACTATGAAAACAGTGATGTCTTTAAGGAACTTGTTGACCAGGCCCAGCCGTTTTTAGCGGATTCTGGAAATGAATGGAAAATACAACTTTCGGAAAACATGGAAATCCAATATTCACATGAAACAGAAGAACCGGAAATAAAGAAATATAACGTAGAAGTTCAGAATGGTAAAGATGATAGTTTAGTGAAGGACAGCGATAAAATGTTTTTGCGGATAGTATCTCTGAAAATTGAAGATGGCAAAATGGATGAGTTCAAAAAGCTTTATGCTGATGTGGTCATCCCGGCTTTTAAAAAGGCAAATGGCTGCAGAAATGCATTTTTAACTCATAGTGTAAATGAAGAAAATGACTTTATATCAGTCTCAGTTTGGGATAACAAAAGTCTTGCAGTTGTATATGAATCCGGTGAAGAATACAAAAAAATGATAGATAAAGTTAAACATACTTTTTCACATTTCTATTTATGGAGAATGTCCCTGGAACAGGGACATAACCGTACAATAAAAAGTACGGATGATATGAAAGTTGGGCATTATGATGTAGTTACAGGAAAAAGTTTTATTTAGTTTTTTTCTCAAAATAATAGAACATACCCGCCTACGGATAGCAAGTAGTTAATAAATATATTCTAATCATTAATATTACACAACAATTAATATTGGTTAATAGTTGTGTGCGTGATTATTAGTGGCTTATAGATTGTTTTAAATTAATGATAAATAGGTAATTATAAATGATTGGTGAAATAATTCTTCATTACAAAATTATAGAAAAACTTGGCGAAGGCGGAATGGGTGTGGTTTACCTTGCTGAAGACACGAAATTAAGACGCAGGGTAGCAATTAAGTTTCTTCCGCGTAATATTGCGGCTGACACAGAAGAAAGAAAGCGTTTTGAAATTGAAGCACAGGCTGCTGCGTCTCTAAATCACCCTAATATTACAACGATTCACGCGATTGAAGAATCCGATGATGCAATTTTTATTGTAATGGAATTTATCGATGGAATTGAATTAAAAGAAAAAATCAAAGCATCTGCCCTTTCACAGGAAGAGAAAATACAATATGCAATCCAAATTTCAGATGGACTTTCAGCGGCACATAAAAAAGGAATTGTTCACAGGGATATAAAATCATCCAACATAATGATCACAAATGATGGTATCGCTAAAATTATGGACTTCGGCCTTGCAAAGATTGGCAAAGGGAGCCAGGTTACTAAACTCGGGACAACAATTGGAACGATTGCATATATGTCACCGGAGCAAACTCGCGGAGAAACACTTGACCACAGAACTGATATCTGGTCGTTCGGAATCGTACTTTACGAAATGCTAACCGGCACCCAGCCATTCAAAGGAGCTTATGATCAGGCAATTATATATTCTATATTAAATGAAGAACCTGAGATCAACAATATACCTGAAGAATTTTCTCATATACTAATGAGGGCACTGGCAAAATCTCCTTCTGATAGATACCAGAAAACAAGTGATATGCTTTCTGATCTAAAATCACTAAAAGGTGATTCAATCTCAAAATCTAGCTCTGGAATAACCAATGTCTCTAAGCCGGATAATTCTAAAATGAAATT
>Ga0102953_1002120_pt1 | contig 12060 bp, 11 predicted proteins | sample SalPon2A_C_D2_MG_FD_78509 | JGI IMG/M metagenome (GOLD analysis project Ga0102953, IMG submission 78509) | Soil microbial communities from South San Francisco under conditions of wetland restoration - Salt Pond MetaG R2A_C_D2_MG | ecosystem: Environmental > Terrestrial > Soil > Wetlands | place... | reverse complement strand
TAATCCGATCACGTTTATGACGCAGGATAGTTTGCAGGCTGATGTCGTCGTTGAAGCCACTGATAATATTGGGATACAAAGTGTCGTGATGGATTATTCGGTGGATGGAGGAACAGCACAGGAGTTGGTGCTTCAAAAAGATACTGCTGATTATTATAAAGCCATGTTGAAACTTAATAATTTAGTTGATGGCGACTCTGTTCAATATCGAATTATTGCTACAGATATTTCATCCAACCATAACCAGGCTATACTCCCGAACGCAGGATATTACACTTTTTATATCGACGGTTTTTATGGACCGGTAACGAACTATTATAATAATTTCAACTCATCTAGGCGGGATTTTATTTCGAAAGATTTCACTGTGAATACACCGACATTCTTTAGTAATGGCGCCTTGAACAGTCCGCATCCGTATCCAAGTCCGGATAAAGATAACACCGAATTCAATTTTACGGCCATCCTAAAACATCCTGTTATTCTTGATGATCATGCGAATATGTCGTTCAATGAAGTTGTATTGGTGGAGCCCGGAGAGTCGGGAAGTGTCTATGGTGATGATAACTTTTGGGACTATGTGATTGTGGAAGGATCAAAAAATGGAAAAGTTAACTGGTTGCCATTGATTGACGGTTACGACTCGCGGGCAGACAGTAGCTGGCTTTCGGCCTTTAACAGTGATCTTGCCGGTGGAAATTCCCTGGCGGATGGAGAAGAAAGTGAATTTGTGAATCGTCAGCTAAAAATGACGACCAATGGTAATTTTGCGGCAGGAGACACGATTTTTATTCGCTTCCGGTTATTCTCTGATCCCTATGCACATGGCTGGGGATGGATCATTGACGATTTGAAAATTCAGGATGTGCAAACGAATGTTTCGCTGAATACCTATTCGCCCGGGGAGTTGCAAGTTTATCCAAATCCTGTACAGGACAATTTATTTGTGAAAGGCAATTTTAAATCGATGGTCGGTCAATTGAAAATTTCGATATACAATACTTTTGGGCAGGTTGTACAAGGACAAGATGTTGCTGTCAATTCAAAACAGCTGGTCCATCAACTTGAAGTTGGGAATTTACCAAACGGCTTGTACCTGGTTGCGTTTCAATTTGAAAATGGGCAAGTGATCACCAGGAAATTTGTGAAACGATAATTTAATATCGAAGAAACTAGTTGAAATTTAATGGGTTGAAAATGAACTTCAAGAACTTTCCTGGAATTTGCCAATAAGTAAAGTTTTGATTTAAAAAGAAATGTCTATATTTGCTTCGAAATTAAAAGAAATAAAATGGTTTTTAGCAATACTTTTTATTACTGGTTTTATTATTTCGGTTCAAAAGTCGGGATCGTCCAGTAGTGTATTGCAAAAAATTTAAAGATATATTACATGAAAGGTCCCGAAGAATCGGGACTTTTTTTTTATACCTAATACAATGAATGTAGCAGTTATAGGATTGGGATTAATCGGGGGATCAATTGCACGTGACCTTCGAAAAAGTGGTTTTGCGACGAGTATCACGGGTGTTGACGCCAACAGTGAGCACGCCAAAAAAGCAAAAAGCATCAAGATCGTGGATGATGTCATGCCACTTGAGCCGGCAGTTCAAAACGCTGATATGGTCATCATTGCTATTCCGGTAGATAAAATCAAACTGGTGTTGCCACAGGTGCTTGATTTGATTCCAGACGGAACGACAGTGACCGACATGGGATCGACCAAACAGGAGATTCTGGATGCGGTTGACGATCATCCAAAGCGAAGAAATTATGTGCCAGCCCACCCGATGTCGGGAACAGAAAACTCGGGACCGGAAGCAGCGCTTGAAGGGCTTTTCAACAATAAAATTGCGATTATCTGCGATCATGAGTTGAGTGGTCCACAGCATTTGGCGCTGGTAGAGAAAATGTTCCAAACCATGGGGATGGATATTGCCTATATGTCAGCTGATGAGCAAGATCACAGCACGGCTTTCATTTCGCACTTACCACACGCAGCTGCATACGCTCTGGCTAATGCAGTGCAGGACAAGGAGGACCGATCCATTATTTTTGACCTTGCAAGTGGTGGATTCCGATCGACCGTTCGCTTAGCAAAAAGTTCACCGTCGATGTGGGGACCTATTTTTCAGCAAAACAAGAATTATGTGGTTGAATCGCTGGGTGTTTATATCAAACACCTGATCGATTTTAAAGAAAGCATTGAAAAAGATGAGCCAAGAATGTATGAGCTGATGAACAATGCGAATAAAATTCGGTCGACACTTGATGGTGAAAATCCATCCTTGATAAAAAACGAAGAGAAGATTGTTAAATTTTATACAAAATAAGATGGGAGTAGAATTAGACATCAGGCCAATGAAACATTGGTTGCCGCAATTGGATAACCCGCTATTGATCGCGGGGCCTTGCAGCCTTGAAACAGAAGAGCAGACGCTGGACACAGCGCATCAACTCGCTAAAGACAAACGGGTATTTATTTACCGTGGCGGTGTTTGGAAACCCAGAACACGTCCGGGAAGTTTTGAAGGCGTGGGCTCCATTGGCCTGAAATGGCTTCAAAAAGTGAAACAGGAAACCGGTTTGCCGGTAGGAACAGAAGTTGCCAATGCGCAACACACTGAAGAAGCCCTGAATGCCGGGCTCGATGTTCTTTGGATTGGTGCCCGTTCAACAGCCAGTCCTTTCGTCGTGCAGGAAATTGCGGATGTAGTTAAAGGTACTGACGCTGTTGTGATGGTGAAAAACCCAGTCAACCCAGATGTACATCTTTGGGTGGGTGCCCTTGAGCGTTTGAACCAGGCTGGTATTAAAAACCTGGTTGGTATTCATCGCGGTTTCACACCATTCCGCGAAACCAAGTATCGGAACTATCCAAACTGGAAAACCTTTATTGAGCTGAGACGTATTTTGCCAAACTTGCCAATTATTTGCGATCCGAGTCACATTGCCGGGAAACGCGAATACCTGTTCGAAGTGTCCCAAAAAGCGTTTGATATGGGCATGGACGGATTGATGATTGAGTCGCATCGTGATCCTTCTTGTGCATTGAGTGACAAAGATCAGCAGTTGATGCCGGCAGATTTGGAAAAATTGCTGGACCGTCTGGTCATTCGTTTGGCAAAATCACCCAACAAGCAATTTGAAAACCAGCTGGAATTGTTGCGCAGCCGTATCGATGCCCTGGATACTGAATTGCTGGAGGTGCTTTCATCACGGATGGAAATTGCCAAAGAAATTGGTCGGTATAAAAAGGAAAATAACGTGACTGCACTTCAGATGAATCGATGGACTGACTTGATGAACAATCGGATTACAACAGGTGAGCAATTAAATTTAAACAAGACCTTTATTCAGATCTTGTTTCAGTTGATTCACGAAGATTCTGTTCGGATGCAGACTGAAATTATGGATCAGGACTAATTATTTTCAAAGATATGATTCAGAAAGGGGCTAAGTTTTAGTCCCTTTTTCGATGCAAAGAATTAGCCAGTTTTTGCATTAGTTTGATCATGCTCTTTTCAATGAGCTTGTAATCTTTGATTTCTTTACAGGTGTAAATAATCATGAATGCTACCTGTCGACCATCGGGAAGGGACGCATAAAAAGTGGGTTTATTCAGGCGATAGGCTTCACGCATTCGGCGTTTTAACAAGTTGCGCTTTACTGCTCGTTTGAAATTCTTTTTAGAAACTGAAAAGCTAACCTGAACTGGGAATTGGGTTGTTAGCGGAGTTTCAAGATGAACGACTTTGAGTGGGAAAATATAAATCGATTCACCCTCGTCAAACAGCCTGCTAATCAGCTTGGGATTGCAAAGCCGCTCTGTTTTTGTTAGCTTGAAATTACTCATTGATGTCACGAAAATACAATAAAAAAAGGGGAAAAAACTTTCCCCTTTTTCAATGATCTATTGGTCAATTTTTTATTTTGCCTTATTATGCGTTTTAATGTATTGTTCCAACGCCATGGTCATTGAAGGAGCTTGTGCCGTTGGAGCTTCAATGTCCAAACGGAGTCCGGCTTCTTTCACTGCTTTGGCTGTGGTTGGACCAAACGAAGCAATTTTTGTGCTGTTTTGTTCAAAATCAGGAAAATTCTGTACCAATGATTTAATTCCTGAAGGACTGAAAAATACGAGAATATCGTAGTTAACGTCCTTTAAGTCAGACAAATCACTGCTAATTGTGCGGTATAGGATGGCTTTGGTGTAATTATAGCCACCTTCATCAAGAAGTTGAGGAATTTCTTGTTTGTGGATGTGGGACAGTGGAACCAGAAATTTTTCTGATTTGTGTTTTTTCATGATTTCCACCAAGTCACCAAATTTACCATTCCCGTAAAAAATCTTCCTCTTTCGGTAGACAATGTATTTCTGCAAATAGAAAGCAGTCGCTTCCGAAATACAGAAGTATTTCATTGAATCTGGAACAGTTACACGTGTTTCCTGGCTTATTCTGAAGAAGTGATCAATCGCTGTACGACTAGTAAAGATCACCGCTGTGTGATCCAGAATTTGAATACGTGTTTGTCTAAACTCTTTTGCTGAAACAGCTTCCACCTGAATAAATGGCCTGAAGTCAACCTGAACGTTTGCTTTTTCAGCCAAGTCGAAATAAGGTGATCTTGTAGATTCAGGTTTTGGCTGCGAAACTAATATTTTCTTGATTTTCAAGTCTTAAATAGTTTTAATTAACTAATCCCGTTTTTAACCAATACCAATTTGTAGATAAAAATTAACGGTAAAATTTCAAGGGTACAAAGGTACAAAATCAAATAAAAAATAGAAAAATGTTTCGTCATTAATATTTTTGCCCCTCGAATTAATAGTAATAAGTAAAAAATCCCACAAATGGCAAGCCCTGTAATAGACACTATGTCAGGGTTTTGGAGTGAAGAGAATGCAATAATCAACGTGATGGGGATCAGGAATAAACCGAGTACCCGGGCGTGAATATTGACATTGAAGAAGAATTCAGCGGTTTCTGGAACGCTTTCAGAAACGGTACCGGTGAAAAAATAGGCTAATCGTTTCAAAATGAAATAACCTACGACCATTCCTAGAATGATGAGATAGGTAATAAAGCTTGGTTGTCCGAATGAGATATTAAATTCGTCAAAAAGTTGATAGATGAATACGCTGAAAACAAAATAGAAAATCAAGTCGAGGCGGAATGATGCATGGGTCAAACTGAAAGTTCGCTCACGGAAAAGACGTGAAGAAGTGGCATAGTTGACTACAGCATGAAAAAGCTGGTTGAGGTATTTGTTGAAGAACAACCGAACCGTCGCTAGCAGAATCAGTGCAATAATGAAAACGCCAATGAACCAATCAGGTTTATGGTTTGGCAACGGTTTTTCGGGTAATACAATGCCGGGTTTTTCAATTGTTCCGGCTTGCAACTCCACTTTCCGGGAACGGATGGGAGTGACAGAATCCAGCAATTGGATTGATTCTGTATGCTGTGCAGGTTTCGTAATGACTTGTTGATTGACTTTTGAAGAATTTGACAAACGATCAGCTATGTTGATGGAATCTACAGTTTTAACGGTCGCAGGATGAATTAACTTCCTGGTGACGTTTAAGGTGTTGGTTGACTTTGGTTCAACTGCCTGGTTTAATTTATTCAATAAAGTATCACGTTGTTCAGATTCCTTTAACATGCCAGCCTGGTTGTAATTTTGCATACAAAAATAAGCAATTCCCGAATCAAAAAAGCGAGCTTTTAATGTTCATCCTAAAATATTTATTAACGAGGGTGTGGCGATTTCCAAATCGCCACAAATTCTCTGCGAATTTCATTACTCTGCCGTATTTTAATGCAAATTGGAGTTCGCGTCACCAGGATGTAGCGATTTCCATATCGCTACAAAATTGAGAGGCAAATTTCATTCACTGTTGTAGTTTGCGGCGAATCAGAGTACTCCGCACCCGCTAGTGAGCTTCCAGCCAATTGGGAGCGGCATTCATTTCCACAGTTAGTGGCAGGTCAATGTCCACGGCATGTTCCATTTTTTCTTTTACGATTTTCTGCACCTGTTCCAGTTCATCTTTGGGCACATCAAAGTTCAATTCATCGTGTACCTGCAAAATCATTTTGGCTTTTAAATTTTGAGCCTGAAATTCATTATGGATGTTAATCATTGCCAGTTTGATGATGTCGGCGGCTGAACCCTGGATGGGTGCATTGATGGCGTTTCGTTCAGCCACACCTCGAACCACGGCGTTGGCCGAATTGATGTCGTTCAAATAGCGGCGCCGTCCTTTGATGGTTTCTACATAGCCTTTGTCGCGGGCGACATCGATGCATTCGTCCATGAACGCTTTCACCCGGTGGAAGTTTTCAAAGTAGCCATCAATCAGTTCTTTCGCTTCACTACGTGATATATTCAACCGGTCTGAAAGTCCGAATGCGGAGATACCGTAGATGATTCCGAAGTTGGCTGTTTTGGCTTTCCTGCGCATGTCCGAGCTGACTTCTTCCAGCGGAATCTTGTAGATTTTTGAGGCCGTGATGGCATGAATGTCCTGTTTTTCACGGAACGCCTGGATCATGTTTTCATCTTTGCTCAAAGCGGCCATGATTCGCAGTTCAATTTGTGAATAGTCGGCAGAAAGGAACAGGTGATTTTTATCCGAAGCGGTGAATGCTTTGCGGAGCTCTCGTCCTTCTTCATCACGAATTGGGATATTCTGCAGGTTGGGGTTGGTTGAGCTTAATCGCCCTGTTGCAGCAATGGCCTGGTTAAACGAAGTGTGAATCTTACCCGTTCGTTCATTTACCAGTTGGGGCAACGCTTCCACGTAGGTTGACAACAACTTTTTTAGCCCGCGAAAGTCCAGAATTTTGGAGACGATTGGGTGTTTGTCCACCAATTTACTCAGCACATCTTCCGAGGTAGAATATTGCTTGGTTTTTGTCTTTTTGGCGTTCGTGTCAATCTTCAGTTTTTCAAATAAAATTGGTCCAAGTTGTTTCGGCGACGACACGTTAAATTCTTCTCCGGCCAAATCGATAATTTCCTTTTCCAGGTTGATGAGTAGCTGACGAAGTTTCTTCGCGTATTCTGCTAATTCTCCCGTATTCAAATTGACGCCGGCCATTTCCATGTCGGCCAAAACAGGAATGAGCGGCATCTCAATTTCCTCAAATACCGAGCGGACACCGGTTTTATCCAGCTCCGGATCGATGGCCAATTTTAGTTGTAAGGTCAAATCGGCATCTTCGCAGGCGTAATCCTTGAGCTTTTCGACAGCCACCTGCCGCATGTTCATCTGCTTTTTCCCCTTTTTGCCAATCAGCGCTTCTGTTTCCACTTTTTGATAGCTGAGGTAAGTTTCACACAGGTAATCGAGGTTGTGACGCAATTCAGGCTGGATGAGGTAGTGAGCGATCATGGTATCGTAAATCGGCCCTTTCACTTCAACGCCATATTCTTTCAACATTAAAATGTCATATTTGATGTTTTGACCGATCTTACGGATTTTTTCATCGCCAAAAACAAAGCGGAATTCTTCCACCACTTTTTGAGCTTCTTCCCGCTTTTTGGGGAGTGTCACGCAATAAGCTTCTCCTTTTTTAAAGGCGAACGACAAGCAAACCAGTTCGGCGGTGTGTGTGTCCAGTCCGGTTGTTTCGGTATCGAAGCAGAACTCTTCCTGAACAGAAAGTTCAGCCCGTAAACTCGCTCGCTGCATGGCGTTTTCAATCAAAAAATATTGGTGTGGTGTATTTTCAATATTGGCCAAATCTTTCCGCACAATTTGTTCGGCGCCGGAATCACTGCCAAACAGAGACCCCTGTTCGAATTGGGCATCAGAATGCTCGCCTGATGTGCCCAACTTTTTGGCCAGTGTGCGAAATTCAAGCTCATTGTATATTTTGCGAAGTGCTTCCAGATTGGCTTCTTCTTTGGTCAGCGCTTTTTCATCAAATGCGACAGGCACATCCTGGATGATCTCAACCAACTTGCGCGAAAGGCGCACCTGTTCTTCATTCTCAACCAGGTTTTCTTTTTGCTTGCCTTTTAGATCGTCGATGTGTTTGTAAAGATTATCGACCGATTTGTATTTTGAGATCAGCTTCATGGCCGTTTTGGGACCAATGCCCGGACAGCCCGGAATATTATCAGCTGTATCGCCCATCAGGCCCAAAACGTCAATCACCTGCTCCGGATCATCAACACTGAAATTCTCTTTCACCTGGTCAACGCCCCAAACTTCCACATCGTTTCCACCACGAGCGGGTTTGTACATGAAAATATTGTCGGAAACCAGCTGGGCATAATCCTTGTCCGGTGTCATCATAAAGACTTGGTAGCCTTCCTGTTCGCCTTTCTTGGCCAGCGTTCCGATCACATCATCGGCCTCAAATCCTTCTTTTTCGAGGATGGGAATGTTGTATGCGTCAATGATTTTCCGCACCCAGGGAATTGCCGACCGAATGTCTTCGGGCATGGCTTCGCGGTTGGCCTTGTATTCCTTGTACATGTCGTGCCTGAAAGTGGGGGCGTGAACATCAAACACTACGGCAATGTGTGTAGGGTTTTCTTTGGTAAGCAACTGCTCCAATGAGTTAACAAAACCCAGCATGGCCGAGGTGTTGAGTCCTTTTGAGTTGAAGCGGGGATTGCGGATGAACGCAAAATAGGATCGGTAGATCAGCGCATAGGCATCCAACAAAAAAAGGCGGTTGTTATTTTCAGTTTGTTCAGGCATGATTTTCAATATTTAAGGATTATCGGAGGCAAACCATTCAGCAAACGAGTTGCTGGTTTCATATAGCCGAACGCTAAATAATTCAAGATGTTCAGGCAATAGCTTTTTAAATTTCTCGGCGATGAAAAGCACGAGGTTTTCCGTGGTTGGCTGGAAATTGACAATGTGATGACGTTCGTACAGTTCACCCAACTCCACCAGCTTGTCGTGGGCGGCCACATTGTTGACAATAAGTGAATGGTCGAGTGAATCGATGATGTGTTTTTTGACCAGTTTCTTCAATACGCTAAAATCCATCACCATCCCATCTTTAGGATCTCCGGGCTTTAAAAGCGGTTCGCCGATAATGGTTATTTGCAGCTTATAGGAATGTCCGTGGATGTTTCTACAAAGCCCGTCATAGTTAGTCAGGGCGTGTGACATTTCAAACCCAAACTGTTTGGTCACTCTTATTTTTGGCATCGTATGAAATTAGAATTCGAAATTAAAAACTTCCCGGCAATAAATGAAGAAAGCCGGTAAAAAGACCGGCTTCAAAAATGATTCTATTTTTGGGTTAAGTTATTCGCAAGTACAGCGCTGCAGACAATCAACAATTTGACTCAACACATCATGCTTCAGGTAGTAAAATGTATTTTTACCCTCACGACGGGAACAAAGCACACCTTTGTCTTTTAAAATTCCCAGGTGATGTGAAGTGGTTGATTGTTCAATTCCCAGTAACTCATGAATTTGGGTGACGGTTAATTTTTTGCCACCTTCCAGATGTTTCAATATGGCAATTCGCATGGGGTGCGCAATTGCTTTTAGCATATTTGCTGCCGTGTCAAGGCGGTCTGCGTCAAGTTCCTGTAGTGGTATCATGTTTCTAGCTTAATTACAAATGCAAATATATAAATATTTGATTCCATCTAAAAGAAAAGATTCATCGGATTTGTATTTTAGATAGATTACAAATACCTGATAGTGAACAGCCATTTGGGGTGATTGCCGGATAATTTGTCAAAGACTTGAGATTGATCCTGAAAAACTTAATTTATTTGCTAATTTTGAACCGTTCAAAAGCCGCACGAATGACCTCTTTGGATATCATTAAAAAACCGATCGAGCAAGAGTTGAATGAATTTGAAGAATACTTCAAAAAGACGATTCAAAGTGATATCCCATTACTGTCAGTCATCACCAATTATATTTTACGGAAAAAAGGGAAGCAAATGCGTCCGATGTTTGTTTTTCTTTCGGCCAAGATGAATGGCGGTTTTAACGAATCAACCTACATGGCGGCTTCTTCCATCGAATTACTTCACACAGCCACATTGGTGCATGATGATGTGGTGGACGAATCGTACGAAAGACGTGGGAGTTTTTCAATCAACGCGCTATGGAAAAACAAGCTGGCTGTTTTGGTTGGCGATTATATCTTGGCCAAGGGCATGCTGCTCAATATCGACAACAAGCGATACAATTTTCTGCATTTAATCAGCCGCTCGGTGAAAGACATGAGTGAAGGCGAAATTTTGCAAATGCGCAAAAGCCGAAAGCTTGATATCGATTACGAAACCTATTTTGAAATTATTGAAAAGAAAACCGCTTCGTTGATTGCTACCAGCATGGCAATTGGAACTGCTTCTGTCACCGACGATGAAGAAACTGTGGCGAAAATGTTTCAAATTGGCATTGACGTGGGTATTGCTTTTCAAATCAAGGACGATATTTTTGATTATCAGGCCAAAGGTTTGTTGGGAAAACCGACCGGAAACGATATCAAAGAAAAGAAAATTACCCTACCATTGCTTTACGTGCTGAGCAATTCCACTGAAAAGGAAAAGCGTCGCATTTTGCATGAAGTCAAACGCAAGAATAAAAATACCGCCAAAGTTCAGGAGTTGGTTAATTTGGTCGTTGAGCGGGGCGGGCTGGAATATGCCACCGAACAGATGAATTTCTATCGTGACCGGGCTATCACCAAGATCAACGAATTCCCGGAATCACCGTCCCGTCAGGCGCTTGTTGAGTTGGTCAATTACGTGACCACCCGCAAAAAATAAACAGCAGTTAAATAGCTTGACATTTGATAATCTTTTTGATAAATTTGGTTTTTGTTAAAAAGGATTCATCATGAAAAATAAAAGACCAATCATCGTTCTCTCCATTGTTGCCGTTTTTCTTGTTCTTGTATTTTTACCTCCGGTATTTATTGCGAAAAGCTCAAGTCCATATGACGTTGGATACGCTATCGGGAAATATTCCGCTGAGTTTTTGAAAACAGGGTTTCTGATTTTCTCTCTGGGGTACTTTATTTATCAGTATGGAATACGGAGAAAACCGCTTTAGAGTGAGTTAATTTATAACTTTAGATTTACCCCAATCCCCGGACGATCATTCAAGGTAATTTATTGTTTTTAAGTTTTTAGTCCTCTGGCCAGACAAGCCCATCCTTTTCCAGTCGATGAAAAGGATGAAAAAATCTTGTCCAAATAAAGCTATCCACCCGCCTCCTCACGATTTCCGGCATGCGCACATTCCCTTCTTGTACACCCATCGTTTCGTCCCGCCACCGCCGGCCCTCTATTTGGACCGGCCCACACACCGCGATCTGAATCATCTCAATAAATCAAAAAGGAAAGATCTTGTTGGGATGCGGCGGCCTACGGAGGTTTTCTTTCAAAAGATCCGAAAGCCTTGACTTTTTTGGTTAAGCCAAAAATGTAACTCCCGTCAGGAAGGACATATAAACGAAAAATAGTTATCCAAACATCAAGGAATTCTATATCCTAGATGTGAAATAGAAATGAATTTGATTTGAGTATTTTATCGTGTTAATTTAGAATAGTTGGAAATCAGTATTCTATCAAATTCACCCCAATCCCCGGATGATTATTCAAGGTGACTTTTCCATTTACAATTTGCACACCTTCAAACGGATCATTGGTGATGAGCAGGTTGCCGTCCAGATCGGCATAATCGACTAATGGCGACAGTTGTGCGGCAGCAGAAACAGCCACGGAAGTTTCGGTGGTACAACCCAGCAGAATTTTCAATCCTAATTGACGAGCTTTGTCGATCATTTTTCGAGCCTCATGTAATCCGGTGCATTTCATTAGTTTGATGTTGATGCCGGAATAAACTCCCTGCAGGCATTCAACATCCGACAGCCGCTGAACATCTTCATCGGCAAAAATGGGGAGCGGACTGTTTGCGGTGAGCCAGGCTACTTCATCCAACTGGTTTTTGGGCATGGGTTGTTCAATAAAAATGACGCCATGTTCTTTCAACTGGTGAATTTTATCCAACGCTTCTTGTTTGTCAGTCCATCCTTGGTTGGCATCCACGCTCAGTGG
>Ga0102953_1002119_pt1 | contig 12063 bp, 8 predicted proteins | sample SalPon2A_C_D2_MG_FD_78509 | JGI IMG/M metagenome (GOLD analysis project Ga0102953, IMG submission 78509) | Soil microbial communities from South San Francisco under conditions of wetland restoration - Salt Pond MetaG R2A_C_D2_MG | ecosystem: Environmental > Terrestrial > Soil > Wetlands | place... | reverse complement strand
GTCTCTTCTCTGTGGTCTTCGTGACGGGCATTGCAGCAGTGTTTGGGCTCGCCGTGGGCTCTCTGATGTGGGCCGTCTGGCGAATGGAGAGGGAAAGGCGATGGGCCCGGCCCAGGGAGAACTGGTGGCTCATCATCGTAGTTGTCGCGGCTCTCGGCCTGGCCACCCAGGCGGGTACGATGATGGCGCTTTACGCTGGGGCGAGGGCCAAACCGGCCGTGCTCTCCGGCGCGGGCCTCTTCGAGAGATCGAGCGGCCCACCGCCGGGAAAGGTGCTTCGCACCGGTACCTTGGCCTACGCCTTCGTGCAGGGTGCGGACCCCTTCTTCTGGGAGGGGAGAAAGGTCGAGTTCTCCTACAGCCGCGGTGGGGTCGTGATCAGCATGCCCTCAGCCTCAAAGCGGTTGACGGTCTCCACTCGGGGTCTGAGCTTTGTGGAGTTCGCCTACGCGGCGCCGATTCGCGTCGCCAGGGGCGCGGAGGATCTTCTGGCTATGGTGCTCGAGTGCCGCAGCATCGGGAATCGGGCGGTGATCTTGGTCCTCGATTCAGACCTGAAGATCCTCTATCAGGAGAGGGTCCGAACCTGCTGGCGGATCGACCGCGATCCACTGGAGATCTGGTCGCCCGACGACTCCGGTCGCGAATCGATCGTCGTCGGGCCAAGCTGCGCCAAGCCGATAGTGCTTCGGGCGCGCCAGTAGTGGCCGGAGGCAGACAACTAGCCAGGCGACCCGGCTTCAGTCGTCCTCGTCCTCGAGGAGGTGATGCAGCATCCGCTCGCGGTGGTTCAAGAAGTCCCTCGTGACCGCATAGTTCTCGGTCTCTTCGTAGGCGATCTCGCGCAAGCCCGTCTCGTCGAAGAGAACGATCTTGGCGCTGGGATAGGCCATCAGGATGGGCAAGTGCGTCGCGATGATGAGCTGCGAGTCGTTCTCGACGAGCTGGTGAATGGCCGCCAGGGCGGTCAGCTGCCGTTGCGGAGAGAGCGCGGCCTCGGGCTCGTCGAAGAGGTAGAAGCCCTTGCCCCGAAGCTTCGTGTTGAGCGTCGCCAGGAACGCCTCGCCGTGCGAGCGCTCGTGGAGCGACTGGCCGCCATAACCCCCGAGGTAGCCGACGGAATCCATGTAGGTCGCCACGTTGTAGAAGCTCTCAGCGCGGAGGAAGTAGTAGTCCTCGGGCTTGGCGATGCTGCGAACGAGCTTCAGATGCTCGGAGAGGCGAGACCGGCTCTCCGTCGTCTCGAAACGTACGTTCCGCGTTCCGCCCGCCGCCCCGAAGCCCATGCCTAGAGCGATCGCTTCGATCAGCGTCGATTTGCCGCTGCCATTCTCGCCCACGAAGAACGTAACGTCGGGATGAAACTCGAGCCGATCGAGCTCCCGCACCACGGGCACCGAGAAAGGGAATTCCTCGAAGCTCTCGATCGACTCCCTGTTGAGCTCGATGGAGCGGAGGTAGGGTTTGGGGTTCATTGCTCCGCGTCACCCCGCTAGACCGCGACGGATGCCCAGGGGAGGATTGGAGCGTTCGCCAGCGGTGCCAGCGTGCTACTCCGCGGAGCTATCCTCGTCTGTGTACAGCTTCCGATCGTGTAGCTTCAGCAGCCCCTCGTCTAGCATCGTCGAAATTTGTTGGCTAATTGCTGCCTGGAGATCCGCGCCAGTTCTGTGAAACCCAAGCATTCGAGCCGCCTGTACGCACGCCTCGTCTTTCGTGAGGCCGACGTAGTCGCGGACGGCGTCCCTAAGGGCTGTTCTTACCTCTAACGGCGAAATGTACTCGGCTTTCTTTAGGGTTGAGGAACGCACTTCGGAGCGGTCGCGTGGCGCTACCCACCGCTCGGGGTGCAAAGAGAAGAAGTCGCCATCCTGGTGAAGCATTCCGTGATCTACCGCAAATTCAAGCGCCCTGTTCGTAGCATTGCGGACGGGCTCACGCGTGCGCCTGAGTCCCCAGGCCGCAGCCACCCTCCTGGCTATCTCGTCGCGGTGTATAGGTTGTTCCTTCTCCACGATGAAACCGATCAATTGTGCGAGCTCCGGTCGGCTCAAAGTGTCGGGCCGACTGTTTCTGAGGCTCATCGCATAGGGCCCCGTAGCCACAACGTAGGGCACAAGGCTACGCTGTTCCGGTATCTCGGCCCTCGCCTCCCCTGCTCGAACTGGCGGCTTCTCCTCTTCAATGCGGACCGTGGAAGGAATAAGCGGAGCTTGCGACCTGGAAGTTTCGATGGCGTCGATTACTCGCTGGATCTCTCGTTCCGGATCTCGGAACCAATCCGTGCTCCAGATTCGATGGATTTTCCAGCCCCGCTGCTCGAGAACGAGCTGCCTCAGGCGGTCTCGATCCCTCGCCCAGCGGGCCGAGTGGTAGGTTCTGCCGTCGCACTCGACTCCTAAGATAAAAGTGCCCGGGTCCTCTGGGTCGCGTACCGCGAGGTCGATTCGGAAGCCTGCAGTACCAACCTGTGCCTCCACCTCGTAATCGCGGGCGCGAAGTGCCCGCGCCACCTCCTCTTCGAAGTCGGAGTCGAAATCGTGCGCAAGTGGTATCGGGAGCTCCAGCTCTCCGGTCTCGGCGAAACGCAGGTATTGTTTGAGGACCCGTGCTCCGGCACTTTTTGCCCGGCGCAGATCGATGTCGCCAGCATGGATTGATGAAAACACCTCGCACCGCCGCCGCGCTCGAGAGATGAGAACGTTGAGTCGGCGCTCACCACCTTCGTTCTGAACGGGCCCGAAATTCATCGAAAAGAAGCCGTCGCGATCGCGTCCGTAGCCCACGGAGATGAGGATCACGTCCCGCTCGTCACCTTGGATGTTTTCCAGGTTCTTCACGAAGAACGGCTCGTCCGGCCGAGCTGCCGTGAAGAATCCCTCGATGTCCGAGTGGGAGCGCCGGGCAAGCTCTAGCTGGTCCAGAACGGCATCACGTTGACTCATCGAGAACGTTCCAACTCCCAGACTCAGACCGGGGTCCTTTCGCGCGTGCCTCACGATCCTGTCGGCGACCGCTCGCGCCTCGGCCCGATTCGTTTTCGAGTTCCCTCGATCGAACACGCCATCAGGTACAAAAGTAAATCCGACCCCCAGGTCGCCGCCATTGTGCGCCGAAGGTACAACGAATAGTCGGCTATCGTAGAACTCTTTGTTGGAGACGGCGATCAGAGAGTCATGCTGGCTGCGGTAGTGCCAACGCAACATACAGTATCGCCCGCCCGCCTGGGCTTCCGCGAGGTGAAGAATGCTTTCCTGGTCTTCTGCCGCTACGAGATCCTCATCCGCCTCCTCATCCTCCCCAGCGAGGTCGAGGTCCTTGAAGAAGAATTTCGACGGAGGAAGCTGTCGCTTGTCGCCAACCACCACCATCTGCCGGCAGCGAGCTACCGCTCCAAGGGCGTCGACCGGGCGCACCTGGCTTGCTTCATCGATGACCAGAAGATCGAATTCGATTCTGCCGGGCTCAAGGAATTGAGCCACCGATATTGGCGACATCATGAAGACCGGCTTCATCTGCTGGATCGCGGTACCCGCGCGCGACACCAGCTTCCGTATGGGCCAAACACGCCGCCGTTTGTTTATTTCGCGCCGGACGATTCCGACCTCACCACTTTCGGAGCGGCCCTTGGGAACCCCCTCATAGTGGCAATTGGCTACATGTAGCCGGCAAGCCTGAATAAAATCTTCGTCGAGACTTCGGAACTCGCGAATGATCTCTTCATGCGTCATTCCGGAGAAGCGCTCCAGGCTCGGTTGCTGCTCAAACACGAGGCGAGCATTCTCAGCGAGTACTGCGGCCTCGAAGTGCTCTTCGGCCTTCCGGTAGGGCACCTCGTCCTTCCGGAGCGATTCCAGGAAAGGGCCGGCGCCGGCGGCGTCGGCCTCTTCCAGCTGGGAGCGGAGCCTAACCCAGTCCTGTATCGATTGCGCCCTACTGCGCCAGCTTTCAATTCGCTCTGTTAGCGGGCCTAGAGGCACATCGAAGACTCCGTCGACGGCGAAGGCTCGCTTCGGATTGAGCCTGAGCTTCCGACTGAGACTCGCCCACCTGGAGGTGGCTTCGCTAGTCAGAGATCCTAGGCGCTCAAGCTCGGCCTCGAGTGCATCCCGCGAATCGGCGCTGGCAAGTAGCGACGGCAGAAGCGGTCCCGACTCGGAAGTCGCGTCCCCGACCCATCCCAAGACCCCCCCCAAGCGTTGCCAGTCGGATTCAAGTCCCTTCCATTCGCCGCCGAACGCGTCGCGCCCGATGGCTTCACCTGCCTTCACGGCGAGAGCGGAGGCCTTGGCCTCGTCAAGGTGATCGAGCAGGGCAATCTTGTTCCGGAGGGAGGTCCGGTTTCTGGCTCGCAGGAGCCGCCGAAAGCTACGGCAATCTTGCCAGTAGCCCGGGGCAACTAGCCGAAAATGACTCCCCTTCCAGCGCGCCAAGGAGGCTCGAAGCCCCGAGGCGTCTTCTTTCCAGGCCTCGTTCGTAAACTTTTCGGCGACTTGTCGGCTTGCATACTGGTGGCGCTTGCCTGACTCCACAAGTGCTTCGAGCTCTTTGACGCGGCCCGTCCACGTGGAACCCAGAAGGTCGAGATCCCCGACCCCTTTTGGCGCTTGCTCGAGAATGCGGGTGCTGTGTAGGAACCGGCGAAGTGCGTTAATCGACCCGCGTAGCCGTGACGAGAAGGAGAACTCCGGGAAGGCGCTCCGAAGCTGGTTCAGTGCAGCGAGAGCTCCTTCGATTGCGGGCCGGAGATCGTCGACGTCTTGCGGCAGGAAAGGAGGATCCAGGTCCACTCCGCGCCAAAGGTGGTCCTTGAGCGACATGCCCGACCTGGCGAGCTCGTTGGAGATACCTCGCACCAAGGAGCGAAGGCGCTCGAACTCGTTCGGTGCCCACTCGCGAGCCTTCTTGAGCCGGAAGCTCGACGTCGACGCGCCTTCTCGCCTCAATCGGGTGAGGCGACCAAGGATCTGGTAGGGCGACATCTGCAACGGCGCTACTGGCGAGTGCAGGGTGGCGACGTAGCGGTCAAGGATCTCCCGCTTTCTCTCGAGCAACCCGACTTGGTTGTCGTCCTCTGTGTCCGCTGGTGGTCCGAGCTCCAAGGTGCGCTGCAGATCGCTCAGAACCTCCTTCTTGCGGGCCTTTCGGCTGTGGAGCTCGAGGCAAATCTGACCGAGACCGACGTTGTTCAGCCGTCTCTTGACGACTTCCAGTGCGGCCCTTTTCTCCGCGACAAACAGGATCTTCTTGCCGTCAGCGACCGCAGCACCGATCACATTCGCGATGGTCTGGGATTTTCCCGTGCCGGGGGGTCCTTGAATGACAAGGTTTTCACCGGCTCTCACCCTCTCAATTGCGGTAGCCTGGGAGCTGTCGGCGTTCTCGATGTTCAGCAATGTCGCCATGGAACGCTCGACGAGATCCACCGCATCTTCAACCGGCTCGTCAGCGAATCCGCTGCTAGATAGAAGAGCCTCGACTAGGGGGTGGTCTCGCGGGCCCTTCCCATCCGGCCAGTTGACCGAGTCGAGATCCCGATACATTAGGAACTTCGCAAACGAAAACTGCCCAAGAACGATCTCGTCGGCCTCAACCGTCCACCGAGGGAGGCCCGCAATCGCCCCTTCGACTCCCTTGAAATACTCTCCCGGGTCAAAGTCCTCGACTTGGGCGGAGATCTCCGGGAGGTCCAGGCCGAAGTCCCCCTTCAATTTCGCTTGAAGGGAGAGATTGGTTGCTACATCCTCGTCGGCGAACTCGAGGCGAAAGAGCGATCGCGCTGACGTCCGCTCGAGGACGACCGGAAGAAGCACTAGGGGAGCGTAGTGAACCTTGTCAGAAGACTCCGCCTCGAGCCACTTGAGGAATCCAAGAGCTAGGTAGAGCGTACTGACTCCCTGTTCATCCTCGCGAGTTCGCGCGTCGTAATAGATTCGCAGCAGCCGGTTTTGAAGACGCTTGGAGTCGAGGTTCGTCTGGAGCCTGCTATCCCGATGCCGCGCTGCAACCCCGTGCTCGTCGAGTTCTTCATCTTCGGGCTGCGGTAGCGATTCGTTTGCCTCCCCCTCGCCTTCACCTTCTTCGCCTTGCTCCTCAACCGGGGAAGCAAGAAAGGTCATGTGTTTCTTTTCGCTCACCAAGATGCGGAAGATTTCGCTGCTCAGCTCGTCGACGATTCTTAGAACCCGTGCTCTCTTCGAGGTCACCGGGGTATTCAGCAAGCGGGACCTGGTGGAGAGCTCCAGAAGGTCCTTTCGTGCTTCATCTAGCCTGGCTTGGATCAAGTCGCTCATTGCTGTACTTCGGGCGCGCCCCGCTCCCCCAGCGTTCGTGCACACGGGCCGCGCCCGTTTCGACCTAGAGGCGTCGGCCTTGAGTCCATGCGCCGTCTCTATTAGTCGCAACTGCTCAGCTCGCCAGGCCCTTCCTTCCCGTAGGTGCGTGCGCTCTCTAGCTTGAGTGTACCGCCATTCGGCGCGGATTTTCCGGGCCGCGGCGCAGCAGGACCGGCCAGAGCCACCTGAACCCTGTTTCCGGCAGGCAGCCTGACGCTCGCCGCGCTCGGCGTCCGCCCCCCAACCAAATGGTGGGCTCCGGAAGAGCCTGCAGGGCGCCGGAGCGGCTACTCAAGACGCGAGCGGCGGTGCCCAGCCGTCGAGGTGGCACAGGCTGAGGAGAAGGCCAATTGAAAATCGAGCGGCGCTCGCGTTCTTGAAAAGAACTGAGCTTTTGTCCACGCCATGTTGGACTACGTTCCGGACCTCTCCCGCGAGAAGGGCTGCCGCTGCACACCGTTGCATGCGGAGCGCCCCCCGATTGAGAACTGTGGAGCGGAGTTCCGGGAAGCGGGCGGCCAGGCCATTCTTGCACCGTTTTCTGAGGTCGTCGTGCTGCCGGTTAGCCTCGGCCTTGAGCCCGACTAGAGGACCGTCGGGGTTCCGAAGAACCTTGGAGAGCAGGCCTGGACCTTGCACGCCCCTGGCAGTGAGTTCTGTTTCGAGAATTCTGCAGAGGTCTGAGAGAAGTCCCCAATCCGCCAGGGCGGCGCCCTCGGTCCGTGGTGCACCGGAAGGTTGCTGGAGCCGCGACCTCGCGACGCGTTGAGCGTTGACGCTGATGAAGCCAAGTAACGATTCGTCGGATAGTGCGGACCAATCGTCGGACGCCTGGTCCTCTCCGTACTTGTTTCCCCATAGCTCCTCATAGATGGTTAAAGGATGGCTGTCCTCGTAACGCTGCACGCCTGACCAGAAATTCTTCTTGAAGAGTTCGGTCTCGAGCAGCCTCCAGCTATTGTCTTTTCGCGTCTCGTGAGTCTCCTCTTCGGAAATCTCAAACCAGTGCATTGCGGACGCGAAATCGTTCTCATCTAGGTACGCGAGGCCCACGTTGAACATCGTGGACCCCTTGTGAACCTTGCAGCCGTGCTCGTTCTCATAGGCAAGAGCGAGTTCAAAGCACTGGTGGAAAAGGTCGATTGCGAGGCGACTGTCACCCGCCTTGTTCAGGAGCCAATCTGTCGCCGCTCCGAGGGGCGCGAATAGCGTGTTGTCCTGCGACTCGTTTGGTGGTACCGGGGGCCTTGCTTTGAGTCTTTGAGCAACCGCCTCCACAACGGAGTCGCGGTATGACTCACGCGCCTGGTGAAACGATTTGTAGCTATCAGTAGGCAAATCTTAACCTCCTTCAGGACTCATTTGCGGTCAGCGAGCGGCGAGTCTTTGCCAAGCTCTCATCCGGGCGGTCTGGGCCCAACACCGAAGTTATCTAGCCTGGCGCGGGCCCCCGACCGTGTGCATAGGCGCGTTCACCACGGAAGCGCGCTACCCAGGGGCCTCCTCGAGGGATGGGGCGACAGAGGGTCAGCCACGGCTGGTCGTATCGCCCTGGGCGCTTCGCAAGGCCTGGGTGTGCCAAGCAGCTAGCCAGTACCTCCATCCGGGAGCTCGGTTGAGGGGTGGTCAAAGACCTGGAGATCTTCACTTATAAGTGAGTCAACTTGGCGAGCGAGAGGCTGTGGCATCCGTCCGTGGGGCGCGCGGAGGCACAATGAAGCCTCCGTAATGTTCCAGGCGAGCATTCCGAAAAGGATCTTCATGTTTCCGCGTAGAACAGCCTCCGAGTAACGAAAGCGCGTCTTTACTGTCGCTGTCTTCAAGTTAAACATGTGCGCCCAAGTCTCCGCTTCGGTACCAATATGGGAGGCGCTGAGGTTCCAGTGATCCCTCAGCGGCTTGGCGAAGCCTCCGATGGCTTTCGCCCGCTCCCCGGCGCTTGGAAGGGTGCCCTCAACAACCTGTTTGAGATGCGCAGGATCCTTGCGCAAGTACATCAATAGTTCAACTGCTTCGACCCAAGGACGGCTGATAGCGCCAGCTTCCTGCCCCAGAGAATCCAGCATCAGGCTCCACGTCCCGCGCCCCAATGCAAGTCCCTTCGCTGTCACTAATGCGGCGATCGAGCCGAACACATTATTGGTGGCTTGTACCGGCAGGGCCTGAGCGATGTCTTCTAGCAGCTGGAACGCCCTCTCAATTAGGGCATTCTCAACCGCGAGCTCCCCCTTCAGTGCCTCTAGCGCTCTCGACCTTTCCGCCCAGAGATCCATCATGTTTTGGCCTCCGGAGCGGTCCTGTTGGCAACTGGTAGGGTCAATTGACCCAGCGGCAGGTTCGGCCTGGCCCGGCGCCACTCACGCGCCACGATTAATCCGAACCGCCTCCGCGAGCACCACGTCGAGCGGTTGGCGCACGTCAACTTGAACCACGCTCGGCAAACTCTCGCTTGAACGGATAGGCGTGTGGAGAAGCGCATCACTGATCTTTCGCGAGGCAAGCTCAAGGTGTATAGCTACCTGCTTGAAAGATCTCCCACCGGGATAGTTGTTTGCAACTTCGGAGAAGGTTGTGCAGCCAAATAAGGGGGGTATGTGATCCAGGACGGCACGAGTGAGGAACGCCACAGCGTTGAAGCAGCCGTGTTGGAAGCAGGCGTTCAGCTCTTCGCAGAGGAGGACGAGCCTTTTGACATCAAACTCATCGCTGGCTACACCAGAGATATCATCGAGTCGTGTCGGATCGACAAAGTATTCGCCCGTAGCGACCGGTGCCGGCCCGGCTGACCCGGCGAGCGCTAGGTTAGCTGACAGCGTCGCCAGGAGACGATCGCGACCGAGGTCGAACTTCTTCGACGCCGGCATCTTTAGTTTTTCTACGTGGGCGAGCAATCGCTGTTGACAGGCGTCCACCTGGGCCCCAAGCCAGTCGACTGCAACGCGCTTGATCGCTTCCTTTGTTTCACGTGCCTGCTGGGGGCCGGTGCTGGGGAGCACCCGCTCTGCCAAGCTCGAAGCTGATGCAAGGCGCGCTTCGAGGTTTTCCTCAAAGCACCGCGCGGTCAAGATTGGATTTCTGCTGCTTTGGAACGTGTTCTTGCCGATGAAGTCGTCCCAAAGCCGGTTCAGCGCCTTGTCGAGCTCTCGGTCAGCAAGGTGCTTCTCCTGTTCCAGAAGCGCGGAAAGCCTCGAGGCCGGGTCGTCTGTCATGGGTGTGGTCGAGGCTGTGCCAGTCGTGTGGTCGGAAGCGAGCTGCCAGAACTGCGTGGGAAGGCGTTTGTGTCGGACCGCTCTCTTGTCTGCCGGGCCACCACCTTGAGCGTGCGGGTCCTGGCCCCTCCCCACGACGAGCGTAGCGCTGGCTCTTGGGCCCGTCAATTGTGCTGGCGCGCCTGAGGAGCCGTACCTAACCCATCGACTCACAAAAACCGAGGATCTTCTCCCCGATGTCGCCGGGCGATGTGCCTTCGGTCACGAGGCAATTGGGCAGGTTTTCAGCGTAAGAAGCGGAGGTCTCCGCGGGGTGGAGGGAGTCGTCGCCTTGGATGAGGAGGGTGGGGATGGTGATGGAGCCGAGGCCGGAGGGGTTCTCGAAGGGCTGGGCGCCGGAGACGAGGAAGTGGCTGGTGGCGGCAACGCTTTCGGGGCCGAAGCCTTGGAGCATGGCGAGGGCCCTGGCGCGAATGGGCTCGGGAAGAGTGGCGTAGAGCGGCTTCATGACCTCGATGCCTTCGGCCGGGGCGCGGCGGGCGAGGGCGTCCATGCCGGTGAAGGCGTCCTGCTGCGCCTGGGTGTAGCCGATCGCGGCGCCGGCATAGACGGGATGGACGAGGACGAGCGCCGAGACTCGTTCCGGGTGGGTGAGCGCGAAGCGGACGGCGACGCCGGAGCCGCTCGAGACGCCGCCGATCGCGGCCTGATCGACATCCAGATGGTCGAGAAGGGCGGCGAGATCGTCGGCGAGCTGGTCGAAGGTGAGCTCGCTGGAAGAGTGCGAGGCGCCGCTTCCGCGCAGGTCGGGAAGGACCACGCGGTAGTGGGGGAGAAGAGAGGCGACGTACGGCGCCGCCGCGACGTGGTTCGCCATGAAGCCGTGGAGCATGACGACGGATTCGCCGGTCCCCTCCTCGAAGGCGACGAGCTCGTCGCCGCTCGATTCAAACTCGATCTGGTTCATCGCTCGGCAGCAGGACGAAGGGGCGGCGGCCGGCGCCGCGCAGGGTGCGAAAGTGGCGCTCGTCGAGGGTGAGGAGGCGGCGCGTGCCGAAGCGCTCCGAGAGGACGACGAGCGAGGCGTCGGCGAGACCCACCGCGAGGGCGGCGTGGCGGCGGATGACAGCGTGCGCTCGCGCCACATCCGCTGCTTCGAACGGCGCCAGCAAATAGGCTCCCCGCGCGACCTCGGCGAGGAGCGCGAGCGTCGCCTGGACGCCGGCGAGCTTCCCCAGGAGGTAGTCGAGCTCGGCGAGGACGAAGGGGGAGAGGACGAACGGCCCCTCGTCCTCGGCGAGGACGCGGGCGCAGGCGGCGTGCTCCCGCTGGTCGGACGCCAGCGCCGCCAGCAATCCGCTGGTGTCGACGAGAATCAGTGTCCGAAGCCTTCGAGGAGATCGTCGACCCGCGAGGCGACGCTGGGATCGCCGAGCCCTTCAGGCAGCAAAGGCAGCTGCGGCCGCGGTCGGGCGCTGCGCTCCACCATCTCTTCGAGCGCTTCACGCACCAGCGCCGCCTCCGAGACGCGGCGCTCCTCGGCGAGCCTCTCGAGTGCCGCCTTGAGCTCTTCCGGCAGATAGAGCGTCGTCTTCACCATGCCATACACGATACCATACGCTAGGATACGACATGTCGATCGCGCCTGCGCGCTGCAGGGGCGGCGTAGCGACGCCCTCCATGGGGGCGCAACTTTCGCTGAAACCCGGGAAGATATCCCGCGCCCTTCCAGGGCGCAGATTCCGTTTTCCGAACCAACCGGTGGTCGCGCCCTGCGGGCGCACCACCAACTAATCTCCCACGCCCTTTCAGGTCGACGGTCGACGGTCGACGGTCATCGTCGCGAGCAGCCAGGCGAGGAGGGCGAGGACGAGGACGCTCAAGACGGCGATAGGCGGCACCGCACCCCATGCGGCCGTCTCGCCGCGCATCGACTGGACGACCGGGGTCAGGAGGACGGGCAGACCGGTCAAGAGGAGAAAGACGAGAAAGACCGGCGCCAGAGTGTAGGCGAACGCTCGCCGCTTGAGGAGAAGCACGCCGGTGGCCACGACCGCGGGCAGGAAGAAGCCCAGATCGAGGACATGGACCGGGTTGGTGGGAAGGCCGAGATCGACGAGACTCTTGGGCGTCGTGGCGGCAAGCAGAGCGGGGATGTCCTCGGAGAGCCAGAGGAGCGCGAAGAGGATCGCGACCACGATCAGGAACCAGGCGACGATATTCACCACGCGGCGGTTGGGAAACGCGGCGGCGATGGCGGCGTGATCGGTTGCGGCGATGCCGCCGATCAAGGCGAAGAGGCTGGCGCCGAAGACCGCGACCCAGAGCAAGAAGAGCGGACCGAAGGGCACCGAGACGGCGTAGATCACGTAGTTGTAGACGGTGAAGGTCAGAACCCCCAACCAGAGGAGATAGGCGCGCCGCGAGCCGCGCAAGGCGAGCGCGGCGACGATCAGCCAGAGGGGGGCGATCAGGAAGAGATCGGCGACGTCCTGGGCGAGCGCCTGGGGCAGAAAGGC
>Ga0102953_1002115_pt1 | contig 12078 bp, 9 predicted proteins | sample SalPon2A_C_D2_MG_FD_78509 | JGI IMG/M metagenome (GOLD analysis project Ga0102953, IMG submission 78509) | Soil microbial communities from South San Francisco under conditions of wetland restoration - Salt Pond MetaG R2A_C_D2_MG | ecosystem: Environmental > Terrestrial > Soil > Wetlands | place... | reverse complement strand
CTCCACCGAGTGTGCGATGCGGTCCATCATCGCCACCGCCTCGACCGGGTACTCCCCGACCGCCGTCTCCGCGGAGAGCATGACCGCGTCGGTGCCGTCGTAGATGGCGTTGGCCACGTCGGAGGCCTCGGCGCGCGTGGGCGTGGGGCTGTGCACCATCGATTCCAGCATCTGCGTGGCGGTGATGACCGGCTTCCCGGCGTCGAGGCAGGAGCGGATCAGGCGCTTCTGGATGAGCGGAACCTGCTCCGGTGGCATCTCCACGCCCAGATCGCCGCGCGCCACCATCACCCCGTCGACCTCGTAGAGGATCTCCTGGAAGCGCTCCACCGCGGCGGGCTTCTCGATCTTGGCCATCAGCTTCGCCTGCGTGCCTGCGCGCGACAGGTAGTGGCGCGCCAGCAGCAGGTCGTCGCGGCTGCGCACGAAGCTCATCGCCACCCAGTCGACGTCGAGCTCCGCGCCGTACTTGAGGTCCTCCACGTCCTTGTCGGTGAGCGCGGGGATGCTCAGGTCGGCGCCGGGGATGTTGATGCCCTTGTTGTTGGAGAGCACGCCACCCAGCACCACCCGGGTCTGGATGGTGGCGCCGTTGACGGCGGTGACCTCCAGGCGCAGGCGGCCGTCGTCGAGCAGCAGGACGTCGCCGCCCCTGACGTCCTGGCAGAGGTTCTTGTAGGTGACGCCGACGCGCTCGCCGTTGCCGGGGGAGTCGTCGTCGCAGGTGAGCGCGAAGGCATCGCCCTCGCTGAGGGTCACCTCGTCGTTCTCGAAGCGCGCGATGCGGATCTTGGGGCCCTGCAGGTCCTGCAGCACCCCCACCGCGCGCCCCAGCCGCTTGGCCTCGGCCCGGATGAGCTCCACGTTGCTGCGGTGGACCTCCTTGGTGCCGTGGGAGAAGTTCAGCCGGAACACGTCCACGCCGGCCTCGATGAGCTGCTTGATGGTCTCCTGGTCGCTGCTCGCCGGGCCCAGCGTGGCGACGATCTTGGTGCGGCGTTGGGCGCTCATCGCGTCAGCGCGCGCGCACCCGGGTAGCGCGCCTCCGTGCCCAGCTCCGCCTCGATCGCCAGCAGGCGGTTGTACTTGGCGATCCGGTCGGAACGGCTGGCCGAGCCGGTCTTGATCTGCCCGGCGTTCACGGCCACCGCCAGGTCGGCGATGAAGGCGTCCTCCGTCTCGCCGCTGCGGTGGCTTATGACGTTGCGGAAGCCGTGCGATTTCGCCAGCTCGATTGCGTCCATCGCCTCGGTCAGCGTGCCGATCTGGTTCACCTTGACCAGGATGGCGTTGCCCGCGCCCTCGTCGATGCCGCGCTGCAGGCGCTCCACGTTGGTGACGAAGATGTCGTCACCGACGAGCTGCACGCGTCCGCCCAGGCGCTTTGTCAGCGACGCCCAGCCCGCCCAGTCGTCCTCGGCCAGCCCGTCCTCGATCGACAGGATGGGGTAGCGCGAGACCCACGCCTCGAGGTAGTCGATCATCCCTTCGGAGTCGAGCTTCTTCTCCTCCGAGGCGAGAGCGTAGCTGCCGTCCTCGAAGAACTCGCTGGCCGCCGGGTCGAGCGCGATGAACATCTGCTCGCCGGGGGCGTAACCGGCCTTCTCGATCGCCTCGAGCAGCACCTCCAGCGCCTCACCGTTGCTCTTCAGGTTCGGTGCGAAGCCGCCTTCGTCGCCCACGTTGGTGTTGTAGCCGCGGGCGCTGAGCACCTTCTTCAGCGTGTGGAAGGTCTCCACCCCGGCCCGCAGCGCCTCGGAGAAGCGCTCGAAGCCCGCGGGCACCAGCATGAACTCCTGCATGTCGACGTTGTTGTCGGCGTGCCGGCCGCCGTTGAGCACGTTCATCATCGGCACCGGCAGGGTGCGCCCCCCCACGCCGCCGAGGTGGCGGTAGAGCGGCACGTCGAGGGCGGCCGCGGCCGCCCGGGCGGTCGCCAGGGACACGGCCAGCATGGCGTTCGCGCCCAGGTTTCCCTTGTTGGCGCTGCCGTCGAGGTCGATCAGGGTGCGGTCGAGGGCGGCCTGGTCGAGCGCGTCGAGGCCGATGATCCCCGGGGCGATCTCGTCGTCCACGTTGGAGACGGCCGTGCTCACGCCCTTGCCCATGTAGCGTGTGCCCCCGTCGCGCAACTCCACGGCCTCGTGCACGCCGGTCGACGCGCCGGACGGCACCACCGCGGAGCCCTGAACGCCGCTGGAGAGCGTGACGGTGGCGCCGACGGTGGGGTTGCCGCGCGAGTCGAGGAGTTCGAGCGCACGCACGTCTTCGATGATGGTCATGGTGGGTCCTCCCTGAAGTGCTGCGCCCGCGCGCCAGAGCGCGGACACCTGCGCGCCGCCGCCCCCGGAGCCCAGGCTACCCGCCATGAGCCTCCGCGCACGTGGCGCGTGCCTACCGGATCAGCCGGTCCGGAGCGGCACGACCATCGCCAGGTAGCTCGGATCGCCGAGGTCGGCCATGACGCTCGGCGCCGAGGACGGCCCGCCACCGGAGAACGACAGGCGCACGTCGCCCGCCACCGGCCCGAGGGCGTCCACCAGGTACTTGGCGTTGTATGCGAGGGCGATCTCCGGATCCGTGCCCTCCTGTAGCACCTCCATGGACTCCTGAGACCGGCCGTAGGAGCCCTCGGCGGTGATCTGCAGCGTCCCGTCCTTGGCGAACAGGTCCACCCGGTTGTTGGCGGTCTTGTCCGCCATCAGGGCCACGCGCGAGACCGCCTCGGAGAGCTTGGGGGCCTGGACGGTGACCGTGACCGGGAAGGTATCGGGGATGATGCGCTCGTAGTCGGGGAAGGTCCCGTCCATGAGCTTGAGGTTGAGGTTGAAGCCGCCGCTCTGGACGCTGAGCTGCCCTTCGGAGAGGCCGAGCTTGGCTTCCCCCTCGCCAAGGATGCGGGCGAGTTCCTCGACGCTGCGCGCCGGCACGACGATGTCGCCTTCGAGGCCGGTGGCCTGCTCGAGGTGGTAGTAGGCCAGGCGGAAGCCGTCGGTGGCCACGGTGCGGGTGCTGCTCTCACCGAGCTCGAGCTTCACGCCCCGGAAGACCGCCTGGTAGTCGGCCACCGCGGCGGCGTAACGCACGCTGCTGAGCGCCTTGACCAGCACGGCGGCGTCGAGCGCACCCGGGAAGTCCTCGCTGAAGCTGAGCTCCGGCGCCGAGGACGGCGCCATCAGCTGCAGCTTGGTGGCATAGCTGCCCGAGGAGATCTCGAGCTCCTTGTCGTCGAAATCGAGCTCGACCACGTCCCCCGGTAGCGCGCGGACCACCTGGCTGAAGACGTGCGCCGGCAGCGCGTAGCTTCCCTCGCCCTGCGCGTCGGCGGTGAAGCGGGAGCGGATGTCGATGTCCATGTTGCTGCCGCTGAGCTCGATGCCCTCTGCGGTGGTATCGATGCGGAGCAGGCTCAAGCCCGGGTTGCTGCTTCTACTGGGGATGATGCGCTCCACATGGGCGAGCGTCTCGGCCAGGGTCTTCTTCGGAACGTGAACCTTCATGCGTGTCTCCCCTGCGGCATCGCCTACGAGCATACCTGATGAGGGCGCATGGCAACGCACTTTCGTGGGTCTGAAGCTCGTTTGCAAGGGAGTCAGGGAAGATCGGGTGGGGAGGATTCTCAGGAGATATGGGGAGACCGGTATAACCGTAGGGCCTGGGGAAAGTGTGGAAAAGCGGGCGATGTGACGGCCGTCACGGCCGAGTCGGTGTGGAGGAAGGTGTGGATAAGCGGCCGTGTGCTGTGGATAAGCGTGCGGGCCCTCCACAGATGTTCACAGGCGCGTCGGGGGCGGCACTTCTGCACAGGCGCGTCCACAACGCATTCACATGTTATCCACAGGGTTCTCCACAGTTGGCGGCCGGAAGGCGGACAAAAGCGCTCCCGGCGGGGCCTTTTGCGGGCCCGTTCGGTCGGTCGAGCGGTTGGTCTCGCGGGTCAGACCAGACTGGCCTTGAGGTCGCGCACCAGCTGCGCGACGTCCTTGTTCTTGTCGAGCTGGTCGGTCACCTTCTGCACGGCGTACATGACCGTCGAGTGGTCGCGGCCGGAGAAGTACTGTCCGATCTCGGGGTAGGAGTGCGGCGTCAGCTCGCGGATCAGGTACATGGCGATCTGGCGAGGCACCACCAATTCCTGCCGGCGGCCCTTGCCGCGCACGTCGCCGACGTCGACCTCGAAGCGGGAGGCCGTGGCGCGCACGATGTCGGCCATGGTGAGGTTGAGCTCGCTCGGCGCGAAGACGTCGGAGAGCGCCTTGGCGACCGTCTGGCGGTCGAGGGTGGCCTGATTCATGGAGGCGTAGACGATGGCGCGGACCAGCGCCCCCTCGAGCTCGCGGATGTTGGAGGTCACGTGCCGGGCGATGTAGTCGATGACCTCGGTGGGCACCTTCACGCCGCGGTACTCGGCGTTCATCTTCAGGATGGCGATGCGCGTCTCCAGCTCCGGCGCCTGGATGTCGGTGATCAGGCCCCACTCGAAGCGGCTGCGCAGGCGCTTCTCGAGCGTGGGGATGTCCTTGGGCGGCCGGTCCGAGGAGAGGATGATCTGCTTGCCGGACTCGTAGAGCGCGTTGAAGGTGTGGAAGAACTCCTCCTGCGTGCGCTCCTTGCCGGCGATGAACTGGATGTCGTCGATGAGCAGGAGGTCGATGGAGCGGTAGCGGTCGCGGAAGGACACCATCCGGTCCTCGCGGATGGCGTTGATCATCTCGTTGGTGAAGGCCTCGGTGGTGGCGTACTCGACCACGAGGTTGGGGTAGCGCTCCGCCACGGCATGTCCCACGGCGTGCATGAGGTGCGTCTTGCCGAGGCCGGCGTCGCCGTAGAGGAACAGCGGATTGTAGGCCCGGCCCGGCGACTCGGCCACCGCGAGCGCCGCGGCGTGCGCCAGGTTGTTGTTGGGGCCGACCACGAAGTTCGAGAACACGTACTTGGGGTTCAGATGCGCCCGTGGGGCGCGCGCGGGCGGGCCGGCGTCCTGGTGCGCGCTGAACATGTCCTGCTGCTCGATGGTCTGGAAGGGGACCACCTGGAACGCCACGCGCGGCGAGTCCGCGCCGAGGTCTTTGAGCACACGCTCGATGATGGGGGCGTAGTGGCCCTTCAGCCAGTCGCGCGCGAACGAGTGGGGAACGCCCACCAGGAAGGCGCCGTTCTCGAAGCCCATGGGCTTGACCTGGCGGAACCAGGTACGGAACTCCACCTCGGGGATCTCCTCCCGAACGGCTTCGAGGATGTCCTCCCAGATGGCTTCGTCTCGGCTCAGCATTGCTGCAGTGTCCCCTCGCCCACACGCCGTTCCGACCGCAGTGGGAGCGCCCCCGACCGGGGCACGCTCGCGGAGGGGCGTGCGCGGCCGCGGCCGCGTTCACGTGCCGGCGACGGCTCCGATGTGCCTTCGTTACGCCGAGGCCTTCCCTCGGGCGCGATGCCGCCGCCGCCCGGGTGCCGTTCCCGCTACGGTGCGGAGCTTCAGGGCCGCAGTCTATCAGACCGGTCGAGGCAGGCTCGGGGGTTCGCGTGGGGGCGGCGAAGGCCGCCGGGGAGCGGCTGCGTGCGACGTACGTGCGCCAGGGACGGCGCCGCCGCGTCGTCAGCGGGAGGACAACGGCCGAGCGCGCGGGGTAGGCTTCGTGGTGGCGGCCCGCGGGCCGGGAAGGTGGCGTTGGGATGCAATTCGACGTGATTGTCGTTGGCGGCGGTCACGCTGGGATCGAAGCGAGCGTCGCGGCGGCGCGTCTTGGCGCGCGCACGGCCCTGGTGTTGCCGAACCCCGACAAGATCGGGGTGATGCCGTGCAACCCGGCCGTGGGCGGCCCGGGGAAGTCGCAGCTCGTCTACGAGCTGGTCGCGCTCGGCGGCGTCATGGGGCGCCTCGCCGACGAGACGGCGATCCACGCGCGCACGCTCAACGCGAGCAAGGGACCGGCCGTGCAGTCGCTGCGCGTTCAGAACGAGCGGGACGGGTACGCCAGCGCGGCGCGCACCCTCGTCGAGGGGACCGCCGGCGTGACGGTGGTGCGGGCCGAGGTCGCGGCGCTGCTCGTCGAGGACGGACGCATCGGCGGCGCGGAGACCACGGACGGGAGGACGCTTCGGGCGCCCAGCGTGGTGCTGTGCACCGGCACGTTCCTGGCGGGTGTGGTGTGGTACGGCAAGCAGCAGCGGGCGGCCGGACGCCAGGGCGAGGCGCCCGCACGGCACCTGTCGAAGAGCCTGCGGGCCAGCGGGCACGAGCTGATGCGCTTCAAGACCGGCACCCCGCCCCGCATCCGGGCGGACTCCGTCGACTTCGATGTCCTCACGGAGGTGGCTCCGGACCTGCCGCCGCGCAGCTTCACGGGCAAGCCCGGACCGCGCGTGACGGCGATGCCGACGTGGCTGACACGCACGACGCCCGCGACGCACCGGCTGATCGAGGAGAACCTGGCGGAGTCGGCCATGTACGGCGGCGAGATCGAGGGTCGAGGACCGCGCTACTGCCCGTCGATCGAGGACAAGGTGGTGCGCTTCTCGGACCGGGATCACCACCTCCTGTTCGTCGAGCCCGACGGCATCGAGACGAGCGAGGTGTACCTGCAGGGCTTCTCCAGCTCGATGCCGCCGATCCTGCAGGACGACATGATCCGGACGCTGCCCGGCTTCGAGCGGGCGGTCATCCAGCGGTACGCCTACGCGGTGGAGTACGACGCGCTGCAGCCGACGCAACTCAGCATCACCATGATGTCGAAGCGGCTGCCGGGGCTGTTCAGCGCCGGGCAGATCAACGGCACGAGCGGCTATGAGGAGGCGGCGGCGCAGGGGTTGGTGGCGGGGGTGAACGCGGCCCGATTCGCGGCGGGGTCGGAGCTGGTCGCCGTCCGCCGGGATCAGGGGTACATCGGGGTGCTGCTCGATGACCTGGTGCGTTGGGGCATCGATGAGCCCTACCGGATGCTGACGTCACGGAACGAGTACCGGCTGTTGCACCGGCAGGACAACGCGGGGGAGCGGCTGGCGCAGGTGGGGCGTCGCTGGGGCCTGGTCGACGAGGGCACGTACGCGAGCGTCCGCGCCAGCGCCGAGCGGGTGCAGAAGGAGGTCGCGCGGCTCGGAACCGCGCGCCACGACGGCGACACGGGCGCGAAGCTGCTGTGTCGACCGGGCATGGACTACGGGGCGGTGACCGCGCGGGTCGGCGGCCCCGAGGAGCCGCTCGATCGCGACGAGGTCGAGCGCGTGGAGACTCTGGTGCGCTACGCGCCGTACATCGAGCGCGCGCAGCGGCACATCGAGGAGCGCGGCGACTTCGAGGGGATGAAGCTCGAGGGCGTCGACTACGGGCGCGTGGCCAGCCTGTCGAGCGAGGGGCGCGAGGTGCTGGTACGGCATGCGCCCGCGACCCTGGGTGCGGCGCAGCGGTTGCGGGGCGTCCGCGATAGCGACCTGACGGCGTTGTTGGTGCACATGAAGACACGCAACGTTTCACGTGAAACACGACCCGGCTGACGCGCTGGGGCGCTACCGCGAGCTGCTGCGGCGGTACCACGGCACGCTCGATCTGCTCTCCGATCGTGGGCTGGAGGAGGTTGACCGCCTCATCGCCGAGGCCGGGCGCTACGCCGAGGTGGTGGCGCGCGTGGCGCCGACGCCCGGGACGCTGCTCGACGTGGGGTCGGGGGCCGGGCTGCCCGGCCTGGTGCTGGCGCTGCGGTTGCCGCGGTGGCGCGTCGTGCTGACGGAGAGGCGGCGGAAGCGCGCGAGCTTCCTGACCCTCGCCGTGGGGCACCTCGGCCTGGAGAACGTGGAGGTGGTCCACGGCGACGTCGGGGCGGTCGAGGGGGTCCGCGCCAAGGTGGTGGTGGCGCAGGCGGTGGGGACGTTCGCGGAGGTGTATCGGATCACGCGGGGCGTGCAGGCGGAGCAGGTGGTGCTGGTCAGCCGGAAGGGGCCGGAGTGGCGTCTGGAAGCGGACGCGTTGGCGGCCGAGTGCGGCACGGCCGTGGCCGTGCTGGCCGAGGAGCCGCTGGAACACCGTGGTACGCTTGCCGCACTCGGCCTCGCAGGAGGGCGCATTTGCCGATCATCGGCGTGATCAACCAGAAGGGTGGGGTGGGCAAGACCACCACCGCCGTCAACCTGGCGGCGGCCCTCGCCGAGCGGCGGCGCATCCTACTGGTGGATCTCGACCCCCAGGCGAACGCCAGCAGCGGTCTCGGCATCGAGGCGCCGGTGAGAACCGTGTACGACGTGTTCGTCGGCCGCGCTTCGGCGCGGCAGGCGCTGGTGAGGACGCTGCAGAGCAACCTTGCGGTGCTGCCCGCGTCCGCCGACCTCGCCGGAGCCGCGGTGGAGTTGGACGCCACGGCCGACAACATGTTGCTGCTGTCGCGAGCGCTGATCGGCGTGCGGCCCAACTTCGACTTCATCGTGGTGGACGCGCCCCCGTCGATGGGCGCGCTTACGCTGAACGCCCTGGCGGCGGCCGACCATCTGATCGTCCCCTTGCAGTGCGAGTACTATGCGCTGGAGGGGATCGCGGGGATGATGGACACGGTCGAGCGCGTTCGCGGGTCGCTCAACCGTGAGTTGCGCATCCTCGGCATCCTGCTGACCATGTTCGACAGCCGTACCAAGCTCTCCCAACAGGTCGAGGAGAACGTCCGGCGGCACTTCCGGCGCGACGTGTTCCGCACGGTCATCCCGCGCAGCGTGCGGCTGGCCGAGGCGCCGTCGTACGGCCAGTCGGTGTTGGAGTACGCGCCGATGTCCCCCGGGGCGCTGGCGTACCAGAGCCTCGCAGAGGAGGTTATCCATCGTGTCAGCCAAGGCTAGAGGGCTCGGAAGGGGGCTCGACGCCCTGTTGCCGAAGACCCAGGGGAGCATCCAGCAGGTCGCGCTCGACCGGCTGGCGCCGTCGCCGAACCAGCCCCGCAAGCGCATGGATGAGGCCGCCATCGCCGAGCTGGCGTCGTCGATCGCCGAGAAGGGCATGCTGCAGCCGATCCTGGTGCGGCCGCGGGAGGACGGCTTCGAGATCGTGGCCGGCGAGCGGCGCTTCCGGGCTGCCCGGCAGGCCGGGTTGGCCAGCGTTCCGGTGGTAGTGCGCGATCTGGACGACCGCGAGACGCTCGAGATCGCCATCGTCGAGAACCTGCAACGCGAAGACCTCAATCCTGTCGAGGAGGCACGCGCGTTCAAGCAGCTCCTCGACTTCGGGCAGAAGCAGGAGGAGATCGGCCGGGCGGTGGGGCGTTCACGCAGCGCCGTGGCCAACAGCCTACGGCTCCTCACGCTGCCCGAGCGCGCGCTGGCGGCACTGGAGACGGGGGAGATCTCGGCGGGCCACGCCCGCGCCGTGCTCGCGCAGCCCGAGGCCGATCGGCCGTGGGCGCTCGAGACGATCGTCGCCCGAGGGCTGTCGGTGCGCGAGGCCGAGGGGCTGCGGCGCCCGGCGGGCGCGCCGAAGGGTGCCACGGGGAAGAGTGCGTCCGGTCCGTACGCGGAGCTCGAGGAGGACCTGAGCCGGCACGCGGGGACGCGCGTGCGGATCCGGGGTGAGAAGCGCGGCCGGATCGAGTTGCACTTCCACTCCGAAGACGAGCTGACGCGCCTGTTGGAGCTCTTGGGTTACGAAGCCTGAGGAGTTCGGCGGGTCGGCCGCCCGCATCCGGTCGCCGGCAGTCGAAGCCGACAACCGGGAGACGCCGTTTCACGTGAAACACGCTTGGCGTTGTCGCAGCCGCCGCGCGTTGCGGGCCGGGAGCGTCATGCGCCGGTGGTACGATGCCGTCCGGACCTTGGCGGGGTCGACGCCCGCTGGGGCCGTGTGCCCGGGCCGGCAGGCGTGGCCGGGGCAGGGCGGCAGGATGGCCCGGATGGATCGCGCGCCGGGCGTCCGGCGCCACGCGCCATCGACGTAGAAGCGAGGAGACCGTCATGAAGGACCCAGTACGTGTAGCGGTGACGGGCGCGGCCGGGCAGATCGGTTACGCGCTGCTGTTCCGCATCGCCTCCGGCGACATGCTCGGCAAGGATCAACCCGTCATCCTGCAGTTGCTCGAGATCCCGCCGGCGATGAAGGCGCTGGAGGGCGTCGTCATGGAGCTCAACGACTGCGCCTTCCCCTTGCTGCACGGCGTGCAGTCCGCCGACGACCCCACCGTCGCCTTCAAGGACGTCGACTACGCCTTGCTGGTGGGCTCGCGTCCGCGCGGGCCGGGGATGGAGCGCAAGGACCTGCTCGAGGCCAACGGCGCCATCTTCACGGTGCAGGGCAAGGCGCTCAGCGACCACGCCAAGCCCGGCGTGAAGGTGCTGGTCGTCGGGAACCCGGCCAACACCAACTGCCTCATCGCTCTGAACAACGCGCCAAATCTGAAGCCGGACCAGTTCACCGCCATGACCCGCCTCGACCACAACCGAGCCATCAGCCAGCTCGCCGGCAAGGTGGGCGCGAAGGTCGCGGACGTGCGGCGGATGATCATCTGGGGGAACCACTCCAGCACGCAGGTACCGGACATCACACACGCCACCGTCAACGGCAAGGCCGCGACGGGGCTGGTCGACGACGGGTGGGTGGCGGAGAAGTTCATCCCCACCGTCCAGAAGCGCGGTGCCGCCATCATCCAGGCGCGCGGGGCCTCGAGCGCCGCATCGGCGGCGAACGCCGCCGTGGATCACATGCGCAGCTGGGCCCTCGGCACGGACGGGGACGATTGGGTGAGCATGGGCATCCCCAGCCGGGGCGATTACGGCATCGCCGAGGGCATCGTGTTCTCGTTCCCGGTCCGCGTGAAGGGCGGGCAGATCGATGTGGTGCAGGGACTCGACGTCCCCGGCCCCGTCCGCGAGCGCATCGCTCTCACCGAGAAGGAACTCCGCGAGGAGCGCAGCGCCATCGAGTCGTTGCTCTGAGCCGCTGATATCGTGCGCGGGCGCGCCGCCGGCCGAGGTTCGGTGCGGGCCCGCGCACGTGTGCGGCGCCTTCGGGCGCCCGCTCCTGTGGGCGCACGGGGGCGCACGAGGGCGGCGGTCGGGGCGGCCGTCGGGGGCGGCCGTGCCCAGGCGGTACCGTGCCGGAGAGAGACCCGCCCGCCGGGGCGATCCCGCACGGCGAGCAAGGGCCCGGATCGGGAACGCGAGCGGCGTAGGCCGGGAAGTCGGAAGCGTTCCGATTATGCTATGCTGCCGGCGTGGGCGAGCACGCACGATCCCGCACCAGCACCGGTTCCGGAGGAGAACGATGAGCGACACGTCGGTCCCCCGGCGCGGGCGGTCGACCGCGGGCGGCTCCGATAGGGGCGGCGCGGACGAGGACCGCGCGGGCACGGGCGGCCCGGGTAAGGACCGCTCGGCCAGGGACGGCGCGCGTCGGCCGCGGGTGGTGCTCAAGGAGCACAGGTTGCGCTTCAGCCGGCCGCGCGAGCTCATCCTGTCGTACCTGCTGGACGGCGAGAAGCACGTCAGCGCCGAGGGTCTCTACCTGGCGCTGAAGCAGCGGGGCGAGAAGCTCAGCCTCTCCACGGTCTACCTGAACCTCGGCGTGCTGGCCGAGGCGGGTCTCGTGCGGGAGTTCAAGGGCTCGTCCGGGCAATCGTTCTACGACAGCAACGTCTCGCCGCACTACCACGTGGTGTGCCGCGAGACGGGCCGCATCCTCGACGTGCCTGCCCCCACGATCGACGGCAAGCCGCTCGGCCGCTACCTCAAGGAGACGATCGAGGCGGCGACGGGCTGGAAGGTCGACGAGCCGCGGCTGAGCCTCACCGGGCTCTCGCCGGAGGCGCGCGGGGACGACGAGTGAGGGAGGACCGGGGCGAGACGAGCGTCGCGGAGCCGCCCCGCCGAGATCCCGTCCCCACGGATCGCCAAGCGTTCGCCCCGTCGCGCGCGTGACCGTGACCGTGACGGGGATCCGAGCAGGACCAGCCTGAACCCACAGGGAAGGTAGAGCCGTGCGAGGCGCGGTGCGTTGCCGCAGGGGCGGCCACGCGGGACGGCAGGGGCGACGATGGCGTCGATCAGGCGTGCCGTGAGCCGTCGGTGCCGTGAGCGGGGCGTGCCGTGGGCGGGGCGCGCGCGGCGGGAGGCCTT